>TARA_B110000037_G_scaffold33657_3_pt1 | contig 31245 bp, 29 predicted proteins | sample TARA_B110000037 | Tara Oceans TARA_B110000037 (sample SAMEA4397196) | marine metagenome | biome: Polar Biome; feature: [MIX] marine epipelagic wind mixed layer (ENVO:01000061); material: water (ENVO:00002006), including particulate matter (ENVO:01000060) such as... | depth 10-100 m | reverse complement strand
TATATTAATATATAAGTCTTCTACCCTACTGAATATCCTTCTGTATAGGTGCGCTTAACGTATTTATTGACAGCGTCAAAGTTTGTTACTCTCATGTTTTCTGCGTCCCATTGCAATCTCTTTCTTCCATAGAATTTTGAGCCGCCCCAGAAACTTTTACTCTCTGCTTCTGGATCTACTTCAAAATAAGCTTTCAATGCAAGGTTTCCAATAAGAAGACTTTCCGTAAACGGACCGGCATAGTCAAAAGAAGAACTTGTTTTAGCATTTCCATATCCTTTCATACAAGCATTTACCCATTGTAAATAATGACCTTCAGGAACTCTTTCTATAGTTTCTTCTACCTTTACTTGTTCGTTTAATGATAATGGAAGTAATCTTGGTTTAGCACCATAACAATCTGCTAAAAGTTTCCCTTTTGTCCCAATAAATAGTACTCCACCATCCCAGTTTCCTAATGCTTCATCATCACCTAACTCTTCAGGTCTTTCTGGCATTAGTCCTCCGTCCGTCCAAGATACTTTTATAGCTCCTTTACCGTCTGTTCTAGGGTAACTTAAATGAATTTTACTTGCTGTCGGGAAACTTTTTGGATAGCTGGCAGGTGCGCCCATTCCTTTAAAGGCATCGGCTACGCTACATTCTACTTGACTTGGATATAAAATTGGAAGAATTCTATATACAGGGTCCATAATATGGCAAGCCATATCTCCTAGCGCTCCAGTACCAAAATCTGACCAACCTCTCCAGTCAAAGGGTAAATAAGCATCATTGTAATCACGTTTTTCCGCAGTTCCTAACCATAAATCCCAGTTAAGTCCTTTAGGAATATCATTTTTTATTGTTGGTGTTTCCAGAGCCATAGGCCAAACTGCACGATTTGTCCAACATTTAACTTCGGTAACCTCACCTATAAGTCCAGCATCATAATATTCTTTCATTTTACGAACGCCATCTCCAGAACCTCCTTGGTTACCCATTTGAGTAACTACTTTGTATTTTTTTGCTGCTTCAGTAAGCATTCTTGCTTCCCAAATATCATGTGTCAATGGCTTTTGTACGTATACGTGTTTACCCATTTGCATAGCGGCATATGCTGCAACTGCATGGTTATGATCAGGTGTTGAAACAGAAACTGCATCAATATTGTCGCCTTCTTTGTCTAACATTTTTCTGAAGTCGTGGTAATATTTGGCTTTCGGAAAATTCTTTCTCGATTTCACTGCTTGACGGTCGTCAACATCACACAACCCTACAATATTTACATTCGGGCTTTTGGCAAAATTTGCGATATCACTTCTACCTTTGCCTCCTGCACCAATACCAGCTATATTTAAAGTGTCACTCGGTGCGATATAACCAGGCCCTCCCAATACGTGTCTTGGTACAATCATAATCCCTGCTGCTACTGCTCCAGCACCTTTTACAAAACTTCTTCTCGACTTGTTTAACGCCGACTTCTTTTTAGACATAACTCTATAATATTTAATAGTTAATATGTGTTAAAGGGAATAAAAGTGAAAATATAGACACTTTGTTTAACCCTTTTTTAATTAAAAAATTAGCGTCGAATGTAAAAAAATTATTTGGAATTAATAGTAGGACGTGTTAATATTTTTATTAATAGTATAAAAAATTCACTTAGAGTGAAATTATTTAAAATCAATTTGTAATGTCTTTATTAGGGTTAACAATCTTATAATTAAGGATTCATGACAAGGAATAAAATTTTATAGAATAAAATAGTATCTGTATTTAAGCTAATTACTTTTGGGTATAAATTTTTAATGAATTAGTTTTGCTCCTTGAAATAAGATAATCGGTTAGACATAACAATATGAGAAATTCACCCATTAAAAAACTCACAACTTTATTCGTACTTATTCCTTTTCTTACCTGTTTTAGTCAAGAGATTTTACCTTCAGAATATAATTGTTTCTCAGTACTTGTTGGGAAGGATGCCTCTGTTGAAGGAACGTTACTTTATGGGCATAATGATGATGACGGATTTCAATTGGTCAACTATTATGTTGTTCCAAGAAAGAATCATCCTAGAGGAGCAGAACTCACTTTGCAACATGGAGCGATAATACCTGAGGTGTCTACAACAAATAAATATCTTTGGATGGAAGTTCCTGGAATGGAAGTTTCAGATAGTTTTATGAATGAATTCGGTGTTACTATTGGTTCTAACTTTTGTGGATCTAAAGAAACAGAAACCGATGTTACTCAGGGTGGTATATTGTATGATTTACGACTTATTATGGCCCAACGAGCGAAAACAGCTAGAGAAGCAGTAGAAATTGCTGGAAGTCTAATGGAGAAACTAGGATATAGAGGTTCTGGAAGATCCTATTGTATTTCTGACAGGGAAGAGGCATGGGTTTTTTCGGCTGTCAAAGGGAGACGATGGGCTGCGGCTCGTGTACCAGACGATGAGGTTATGATATTACCTAACTATTATCCGATTGCGGAGATGGATTTGCAAGATAGCGATAATTTCTTGGGCTCTCCAGATCTAATTTCATATGCTGAGCAGAAGGGATGGTATAACGCAATATTAAACGGAAAGTTTAATTTTAGAGAAGCATACGCCTCTAATGGGGCATTAAAGAACAAAGGGAATACAGGAAGAGCATGGTCGGCATACAGTTCTTTAGGAATGGACTATAGTAGAGATGATAATTTTCCTTTCTCATTTAAGCCTAAAAATAAAGTGACCAAACAAAAATTAATGGATCTTTTGGCAGGACATAGCCAAGGGATGGTTGGAATGGATAAAACAAAAAGTTGTACAATAGGAAATCCTTATGAGATGAATGAGGGCATGATTTGTAATGGCGGAACGATTTATAGTTTTGTCGTAGAATCACGTCCTTCGATGCCTATAGAAATAGGTACAGTGATGTGGTTGGCTCCTAGACGATGTGATGTGCAGCCTTTTATTCCTTGGTATTGTGGAGTTACTGAGGTTCCCGAAAATTATGCGAAAAAAGGATTTTTCAATTCTATACAAGACCATTATACACCTCCATCGGATATTCATGTCATGAGTAAAGATCTCGCCTATTGGAACTTTGAAGTACTCTCTGCAAATGTAAATCTAGATTATGTTAAGAAGCATCCTATTGCTTATAAAAAGAAAATAAAAATGGAAACTGCACTTTTTAAAGCACAAGAAAAATTTGAAAAAGAGGCATTAAAAAAATATAAGTCGAGTCCAGAAGAGGCGATACAGTTTATTACAGAATATTCCAACCAACAAGCAAATAAAGCTTATAAACAAACGTTAAAGTTACTTACAGAATTGGAAATACCATTTCCAAGTGCTGAAACGGAAGCTATTAAAATAAAAGACGAAGTACCTGCAGAGCACACAGATTCTGAATAGGAAATTGTTCTATTTTTTTAGTTTTAATTACAGAAAATGGTTCGATCTTTCAGTTGAAGGCGGATTTAAATGTCGCCTAATCTTATGTTTACTTTAGCACATGTAATTAAATGGGGCTAAAAGCGACTTTTTTATAGTTGCTTATTTTATGATCTGATGAAAAAACATATTGTACTTATTCTTTTTTTATTAATTGTAATTTATGGTTGTTATAAAGATGAAAATATAATAAGTATAGATAGTGTTTCAGAAACAACAGATTTAGATGTTGATTTTGACACAGAGGTAGTTGATCAAGAAGGAGAAATAAAAAAAGACCTAAAACTATTGTCATTAGGTGATAGTTATACGATCGGGACCAGTGTATGCGAGACTTGCAGTTACCCAGAGCAATTGAGATCCAATTTAATATCAATGTTGGGAAGTGACATGAAAATTGAACTAGATATTTTGGCAACTAATGGTTGGACAACGGCAGATTTAATAAAGGGATATGAAACGAATAAGTTATTAAATGACTACGACTTGGTTACCTTGTTAATTGGTGTGAACAATCAATATCAAGGGATACAATTTTCCGTTTTTAAGAAGGAATTTGAAGATTTGATTGAAAAAACTATTATATCAGCAAATAATGATGAAACCAGCGTAATTGTTTTATCTATTCCTGACTATGCATATACCCCATTTGGTAATCAAAGTGAAGTGATTAGCAAAGATATAGACAGGTACAACTTATTTACTAGTCAGTATTGCTTAGCCAAAGGAATAACATATTTAGATATTACCGATATTTCGAGAGAAGGAATTGAAAACCCTAAGCTAGTTGCAAGTGATAATTTACACCTTTCCAAATTCGCTTACAAGAAATTTGTTGAACGGCTTTTACCAGTAGTTTTGAAGAAGTTACCAAGAGAATAATTGAATTACTCCACCTTCAATAAAAAATAACTCTTTTTACCTCTTTGTAATAACACGTATTTATCTGCAATTAAATCACTGGGTGTAATGACAAAATCTTCTTTCACTTTCGTTTTGTTTACAGAAATAGAGTTTTCTTTTAAGGCTCTACGCGCTTCTCCGTTTGACTTTAAGAATCCAGTTTCTGCAAAAGCAGGCACGATTTCGAAGCCGTTTTCAATTTGATATTTTGCAATACTCGCTTGAGGAACTCCTTCAAATACATCTAAAAATGTCTGTTCATCCAAACTTTTTAAATCATCAGAAGTTGATTTTCCAAACAAAATAGTTGATGCTTTAATGGCGTTGTCATAAGCTTCTTTGCCATGCGTAAGCATAGTTACCTGCTCTCCAATTTTCTTTTGAAGTAATCTTAAATGTGGCGCTTCTTTATGTTCTGCAGTTAAATTTTCAATAGTTTCTTGATCTAAAAATGTAAATATTTTAATATACTTTTCAGCATCGGCATCTGATGAATTCAACCAATATTGATAGAATTTATAAGGTGAAGTTCTGTTGGCATCCAGCCACACATTACCGCCTTCAGTTTTCCCAAATTTAGTTCCGTCTGCTTTTGTAACTAAAGGAACTGTGATGGCATAAGCTTTACCTTGAGCTTTTCTACGTATTAATTCTGTACCAGTAGTAATATTTCCCCATTGATCGGAACCACCCATTTGTAGCAAGCAGTTTTTTTCTTTGTATAAATGATAAAAATCGTAGCCTTGAAATAATTGGTATGTAAATTCTGTAAAACTCATTCCCTCTGTATGTTCTCCAGTGATTCTTTTTTTAACAGAATCTTTGGCCATCATGTAATTTACAGTAATGTGCTTACCAGTGTCTCTAACAAAATCGATCAAGGAAATGTCTTTCATCCAATCATAATTATTTACCATTTCGGCACTGTTTTCATCGGTTCCAAAATCTAAGTAACGCTCTAATTGCGATTTTACACCGGAAATATTTTTGTTTAAAGTTTCTTCGTTCAATAAATTACGCTCTGCAGACTTTCCAGAAGGATCCCCTACCATACCAGTGGCACCACCGACCAAGGCAATAGGTTTATGTCCGCATAGTTGAAAATGCTTTAGGATAAAAATTTGAACTAAACTTCCAATGTGTAAAGAGTCTGCAGTTGGATCAAAGCCTATATAGGCGGCTGTTTTTTCTTTTGCAAGTTGTTCTTCGGTTCCCGGCATGATGTCGTGTAATAATCCACGCCATTTTAATTCTGTAACAAAATTTTTCATCCTAAAAAATAATTTTGGCAAAGATAAAAATCAATGCAGAACTAACGGGGTTTATAAATAATTATTTTCTCTAGATTGTTCAAGAGGAGCCTTTGGTCTTTCACCTTTAAACTTTTGCCTTATTCACTCTTATTTTATATTTTCGTTGAATGATTTTAGTAACAGGAGGTACTGGTTTAGTAGGGGCGCATTTGTTGGTTCAGTTGACCAAAAGAGAGGATAAAATTAGGGCAATCCTCAGAAAAAGCAGTAACTTAAAATCAGTTCAACAAGTTTTCTCTTATTACTTTGACGATATATCCCCATATTTTTCAAAAATTGAATGGGTAGAGGCAGACATAACGGATATTAATTCTTTAGAGCCTGTTTTTGAAAATGTGAATTATGTATATCATGTTGCAGCAATGATTTCTTTCCACCCGAAGCGCTATAAAGATATGCGCAAGATTAATATTGAGGGTACCGCAAATATTGTAAATTTTTCGATAGCCTCAGGAGTAAGGAAAATCTGTTATGTGAGTTCTGTGGCGACCGTTGGGAGATCTATAGAGAATCAAACTATTGATGAATCATCAGAATGGAATATAGAAAGCAGTAATTATGGATATGCGATAACTAAGTATGGTGCTGAAATGGAAGTGTGGCGTGGCACTCAAGAAGGGTTAGATGCGGTAATTATAAATCCAGGATTTATTTTAGGAGAAGGATTTTGGAATTCTGGCTCGAGTAAAATATTTTCAAAAGTTCATAGCGGGATTAAATATTATACTGAAGGAGTTACTGGTTATGTAGACGTGCAAGATGTTGTTAAATCCATGATTATGTTGATGGATGGTTCCATTAAAAATGAACGTTTTATATTGGTTTCAGAAAACTTAAGTTATCGTGCTGTTTTTTCTGAAATAGCGAAGTCCTTTGGTAAAAAGGAGCCGAATATCAAAATTTCGAAGTTTCTGAGTGAAATTTCTTGGAGAGTTGTAGCCGTTTTATCAGGCCTTAAAGGCAATGAACCATTGTTAACTAAGCATACCTCAAAATCTATTCATAGGGTATCTGAATTTTCTAATGCTAAAATTAAATCAAGTATTGGACTAGTATTTAATCCAATTAGCAACGTCATAGAAAGAGTCTGTGCAAATTTTTAATAGGTCTATTCGTTACTTTCTGTCACTCCTCTAGGCTGAAGTAACTCGTTTTTTTTACGATTAATTATATTTTTCTCACGAATTTCTTTTCTCTCCATACGTTTTATAGAATCTTGAATTTCTTTTAGCGCTTCATGTTCTTCCTTCAAAGCGTTTAAATTATGTTTCACTTCTTGAAAGATATCTGCGTATTCATCTATTTTACTTGAGTAGTATAGATTACTTTCAGCAAAGCGAACACTGTCTATGCCAAAGTTTTTATAAACTACGGACATATATTCAATTTTTCTTACGCCATTTTTATTTTTGGAACTTCGAGCCCCGTTTGCAAGTTGTATTTGTATTATTAATTCAACCATCAATTCCTTTTCAATCAAATTGTCTGGTTTTTTATAAATGGTATTGCTGGTACAAGATAAAACCAGGGTAAATATAATTGTAAAAGAGATTATTTTATTCATCTGGATAGATTTATTCTTTTATTAATCAGATACCTTTGGCAAGCATTCATTTTTAATTTAAAAATTGTTTAACAGGCTCATTTTATCGATTAAACAACAAACGTTCACCTTTTGTTGTCTCGTTAAAGGCGCCTTGGTCGAACATTAAAGTTCCATTGACAAAGGTATGAGTTATTTTTGAATTAAATTGAACACCTTCAAATGGTGACCATCCGCATTTATATAAAATGTTATCTTTTTTAACAGTCCAAGAGCTATTAGGATTGACTAAGACTAAATCAGCAAAAAAGCCTTCTTTTATAAATCCACGGTTCTTTACCTGAAATAATTTTGCTGGATTATGACACATTTTTTCAACGATTTTTTCGAGAGAAATAACACCTTCCTTGTGTTTCTCAATCATGGCATTAAGTGCATGTTGCACTAGTGGCCCGCCGCTCGGTGCCTTGGCATATGGATTCTGTTTTTCTTCCAGGGTATGAGGTGCATGGTCTGTGGCAATTACATCAATACGGTCATCTAAAAGAGCTTCCCACAATCCGGCTCGATCTTTTGCCGTTTTAACAGCAGGATTCCATTTAATTAGGGCTCCTTTTTTATCATAATCAGATTCTTCAAACCACAGATGATGAATACAGACCTCAGCCGTAATTTTTTTCTCTTCAAGCGGAATTGAGTTGTCGAATAAACGCGTTTCTTTTGCTGTTGAAAGATGAAATACATGGAGTCTTGCACCTGTTTTTTTTGCTAATGCAATTGCCTTTGAAGATGATAAATAACACGCTTCTTCACTTCTAATTTTATGGTGTAGATTTATAGGAATATCATCACCATATTTATCAAATTGCTCTTTAAAATTTTTTTTAATTGTCTTTTCATCTTCACAGTGAACTGAAATCAGCATGTCTGTAGATGAAAATATTTTTTCCAATACGTCTTCGTTATCAACAAGCATATTTCCTGTTGAAGATCCTAAAAACAATTTTATTCCAGCGACATTTTTTGGGTTTGTTTTGAGCAACTCTTCTAAATTATCATTGGTACCACCAAACATAAAAGAGTAATTAGCATAAGATGTTTCTTTGGCTATTTGAAATTTATCTTCAAGAAGGTTTTGAGTAGTTGCTTGAGGAACTGTATTGGGCATTTCAATAAAAGAGGTAATACCTCCTGCAATGGCTGCCTTGCTTTCCGTTGCAATAGTTGCCTTGTGAGTTAGTCCAGGGTCTCTAAAATGTACTTGATCATCAATAACGCCGGGAAGTAATAAACTACCTTCAGCATCTATGACTAGAGTTTTAGAATCGGGAACAATGGCACCTTGAATTTTTGAAATGAATTGATCTTCTATGAGAAGATCACTTTTGAAAATTTTATTTTCATTTACAATTTGAGCATTTTTTATTAATATTTTAGTCATTATTTTATTTGTTTGGCAATCCCTTAATTCTCATTTTTAAAACCCCAAAAATGGCTTCAGAAATGATAGATCCGTTCATTTTTGATTTCCCTCTAACCCTATCCGTAAATATTATGGAGACCTCTTTTATATTAAATTTTCGTTTCCAAGCTTTAAATTTCAATTCAATTTGAAAAGCATATCCAATTGAATGAATTTCGTCTAACGCTATAGCCTCTAAGACTTTACTTTTATAACAAACAAAGCCTGCGGTAGTATCTTTTACCGGAATTCCTGTGATAATTTTAACATATTGAGAAGCTAAATATGACAATAAAATTCGTTTGATATCCCAATTTGCAACATTTATTTCTCCTTTTAAATACCTAGAGCCTATAGCAACGTCGGCATCATTAAATGCACATTGATCGTATAAGCGAATTAAATCATTTGGATTGTGAGAGAAATCGGCATCCATCTCCATGATGTATTTATAATCTCTTTTTAGCGCCCATTTAAATCCGTGGATATATGCAACTCCTAATCCGTTTTTTTCTTTTCTAACTTCTAAATGAACACGATTTGGAAATTCAAGGATGAGTGATTTTACGATGTCAGAAGTTTTATCGGGAGAATTGTCGTCTACGACAAGAATTTCAAAATCCTTTTTTTGAGATAAAACAGCTCTTATAATTAACTCAATATTTTCTCTTTCGTTATAAGTAGGAATGATGACTAAGGTGTCCGACATATATTTTTATTGAAGCACAAAGATACTGTTTTTTATTCCTAATGTTGTAGTAAGATTTTTTCAGTTACAATGCTTAAATATTTTTAATGAGTTTCAATTTTTTTATTAAAAGCGACTGGATACCTGCTTTACTTTTATTAATATTATTACTGATTGCAATTGCAAATTATATTTATAAAGAGCGCTTGTTTCAATTGGTTTTAGGTTTTTTTACAAAACGTTATTTGGTGAGGTTTGGCAAGGATAATAATTTAATCTTTAACGGGTTTAATGCGATCTTATTTGTTATTCAACTTCTTGTTTTCTCCCTAATTGGTATTTTTTTTCAATTTTTTTATCCAAATTTAATTAGCCATAATAGTCACCTATTTTTTTAAAGATTGTTGGGCTTTTAGGTTTGTTTTTTCTAATAAGGTATTTAGTTGGAGTCTTATTAGCAACGCTTTTTCAATTAAGGAAATTACATAAGTCAATTGTTTTCGTTAAAATCACCTACTTATTTGCTGTTTCTGTATTTATTTTTCCATTACTTATTATAATTTTTTATGTAAATAAGTATAATTTATTGTTTTTTTAATCAACACTTTTCCTATTAGGTGTATTATTGATTGCGAGATAGGCATTTGTGGTAAAAAACAATAAAAACATGATGTTGAGCGGTTTATTTTATTTTATATTGTACCTTTGTGCCCTTGAAATTGCGCCATTGTTGTTAATTTTAAAATTAATTATTACAATGTTTGATAGGACATCCTTCACAAAATAATGATTCATTAAGAGAGAAATTATTTAGGATGTTTTTAGGTAACTCTATTAAAAGTGAAAACGTATGAAAGTGAAAACTATTCTGGTTTCCCAACCAGCCCCTAAATCAGAAAATTCCCCATACTTTGAATTAGCCGATAAGCAAAAAGTTAAGATAGACTTTAGATCTTTTATTCATGTAGAAGGAGCGTCGGCAAAAGAAGTGAGACAGCAGAAGATTGATTTAAGCAGTTTTTCGGCTGTTATTTTTACAAGTAGAAATGCTGTAGATCATTTTTTTAGAATTGCTGAAGATATGCGATTTAAAGTGCCAGATGCTTTGAAATATTTTTGTGAATCTGAGGCGATAGCATATTACTTACAGAAATACGTTGTGTATAGAAAGCGTAAAATTTATGTTGGTAAAAAGACGTTTCAAGATCTCACAAAACTAATTAAGAAACATAAAGAAGAGATATTTTTACTTCCTTGTTCAGATAAATTAAAAGCGTTGATTCCAGAAGAATTAGATGCGTTAAAAGTTAATTGGGAGAAAGCAGTATTTTACAAGACTGTTGTAAGTGACTTATCTGATTTAGAGAATGTATTTTATGATATTCTTGTTTTCTTTAGTCCTTCAGGAATAGATTCATTGTTTAAGAATTTTCCTGAGTTTAAACAAAATAAGACAAGGATTGCAGTGTTTGGTAATTCTACGGTTGAAGCTGCTGAAAAAGCGGGTCTGGATTGCAATATTAAAGTACCTACACCAGAAGTACCTTCTATGACAATGGCGCTAGAAAGGTATATTGTAGGGGTTAATAAAAAATAGATAAAATTTAAAATATTTTGAAAGGGTTGTCCAACGGATGCCCCTTTTTTACGCGAAAAGGATTTGAAGAAGATCTTCAATTTTTGAGATTAATACAACGTCAATATTAAATCGGGTGGTACTCATTTTATTGAATTTAGAAATAAATATTTTTTTAAACCCAAGCTTTTCTGCTTCTAATATTCGCTGCTCTACTCTATTTATAGGGCGAATTTCTCCAGCGAGACCAATTTCTGCAGCGAAGCAATAATTTTGTGGAATAGCCTCATCTTCATTTGATGATAAAATTGCAGAAATAACAGCTAAGTCAATTGCTGGGTCGTCTACATTAATTCCCCCCGTAATATTTAAAAACACATCTTTTGCTCCTAATCGAAATCCCGCGCGTTTTTCTAGAACGGCTAAAAGCATATTTAATCGTTTTAGGTTGTACCCTGTAGCAGATCTTTGAGGAGTCCCATAAACCGCCGTACTTACCAACGCTTGAACTTCTATCATTAACGGTCGAAGCCCTTCTAAGGTAGCAGAAATAGCAGTGCCACTTAAAGATTCTTCTTTATGTGAAATTAGGATTTCAGAAGGGTTTTCTACTTCTCTTAGGCCTGTACTTAGCATTTCATATATTCCGATTTCAGAGGTGGCTCCAAATCGGTTTTTTTGAGCGCGTAAAATGCGATAGGTGTGATTTCGATCTCCTTCAAATTGAAGTACAACATCTACCATATGCTCTAATATTTTTGGACCAGCAATATGCCCATCTTTAGTAATATGCCCAATTAAAAGAACTGGGGTAGCACTTTCTTTGGCAAATTTAATTAATTCTGCTGCGGTTTCTCGAATCTGGGAAATACTTCCTGGAGAAGCTTCAATAGTGTTCGTGTGCAAGGTTTGTATGGAATCTACTATTACAATATCGGGTTCGACTTCCTCGATACATCTAAATATATATTGAGTCTTCGTTTCTGTTAGGATTAAGCAATTAGGATTCTTGTCAGACAGTCTTTCGGCGCGCATTTTAATTTGACTCTGACTTTCTTCACCAGAAATATATAGAATTCTCTTCTGAGTTGACAATGCTATTTGAAGAGAAAGTGTCGATTTTCCAATGCCAGGCTCTCCACCAAGAAGAATTAAAGATCCAGGAACAATTCCTCCACCCAAAACGCGATTGAGCTCATTATTTTTGGTGTCAATTCTATCTTCTTCATTTAGTATTATATCTTTTATTTGAAGAGCTTTGGTCGTCTTTTTAGAAGTATTAGATTGTTTCCACTCCCGTTTTTCTTCTTTCTGAATGATTTCTTCTACAATTGTATTCCATTCGTTACAGGAGGAACATTGCCCCATCCATTTTGCATATTGTGTTCCACAATTTTGACAAAAAAAAGTAGTTTTGGTTTTAGCCATAAAAGAAGATTTAGTCACAAAGAAAAGAAATTATTTCTCTTTGTTTAGGATTGGAAGTAATAAAAAAGAGAAACCGCCAAAAACAAGAACCATCAAAGTTTGTGCAGTCCACATAATCCAACCAAAAGCATTTGCAGGATTCTCGGAAATTCCATAAAGAATTAAAACTTGTCCAACAAAAATAGGATAGTAACCAAGCCCGCCATTGGTTAATGCCATACTAATTCCGCCAATCACGAATCCAACGATAATAGCACCAAATGGAAGGTTTGAAGTTTCAGGCAGCGCGAATGTTACAGAATAAAACATTAATATATACATAATCCAAATGAAGAAAGTGTGGAAAATAAAAGCCCATTTACTTTTCATTTTGAAGATGCTTTTAGCGCCTTCTATAAGTCCAGATATAAAAGAATTAATTTTTATTGCAATGGGTTTGGTGGATTTTTTCAAAAAATAATATCCAATTAATCCGAGTACGCCTAAAATTATCAAAAGAATAATAGTCTCTGTGGGGTCGGAATCGTCCTTAATTAAACTTTTTTTGATCAGATTTGCTTGAAGGAAAAACGCAATACCTATAATTGAAAACAGCATGATAACATCTGCAATTCTTTCTGCAACTATAGTACCTAGAGATTTTTGTAGAGGAATTTTCTCATATTTAGAAATAGCTGTTGCTCTTGCTACATCTCCGGCTCGTTGAAATACTAAGTTTACTAAATAAGATATTAATACAGTTAAGATCAAATTGTGAAATTTTGGCTTGTAACCCATTGGTTCTAGCATGAATTTCCAGCGATAGGCTCGAGACAAGTGGCTTAAAATTCCGAAGAAAAGAGAAATAAGAACCCAAAAATAATTGGCCGTTCTAAAAGAGTTTAAAACATCCTCCTTGTCGGCAGGAGATAGTTTGGAAAGAAAGTTCCATATTAAAAAAACTCCGAAGGCTATTGGGAGAGTTGTTATGAGTATTTTTCTAATTTGTTTTTTCAAGACTAGTGCAAAAGGTTAGTTTCTTCATTAGGAAAAACTAAGGCTGGTTTGAACTTTTTTGCCTCTTCAATTTCTAATATCCCATACGCAATAATGATTAGAACATCTCCAACAGAAACTTTACGAGCAGCAGCGCCATTTAATGTGATTTCACCGCTTCCTTGCTCTCCTGGAATGACATAAGTTTCTAGTCGTTCTCCATTGTTATTGTCGACAATTTGAACTTTTTCACCTTCTATAATATTTGCTGCATCCATTAAATCTTTATCAATAGTTACACTACCAATATAATTAAGATCAGCCCCGGTTACTTTAACCCTGTGAATTTTAGATTTTACTACAGTTACTTGCATACTGCAAAATTAGGTATTTTTATTGAAATTGAAATTATAAACTAATATTATCGATCAGTCGAATATCACCTACATTAATTGCAATAAATGCGCGATATTTTTTATCTATTTCTTTAGATTTTATTGTTCGAAGTGTGGATTCATCAGTGATTTCAAAATAGTCTAATGAAAGAATTGGATTGTCTTCAAATTGGTTGGAAACCCAAGATTGAATGTTGCTATACGATTCAGCCTTAAACAGTTCTTTTACCCTTAATATGGTTTTATAAATTAGTGGAACTTCTTTTCTTTGGGTTGATGAAAGTCTTGTATTTCGAGAACTCATGGCTAACCCATCTTTTTCTCTATAGATTTCACATGCTTGAATGTTTATCTCGAATAGGTTTTGTTTTACAAGTGCTTTAATTATTTGAAGTTGTTGAAAATCTTTTTCTCCGAAATACGCATTATTCGGTTGTATAATTTCAAATAATCTTTTAACAATAGTGCCAACACCATCAAAATGGCCTTCTCTAAAAGCACCTTCCATTTGATATTCTAGTCCGTCAAAATTGAAACGCGAAGCAATTATAGAATTATTGTATATATCATTAGCATTTGGAGTGAAAACAATATCACAATTTATAGATTCTAACTGTTTAAGATCGCTTTCTAAATGTCTTGGGTATTTTTCTAGATCTTCAATGTTGTTGAATTGAGTTGGGTTTATAAAAATACTGACTATCGTAATGTCGTTTTTCAATTGACTCTGCGCAATTAACGACAAATGACCTTGATGTAGTGCCCCCATGGTAGGAACGAAACCAATCTGATTTTCAACGTATATTGTAGATAAATGCTGTTGTAATTTTTCTATATTATTAAAAACCAACATTATATTCTGTTAATTACTGTTAAAACGCTTGCAAACTTACTCTTTTACGAGTAAATTCTACTTTAATTTTCGTATTTTTGCACAAAATTAATTCATACTAAATAATGAAAGATAAGAGAGTATTGTGTGTTTCTTCAGAAGTGGTTCCTTATTTGCCAGAAACGGAAATGTCTAGAATGTCGTTTGATTCGGCAAAGATGGTACACGGAAAAGGAGGGCAAACGAGAATTTTTATGCCTAGATTTGGTGTGATTAATGAACGAAGACATCAATTGCATGAGGTCATTAGATTATCTGGAATGAATTTGATCATTAATGATATTGATATGCCGTTAATTATTAAAGTGGCTTCTATTCCTAAGGAACGAATGCAAGTGTACTTTATTGATAATGATGAATATTTTAAGCGTAAAGCTGTTTTTGCGGATAATACGGGTGAATTATTTGATGACAATGACGAGCGTATGATATTTTTTGTAAAAGGTGTTGTTGAGACGGTAAAGAAATTAAATTGGGCACCAGATATTATTCACGTACATGGATGGATGGCGTCGTTGTTACCAATTTATTTGAAACAATACTATAAGGACGATGCGCTTTTTGAAAATAGTAAAATCGTGACTTCACTTTACAGTAATAGTTTTGAAGGGACTTTAGATCAGGGGCTTCAAGGTAAAGTTAAGTTTGACAATATTGATATTGAAAAATTAGATTCTATAGAAACACCAAATTATTCTAATCTTCTAAAAATTGCCATAGAAAATTCAGATGCAATAATTGCCGCAAGCGAAGATGTAGATTCAGAATTATTAGAGTATGCAAAATCTTTAGATAAACCTCTTTTAGATTTTCAATCTCCTGAAAACTTCGAAGATGCTTATTTGAATTTTTATCAATCAGAAGTTTTACAATAAAAACGCCCCTATTTATGTTTACAAAAGTTATGAAAGCTATTAAAGTAATAGCAATGCCATTACTGTTTATAGTTGCTATTATAGCATGCGAAGGTGATATTGAAGATGTAGGTGTAGGAATTGTGGATAGAGGTTTGTTTGATATAAATGAACAGAATTTTGATATAATAAGTTACAGCCAAAATGATTTAGAAGTTAAAGCAAATAGTTTAGGACAGTATCTGTTAGGAGTCTATAAAAACGATGATTTTGGGCAAATAAATGCAGGTTTAGCTGGTCAATTGACGTTCTTTTCTTCACTCGATTTTGGTATAGATCCCGCAATTGATTCTGTAATATTGAATATTCCATATCAAGCTACAAGAAGTGAAGTGGATAATTCAGACGGATCTCCAAATTGGGAATTGGATTCAATATATGGGAATCAGGATGTTGAGTATACGCTTAGTGTACATGAGTTAGAAACTTTTTTAAATACGCTAGACCCTTCCAGTCCTCAGATAAATTTGGATTATTATTCTGATGAAACGTATTTGTTTAATGAGATTCCTTTGTTTGAGGGTTCTTTTAAACCTAATAAGAATGACACGGTATTGTATATTCATAGAAAGGAAATCATTCTCGACGAAGCGACTAATACATATCAGATTGATACAATTAAGAGTTCAATTTCGAGCCCCTCTATTAAACTTCCACTTGATAAAGTGTATTTTACAGATAACTTTTTTACACATCCAGAGGCATTTACAAGTTCAGCTGCGTTTGTTACCTTTTTTAACGGTTTGTATTTAGAGGCATCTAAGATAAGTGCTGCTGATGAGCCGAGTATAATGTCATTAGCGATGTCTAATGCGAGTATGAATTTATATTATACCAATTCAGTAAGTGATGTTAGAACGACACAAACGGCAACGTTTGCTTTTGGAGGAGTTATAAGCAACACCTACCTGAGAGAATATGAAGGTTCAAGAGCACAAACAGCAATTGATAATCCAGATGTCATAAACGGAGATGAACGATTATTTTTGAATGGCGCGGCTGGATCGATTGCTTTGATTGACCTTTTTGTAGATGAAGACTTGGAGGAATTGAGAGCGAATAATTGGTTGATTAATGAGGCGAATTTAATTTTTTATATTGATGACACAGCAGATCTTGAGGTGATTCCAGAAAGATTGTATTTATATAACTATGAAAATGAAACGCATATTGGAGACGTATTAATGGAAGGTCTTGATGTTTTTGGAGGAGATTTGGAACGAGACGATGCTGGAATCCCTATTCGTTATAAGTTTAAGATTACTAATTATATAGCGGATATTTTAGATGATATTGACCCCATTGAATTAACGCAATTGGCATTAAAAGTTTTTAATATTTCTGACATTCCAACACAATTGTTAGATATAAAAGTTAAGGATTATAGTTGGACGCCCAAGGGAATTATAGTTCATGGGAGTAATTCTGAGGTTATAGATAAAAGAGTCAAGTTAGAAGTAATTTATTCAGAGAAAGATTAGGCTTAATTGAATCTAGCATACTTATACAAAAACGCCAATACTAATAAAGTACTCGCGTTTTTGCATTTTAAAAGCGCGATTAATGTGTATATTATCTAAGAATTGTAGAATCATGTACTTTAACAGGTTTGCCGTTGTTCCACAAACTCATAATATCTGTGGCAACTTGAGTACCACTTCCTAAAGCAATGGCAAATTGACTCCGCAGTCCGGCTATTACACCTGTAACATAAACACCGTTTTCAACAAGGTAATTGTTGTTTTTTAATTGGGTTCTATTTTTTTCAGGTGGAATATGAGCATGTAATTCTTCATACTTTTCAAGCCCTTTAATATTGAAATTTTTTGGACCAACAGCAATTATAATATTCTTTGCGTAGTATATGTTTTTATTAGAGTATACGATAATATAATCTAATTTTTTTTCAATTTTCAGAACTTTTTCAAAGTCAATCTGTGATACATGAGGGTATGCTTCTTTTAAGTGTTTTTTACCATTTTTGAGAATAGAAGCTCCAGTTGTATTAGGTTTTAGTCCAAGTACATTATTGAATATTGCGTTTTGTAGAGATGAAGATCTTTGATGAAGAAGTATCCCAATTTTCTTATCTTTAGCATATTCTTGAGTTCTTGCCGAACCCAGCATTAAAGCACTAGACATCCCAGAAACTCCTCCTCCTATAATCAATACATCAAACATGGTACTATGACTTAAAATAATTATTTAATAGTAGTTGCAAACAATTTAACAGCGATTGCTAGTAAAATAACTCCAAACACTTTGCGAATAATATTTATTCCAATAGGGCCTAAAATTCTTTCAATTTTGATAGACGTTTTAAAACGATGTAAATCAGAATAACGTTTAAAAACACAGTAATAATTATATTCTGCTCTTAACGAGAGTAAAGTCGTTAAACTCCCAGGCCCAGCAATTAATGGAAAGGCTAAGGGAAAAACAGAGATCTTAACAGGATCATCTTCATCCTTGTATAAAGTAATTACTAGGATCATTTTTAAGGCAATATAAAATAAAATAAAAACGCCTAAAACTTCAAACGAATTTGCGTCAATTCCAATTATCGAAAGTAAACTCTTTCCTAAGAATAAAAACACGATCATAATAATACCAGATGTTATGGCAGATTTTTTGGATTGAATATGTCCAACTTTCTTCCTTAAATCTATAATGAATGGCGTGTTTTCAATAATATCTATTACGGCAAATAAAACCATAAAAGTTATTAATATTTCCTTGAAATCAAATTTCATAATGAGTGCTATTTTTAAAATTCTAAACGAGAATAAATAGATTTTTTATCGTTTAAAAATACAAAAATACGCAATTAATAATTGTATTTTCGCCATATGATTCAACTAGGAAAAACACTTATTTCGGAGGAGATAATTGACAAAGATTTTGTCTGTAATTTATCTGCATGCAAAGGGGCTTGTTGTGTAGATGGTGATGCCGGAGCGCCACTTGAAGAGAGCGAATTAAAAATTTTAATGGATATTTATCCAAAAGTAAAACCGTTTTTAAGGCCAGAGGGAATAAAGGCAATAGAAGAGCAAGGATTATTTACGACTTCAGACGGTGAACATGAAACTACCCTTATTGATGGTAAAGATTGCGCCTATGTTACTTTTGATGAAAAAAATACCGCTATGTGTGGAATAGAAGAGGCGTATAATCAGGGAGAGATATCTTGGAAAAAACCCATTTCATGTCACTTGTATCCGGTTAGAGTAGAAGATTACAGTGAGTTTTCTGCTGTAAATTATCATAAGTGGCAAATTTGTGACGATGCTTGTACTTTAGGAAAAGAATTACAAGTACCAGTTTACAAATTTGTAAAACAAGCTTTAATTAGAAAGTTTGGGGAAGACTGGTATGCAGAATTGGAAAAAGTAGCAGAAGAATACCTTAAGATTGGAAAGAAATAAATTGACTATTCGAATACTGGTTACTTCATTAAAAGGAGCAAATCAAAAAAGGATTGTCGAGAACTCCATACTTTGACGTTTTTCAAAAAGTTCAATGGCTCCAATGGTTTGCTTAAGAAAAACTTTTTAAAACACTAAAAATCAGTTAATTGAGAACGCATGGAGTTTTGATAATTTCCCTATTTTTTGATAATTTGTTAAGAACTATCAGCTATTGTGAATAAGTAAGACTTTTATATTTGACGAATATTTTAAATATTTGTTACAATTCCAGACGAAGTAAAAAAAAAATTTAATACTCAAAGAAAACACACCGTTCAAATGCCACAAGTAGAACCTATTTTACAAGAAAATAAAAGCAGATTTGTAATCTTCCCTATTCAACATCAAGATATTTGGGAATGGTATAAAAAGCAAGAAGCAAGTATTTGGACTGCAGAAGAAATTGACTTACATCAAGACGTTGTTGATTGGGAAAACAAATTGTCGGATGATGAGCGCTATTTCATCAAGCATATTTTAGCATTTTTTGCCGCTTCTGATGGAATCGTAAATGAAAATTTAGCAGAAAATTTTGTTTCAGAAGTTCAGTATACGGAGGCCAAGTTCTTCTATGGTTTTCAAATAATGATGGAGAATATTCACTCAGAAGTATATTCGTTATTAATTGATACGTATGTAAAGAATGAAGTAGAAAAAGACGAATTGTTTAGAGCTATTGATGTGTTTCCTGCAATTAAAGAAAAAGCAGATTGGGCATTAAAATGGATTGATAGCGATAGTTTTGCAGAGCGATTAATTGCCTTTGCTGCTGTAGAGGGAATCTTCTTTTCAGGGAGTTTCTGTTCTATTTTTTGGATGAAAAAGAGAGGATTACTTCCAGGGTTAACTTTTTCTAATGAGTTAATTTCTAGAGATGAAGGTTTACATTGTGATTTTGCTGTGCATTTACACAATAATCACATCGTAAATAAAGTTCCTAAAGAAAGAATAACACATATTCTTACAAACGCGTTGGATATAGAACGTGGATTTATTACAGAATCTTTACCAGTAAGTTTAATTGGTATGAATTCGAAATTAATGACGCAATATCTAGAATTTGTAACAGATAGATTGTTATTGGAGTTTGGTTGTGATAAAGTATACAATGCAACGAATCCATTTGATTTTATGGAAATGATTTCTCTTGAAGGGAAAACTAATTTCTTTGAAAAACGGGTTTCTGAATACCAAAAAGCTGGAGTGAAATCTGGTGGAAATGTTGACATCTCTTTTGATGCGGACTTTTAAAATCGGACCTATTAGTCTCTCTGTTTAACAGAGAAAACCCCATAAACGTTTCCTTTTAAGGAGACATTCAAAATGTATTTTCTTATAGATTGAAAGATCTTTAAGGAAAGATCAACTAATTAATTTGGGTCTTAGACTCTAAAATTTAAACAACTAAAAGGCATGTTTGTACTAAAAAGAGACGGTAGAAAAGAACCAGTAATGTTCGACAAGATTACGGCTAGAATTCGTAAGTTATGTTATGGATTGAATAAGTTGGTTGATCCAACCAAAGTGGCAATGCGTGTGATTGAAGGTTTATATGATGGAGTAACCACTTCAGAGTTGGATAATCTTGCTGCAGAAACAGCTGCTACCATGACCGTACAACATCCAGATTTTGCCAAACTAGCTGCTAGAATTGCTGTTTCTAACTTGCATAAGAACACTAAAAAAACGTTTTCTGAAGTAGTAGATGATTTATATTATTATGTAAATCCTAGAACGGGAAAGAAAGCACCGTTAATTGCTGATGATACCTATGCGGTAATTAAGGAAAATGCTGAAAAATTAGATTCTACAATTATATATAATCGAGATTTCAATTATGATTATTTCGGCTTTAAAACATTAGAGCGTTCTTATTTATTAAAAATAAATGGTGAGGTAGCAGAGCGTCCTCAACATATGTTAATGCGTGTCGCTATTGGAATTCATTTAAATGATTTAGATGAAGCCGTTGCAACTTATGAGTTGATGAGTAAAAAATTCTTTACCCATGCAACACCAACATTGTTTAACGCTGGCACACCAAAACCTCAAATGTCTTCATGTTTCTTATTGCAAATGCAAGACGATAGTATTGATGGGATTTACGATACGTTAAAACAAACCGCTAAGATTTCTCAGTCTGCAGGTGGAATAGGATTATCTATTCATAATGTAAGAGCGACAGGATCTTATATTAGAGGAACAAATGGTACTTCTAATGGTATTGTGCCTATGTTAAAAGTTTACAATGATACGGCCAGATATGTAGATCAAGGAGGCGGAAAACGTAAAGGATCGTTCGCAATGTATATTGAGCCTTGGCATGCAGATGTATTTGATTTCTTAGATTTAAGAAAGAATACAGGGAAAGAAGAAATGCGTGCACGTGATTTATTTTACGCAATGTGGATTCCAGATTTGTTTATGAAGCGAGTCCAAGAAGATGGGGAATGGACTTTGATGTGTCCGAATGAATGTCCCCATTTATTTGATACTTACGGAGACGAATTTGATAAGTTATACGAAGGGTATGAAAAAGTAGGAAAAGGGCGTAAAACAATTAGAGCGCGCGAATTATGGGAGAAAATCCTAGAAGCGCAAATTGAGACCGGAAACCCTTATATGTTGTATAAAGATGCGGCAAACCGTAAATCCAATCAAAAGAATTTAGGAACTATTCGTTCTTCGAATTTGTGTACAGAGATTATGGAGTACACCGCAAAAGATGAGGTTGCTGTATGTAATTTAGCTTCTATTGCAGTGTCCATGTTTATTAGTGAAGATAAAGAAGGAAAGAAATATTTCAATCATAAAAAATTATTTGATATTACTAAAAAAGTAACTAGAAATTTAGATACGGTAATTGACCGTAATTATTACCCTATTAAAGAGGCAGAAAACTCAAATTTCCGTCATCGCCCGGTTGGATTAGGAATTCAAGGTTTGGCAGATGCTTTTATAATGTTAAGAATGCCATTTACTTCTGATGAGGCAAAGGTGTTGAACCAAGAGATTTTTGAAACTATTTATTTTGCGGCAGTAACGTCTTCTATGGAGATGGCAAAAGAAAAGGGAGCATACTCAACATTTAAAGGTTCTCCAATGAGTGAAGGAGAGTTCCAATTCAATATGTGGAATGTTTCTGAAGATGATTTAAGCGGAAGATGGGATTGGAAAAAATTGCGTAAGCAAGTAATGAAAACGGGTGTAAGAAACTCGTTGTTAGTAGCTCCTATGCCTACGGCTTCCACATCGCAAATACTAGGAAACAATGAAGCATTTGAGCCATATACTTCTAATATTTACACAAGAAGAGTTTTATCAGGGGAGTTTATTGTGGTAAACAAACACTTGTTAGAAGATTTAGTAGAATTAGGTTTATGGGATAACGCGATGAAAGAAGATATCATGCGTGCAAATGGATCTATTCAACATATTGATGTAATTCCACAAGAATTAAAAGAACTGTACAAAACAGTTTGGGAGTTGAGCATGAAAGATATTATTGATATGGCGCGTCAAAGAGGGTACTTTATTGATCAATCTCAATCAATGAACTTGTTTATGCAAGATGCAAATTATGCAAAACTAACATCGATGCATTTCTATGCATGGAAATCTGGATTAAAAACCGGAATGTATTATTTAAGAACAAAATCTGCTGTAAATGCAACGCAGTTTACAGTTTCTAAAGAAGTTAAAAAAGAAGACGAACCACTAACACCAGAAGAGTTGAAAGCAATGTTAATTGCTTCTCAAAACGACCCTGATGATTGTGAAATGTGTGGGTCATAAAAATAGTATCAATCCTAAGACAAAGCCTCAACTTTAATTAGTTGGGGTTTTTTAGTTTTAAATACTATATATAAGTGGGTGAGGTCGTGATTTTCTCGTTTATGTAAAAGAAAAAAAAATATTTGGAGTGCTAATATGTTTCGGTTGGCTGACTCCGTATTTATAAAATTGTATATCGACAATTCTACCAAATACTAATACCAACAGCGCATATAAAAAATGCAATTAAGTTATACAATCAAGTAAGGTTACATTTATCTTTAGACTTTAAAACAACCGATATGGTATATGAAAATACCCCTTAAATTTAATCTTAACTTTTAGCCATATTTAAGACGAGACACTTCGTTTGGTTTAGAAAGCATCAAATGCTTACTCTAAGAAAAGAAATACAGCGCTAGAACAATTTTAAAGCCATTACCTAGCACTAGTATAGTTCATTTGGTAGAATAAGCTAAATTTTAAGATAAGTATATTTACTAAAAGATTTAGCATTTTGATACGTAGGTTTCTCTTAATGCCAAACGCTCCGCATTTGAACCGTTAGCTTTAATTTACAGAAATAAAAATGGATACAAAAAAACGCATAATAACAATTCTTTTACTTTCAATTATTCCTTTTAAGTCCTATTCCCAAAACGTTCTTAACGTAGGGTCAAAAAGGGAATTATTCATTGATAAGCATCTAATAGACACTATTTCTGACTTAGAATTAAAATTAAACCACCCTCAAGAAATAAAAAGCACAAACATTCCAAACGGTTATTATCAGACTATAATTAAAACAGATAGCCTATATAGAATTTATTTTAGAGATCAATTAGATTTTTGGAAAGGTGGAGGATATGATGGGAATCCTGGTGAAATAACGAAAAGTGCAACTAGTTTAGACGGATATAATTGGAAAGAAGAATACACTTTTTTAAACGACAGTATAAAAAATTATATATATTACGAGCCTCCTTTTAGTCATAATTTCACTCCTTTTAACGACTTAAACCCAAAAACTAAATATAAATTCCGAGCGATAGCTGGCACAAAAGATATTGGAGGCCTTTTTTCTTTTTATTCAAATGATGGAATAACATTTAAGAGAAGTAAAGAAGCGATCATTAAAGCTGATACAAGATATTATGAATTTGATTCTCAGAATCTCGCATTTTGGTCAGCGAAAGAAGAACAATATGTTTGTTATTTCAGAAGGTCTATCAACGGCCTTAGATCTTTTTCAAGAACCACTTCTAAAGATTTTGTTAATTGGAGTATCCCTATAAATATATTTCCCAATCTGGAAGGAGAACATTTATATACCTCTGGAGTACAACCGTATTTTAGAGCTCCTCATATTTATATTGCTTTATGTACCAGGTTTTTTCCTAAAAACGGGAGTTCTACGGATATAGTTATAATGAACTCAAGAGATGGACTTACATTTAATAGGTTATTTAAAGAGGCTTTTATAAGACCTGGCATCGATCAAAAAAGATGGGGAAATAGGTCAAATTATATTACGTTAAATGTAGTCCCTTTGGATGATAAATACATGGGGGTTTTTGCACGTAACAGTTTATATAAGATGAGATTGGATGGTTTTTCATCGGTAAATGCTAATTTCAACAAAGGATTTTTTATTACAAAGCCATTTCAGTTTAAAGGAAATCAATTAGAAATCAATTATTCTACAAGTGCTGGAGGGTACATTACCATTGAAATATTAGATGAAAATAATAATCCAATAGGTGATTTTATAAATAATATTTCTGATAAGATGATAGGCGATGAAATTTCTCGAATAGTTACTTGGGGGGAAGAAATGAATCTTTCTTCTTTAATGCATAAAAATATTAAACTCCGCATAATTATGAAGGAAGCCGATTTATATTCCTTAAAATTCACGGATTAAAAACGAACACTATTTACAGTAAATAAGTTGTTCAGTTATGTGAGAAAAATAGAGATAACCCAAAACACACAGCTAAACGGTCCCTTACTTGCCAGATACTAAAAGGGTATCGTCAATAGTTCCAAAATTTAGTAAAATAGCTATCCTTGCGGCTCTTTTATCAATTCATCCACGCTAGCTATTCTTGGATTGATATCACTCTTCTTTTACTTACATAGTATTCATGAATTCCTAATCCGACCAAAGCCAAAAATACTATGATTGCTATATACCGGGCCAAAGGTTTCTCCCCAGAAATAACAGTTGAAGACTTTCCTTTAAGAGGCAAATCGGTATTACTTCACATAAAACGTAGACGCTGGACCCTTGTTGATACAGGGAAAATAATAAAAAGAGATTGGCAATTAGTAGTAAAAGGTACTCGCATAACTAGCGAGTTTGCCTCTTTTTTAAAAGATATCACTTGATACGCATCCTGTGAGCGCCAAACATTTTGGAGATTATTATAAAACCAATGGTAATTTTCTTTTTTATCACTATAAAAACCATCTTAGCGGTTTTAAAGATTGGACACAAAAAGAACATGCTCAGGATTAGTTACTTTATCAAGACAATACTAGGTAAGTATTTAAGTCTAGATGAAACTTTTTTATCTAATGGTGTACTTTACACAATCTTAACCAACAAAGGTGCACATAGTAAAAAAGGCAGTATAGTTGCTATTGAAAAAGAAACTAAGGCTGATGAGGTGATTAATATACTTCACAAAACTCCTTTAGAGAGGCGAAATATTGTAAAGGAAGTATAATTGATTTTGGGAAACAATGACCTTTTAACATTTCTTTTTTAAGTAAAGATAAATTTTTCAACTTCTCTTTAAACTTGATGTGATAGGACTTTTTGCTGAGTTTATGGGTCAACTATAATTACGGCTGATCCATAATAACTCAATTCAAACAGATGCGACAGAGTCAGAATATTTCTATATATTTGTAAATCAAAATAGTGAGTTTTAAGTTTAATATATTAATAAAAAATTATGAAGTTTTTTTTATGTCTATTTCTGTTAATATCATCAACCATATATTCCCAGGATCTATCTAAATATTACAATACTGGAAATACAACGATGTCTAAAAAATGGGTTAACTCCAATTGGGAAGTTGGGACTATTATGCTGTCGGATGGTTCTGAAATCAAGGGAGATGTTAAGGGAGTTTATGGTAACAAAGGAGTATCAAGTTTTAAATTCAGAAAGAAAAAAGGAGATGACACTAGAAAGATTAAAGCAGAGGACTGTTTGTTAGTTTCTGTAAATAGTATTATTACTTTATCTCTTCCTAAAAATTTAAAAAAGAAGTCGGGCAAAAAAAGTTTTTATGTTGCCATGTATTATGGCAAATACCTAACTGTTTTTGAAAATCCGGAAGCGAGCACAGCAAATGGTCAAAGCACATCACTTTTGGGACGAGGTCTTGGTAAGAGTACAGATTTCAAACAAGGAGGTGGACGAATGCTGAGTTTCTTAGCATTAAAAGACAATGAGTTCTCTAAATTAACAGCGCTTAATTTTAGAAAACAAATGAAAAAACTCTGTGGAGATAATAAAAAGTGGACATCCAGAACATCCGATAAAAAATGGTTTCAATATGACAACCTTTATAAAGTTACACATTTTTACAATCAAACGAAATCTAAACAATAGATTTATAAAAATAGGACCCCAATAAATTGAACTCTATGCAATACTTAATTTCTAGTATATTATTGTTATTCGTTTTGAATATTAATGCCCAAGAAACGGTAAAATCAAAAGAATTTAAATATACAAAAACAAATGAAAAAACACGTTTTCTGGGTTATTTGTCCACATTGAATAATGTTGTATATATTGATAATGATGCCAGTTCAGAAGAAAATCATAAGAAAGTAATGGACCATATCAAATCTCGCTATGAATACCCAGAGGATATCATATTATCTAATGATTCGAATGAAATAGTTATTCAAGAGCAGATTGAAAGTCTGGTGACGACTGTATCTTTGGGCGTTGAGAATAGTTCAGATATGAAATATAATTTTACTTTTAACATTGTAGATGGTGAAATAAAATGCACGCTTAGTAATATTCAATTAGGGAATATTCCAATTCTCTCAAATGACTATGAAATGGAGTGGACAGATTCTCCAGGCCTATATTTACATCGTACTAGCGGGAAACCAAGAAAAACGATGTTAGGTATCACAGACCTCAAAATTGAAAATCATTTTAATACTTTAATTAAAAGTATCGAATCCCTGTAAGAGTTCACTTTCTGCGGACACCTAAAAATAGAAGTTATAATACTGTACGAGGCCACGTTAACTAACTCGCTAATTATTTCCTATATCATTGTCTACTATGAAATTATCTGAGCTAAAAAAACATAATTAGTTGAAAATATTTTTGTTGGCCATTAAGTCAAGTTAGAATAAATAGTTGCGCTGTCTATGCCCCTATTGCTATATTCTCAGGGAACTAAGATTGTAAAAACCTTATCATGAGAGTTAAAGAAAGGAGTATGAAAATTATAAGATTAGTAATTGAAGACCATTACAGAATCTCCACTAATCAACTTATATTTTTATTTGTACATCCGTTTCATGTCTACTACCTGTAATATTCGTTATCACTATTCTATCGAATATTTTTTCCACGAACTACCTTCTGTTTAGTTTATAAACAAATTCACCTCTTTTAATCAATTATTGGAATCTTTTGAAGACTATATTAATTGATATAATACCCAAAGATTACATCCTAGTTTAGGATACCTATCACCGCTAAAAATGGAAATGAATTTGAGAGGAATTATCAAAAAAGTGGCTACTAAAAATAGGCTCATATTTAGTAGATAGTTCATACCTCTGTTTTGCCATAATTCAAATATATAATATTTATAGGCGTAAAAAAATCATCGCAATAAAAGTAGATACTCCAGGACTTCTGTATACGGATATGACCAGAGAATTGAGGTTTTTGGAGAAAGAGTTCAAGAATGGGATCGTAAAAGATACAAAGTAATAATAAAAGTTCTAATTATCTAAAGTAGTTAGAACTTTTTTATTGGGGTGAATTTTAATTGCAAAGGCGTGCTTAATTCAATACATTTGTTTGATTCTAAATATGGAATACCACACTGCTATTGGTGAACTACTAACATGACGAGGAAAAAAAAGAAAGCAACCATACATGATATTTCAAAAGCCCTAGGCTTTAATAGTTCTACAGTTTCGCGTGCTTTAAATGATAGTCCATTGATTGCCGACAAGACCAAAAAAATTATTTTAGAAAAATCTAAAGAACTAGGGTATCAAAGAAATAGTTTGGCATCTAAGTTAAGAACAAACAAAACCAAAACTATTGGTGTTATTGTTCCTAGAATTGCCAGGCATTTTTGTTCTTCTGTAATCGCTGGAATTGAGGAAATGGCTTTCGATAAAGGCTATGACGTGATTATTTGTCAGTCATTAGAAACTGTAAAGCGAGAAAAAAAACTGCTTGATACCTTATTAGCAAATAGAGTGGATGGGGTGTTGATAGCGATTTCGATGGAGACAACAAATTTTGATCATTTAGAAAATTATAAGAATGAAGGCTTTCCCTTACTATTTTTTGATCGACCTTGTGATATTGAAGGCTGTACAAATGTTGTTATTGATGATTTTAAAGCCAGTTTTGACGCCACAGAGCACTTAATTCGAAAGGGATGCAAAAACATTGTTCATTTTTCTGGTCCCAAGACATTAGCGTTGTATAGGAATCGATGGAGAGGATATCGTGCTGCCTTAGAAAAAAATAACATTCCATTAAATGACAACTATATTTTCGAATCTAAATTAATGGAGAAAGATGGTGTTATTGGTGCTCAAAAAATATTGAGTTTACCTGAAGTTGATGGTGTTTTTAGTGCTAATGATACAACGGCCATCAGTGCAATGCAATATTTAAAGAAAAATGGTAAAAATGTACCGGAAGATATTGCATTTGTTGGTTTTAATAATGAGCCAATGTCGGCCGTTTTTGCCCCTTCACTAACTACCATTCATCAACCAGGATTTGAAATGGGTAGAATGGCCTCAAGTTTATTGTTTGAAGAAATTGATGGTACTCGACGAGTTAAAGGAGATCAAGTGAAGGTTTTAAATCCAGAATTAATAATTAGGGATTCAACGAGTAAACACATGCTTTCCGAAAGTATTTAGCAGTTACTTGTTTTATATTGAATAATTAAGGTTGGTTTTATGACTTTTAAAATTATATACATATATTTGGCAACATTGTAAAAAAAACTATTCTAAACACTTAAATATGCAATCGATTGCATTATTTATTAAAAACTACTTATGAAGTATATTTTATCAGTACTATTATTAATTATAAACGTATCTTGTTCTACACAAGATCAAGACCTTGTAACTTTTGAAGTAAACGCAGGTGCATATGATCGATTGGATTGTCCAGTATCATTGGATTTACCCACATTACAAAATGGAATAGGAGAATTTCAATTAGTTGAAATTATAAAAAATGTTAGAAAGCAATTACCTTCACAAATAGATGTAAAAAACAACAAACTTTGGTTTATTCTTGATGGAGCTACATCAAAAGAAACTTCACGTCAATTTGCACTCATTGCAACATCAGAAAAGAATAATACGGAGCAAATAGAAATCCTTAAAAAAGATGGAGGTCTTCAATTGACATTTAAAGAGAATCCTATTTTAAATTATCAATTCGAAATGACCTATCCACCAAAAGGGGTTGATGAAAAATTTAAAAAATCTGGATTTTTACACCCAGTATACTCGCCAGGCGGTGAAGTGTTAACAAGAATACAAGCGCCAGATCATTATCATCATTATGGAATTTGGGGGCCTTGGACGAAGACACATGTGGATGGACGTGCTGTAGATTTTTGGAATTTAGGAGATGAGCAAGGAACAGTACTATTCAAAAACTTTTTAAATGAAGCACAAGGCGATATTTTTAGTGGATTTACAGCGTTGCAAGAGCATATAGATTTTGGAGCAACTAAAGAGAATAGAATTGCTTTGAATGAAGAGTTGGAAGTAAAAATTTGGAATTTAGGAACAGAGAAGAACTCATGGTTGGTAGACTATACAACAAGCATTGAAAGCCCACTAAAAAATGGAATTCTTTTTGATGCATACCGCTACGGTGGAGGAATTGGGTTTAGAGCGACAGAAAAATGGCATAAAGACAATACGTCGGTTTTGACCTCAGAAGGCAACGATCGTTTAACGGCTGATGGAACTTCTGCAAAATGGGCCATTATAGAAGGAGCTTCTGAAACAAAAGAAGGAAGAAGCGGAATCTTGTTTATGGGATATCCAGATAATAAAGAGTTTCCAGAACCGATGAGAGTTTGGCCAATTGATGGAAATGGAGGAAGAGGAGATCTATTTTTCGAGTTCTGTCCAATTCGTCATGTAGAGTGGAAAATTGAAAGTAAAAAAGAATACAGTTTAAATTATCGTATGCTCATTTTTGATGGAGAAATGACAGCCGAACAAGCAGAAATGCATTGGCAAGCATTTGGGAATCCACCGAAGGCTACATTAAATAAATAATATAAATGAAAAGAGTAATAGTAGTTTTTCTTTGTTTGTTCACTTTTGTGGGTACACAAGCCAATAATGGGTTAATAAAGAAGAAAAAGAATATATTAATATTTACTAAAAATGGATTATCCATTTCAGGTAAGAAAGGATTTGTTCATAAAAATATTGCTTCAAGTATTAAAGCACTTGAAGAAATTTGTAAAAAGGAAAAAATAAATACCACGGCAAGTGAAGATGCTTCACTTTTTACAGATGCCAATTTAGCACAGTATGATGCAATTATTTTTTCGAATGCAAACAATGAAGTGTTTGATACGGAAGAACAAAAAGTAGCCTTTCAAAAATTTATAAGAAACGGCGGCGGATTTGCAGCAATTCATTCAGCGAATGCTGTGGAGAGGGATTGGCCCTGGTATTGGGCATTAGTGGGAGGAAAGTTTACAAGGCATGCGCCACATCAAGAATTTGATGTAGTCGTAACGGATCGTAATCATCCTTCAACAGAATTCTTGGGAGAAAAAAGGTCTGTTGATGATGAGTGTTATTATTCTAATAACTTAAACCCAGATATTCATGTGTTGCTTTCTGCAGATATGACAGCTATAGAAGACAAAAAGAAATCAGAATATCCGAGTGATATCTTTGGAGATAGATTTCCGTTGTGTTGGTCTCATGAATTTGATGGTGGACGGCAGTGGTATACAGCATTGGGACATGATGCTGAAACGTATAACGACCCGACTTTTAGAAAACATTTAAGAGGTGGAATTCTTTGGGTTTTGGAAATTAAAAAATAAGTAGAATGAAACGAGCACGTTCAAAATTTCATCGCTCCAGGCAATGATTAATAGCGAACGGCATGTGACCGTTAAAAAACAATAAATAAAGTCAAATGAAAAAAATATTAGTAGTCGCTTTGCTATTTTCGGTAGT
>TARA_B110000037_G_scaffold19640_1_pt1 | contig 31254 bp, 31 predicted proteins | sample TARA_B110000037 | Tara Oceans TARA_B110000037 (sample SAMEA4397196) | marine metagenome | biome: Polar Biome; feature: [MIX] marine epipelagic wind mixed layer (ENVO:01000061); material: water (ENVO:00002006), including particulate matter (ENVO:01000060) such as... | depth 10-100 m | reverse complement strand
TTGATGTTCTCGCATCGGCTCAAACAGGAACAGGGAAAACAGCAGGGTTTACCCTGCCAATGCTACAAATTTTATCTAAAAACCCAGTGCCACATCGCCGTCCTGTACGTGCATTGGTGCTGACGCCAACAAGAGAGTTAGCAGATCAGGTATTTACAAATGTGAAACACTACAGTAAATTTTTGGACCTTCGTGCCGCTGTTATTTTTGGCGGTGTGAATCAAAACCCACAAATCAAACACCTTCGCAATGGAGTTGATGTTTTGGTAGCTACTCCTGGACGATTACTCGATTTGGAAAATCAAGGGCATTTGTCCTTATCTAAAGTAGAAATTTTTGTACTCGATGAAGCCGACCGTATGTTGGACATGGGCTTCAAACGTGATATTGATAAAATTCGATCATTGATTCCATCGAGACGTCAAAATTTAATGTTTTCGGCAACGTTTTCAAGGGAAATAAAAAGCTTAGCACAAACCATTTTACAACGTCCTACACTTGTAGAAGCAACACCAGAAAACACAACTGTTGAAGCGATTGCTCAACAGATATATAGAGTGGCTAAAGAGAAAAAAACAAACCTTCTTATCAAATTGATTCAAGATGGACAGTGGCAACAAGTATTGGTCTTTACAAGGACCAAACACGGCGCAAACAACCTTTGTAAAAAACTTGAAAGTTCACGAATTTCTGCAATGGCTATTCATGGTAATAAAAGTCAGGGTGCGCGAACCAAAGCCTTGGCTGGATTTAAAAATAAAGACATTAGAGTGCTCGTAGCGACCGATATTGCGGCACGTGGTTTGGACATTCCATTATTGCCACATGTCGTGAATTATGAGCTTCCAAATATTCCAGAAGATTATGTGCATCGTATTGGACGTACTGGTCGTGCAGGAGCAAATGGTGTGGCCTTATCATTAGTTTGTGCCGAAGAAACTTCTTACTTAGCCTCAATAGAAAAACTAACCAAACAACGTTTCAAGAAAGAAATTGTTGAAGGTTTTGAACCTGATCCAAATGCATCTACAGTGCCGCCAAAGCAAGGTGGTGGTCGTCAAAGACGCGGAGGTGGACGCCCTAGTAACAACCGTCAAGGCTCTGCTGGTGGAGGTAATCGATCTAACCATAACCGTCGCCGCTAATTTTATGGAATCTCAACCTAACAATCCTTTACATGGCGTGAAATTGGAGCAAATACTTATTGCTCTTGAAGCACATTATGGCTGGGAAGTGATGGGTGAAAAAATTAATATTCGTTGTTTTACAGATGGACCTACCTTAAAGTCTAGCCTTAAATTTTTGAGACGCACCCCCTGGGCACGTACCAAAGTCGAAAACTTGTATTTGAAGTTTTTGAAAACGAAGTAGTTTTTATTTAAATCAATTAGATATTTTTAAAGTTTTCAATTGTTAAAACACCATAGTTAGTTTTAAACATATTGACTCTAGTTTTGTAGTCAACATTGTGAAAAAAATGTTAAACTATTTAACATTAATAGTATTACTATTATATTTGCATTGTATTACCATGGAAAACTTGCAAATACATATCACCATTAGTTCGGATCTTTATACAAAGAACCCGGAATCTTCTGTCTTAGGACAAAAAATCGTCTCTAAAAGCATAGAGATGATTGACGCTTTAGGCTTTGAGGATTTTACCTTTAAAAAATTGGGTAAAGAAATTGGCTCCAACGAAAGTTCGGTGTACCGTTATTTTGATAGCAAGCACGCTCTTTTAGTGTATTTGATCAATTGGTATTGGAGTTGGATCGAGTACAAATTGGTGTTTGCAACCTTAAATGTACCCTCTGCCCACGACCGCTTGACCCAAGCGATTTTGATATTAACCGCTGAGGTTACGGAGGATAATGCCTTTTCATACATCAATGAAGTCCTGCTAAATAAAATCATTATTTCGGAATCTTCTAAAGCCTACCATACCAAGGCTATTGATAGCGAAAACAAAAAAGGCTATTATAAAACATACAAACGCGTCGTACAACGTGTGAGTGCTCTAGTCACAGAAATCAATTCGAGTTATGAATTTCCACACATGTTAATTTCGACCGTAATTGAAGGCGCTCATCACCAACGGTATTTTTCGAAACACTTACCGTCGCTCACCGATTTTGAAGAAGGCAAAAACAATATCGTACGGTTTTACACAGATTTAGTTTTTAATACCCTGTCAGACAAATGAAACAGTTGTCCTACATCATCGCCCTAGGGTTTAGAGTACTGATATTCGCATTGGTATTTGGGTCTATCATATTACAACCAGTCGTTGAATCGATGGCAGTTTCTGAGCCACAAGCCTTTTCTTGGCTGGATATAGAGGCTGAAAACGATTCTAGTGAAAAAGAAAATCAAGAAGTAGAAGATTCTAAAAATAAAAAAGTTGAGCTTCGACTTCTAAAGGAAGAAACCCCTCTAAGCTCCTATCTTAAAAGAGGTGCTATTTATGGCGGGCAGTATTTGAAATCCGATATTACTATCGATACACACAACCCGCCACCTGAAGTCATCTAGATACTTCAATTTTTAAAGTGATAACCCTAGTTGTTAGTCTCATTTAAAATAATGCAATTTCTTTAAAATAAATAAAATCAAATTTAAGCAATACTTATGTGTTGCTCAATAATCACATATTAGTATAATGAACAGTTCAAACCCATTTAAAAATTTTAAATCAGACCTACCTTCAAGTATTGTCGTATTCTTTGTAGCGTTGCCACTATGTTTAGGAATAGCGCTTGCCAGTGGAGCACCCCTTTTTTCAGGCCTTATAGCCGGAATAGTTGGTGGTGTCGTTGTTGGATCAATTAGTAAATCATCAGTAGGCGTTAGTGGTCCTGCAGCAGGTTTGGCAGCTATTGTCTTAACCGCAATTGGAACACTTGGTAGTTTCGAAAACTTTTTACTCGCCGTCGTATTAGGAGGTGCAATTCAATTTTTGTTTGGTATCCTTAGAGCGGGGGTTATAGGCTATTATTTCCCGTCGTCAGTTATTAAGGGGATGCTAACAGGAATTGGAATTATTATCATCCTAAAACAAATTCCTCACTTTTTTGGATATAACTCTGATCCAGAAGGGAATTTCGCCTTTTTTAAAGTTGATGGCGAAAATACGTTTTCAGAAATATTAAATGCCATAAACTTTATTAGCCCTGGGGCAACAATTATAGCACTTTTAGCATTGACCATATTGCTACTTTGGAGTGAGGTGTTAAACGATAAAGGAAAATTCTTTAAATTGGTTCAAGGGCCATTGGTAGCGGTTGCCGCAGGGATTATCTACTTCATCAGTACAAAAGGCAGTACGCAATGGGGTATTTCGCAAGATTTATTGGTTAGTGTTCCAGTTCCAGAAGATGCAACCTCTTTCTTTGCGCAGTTTAGTTTTCCAAATTTTGGAGCTATTAGCAATCCTGAAATATGGATTGTTGCGTTTACCATCGCTTTAGTCGCCAGTTTAGAAACCTTGTTATGTGTTGAAGCTACCGATAAAATCGACCCGTTAAAACGTGTTACACCGACCAATAGAGAGTTATTGGCTCAAGGTATTGGAAATGTTATTTCTGGATTAATTGGGGGGCTACCTGTAACACAAGTGATTGTACGTAGTTCGGCCAATATTCAATCGGGTGGAAAAACAAAAATGTCGGCAATTATTCACGGGTTTCTATTATTGATATCGGTGATTTTAATTCCAAATTTATTAAATAAAATTCCACTTTCTGTTTTGGCAGCGATCCTGTTTATTGTAGGTTATAAATTAGCGAAGCCAGCATTGTTTGTAAAGATGTATCGACTGGGATGGAAACAGTTTACTCCCTTTGTTGTGACGGTATTAGGAATTATATTTACAGACCTTTTAATTGGAATCGCATTAGGTCTTGCCGTTGGAATTGTTGTAATTTTGATTAAAAGTTTCCAAAATTCTCATTTCTTACATATTGAAGATAAGAGTAATGGTGTCCATAAAATTAAAATGACCTTGGCAGAAGAAGTTACTTTTTTTAACAAAGGAGCTATCCTAAAAGAACTGGATCATTTGCCGCGCGAAAGTTATTTGGAACTAGATGTCACCAAAACACGCTATCTTGATAATGATATTATCGAGATTTTAGAAGATTTTTCTGAAAAAGCACGTCAAAGACACATAGATATCAAATTAATATCTATTAGAGGTGTTGTAGAAAACCCGGAGAGTTTTATTCAGTTTTTTCAATTACGTCCACAAACAGTTTAATAAAATAATAAATAATAAACACTAAATTTAAACATATGAAAGCACACACTAAAGAAAGTCAAGCAGCAATGACGCCAGAAACGTCTTTACAAGCTTTAAAAGATGGAAACGAACGTTTTATTAATGCAACGCAAGTTGTACGAGATTTAAATGCTCAGTTAGCGGCAACCAGCACAGGGCAATACCCTTTTGCAACTGTATTACATTGTATTGATTCGCGCGTATCAGCCGAACATGTTTTTGACCAAGGTATTGGCGATTTATTCAGTATTCGTATTGCTGGAAATTTTGTTAACGAAGATATATTAGGGAGTATGGAATTTGCTTGTAAGCTCGCAGGCACCAAAGTACTAGTAGTTCTAGGACACACCGCTTGTGGTGCCGTTAAAGGCGCCTGTGATCATGCGCGTATGGGCAATTTAACGGCATTAATCGATAAAATTGAACCTGCAGTTGAAGCGGTTACTCTTCCTGAAGATGAAGCGTCGAGAACATCGGGTAACATTAACTTTGTGAATACTGTTGCCGCTAAAAATGTAGAAATGACTTTAACAGACATTCGTGAAAAAAGCGCTATTCTTAAGGAAATGGAAGCCAATGGCGAATTGATAATTATAGGGGGCATGTATGATATCGCCAACGGTAAAGTCACGTTTTATGCTTAAAAAATCATCTATTTTTAAGGTAGCATTAGCCTGTGTGTTAATGTTGCCTTATAGTGCTATTTCTCAAAGTAGTGATTTCGGAAATTGGCTGATTTATATCGGCAGTAAAAAAGTGAATAGTAAGTGGAATATTCACAATGAAGTTCAGTTTCGAAATTATGATGCTGTTGGAGATTTAGAGCAATTATTGCTACGAACAGGCATTGGGTATAACCTATCCGAAAACAATCATAATGTATTATTAGGGTATGGCTACATCAATTCTGAAAACTATGTTGGAGATACATCGGAAAAAATAACTATAAATGAACAACGTATTTTCCAGCAGTTCACGTCTAAACAAAAGATTGGCGCCCTGTCATTAACGCATCGTTACCGATTCGAACAACGTTTTGTAGAAGCTGATTTTAAGATGCGATTGCGGTATTTTTTGGCCTTTAAAGTTCCATTAGTTAAAACAGAAGAAATGCCTTCAAAACTGTACTTGTCAGCATATAACGAAGTGTTTTTAAATACGGAAAGCGCTGTTTTTGACCGCAACCGTGTGTATGGCGGATTCGGTTATCAAATCAATAAAAATATTCGTGTAGAAGCTGGATATATGAGTCAGCTTTTTGAAACCTCTAGTCGTGATCAGTTTAATTTGATAACGTTTGTGAATTTTTAGAACGCTTATTTTAGAGTGTTCTTTTCCTTTCGTTTTCTCGTTCTTTCTAAGACAGCTGTTATCGCTTCTTCGCTAATAGGTTTTGAAATATAATCATCGAACCCCGCTGCTTTTATTTTTTCTATGTCCTCAGCGGATGAAAACGCCGTTTGTGCTATAATGGGTAATTTCGGACGCTCTTCCTTTATCAATTTCAGGGCTTCAAAACCGTTCATATTTGGCATTTTTAGATCCATTAATACAATATCGATTTCAGGTTGAGTGTTGCAAATACTAACAGCTTCTTCGCCGTCTTTTGCATGAACAATAATACAATCTAAATTGATTTTATCTTTTAATAATATTTCGAGATATAGATAATTAATTTCCTCGTCTTCTGCGACTAAAATTTTGCAATGATGCTTGCTATTATCTTCTATAGTTTGCTCTGAAGTATCAGTTGTTAGTTTGTACTGTGTTGGGGTGTAGGGGATGGTCACAATAAATGTTGCTCCTTCTCCCTTTTTAGATTTAAGTGTGATTTTTCCGCCTATTAATTTAGTGTTTTCTTTGGCAATCGTTAGCCCTAGGCCTAGGCCGCCAAATTGTTTTTTATTTCTTTTTCTTCTTGTGTAAAGCGTTCAAAAATAAATTTTTGTCTACTTGTTTTTATTCCAATCCCTGTATCTTTAACATAAAGTTCTAAATATTCGCCTGTTTTTTTATACCCAAACTCTATTGACCCTTCAGTTGTAAACCTCAAAGCATTTTCAAGTAAATTGCTGAGGATGTTATTTAATTTAGCGGCATCGGTAAGTATGAAGCTTTCTTTGTCTGAAAGCGCCTTTCTTAAGTATAGTGGTGTGTTATTTTCTTTGGCTTTGAGGTCAAAAACTGTAAATAATTCTAAAAGTAAGTTATTGAGACAAACCTCATTTTCTATTACTTTAACTTGGTTTGAGGTAATTTTTGATATTTCAATTAAATCATCAATTGTTCGTAGTAATTGGTGTCCACTATTTTGAATAATACTGATGTAATGTTTTCGCTTCGCCTCTGCTAGATCAGGATCATTTAGGAATTTTGTGAACCCCAAAATCCCATTCATTGGCGTACGGATTTCATGCGATAAATTACTTATGAAATCATTTTTGATTCTGTCATTTTTTTCAGCAATTTCTTTATCTTTTAAAAACTGTAGCTCCTTTATTTTACGTTTTGTAATATCTGCAAAAATAACTGCGATTAAATTTTTTTGTATTTCCCAAGCAAATATTTCATAATATTTATCATTAGTTGTTTTTTTGTTCTTGTAACTTATCGATATTCCTTTCCTCTCTATTTCATTATATATTTCCAACCAATACGAATCAATTGGTTCAAATAACTCTTTTTAGCGTTTTCCAGTAAGTTGTGATTTTGTTTTTCCAACTAATTCTATGAACGATTTATTTACATATCGGTAATAATAGTCTTTTACATCCTCATTTCCTTCTTTTATCAGTTCAATGATTTTTACATTTTTAGGGACTGAGTCAAAAAACTGATGCATCTGTTGTTCATTTTCGCTTAAGCTCTTAATCGTTTCTTTTTGAGCAATAATTTGACGCTCTAATGCTTCATAAGTGGGTCTGTTCATAGATTATAGTTGAAATTTATTATAAAAAACTAAAAATAAATATAACATTAATTCAATCAATATTCAACTTTTTAGGGTTGAAATGATTATTTAAATTATTTTTAATCATATACTTAACCATGTATATGTTATAATTTTATTTCAAAAAAACAAACGTCTGCATCGTGATAATGTGAAGGTAATTGAGATGTGTTTTGTAATTTGTTTATTCCTAAAAAATTAAATCCAGAATCTTTGTAATGACTAATAAGTCTTTCATTGTTTCCACAAGTATCCATTCTTATAAACTGCCTGTTATACTTAAGTGCATATTTTTTAGCCCAATCAACAATAGTTTGCACAAAATTATTTCCCCTAAATTCTGGATTTGTAGCGATGCGATGTATGTACATAGAAGACTCATTTTCTTTCTCTTCCCATATTTGAGGGTCGCTAAAAGTTACTGCCCAAATGCATACTATTTTAGTGTCAATTATTAATTTGAATTGCCTATTTTCAATAACTTCAACCGCAATATCTTTTTGACTAAATACAGGCCACTGGTTTTCAGGGAATTTTATTTTCTGAAAATTAGTTGCCAAATCATATAATCTAAATATTTCAGAAATATCATTTAAGTTACTATTTGCTATGGTCATATTTTCATTTGTATTATCTACAATTTAATAAAATAGTTTCACTAAAATGTTTATATATTTTGATTATAAATTTAACATAATTTATTGAAATTCAAAACCCTCAAAACTAATGGGTATTAGGAGTCTGGCAATGTTTTATTTACAAAGCACTGTTAAACAATAACGTAGAGTCGGATGAGTGTTATAAATTGTTATTTTTTCATATATTTGTAAAAACCTAAATCTATATCATAATGAAATTATCAGTAGCTTATCAAGAAAAATATTCACGCTCAGAACTTTTGCTTAGAAGTTTTTTCGGCTTTTTTTACATCGCATTACCACACCTTTTTCTTCTGATTTTTATGGCACTTTGGGGTAGTATTTTATCTTTTATTGCTTTTGTAACTATCATCTTTACAGGGCGCTATCCAGAAAGTATGTTTGAATTTCAAGTGAAGCTATTGCGTTGGCAATTGAGATTAAACGCTCGAATACAAAATCTTTGTGATGGTTATCCTTCTTTCGGATTAGATGGAACAGATGAATTTACGTCTCTTGAAATCGAATATCCTGAAAGCATCAGTAGAGGAACAACCTTATTACGAACGTTTTTCGGAATATTTTATGTTATACTTCCACATGGGTTTGTCCTTTATTTTAGAATACTTTGGGGGTCTATCCTTCAAGTGTATGCTTGGTTTTCAGTATTGTTTACTTCCGAATATCCAAAAAGTGCACATGACTTTTTAGTTGGTACACTTCGTTGGCAATATAGAGTCAATTTGTATTTGGGAAATATGACTGACGTATATCCTCCTTTTTCAGGAGATGAAAATGCTTAAGGATATGACATCTACTGGTTATATAAAACTTCCGCAGCCACACGAACTGTCTGAACGAGAAAAAGAAGATGGCATGGGCGCCTACTTAATGATGTTTGCAGCCTTGGCAACCAGCCTGCCTTTACCCATTATTAATTTAATTGCGGCGATCGTCTATTATTATGTCAATCGAAAAAAAGGAAGATTTATTCATTTTCATTGCCTGCAATCTTTGTTGTCGCAATTGCCAACCACGTTTGTCAATTGGGGACTTTTGTATTGGTTACTACAAATATTTTACTTTGAAAACTTAGAAGTTTCCGATTGGTTTTATTCCTATTTGGGATTTGCAGTTTTAGCAAATCTACTTTATTTTGTATTTAGCGTTCTCGCTGCTATTAGAGCTCGTAAAGGAGTTTTTATGTATTTTCTTTTTTTTGGAAGCTATGCCTATCATTGTGTGTATACAACCTCAAATATGTTAAACTATGATAATGAGACTAATCAAAATGCAGTAGTGCAAAACCCGAATATACCGCCATTTCAATGAACCTCAAGATTGTCACAGATTTAGTTAAAACGATTGGTTTTTTTGGAGGTATTTTATTAGTTCTTTATTTTGGAATGCAACTTCTTCCTAAAGAAACAAAAACGAAATGGTTTTATTCTACGCAAGAATCTCAGTTAATCTCATACGAACAAGAACTTAAATTAGGGGACTTAATTGCTGAGTATGTCATTGAAACTACCAACCAAAATGTTCTCAAAAACGAATTGATCGATTCTGTGGTTTGGGCAGTGAGTGCACATCTACAAAAACAAATTGAGTTTTCAGAGTATGACTATAAAATTCAGGTTTTAGACAATCCTGAAATAAATGCATTTACAATTCCAGGTGGCAGAATTTATGTTTTCAAAGGATTGCTAAAGTTTTGTGATTCCGCAGAACATTTAGCGGCTGTATTGGCACACGAAATGGGACATATAGAAAAACGCCACACCGTTTCTAAATTGGTGAAAGAATTTGGATTGAAAATTATTTTTTCCATGGCAATGGGTGGAGATTCCGTCTTGTTTAGCGAGCTCGGACAAACATTGCTTTCAAGTAAATTTGACCGATCTCAAGAAAAAGAAGCCGATCAATTTGCTTTAGAATTACTTGAAAACACACAAATATCCCCAACTTCAATTGCCTCGTTTTTTAGAAAACTCAATCGTGAAAATCTGGAGTATAACGAAAACATGGAGCTTCTAATGACGCACCCTCACAACAACTCGAGAATTAAAGCTTCCTTAGAATATAAAACTCAGGACGACTTTAATGCTGAGCCACTTAGTATTGATTGGGACCGTGTAAAAGCCGTATTACAGTAGTTTCTTCTTTTAATTTTCACACTAATTAGTTCTGTTGAAATACTGATTAATTCCAGCAGAATCAAATTTAAAAGCGGTATTATTTTCCGATTTGTCTAGCTTATTATGGAGTGTTAACCCCCATAAAACCAACTCCATACAAAAGGCTTGATCCTCTTTACTTAATTTAGAAGCATGTTCTTCAACAATAGCCACCAATGGTTTTATAGTGTTAAGATTAGTATAGAATTCTTGATCGGTGTCAGTGTAATTCAACTCAATGAAATTATTGTCAAACCATTCAATCAAATCTGTGTAAGGTGTTTTAACGCCTTCTTTTTCTAGTTTCGAAATGCGTGGAAATAGCTGACCAAATTGTATCATTACAGCGTTGTCAATAAGGAGTTTAGCAACTTCATCAGCACCCTCTTGTTCGCCTTCATAAACCAATTCAATCTTTCCAGTAATAGACGGAATGATAGACATAAAATCGACCAATCTAATCGTTGTTTTTTCAGCAGCTGTTTCAATCAATCTTAATTTAGCTGCCGCCATAAGGTTTTCCATAGCACTTATGGATAGCCGTGCACTCACCCCACTTTTTGCATCTACATATTCGCTTTTACGTGCGGTAAAAGCGACCTGTTCCAACAAGTCTTTTGCTAAGTTTGGAACCCTAATAGAAGCTTTATCTTCATCAGATATTTTTGCTTCTTGAGCTGTAATTTCACGCGCTAGCGCAATTGATTTTGGATAGTGCGTAAAAATTTGTGAGCCAATTCTATCCTTTAAAGGCGTTACAATACTACCTCTGTTGGTGTAATCTTCAGGGTTAGCAGTAAATACAAATTGAATATCAAGCGGCATTCTTAGTTGAAACCCGCGTATTTGAATGTCGCCTTCCTGTAGAATATTAAACAAAGACACTTGGATGCGTGCCTGTAAATCTGGAAGCTCATTTAATACAAATATGGATCGATTTGCTCGCGGAATCATGCCGTAATGTAAGACACGTTCATCAGAGTAAGGGAGCTTTAAAGTTGCTGCTTTAATCGGATCAATATCTCCAATCAAATCAGATACATTCACATCTGGAGTCGCTAATTTCTCAAAGAACCGGTTTGAGCGGTGTACCCAAGAAATAGGGGTTTTATCTCCCATTTCGGCGATCAAATCTCTTGCATATTTTGAGATCGGTTGAAACGGACTGTCATTAATTTCTGAACCTTTAACAATCGGCATATATTCATCGAGAAGCTCTACCATGCTACGTGCAATTTTGGTTTTTGCTTGACCTCGTAACCCCAATAAATTGATGTGATGTCCAGCAATAATTGCTTTTTTAAGTTGGGGAACAACTGTATCTTCATACCCATAAAGCCCTTCAAAAACAGGCTGTTTAGCTTTGATACGTGCAATTAAATTTGCCTGAATCTCTTGATTAATGGTTTGATCTTTATAACCTGATTTTTTCAACTCTTTAAAGGTGATGTCTTTGCTCATAGTCTTTTAATTCTGTTTTTTTCGTAATCTTCAAATATCATTTCTCCCAAACCAGATAGTCCCGTTAAAAAGGCTTTTCCTTGATTTTGAGCCGTAAACAGCTCCACAAATTGACGGAGGTAAGGGTCTTGGGCAATCATAAACGTGGTAATTGGAATTTTTAATTTCCGTGCTTGTGCCGCTTTGTTAAGGCATTTCGAGACAATCATATCATCTAAGCCATTACTGTTTTTATAAAACTCTCCAGACGGCAGCTGAATACAGCTCGGTTTGCCATCCGTAATCATAAAAATTTGTTTGTTTGTATTCCGTTTTCGTCGTAAAATATCCATAGCCAATTCCAGTCCAGCAACGGTATTTGTGTGGTAAGGACCTACTTTTAAATAAGGGAGGTCTTTCACTTTAATGGGCCAGGCTTCATTTCCAAACACAATAATATCAATAGAATCTTTTGGATACTTTCGATGGATCAATTCTACTAAAGCCATCGCTACCTTTTTGGCAGGAGTGATGCGGTCCTCACCATACAGAATCATCGAGTGACTAATATCAATCATCAACACAGTACTCATTTGTGCTTTATGCTTTGTTTCCTCAACAATTAAATCATTTTCTGTTAGGCGTAAGTCCGAAATACCATTATTGATTTGTGCATTTTTCAAACTCTCCGTCATGTTGACTCTCGATAAATCATCGCCAAATTGAAACGCTCGATTTTCACCATCACGCTCATCACCAACACCAATTTTTTTTGTGTTATGGTTTCCAAGACCACTCTTTTTTAGTTTTCCAAAAATTTGGTTGAGGGCATAATCTCGCAACGCTGATTCAAGCTTCGCAGTCAGTCTGTTTTTTCCTTTCCCTGTTCCGTTTCCTGATTTAGCAGCATCGGGGTCAATCTCTTCTTTGATGTAGCCACGTTTCTTGAGATCGTCTTCGAAATTTTCGAGCGTATAGTTGTCATTAAAGATGTTATACTCAGCATCAAGTGTGTTTAGCCATTCAAACGCTTCTTCAATATCGCCGGAGGTATGCGTCAAAAGTTCTTTGAATACCCCAAACACCCGATCAAAATCCGATACGTCTTTGACGATGTGTTTACTGAACGTAAACCCTTTTCCGTAATTGAAATCTATGCCTGCCATCTTCACAAAGATCGGAATATACAATTCCTAAATGCGTTAAGAAGGTATTAATCTTTTGGTTGTTCTGACAAAAAAAATTTAGGTTTTGTTAGGGTTTAAAGTTTGGTAAGACTTTTTGGTATTGATGCACGGACTTGGTTTAAAGCTCTAAACTTTGGATTAAGCATTAAAACCCGTATTATTTTTATACATTGTTGTAAAACGTTATTTTCTTTTCAGTTTTTCAGTTCCTTTTTCCAAGTTATCAAAGAAAAATTTATTATCCACAATATCTCTTTCTGTATCTGTTCCAAATAAGAGCGTTGATAGTGCTCGTCTGTTTTTATCTCCAACAATCATAACTGAAGATTTTCGGTCTGAAATATCAAGTAATAATTCCATATCATCTCCCCATTCATAAGTTACATTGCTAATATCAATTATTGTTTTAAAGGTCTCCATACATTTATTCCAAGTTCATAATTACCTGTCATAAAACCTAATTCACTTTTTCCTTCTGAGCCTGGTCTGTACACTCCATTAAATTTTATGTATAGAGTATCAATCAAATATGTATCTCTCAAATTTTGAATAGAAAATTCACAAGTCATTCCGTTACAAGTTTTTCCTAAATCTGTTTTTTTAAAATCCATTCTTGTTTTCAGGTTTTGTTAGGGTTTAAAATTTAGCAACAACTAAAGAATTATTTAGTGTTCTGCTTCTAGCCTCGTCATATCAAAATCAAAAGGAAAGATGTTCCAAGCAGAATCTTCGTTTTTTAATAGTGAGTTAGCTGCCCTGCGTCTCGCATTATAATCCTTCTCATCAAATGACCAAAAGAAATATCCAGTCACATAATTATCCGCCATGTCTTCGTAATTTGTAAAATGGTGTTGGAGTGCTTCACCAACTTTTAGGCACAAAGCATAGGATTCGTCATAAGTTATATACCCCGATTGATACCCCATACCAATAAGACCTGATGCACGGATAATATCCCAAGCAATAATGCCATGTTCTTTAAATTGCGTTTTATTTTCCCATATCAGGGTGTCTAATGTATTGTATTTGGGATAGTCTTTTAGGTTTTGTTGATATTCTTCTTCTGAAAGGTCAAAAAAGCCATTATAATCTTCCATAAATCCCGCATGGTGCATTTGACCCTCCGTTAATAAGCTAACAGATTCTAGTAAAGATTTTTTGCTATCAATGTCCCACCATTCCTTTAAGGATTCTTTATGCATAGCTGAGTATAACGTACTTTTTTCTACCCCACCAAAAACAAAATCGGTAACATGGTTTTCTTTGTTTAGGATGGCGTTTAAAGACCACACATAGAGCATTTGATTGTCTTTGGTTACCTTTTGTAATTTTTCTTTGTTTGGGGCTTCTGTACAGCTTAGTGCAAAGCAAGTTAGGATTATAGCGCCGATTTTTTTTATAGTTAATGTCATGGGGATTGTTTTTAGATGTTTTTTATTTATGTTTTCTACGTGTAATATTATTTTTCTATTGCTGTCACGAGCGAGATAATGGGTATTAAAAATCAACATGTACATGTACACTGCTGTGTAAATACAGTATCCTAATAGCTTGTTTAAAAATTTGAATTGGTTAAAATGAAGATCTAGACTTGGGGTCAAAATCAATTATAAATATATAAAAAAATCACGTACATCCTAAGATATACGTGATTTTAATAAGTGAAGTATTTTTATTAACCGTTCAGTAAAGGTTCTGTAAACGCTCCCAAATCATCCACCCCATGGGCAGTCACATAATTTATAAACGCACTACCAATAATCGCGCCTTTGGCATATTGCGTGGCTTGACTAAAGGTTTCATGATCTGAAATTCCAAATCCAATAACCTGTGGATTGGTAAGCTTAAGGTCGGCAATACGTTTAAAATAATCTGTTTGTTCGTTTCCAAAACCACTTTGGCTTCCTGTGGTGCTGGCACTACTCACCATATATATAAATCCATCTGAGATACTATCCATATAACGAATGCGTGCTTCGCTCGTTTGAGGTGTAATCAAAAAGACATTGAGTAAGCCATACCGTTCAAAAATGGCTTTGTATTCCTCGTGATACACTTCCACAGGCAGGTCAGGAATAATTAATCCATCAATGCCCACTTCCTGACATTTTTTACAAAATGCTTCCACACCATATTGCAGCATTGGATTAAAATAGCCCATCAAAATCAAAGGAATGGACACTGTTTTTCGAATGTCTTTCAATTGATCAAACAATACCGTAGAAGTCATGCCATTGTGCAACGCTTTTGTAGAACTCGCTTGAATGGTTGGGCCATCCGCCAACGGATCACTAAATGGCAATCCAATTTCAATCATATCAACACCGTTTTTCTCTAAGTTTTCAATCGTCGTAACCGTATCGTTTAAACTAGGATATCCCGCCGTGAAATAAATGGATAATAATTTTTTATCTTCTTGTAATTTTGCTTGTATTCTATTCACAATCTTAGAGTTTAAAATAATCAATATAGGTATTCAAATCTTTGTCGCCACGCCCTGATAAACTAATCACCACCACATCTTCAGGCTTGAATTTTTTATCTTCAAAAATGGCCAAAGCATGAGAGGTTTCAATCGCTGGAATTATGCCTTCGAGTTGCGATAATTCCAGTCCAGCCGTCATGGCTTCATCATCAGTCACTGAAATAAATTCGGCACGTTTGGTTTCATACAAATGTGCATGCATAGGGCCAACGCCAGGATAATCTAAGCCTGCCGAAATGGAGTAGGGCTCTGTGATTTGTCCGTCTGTGGTTTGCATTAATAAGGTTTTACTGCCGTGAATTACCCCTTCTTTCCCAAGGACCGAAGTTGCAGCACTTTCGCCTGTATAAATCCCTTTTCCAGCAGCCTCTACTGCAATCAGTTTGACGTCGGGTTCATTCAAATAGTGGTAATAGGCACCGGCGGCATTACTTCCACCACCCACACAAGCCACGACGTAATCAGGGTTTTCGCGGCCTTCAACCTCTTTCAATTGCCATTTCGTTTCTTCCGATACTACCGATTGAAAACGGGCAACCATATCTGGATAGGGATGTGGTCCCACAGCACTTCCAATAATATAATGGGTGTCGATAGGATTATTAATCCAATCGCGAATCGCTTCATTGGTCGCATCTTTTAGGGTACGACTTCCAGACAATGCTGGACGTACTTCCGCACCAAGCATTTTCATACGTGCCACATTAGGCGCTTGTCGTGCAATATCAATTTCACCCATATACACAATACATTCCAAACCTGCTAAAGCACAAACAGTCGCCGTTGCTACGCCATGCTGTCCTGCGCCAGTTTCAGCAATAATGCGCTTTTTTTTGAGCCGTTTTGCCATCAAAATTTGACCTATCGTGTTGTTAATTTTATGCGCTCCTGTATGGCATAAATCTTCCCGTTTTAGGTATATTTTGGTATTGTATTTTGCAGATAATCGTGTGGCAAAATACAAAGGCGTCGGTCTGCCTACATAATCTTTCAGGAGTTGGTCGAATTCCTTTTTGAAATCAGGTTCTGCCATTACCTTCAAATAATTTTGACGTAATTCTTCGACATTGGGATACAACATTTCTGGAATAAATGCCCCTCCAAATTGGCCATAGTAGCCTTTTTCATTCACGTGATAACTCATAATAAATGTTTAAAGTGTTCTAAATTATTTTTATTTTTCTTAGCGGGTGAATCTTCAAATTTACTATTCACATCCACCGCATGACAGTAGGTTGCTGCCGTACTTGTTTTAAATGCTTGTAATTGATCGGTGTTTTCTAACCCGATACCACCACTTAAAAAATAGGGTTTAGTTGAGGGATAGAGTTCTAAAACAGACCAGTCAAAACAATAGCCATTCCCGCCAGCCAAAGGGCCTTTGGTGTCAAATAGGTAAAAGTCACAAACCGATTCATAAGGACTTAGAGTATCAAAATTAAACTCATTTTTAATCGAGAATACTTTAATGATCTCTATATTGAGTGGTTGCAAAGATTTGCAAAATTCAGGCGTTTCTTCGCCATGCAATTGAACCGCTTGCAAGTTGTGGGTATTGATTTTTTCGACAATAGTATCATAAGAAGCATTCACAAAAACGCCAACTTTTTTTATGGTCGACGGAAGGGTAGGCGTAGATGCAGATACGTGTCGTGACGAACCTTCAAAGAAGATAAAACCCATATAGTCAGGTTTGATCGCAGCGATCAACTGAATATTGTCATCATAGCGCATGCCACATACTTTTAGTTTCATCCGTTCAATTGTTTTATAAATGCTGCTGCACTGGCACCAGGATTATCTGTTTTCATAAAATTCTCACCAATCAAAAATCCTTTATACCCATAAGGCTGTAAACTCTTAATATCTTCCACGGTACGAATCCCACTCTCTGAAATTTTCACAAATTCATCAGGGATGAGCGCACTCAATGTTTTGCTCGTTTCTAAACTAACTTCAAACGTTTTTAGGTTACGATTGTTTACGCCAATCATATTGAGGGACGGCATCACCGATTTATGTAATTCCTCCTCGTTATGGATTTCCAATAAAACCTCCATCCCCAAACTTTGTGCGAGTGTTGAAAATACTTGAATTTCGTCTCGACTCAAAATAGCAGCAATGAGTAATATAACATCGGCGCCGTAGGCTTTTGCTTCCAAAATTTGATAGGCATCAATAATGAATTCTTTTCGAAGTAAAGGCATCTCACAACTTGCTCTGGCGGTCAATAAATCTTCTAAACTCCCTCCAAAATATTTCATATCGGTAAGTACCGACATTCCACAGGCAGCTGCAGATTCGTAACCTTGCGCCACGTCTTGAACATTCAAATCCTGATTGATACAGGCTTTTGAAGGCGAACGGCGTTTATGTTCTGTAATCAATCCAGAAGTACTTTCTACTAGTCGCGTACTTAGGGATGGGCAGTCGCATTCAAACAATACAGATTGTTCCAGTTGTTTTACTGGGATTAGTTGTTTTCGAAGGCTGACTTCAGTGCGTTTATCTGCTACAATACGATCTAAAATACTGCTCATTATAAGGCGATTAATTTTGTGAGACATTCATTTGCTTTTCCGGAATGTAGGGCTTCTTTAGCCAGTTCATAACCTTCTATATGTGTAATTTTTTTTGATGTTGCGATGGCAAGCCCTGCATTAGTACAGACCACATTGTTTTGAGCTTCTGTACCGTTTCCACTAATGATAGTTTTAAATATTTTTGAGGCGTCAGCAACAGTATTTCCGCCAAAGATGGCTTCTTGTGTATTGTTTTGTAATCCTAAATCTTCGGCTGAAAACAAGACTTCAGAATGGTTGGATACAATTTTTACAGTATTGGTTAATGAGATTTCATCATAGCCACCAAGGTCATGAACAATACTATAATTTTTATCGCTGTCTTGGTATAAATAATTGTATAGTCGTAATAACTCTAAGCTAAACACGCCGACCATTTGATTTTTTGGAAAGGCTGGATTTACCATAGGTCCCAACATATTAAAAAAGGTTTTGACTCCTAATTCGCGTCGAATGGGCGCGACGTTTTTCATAGCGGGATGAAACAGTGGTGCGTGTAACACACAAATTCCAGTTGTCGCAATAGCCCGTTCTAAAAAGTCAACATCATTTGAAAATTTTACACCTAAGGATTCCAAAACATTGGAAGATCCACAAGCAGAGGACACGCCATAATTACCGTGTTTTGCTACCGGAACGCCTGCAGCGGCTGTGACAAAAGAGGAAAGCGTAGAGATGTTAAAAGTGTCTTTGCCATCACCACCAGTACCACACAAATCGATAGGATTGTAGGCTGCTAAATCTACAGGAATACAGAGCTCTAAAAGGGCGTCTCTAAATCCTCTCAATTCTTCAAGAGTAACTGTTCGCATCATGAAAATAGTCAGAAATGCCGCAATTTGACTTTGATTATAATCCCCTTTGGAAATGTTAATCAAAATCTGTTTTGCTTCAGTAGCTGAAATAGTTTCGTGGTTAATGAGTCTGTTTAAAACGTGTTTCATTTGTTTATGAATTTATCCAGTTTTCTAGTAATTGTTTTCCATTGGGTGTAAGTACCGATTCTGGATGAAATTGAACGCCTTTTACATCAAAAGTTTTATGTCTTAAGGACATAATTTGTCCATTATCGTCAACCGAGGTAACTTCTAAAGCATCGGGGATATTAGAATCGACCACCCAAGAATGGTAACGTCCAACCTCAATGGTCTTGTCCATGCCGTTAAATAGGGGTTCATCGTCAACAGAAATAGTAATGTTAGTATGAACGCCGTGATAGACTTCTTCCAGATTTATAATGTTTCCGCCAAAAACTTCGGCAATCGCTTGTTGTCCTAGGCAAACGCCTAAAATACTTTTGCTGGGTGCATAACGTTTAATTACGGCTTTCAAAAGACCCGCTTCATCAGGAATTCCAGGGCCAGGTGAAAGCACTATTTTATCGAAGTGTTTGATGTCTTCAAGATCAAATTTATCATTACGAAGCACGGTAACATCACATTTTAAATCTTCAAGGTAATGCACTAAATTAAACGTAAAACTATCGTAGTTATCGATGACTAATATCTTCTTCATGGGTTTAAATGGTTTCGGCGAGTTTAATGGCTTTGGTTAAGGCACCTAGTTTGTTATATACTTCTTGAAGTTCGTTGTCGGGGCTTGATTTGGATACAATTCCTGCGCCAGCTTGCCAGTGCAGTTGGTAATTTTTACTTAAAAACGTTCTAATCATGATGGCGTGGTTATAGTTGCCATCAAAATCCATAAACCCAATAGCGCCACCATAAAAGGCTCGACTTGTTTTTTCGTACGTTTCAATAAGTTCCATGGCTTTGTATTTTGGCGCACCGCTAAGCGTTCCCGCTGGAAAGGTGTCAGCTACAATTTGCATTGTTGGGGTGTTTTTTCGAACCTTCCCAATGACCTTACTGACCAAATGAATAACGTGAGAAAAGAATTGGACTTCTCTGTATTTTTTGACAACAACATCTGTACAATGACGACTTAAGTCGTTTCGTGCTAAGTCAACAAGCATAACATGTTCGCTATTTTCTTTCTTATCAGCAACTAGTTTTTTGGCTAATTCAGCATCTTTTAAGTCATCACCAGAGCGTGCGAACGTTCCTGCAATCGGATGGATTTCTGCATTTTGATCCTGGACAACTAGTTGGGCTTCTGGAGAACTTCCAAAGATTTTAAACTTTCCGTAATCAAAATAAAACAGATAGGGTGATGGGTTGATACTTCTGAGAGCTCTATAAACATTAAAATCATCGCCTTTAAAATCTTGTTGAAATTTCTTAGACAATACCAATTGAAATACATCGCCGCGAGCACAATGTTTTTTCGCTAACTCCACATGAGATTTAAACTCTTCATCTGTCAAATTTGAGCTGATGTCTCCTTTTGACTCGAAATCATAGGAAGAAAAACTTTGCATTTTAATCAAATGGTCTATGGCATCGATATTGTTTTCGGACTCGTAACAGTGTGCAAAAATATAAGCCTCATTTTTGAAATGATTAATGGCAATAATGTTTTGGTATACCGCATAATACATATCAGGGATATCAATTGATTTTTCCTTTTTAGAAATATGAATATCTTCAAAATATTTAACAGCATCATAAGCTGTAAATCCGAACATCCCATTATTAATAAACTTAAAAGCGGTGTCTTTTTCAGTGTCAAATTGTTTTGTAAATGTGTCAATTTCGGACGTCACCTTATCTGCAGCAACTGTCATGGTGTTGACTGTTTGATCAGGATAGGTTTTTGTGACCACATTTGCGTCTACTTTTATAGATGCAATAGGATTGCAACAGATGTAAGAGAAGCTATTGTCATTGCCGTGATAGTCGCTACTTTCCAAGAGAATACTATTCGGAAACTTATCCCGAATTTTCAGGTATACACTTACAGGCGATATAGTATCAGCAAGTATTTTTTTGTAATGTGTTTTTAATTCAAATTTTTTCATAAAAAAAGGCTTGTCGTTATGACAAGCCTAGATATTTTGATTTAAACATACAAGGGTGTGTCACGAATTTTGTTTTCGAGAGTACCACCACCAAGTATTGTTTAAAGTAAGGTTCATAATTTATTTTAAAACATCAAATGTAGGGACGATTTTTAGTTTTGCAAAATTAATTTAAAAGTTTTTTAAAATTTTAAAGAAACTGTTAAATCGAACTCATTATATATCGCTTTATCCTTTAATCCGTCAAAAAAACTGGCAGATCCGTATTTGATACCGTATTTTGTGCGATCTACTTGTAATGTTGTCGATGCTGTGTTTTCTGAAACGGCTAGCTCAAAAGTGATTTCATTTGTAATGTCTTTGATCGTAAGATCGCCTACAACACTGTAAGTTTCTCCATTTTTGGTAACAGATGTAAATACTAAAGCAGCAGTTTTATGTGTCTCAACGCCAAAAAAATCATCAGCTTTTAAATGACCATCTAATTTGTTTTTGTACTCTCCTTCTAGGTCGGTAGTATTAATCGAAGTCATGTCCATTACAAAATTACCACCAGTAAGTTGATTAGCATTGAATTCAAGAGCACCCTGTTGAAGCGTGATTGTACCTTCATGTTGTCCAGTTACTTTATGGCCCACCCAATTAATGATGCTTTTGTTGGTATCCACTGTTTTTGTTTCTATAGTGGTGAACGCTGCAAGTACTATGAGTGATAAAATTGCAAACGATTTTGAAAATATAGTTTTCATTTTTTTAATTGTTTTTAGTTTCATTACAAATTAAATAAATTTTTGATTGCATAATACTTTTAATGCTTGTAATTTTATGTTAAAACTTTAGAGATCATTTAACTGATTTGTTAACTTTGTAAAATGAAATATCTACTGGTCTTAATAGTCTTTTTTAACCTTTCATGCAAAACTGAAAAAAAGGAGCCTATTGCTTTAGAAGTTCATGATTTTGTTGGGATTGAGCCGTACCTAAATCTAGATGGCTCTAAAACCTATGTTGTTAATTTTTGGGCAACATGGTGCGCGCCCTGCGTCAAAGAGCTCCCTCATTTTGAAACGCTTCAGAAAAACTACAAAGCGGATATAGAGGTTATTCTAGTCAGCTTAGATTTTCCGCATCAATACGAGAGTAAACTAAAGCCGTTCATTCAAAAACATCAATTTAAATCAAAGGTTGTTGTTTTAGACGATCCAGATATGAATTCCTGGATTCCAAAAGTAGATTCACAATGGGATGGTGCTATTCCTGTTACACTTATTTATAATACTTCAAAACGCTTGTTTTATAATCGTACATTTACCTACGATGAATTAGAAACTGAACTTCAAACATTTTTTTAATAACCCTCAAAACAAATTAATATGAAAACTATTCTTTCCTTAATTGTACTGCTCACCACTGTTGCATTTACGCCTAGCATATCCGATAACGGTTATGAAATTGGTGATATCGCAACTGATTTTAAACTAGAAAATATAGACGGAAATTTTGTGTCATTATCAGATTATAAAGATGCTAAAGGTTTTATTGTTGTTTTTACATGTAATACTTGCCCGTACGCAGTAGCCTACGAGGACCGTGTTGAAGCCCTCAACAAAAAGTATGCTAAAAAAGGCTACCCTGTCATCGCTATTATGCCAAATAATGTCAGTACAAAACCAGGCGATTCTATGGAAGCTATGCAGCGACGTGCTAAAGAAAAAGGCTTTACATTTCCATATTTAATGGATGCTGATCAATCGATATATCCTCAGTTTGGGGCGACCAAAACCCCTCACATTTACATTTTAGAAGCGACTGCTAAGGGCCCCGTTGTACAATATATTGGTGCGATTGATGATAATTATAAAGATGCTACTTTGGTGAAAACCAAATATGTTGAAAATGCTGTAGATGCGCTATTATCAGGAACCTCTGTGGAGGTTAATAAAACAAAAGCCATTGGGTGTTCTATCAAGCTTTAGTACGCCAATGTCATAAACAAAACACTATTAACTAATTTAACTTTTTTTATATTACATTATGTCAGATTTATCACAACAAGACTGGGTTTCAAACTTAAATTCCGATTCAAAATCAATAATTTTAGATGTCCGTACCGATGCTGAGGTAGAGGAAGGAATGATTCCAGAAGCTAAACATTTAGACATTCATCAAGGGCAAGATTTTATTTCAGCACTTGAAAAACTCGATAAAACGAATTCTTATTATGTCTACTGTAGATCAGGAGCTAGAAGTGGTCAGGCATGCTCAATCATGCAACAAATGGGTTTCGAGAAAGCCTATAACCTTTTAGGCGGTTTTAATGATTGGGAAGGTGAAACCATAATTCCTTAAAATATGCGTTATTTTAAATTTGGATTTTTCACCCTAGGTGTATTATTACTTTTAAACTGTCGTAATACATCGCCACAGTCTATTCAGCTTATTACATCCGAAGAAATGAGAGAAATCTCAAAATTAGAAGGCATGCAATTAGTAGATGTAAGAACTCCAAAGGAATATGAAAATGGTCATATTCCTAATGCTCAGAATATTGATTTTTTAGATGCTAAATTTGAGGCCAATATCCAGAGTTTAGATAAATCAAAACCCGTAATCATATATTGTCAGCGTGGCAGTCGAAGCGCAAAATGCGCATCCAAACTCATCGCTAATGGTTTTGTAAAGGTCTATGATTTAGACGGTGGCTTTGCCCAATGGGAGTATAGCGGTTTACAGGTAGAAAACTAATTAGTTTAGTGCCACAAAGGCGTTGGGTAAGCCCCTTGTTTGGTAAGCTCTGCTAAGGTACTCACAGCTTCTTTTTTGTCGTCATAATACGTCACGCCAAACCAAGTACTTTGCGCGTCAATGACGTCAACAGTGATATGACCATTCTCCATCATTTCTTGAGTTACAAATGGCAAGTAAATTTCACTTTTTTCGAGATTGTCAGAATTTTCTAAAAACGAGGCAAAGTAGGTTTCGATATACTTGAAAATTGAGGTGTTACAAATCCAAAAATTCATAGAAACTGCTGTGTCAGGAGCAAGAATTACTCCAGAATCTTCATCTATAATTTGAGACGCTTGTTCTGAAATTTTAGTGCGTTCGATAATCGAGGTCAACTTATGGTTATTGACTTCACAAACTCCTCGAGATACCGATCCAAATTTGGATAATGTGTTTTTAAGGCTGTAAGCCACCAATGCAAATGCGTCAGGGTTTTCGTTATTTTTAATGAATTTTGCTGCGCCAGCAAACGCATTTTGTCCGTAATAATCATCGGCATTTATGATCACAAAACTGCCTTTTATCACATTTCTAGCCGTCCAAACCGCGTGAGCAGTACCCCATGGTTTTTCGCGTTGTGTGTTTAATGTAACAGTTTCTGGGATATCTTTAATGTCTTGAACTAAAACATCTAGTTTCACTTCCTTAGGTAGACGTTCTGAAAGGTGAGATTCTAGAAACGATTTGTTAGCCGCTTTAGTGATGACTACAATGTGATTGAAGTTGTTTTTGAGGGCATCGAAAATGCTAAATTCCATCAAAAACTCTTCTGCAGGTCCTAAATCATCAAATTGTTTTAATTTTCCATAGCGACTACCGCTTCCTGCTGCCATCAGTAATAAAGTCATTTTTTTGTGTATTTGTTCGCCGCAAAAATATAATTTTTAAACCGTAACTGAAATTTAATTCCATAATTCAACATTAATGTCCTTATAAAGCTCAATTATTTGTTGTAATTTGGTAGTCAAATTAACCAATACTTAACTTTTTATTTTATGAAAACAAAGGCATTAACTTCGTTTTTTTGGTCGCTTATTTTAGGTGTATTTTCGGCTTTCGCTCAACTACCTGACTATTATACTGATATTGATTTCACAAAACAAGGCGATGCGCTCAAAAGTGAACTTTCGACATTAATCAGTGATACACACACCAATTTAATTCCCTATACTTCCAGTTCAACTGATACATGGGATGTTATTCATGAAAGTGATGCTGATGTAGATGTTCAAGGCAATGTGGTTTTAATTTATGGCTATAATGATTCTGATGGTGATACTAAAAATGACCGTACACGCGCAATTTCTAATCAACAAAATGGATTTTGTATAGGCTATTGGAATAGAGAGCATGTGTTTGTTAAGAAATTAGCAAATCCTAAATTAGAGACAGGTCGAGCAGGACCAGGCACTGATGTTCACAATTTGAGAGCAGCAGATTGTCAGATGAATTCTACCCGAAATGATAATCTTTTCAAAGATGGTAGTGGGGACTCTTTTTTGAATAGTGATTTTTATCCTGGAGATGAATTTAAAGGGGATGTTGCCCGAATTATTATGTATATGTATTTGCGATATCCAACTCAATGTGAACCAATTAATATAGGAGTTGGCAGTAGATCATATGCAGATGATATGCCTAACATCTTTTTGGAATGGAATGAAGAAGATCCAGTTTCTGAGTTTGAAACCAATCGAAATAATGTTATAGCTTCTTATCAAGGTAATCGAAACCCGTTTATTGATAACCCTTATTTGGCAACTCTAATTTGGAATGGGCCCAATGCAGAAGATATATGGGGAGTGCTATCTACTTCTGATTTAGGATTTCAAGACGTCTTTATTCATCCAACTATTGCTAACGATTATATACAAATTGAAGGTTTAGAGTTGTCTGTCGGTTCTGTTGAGGTTTTTAACCAGTTAGGTCAAGTTTTGGAAGTTAAATTAGAGGGAAATAAAGTTTATGTCTCTAGATTTTCAAAGGGCTTGTATTTGATGTCTGTTACAAAAGGCACGCATTCTAAACTATATAAATTTTTGGTAAATTAAATTAGTTTCACATATGAAAGACTTACTTTTTTTAGTTTCTTTTTTCTGTGTTTCACAAACTTTAGCCGCTCAAAAACTATTTTCGGTTCAATATCAAAACCAAGCAGATTTAAAAATTTTTGTAGTGGACTATGCCAATCAAGCGGATTTAAAGGTTTTTAAGGTTGATTACAGCAATCGTGCGCAAGGAAATAAAGGGCTTTGGTTTTTTACGGAATATTCGAATCAGGCTGATACATCTGTGTTTTTTGTAGATTATGTGAATCAAGCCGATTTAAAAATTTTCTTCGTCGATTATCAAAACCAAGCAGGCTGGCGAAATAATTCTAAAAAACACTTGCTATATTGATTTTTGAAATGTAATTTTCAACTCAATAAATTGTTTAATATTAAAAGTTTTTTTTTAACTTTTTTTTAAAAAACCTATTGATTAATACCATATAATAGATTTGTTTTTTACTCTAAAAAATTGATTTTTTTATCTTTAGTAAATTCAAAAAACCCTTTTATAATCTAGACGTATTAAAATCAACTTTTATTATTGGTAATTAATATTTTGAAATTCCTTATATTTGTTTATTAATTAATGATTAAAAATAAACAAAATTAACCTGATGATTTTAAATAAAACCACTCTTGCTTGTATAGCTTTTCTGTTTAGCAGTTTTCTTTTTTCTCAAACCAATATAGCAGATATCAATTTTGTAGATTTTAACGCTACAGCTACTTACGGATCTGGCTCAGGGGTCTCAGTCCATTTTTTTCCTAAAGGAATTTACAAATTTGAAAATGGAACTGCAGATAACCAATTTGTTTTGGAGCTTTCTCAACCTGGTGGAACATTTACACCCGCAGTAGAGTTAGTTACTGTTAATGGATTTTTCACAACAACAATAAATGGAGAACTACCTGCAGGAACTGCTCCAGGAAGTTATAAATTGAGAATCAAAGCTACTCAGGGAATGTTAGGAGATGGCAGTACATTTGGCGAAGTTTTTTCAGCACCTTCTGCAATGTTTCAAATCTCTGCGACGGCTTCCTCGCGAGTCATGTTTTATTCAGGTATTGCGCCAAATTCCACTCATTTTAATTGTACAGCAGACCAAGATATTAGTACAGATCCGATGTTTGGTTCTCTAGTTATTGGTACATCAGATGTGTCAGGTGATATTTTTGCTATAGCGCAGACTAGACGTCTTAGAATCTCAAATTTCAGTTCTGGTACTACCTATAAATTTAGAAGAATAAATACGGATAATTTATCAATAGTTGATATAGGAACGATCACTGGTTCATTTTACCAAATAGCTGATGACATTCCTTTAGGATCTTATAACTATGAAGTTGAAGCCATAGTAGGCGGGATCTCATCCGTTTACACGGGTGTTTTTGTGTTTCATAAAAGTACTACTGTACTAGCCAACGAAACCAGCGAAAATGTTTGTGCTGGTAATGATGTAGAGTTTAATATAGATGCAACCACAGATGGTATTGGAATGAATTATTCTGGATCTTATTATACATTTGATTATGGGGATGGATCTCCGGTTGAAATTTTCACCCACGCTGAACTCTTGTATAATAATACATTATCTCATGAGTATACGACGGTGTCATGTGCCGAAGATCAGAGTAAATTTACGGTTACAAAATCACAATTTAATAGATATAATCAAAATACAGGGGATAGCTGTGATTATCAAATTATAGGAAATGGAGCAGAAAAAAAAGTAAATGTAAGTTTAGCTCCTGAAGCTTTATTTGAGGCTGAAAACTCTGTAGTTGAAATTTGTGAAAACGAAAATATAAGTATTATTAATTTAACAACTTTAGGTCAATTTGGGTCTACTGGTAGTTGTGAAGACGATGCTAATTTCTACTGGGAAATAACTGATCCTAATGGAACTGTTTTTGATCCCTATTACCAATTAGGTGTTGTCGAACTAGATCCTAATAATTGGATGGTAGACACCAATTCAGATGGTTTACTCGATATTTTAATTCCAGCTGCACAAGTTATTCCTGGGTGTTGGACGTTCAGACTAACTTATGTTAATGAAGATTTGTGTCTTACAACCTCTATTTTCCCTGAAGAAAGCGTTCCAGCTTACGTGATGAATGTGCAAGCTGTTCCAGTTGCTGATTTTGACTTTTTAGATAGTACAGATACAGAAATCACTGAAATTTGTTTTGGTGAAACAGTTACGTTTTTAGATAAATCAAATGTTTCATTATTAGGCTGTCAAAATCCAGAATATACTTGGACAATACTTCCTGATACGGGGTATACATTTGTGAGTCCATTTACGGCAACCTCTGATAGTCCAGACGTTATTTTTAATGAGCCCGGTGTTTATAATGTAACACAGACCATCGATAATGACTGTAATGAACTCGCTTCTATTACTAAAGAAATTATAATTCTTGGAGATCCTACAGTTGAATTCACAAATTTATCTATTGATGCATGTGAGGGTTTAGCGGGTCAAACCTTAGATGGTTTTACATTAGATTTTCTAAATAATGGAACAATTTCGCCAACGTACAGCGAAATGCCATATGAACCCACAACGTTTCTTTGGACGATTACTGGAACAGGCGTAACAGCAAGTGATTATAATTTTGTTAATGGAACTGATGCTACAAGTGATTTTCCAATCATTAATTTTTTAAGTTATAAAACGTATATTATTACAATTCAAGTTAATGGAAATTGTTCGAATTCAAATTCAGCTGTTTTTACATTTGTTTATGAACAAACGCCTATAATTACAAATACGAATACGCAACAATCACTATGTCCTGGTGAATCAACACAAGCAGTTCAGTTTACATCTGACATGGACCCCTCAACAACGTATTCTATATTTATCAATTCGGACCCTGCTATTTCTGGGTATGATCCAACGTTAAGTTCTGGTAACACTATTCCAGTGATGACTTTAACAAATTCATCAAATGTTCCAAAGGATCTCATTTATTCAGTAGTCCCTACAGTAGATAATTGTAGTGGAGGAACTCGTAATTTCACGTTTACGGTCAATCCTGAACCAGTGATTCCAATCCAAACGGCTGAGATTTGCTCAGACGAAACATTTACAATCACTCCTTCAAATAATCCACCTACAACGATCGTACCAGCAAATACCACCTATACATGGACCGTTGTTGATAATACTGATGTTACAGGCGAATCTTCTGAAACAACCCCACAAACCGCTATAAGCCAAACCCTAACCAATACCACAAACACAGTTCAAACTGTTGTGTATACGTTAACGCCAACATCTGGAGATGATGGAAATTGTGTTGGAGAAGACTTCCTCTTAAATGTTCAAATAGACCCTAAGCCATCTTTAGATGATGTAAATTTAGCAGCGATCTGTTCTGGTGATTCTTTTAATTTAACTCCCACAAATAATGGAGGAGCCAATAGCACAGATATTGTTCCAGCAAATACTACCTATACATGGACTGTCGTTGATGCCAATGGATTTGTTACTGGGGATTCTGACGACACTACAGGTCAAACCTCAATAAGTCAAACCTTAACAAACACATCAAATGTTCCTCAAACACTAGTATATACAGTAACGCCAACTTCAGGAGACCAAGGTATATGTGAAGGAGCTGCGTTCACATTAACAGTTGTTGTCAATCCAACGCCATCTATTTCAGCAATCGCCTCTCAAACTATTTGTGGTGGTACTGCATTTGATACTCCAAACTTTATTTCGGATGTAACAGGCGAAAGTTATTCATGGGTATTAACTAACACAGGGATTCCAGCCCAAGTAACGGGTTATCCGTCACCTAGTGGAAATGGAGATATTCCGGGTGGAGTTATAGAAAATACAGGAACGGATTCGTATACGTTAATTTATGATGTGACAGTTGATTTTGAAGGCTGCTTAGGTAATATGGAGCAATTTAGTATTACTGTTGAGCCAGCACCAAGTGTTAATTTTGATGTATTAGATCAAAGTGTCTGTTCTGGAGGGAATTCAGGTTCAGTTAACTTATCTTCACTAACACCTTCAGTTGAGATTTCATGGTCTATCGACTCAAGCTTGTATCCAAATATTTCAGGAATCAATCAATTAACAGGAACGACAACAATCCCAGCATACACACTAAGTAATTCAGGGTCATCCCCGGTAGAATTAGTGTTTATTGCACAAGCAGTCACAACTTCTGCAGGGAGTTGTATTGGAGCTCCAGTAGAGTATTCTATTATTGTGAATCCAGCTGCCGAAATGGACCCTATTGAAAATATGATTTTTTGTAATGGTGAAACGACTACAGAAATCACGTTTTCAACGGCGATAAATGATGGAACTACAGAATATAATTGGACAGTAGACACCAATATTGGTTTAACGCCAACGACAGGAACAGGACTAATTCCTGTTTTTATTGCAGATAATTCAACTAGTAATCCAATTGTTGCAACAGTTACAGTGGAACCTGTTTTTACAAATGACTCCGACCCAACTGTTGAATGTGATGGTGTGCAACAACAGTTCACAATAACGATTAATCCATCACCACAAATTACAAATGCTGTCGATAGTGAAACAATTTGTTCAGAAGGATCTTCAAGTTCGGTACAATGGACAAGTTCTATAACTAACGGAACTATAACCACTTACAGTTGGACGTTTGTCTCTGCTACTGCAGGTGTCACTGGACATTCAACTGACCCTGGAACAGGTGATTTACCAGTATTCTCATTGTTGTCAAATTCTTCCAATACGGTAGGGGAATTAGTTTATGAAGTCATTCCTTCGTCCTTAGGCTGTACAGGAAATCCGTTTTTGTATACTATTTTTATAAATCCAGTAATTGCAATTACAAATATACCTGCTTCTCAAAATTTATGTAGTAATGATACCACTGCTGAAGTCGTATGGGAAAATACAAATGCGGCATTGGCAGTCGATTACAATTGGACTTTGGATTTATCTACAGTACCCCCTGGCACATCAGGGTTGATATCCAATGGAACAGGGAATTTACCCGCAATGAATGTAAACATTACGGATATAATTACTGCTAATATTGATTACATTGTAACACCAAATTTTGATTCTTGTGACGGCGCAGTGTATACTTACACGCTCATTGTAGAGCCTCGACCAGTAATGGATCCCATTCTACCCCAAACCATTTGTGGTGGAAGTGCGTTTACAACTCCAACGCTTAATGCGGATGTCGCTGGCACCGTTTTTAATTGGGAATTATTAGATGTTGCTAACATCCCTGTTACAGTAGCAGGCTATCCAACGGATTCTACGCAAGCTTTAGTGGGAGAAACTATTTCAAATTCTGGAACCTCTGCATATACATTAACTTATGAATTTACGCCAAGTTTTAATGGTTGTGATGGTCCAACAATTCCCTTTGATATTACCATTAATCCATCTCCAATTGTAAATTTAACTTTAGATACTCAAGAGGTGTGTTCTGGTTCAGCAACCCAACCTTTCACAGCGAATTCGCTAACCGATCCTTCAACAACATACCAGTGGTCTGTTAAAAGTGGCTCAGCGGCTCTAGATAGTGGAGATCCAAATGCCGGATTAACAAATCAGATTCCTTCATTTACGGTAACAAATACGGGTATAACTCCTATCACTATTGAGATCGAAGTTATTGCTTCCACTACAGGTGAAACCGTATGTCCAGGTACACCTACTATTCATACAATTACTGTTGTACCAGATCCAGAAGTTCAAATCACATCAGCAGCTCCAAC
>TARA_B110000037_G_scaffold130285_1_pt1 | contig 31344 bp, 38 predicted proteins | sample TARA_B110000037 | Tara Oceans TARA_B110000037 (sample SAMEA4397196) | marine metagenome | biome: Polar Biome; feature: [MIX] marine epipelagic wind mixed layer (ENVO:01000061); material: water (ENVO:00002006), including particulate matter (ENVO:01000060) such as... | depth 10-100 m | reverse complement strand
TTGCAGCAATCGCAGCTTATGACGGCACGGGTACACAAGGTTATGGAACGACTGATAAAAGTTTACCAGGCGTAAAGTCTGTTTTTTGGAATGAAAATGATACTGATAAGTATTACGTCAATGGTTGTAGTTTTTCGGAAGTATCCTCTAACAAAGGAGTTATTACCTCACCCGAAACCGTAGTGTTTACATTTGACAATGACACTGATGCTATTAATGATTTAACTCTTGTAATAGAAAGATCCGGTAAACTTACAAAAGGTGCCAAAACTCCTCTTTTTTATATGCTTTATTTCGTAGAAAGAATAGAAGTGTGTATTGGAAATCAAGTAATATGTACAATGAACACCTCTCAATTGGTAAAAGAATTTTTTGACTCCGAAGAATACAGTTTACTTACTGACTATGTACAACAGTTTACAAATACTGCAACTACGGGAGTTAGTGCTCACAGAATTAATTTGAATATATTTAGAATGTTGTCTAAAAATGGTGCGAATTCTTCTTATTTGATGAGTTGTGCAAATAATCAAACTCTACAATTAAAAGTTTATCCGCAGAATTTTACAATGTCTGACTTTAGTTCTTATGTGAACGGTGCGACTGATGTACCTCTAACAGATCTAACAAGTCCTAGGTTTACATTTAGTTTATACGCTAATAAATACTCCATGACAAATGCTGAAAGAGACTTTTTAAGAAATCAAGTAGTTCCAAAAAGAACAAATATTACACAGTATGCAGAATTATTGTCGCACGCAAAACCATCGGGTACAACATTAAATGCTGGTTCTACTTTAATTATAAATTGCGATCACTTTAATTTATATACATCTAAACTTTGCATATTAGGAATGTGCAATAACGGACTTTCTACCGGCTTTGACGTAGAACTTTATTTAAACTCTACATCTTACTCTGGAATTCTGCCTTATTCGATATCAAATCAGCACGTGATTTGGTCGTTGATCTCAGAATATAGTTCATTTTTATATTATAACATACCAATTGTAAAAAATGCTCACATGGAAAAGACAGATCAGGCTTATGTGCCATTTAGCAAATTTGATTCTATTCGTGTTGTATTAACTGCCAAAAAAGACATCACAGTTGCTGATTACTCAGACTTTTTTGATACATTAACAGTTGTAGCAGAGGGTAAATGTACAGCTTTGTATCAAGATGGCGCTGTAGTATTTAATAATTACTAAATACATTACGTTACATTGCATTACATTAAATAAATTATATACACTTTATAAATTTCCAATCTAGATCTTTACATATTCCTTTCCATATATTTTCTTGTTCAAATAGTTTTTCTCTGCTCTTTAGAAGAGGAAAGTAAATTAGATATTCATGTTTGTTAAGTAGTTGAAAAAATTTATATAAAGTATAAGAATAGCTTAAAAAGTTCTTTCTATTTTTTGGACAGTGCTTTTCAAACGGTTCTTGAATTTCATTAAACATTTTTATAAGCTTATTATCTAATTCTTGACATATATGTAATTGTTTATTACCGGTTATCGTGTGTATAATATTTGGTATATGCTCATAGTACTTATTCAATTTTAATTTTTTAAGAAATTCTTTGATTTTATAATACGTAATCAAAGTTTTGTCTATGAGGCGTTCTTTTTTGATTTCTAAAATTAGTAATTGAATTACTTCTTCTGGTACATTTGTTCCTTCTCGACCTTGTATCTGGGTTATCCATTCTTTGAAATGATTAGTTCGTTTATAACTATATGGTTTTGTATACTCATGATTTTCAGCATGATTCCATTCTGGAAGTTCTGAAATATTAAAAGTTTCAGTTAGACCACAATTGTAACAAATTAGTAGTCCAGACGATGAGTCACGAATAGTACTGCATTGACAGTCTCTACAAATGTAACTATTTTGCCTTTTTTCTATATATCCACTAGATTCTTTTGGAAAACATTTTGCCATATATTTTTTGTACATTTCTTCTTTATTATTAGTAGAATCTAATGAGATGTACTTAAATATATCGCCATCATTATTGCATTCTGTTGTATGCTCCTCTGAGTCTATTTCTCTTATAAAATCCATAGATCTAAAAAGATAATCAGAAAGTTCTCTGTCTGTCTCTAAGTCGTTTATTTTTTCCTCTAAATGTTTTATTTTAGCTTCAATTTCCCTGTTAAATTTATTAACAGTTCTAGCTTTGTATAATAAATTTAACTCGGATTTGTACTTATTTATATTTTTTTTATCTTTTTCTATGTTTTCTATTGTTTTATCATGTTTTGCTATTATAGACATTCTGGCATCTGTATGAGCTGTTTTTTTAGAAATCTTAAAAGAAGACATTATAAATTATATATTTTATTCTTTTAAATATATTTTTAAATTCAAGACATTTAATTTAAAAATATATTTTATAATTAAATGTGATGTTGATATCTTATTCAAAAATTTTTACTGTTAAAGCCATTAGAAATCTGTGTAGAATAAAGGGTATACGTTATATATCAAATTATAATAAAGATTATCTTTTAGTCTTATTAAAAAAATATAACGCAGCTAAAATTATTCAGAGTGGTTTAAGAAATAAGACAATAAATGAAAAAACTTGTCCTATATGTCACGAATCTCTAAAGTATCCTTTTATTTCTATAAAAGTAAATAATAAGTTTTTTTATTACGATTTTTATACATTCGTCGAATATTTAAATAAGACGCAAGACTTTAGAGATCCGTGTACAAGACAAATTATAAAAGATAATAAATTAATGCAAATTAACAAATTAATAAGATACTACTATGGAAAGACTACTAATAAGATACTTATTTCAAAAAGTATGATTAAAAATACAGATTTAAATATAATAACTTACTGTCTATATGACATCTTAAATGAAATTCAAAATAAACATATGACTTTAGAGGAAATATATAATAATATATTACCAAGATTCATATATTACATTAATTACCTAATTAAAAATCATTCAAGAGAAGACTCTAAAATAATACTAAAAGCTTGCAGAGAATCTATGGACAACAGAGTGATACTCGATTATATTCAACTAATGGAGGTCATAAATTACTAAAAAATATTAATATAAAGAAAACTTACAATGTAATATAAAGAATCAAATGACTGATTTTTGCAAAATTTGCGATCCTAAATGCAAACACAATGATTGTATATGTAATGAAAACTTTAGTAATTTTTATGACACATACAATGAGCTACAAAGTATAACTCAACTTGAAAAGTTTAATTTAGTAAAAAACTGGGGTATTTCAACTATGACGGTCTGTTGTAGTTTCAATAGCGCCATAAATTTAGAAGAGTATATAAATGTTTATTGTTCAGAAATAACAGGTAAAACTTTTTATAATTGTATAAATACATACACGGGTGTAAAGTATCAATCTAAAAATAGGGTATCTATCAAGATATTTTCAAATGGGAATATGCAGTTAGCCGGAGTATTAAATGTCATGTCTGCTACATACGCTATAAGAAAAATATATAGAAGACTATATAACCTTTCAGCATTTGCATCTGAGGCTTTTATATCAAATGTAAGAATATGCATGATAAATTCAGACTTCAAGATAGACAAAAATATAAAGCAAGCAAATGTTTGTAAATTTTTAGATTTAAAAGAAACGGAATCTGTTAAGATGTATTCATTTAATCCAAGTAAATATCCGGGTATAAACATTAAGTTTTCAAATCCTATAAATCAAAGTATTATAACTTGTGCAATGTTTAGACCGGGTAGTATTATAGTTACAGGTGGAAATGATATAAACGCATATAAATTTGTATTAAATCAAATTTTTATTTTGTTGCAAAATAATAATGATTTTTTATATTAATGCTGACTTTATATCAAATAAATAATATAATAGATTCAAATATTTCTTGTAATGTATCTCATAAAATAATAAGTACATTCACAAATAAATGTTATATATATTCTTTTATATCAAATTTTTATAAGAATAATAAAGTTTTTGACAAATGCACTATTGTTGCAGCAATGATTTACATGAATAGATATAATAAAATTTGTAAATTAACAAATGCAAATATTAAACCAGTTTTAGAAACATGTTTAATATTGGCCAATAAATATTGTTCAGATTTAGAAATACAGGACTCTGGTCCTTTAGAAGTTCATTTACTAAATACAATAAACTGGAATTTATACATTTCAGAAGAAGAATATAATTATTATCAAAAAGTTATAATGTCTTTAATAACTTCTATTTAATTTTCCTTAATTGGTTCTAATGTTTTACTTGGTCCTGGATCGGAATTTGTTACTTCTTCTAATTTAGGGGTATCTTCTTTTATCTGAGGTTTGTCTTGTTCTGGATTAGTTAGACTTTCGACCTTTTCTGCTAATTCGTTTACCTTGTTGTATAATTTATAAATCAAAAATGCTAAAACAGCTAATACGCATACAAAGAGTATTGTGTAAACTAGACTAGAGTCTTCTGCTACTTTAGTATCGCTACCCATTTACATTATTGTAAATGTTTAAAATATTAATAAAAAAACGCATTACTCGGGGTCATCAATTTCGTTGTCGTCACTCGGGATGTCTATTCCTGTAAAGAATGTAGTTCTTTTAATTGTTATACCAGAATTAATTGGATATTCTCGTGTACCCTGTTGTACAATTTTAATATTATTATTTGTAAATATAGACATAAAATAGTCTTTTGTAAACTGTTCCCGCGGCAAATTATTTTCTCGGCAGTGATCATTGAACGCTTGAGAAAATACTTTCATTGGTACATACAATTTCTTATCAAATACTACTTTACCAGATTTCAAGAAATTTTGCAGTGAATTTGTAGTCTGTTCCATTTCTTCTTTGTTTTCATGGAAGTATCTTGGTAATATATTCCAGATACCCTTTTTGCCATGTGTATTCAGCGCAGAATAGTATCCTCGAATACACAATTTTATTATAAAAGGAAGTTCTTTGAGCAATTTTTTATCTATTTCTGTGTCAGTGTTCATTACTTTCTTCCAGAAATTCACAACAGCTGTTCTACGCGATACACTTTCTGAATTATTTTTGTATCTCATTATTTTATTACCTCCCATAATCATTGGTACTTTCCAGTCTATTGTTTCATCATTTTTGTACTTTTCTGAATATGTATTTCTACCACCCTCTACAATAAGCTGCCAATCCGTCTGTTCCATCTTAAAATTTTCAGCTATCTCGGGTGCAAGTACCATAAATTTATTAGCATGTGGTTTAATACCAAACTTTGCATCTATATTATTAGCTATTACTCCCACGTCTTCTTCGTCATAAAATTTCTGAAGAATCTTCATTAAAATTGTACTTTTTCCGGCACCTGCTTGACCAAGTAGATAAAGAAGTACTTGCCAGTTATCTAAATCTCCGATGTCAAAGCACATTCTCCCCATGAATGTACACAACCATCTTTGAACTTCTTCTGTAAATTCCTGATAATCTAACAAGCTTTTAAAGGTGGGGCAATAATCTATTATTTTGAACCAGTCTTCTTCTCCGCATTGTGAAAAGTTATCGAAGTTTGAATCATGATATTTACACGCAACTGAAAAATTAGTAATATAAGGATGAGATTCTCCATAAGGAACAAATACATCTGTATAAACAGGTGTTTCATCGGGACCCGCGATGTTATATTTTGTTATGTAATTTCCGTTTTTGAATGCAAAAAGGTGTCGATCTTTTACAAGAGTTGGTAACTCTGGACCAACAAATTCGTTGAAATACTTTTCAGCATTATTAATATTACTACCGCCGCTTGCTGTTGCATTTTTCCACTGATTAAAATTTATTTTATGATCAGTTTTTTGATATATGTATTCTTTAATAGAACACTGCTTCTTCCAAGCATGTGTATTATTACCATATTTTATAAGAGGTTTATAAAGATTACCGCCGCATTTTGTAAATCCTTCTTCTGAAATAGTTTCTAAAAAGTACAAAAGAAGACATTGATAAGGCGTCTTTTTAGAATCATCCGTAAATCTTGTGTATTTAAACAAAACATCTGGATCTTCATTAGATAATGAATTATGCCCAGGTTCACATGTTTTAAACAAAAGATATGTATCCCGGATAAGTCTTTCTGAGTAAAAGATGACCTCATATAGTTTATCCCAGTGCGAAGAATATTCTTCAAAATCTTCTATACACTTTTTAAATTTAGTGTATACTAATGTAGCTTCAAATATAGCTTTTTCTAGTTCTACTTGGAGAACAGATGTGTCTACCTCATCCATAGAAGTTATATTTAATCTTTTACACGCTTCTTCTATTGGATTTCCCTTGCTAACTGTCCATTTAGCACTTAGATCTTCAAAATATTTCATAATTTCATCATTGTCTGCGTTTTTAACTCTTTCTTTTATTTCATTACTCCAAGGACGGTTAGCTTCAAGAATAGACATCAGCTGATATAATTTTATATAAAATATTTTTTTATATGATTTTTTAGTGAATAATAATTTTAGAAATTTATACTCGTTAATACCTGTAAAAAAATAATATTTTCTTATTAATAATGGAAAAATGAAAACGCTAGCGTTTCTTGTTTTCAACAAAAATGGTGAAATTAGCCAAAAAAACACGACACATCGTGTATTCGACCCGCGTTGTTTTCAAGAATATAAACATTATAAAAGATATGATGAATATATAATCTTATATAATGTTGAACCCAATTGTAAAAATCTGGCAGTATTTTATTTTACAGAAGATAAATACACATCTGATGTAGCACTTTTAAAAGTTAATAACAGTGATATTAAAAATTTAACTTATAAGATGTATGCAAAACAAATATCTAAAATCAAGTATGAACCAAATGATTATTACTCTGATTCTGATTCAGAGATAGATGATATTTCTCCGTTTGTATACTGATTATTTAGCTTTTAGAGCTTTATTTACAGTTTTTTCTCGACCTTCGATGTAGATGTAATCATGTACAAATTTTGCTTTTTCTTCTGCAGACATTCCATGAGTTTTGTCTGTATCTTCAGAGAAATACTTATACAACCTGTCATATATATCTCCTTTTGTAATTTGCTTAGTATTTTTTGTACTCTTAAGTTCAAAAGAGGCTGTATCTATGTTACACATATCAAGTTCATTTGTTTCCATAAAAGTCAAAACTTCTGCCTGTTTTTCTTGCTTAATCTTAGTAAGTTCTTTAATTTTATCTTGCAGAGGTTTCATTTTCTTTTTAAGCTCTTTTATTTGTGAATCTAGTTCGCTATATTGTGTGACGTCATTTTTAAAGAACTGAATTTCTTGATCCGAAACGTTAAGCATTTATAATTTTAAATTAGTTATTTTTTTATATTAATTACCGAGTTTTTCGCAAATTAAATACAAATAAAATGCATTTAATAACAGTAGAACTGTTATTATTATGCAATAAAATTTAATAGGAAATGTAACATCATTTAACGTCTCTTTTATTTTTGTTTGACCCTGTTCGTCCAAAAGTTTTGATAACATCTTTTACTATTTATTTATATTTTTAATCGCTGAATGCGCCGTCGTCGTCAAAATCTTCATAGTCTTCTCCAGAGTCATAATTGTCGATGTCAAATGTATTATCACCTACGTCTTCTGAATCAGATTCTGCGTCAGAAGGTAGTATTTCTTCTCTTGGTTTGTTTTCATTTTTATTTTCTTCCAGTTCTTCCTGATCGCCCCCTGCAAGTAAAATGTGCTTTTTCTTAATTTTTTCAGATTTCTTCTTTTTCTTTTCAATTATAATAGGTCCTTTCTTAAGAACAGCTAAATAATCCGGATAATCAACCAGTTTTATAGGAAATTCTGTTTTCTTAATTACACGGGGTACATATTTATTTTTAATGCGATGTTTTAAACTTTCAAGAGTTTCTTTATCCTCAAAATATAAGTCAAAGTTAAGTTTTCTAAGTAAAAAATTAATGTTTGCAACGTAATTCCATCTATATTTTTTTAAAAACTTTTGCGTAATTTCACATAGGTGTATGTATTTTTGAAGATCGTCTCTGTAAAGTTTTTCGACATCATTTTTTTCTTTCTGAATGTGTACAATGTGTTTCTTTGTTTCTGGGCAATTTATTTCAGAGTTGTATTCACAAATGTTCATGTCACATTTTGTTTTCTTTTTAGACTCTATCATAACGTGACCGCATTTGTAAACATCCCATTTCTTATTGTCTGCGAACTTCTGATAATAAAAAGCAGTGTAACCACAGTCGCACTTCATTTTTTACAATTATGTATTAAATTTAAAGTTTAAATACAATTAAAAATTGTAAATTTTTTATGGAAGACAATAAAATAACTTATATACAATCTCAGGAGATGTACTATTTTAAGTGTCCAAATTGTAATTGTTTATGTCAAGTACACATCTCTGATATTAAATGCGGAATATTTAGACATGCCGTGCTTAAATCTAATAATGAATTTATAAACCCTCATACATCAGAAGAGGAATGTAAAAGACTTAAATTGTCAAATCTTGTTTACGGGTGTGCTATGCCTTTTAAATTTGACGGAAAAACTGTAGAAAAATGTGGATACATTTAAAGATATAATTTATAAAATATTATAAATGGACCGTGTAGCACAGCTAGAAAAAATTCAAAATGAATGCAAACAAATTTTTGAAAAGAAAAATAAAGACTACGGTGACGCATTTGCTCAACATGGTACAGTAGGAGTCTTGGTAAGAATTTCAGATAAGATGTCTAGATTCACAAATATTTCAAAAAGAGGTCTTGAAATTTCTGTTTCAGATGAAACTCTTAAAGACACACTTATGGATCTTCATAATTACGCTGCAATGGCAATAATGTGTATGGAAGACAATGCAGAAATCAGTATGGTTTAATAAAAAATTATTACATAAAAAAATAATATATAGGTAACACTACATAGTATAATATCGAATACTATGCAGAGTTGCTCAGAAATGGCAAATTTTGTATTTGAGACCATTCAAGTTGGAAATCTGAATGACATAGAATTTTCTTCTGAGACTGGCGAACCTCTTAGAAAATTTCACAACTGGATAAAACAACAGTTAATCTTTGAATCAAAAAGAATAACAAACGGGTCAAAATTATTGGACGTGGCTGTTGGAAGAGGTGGAGATATATTTAAATGGTCAAAGGCTAGATTTAAGTACGTAACAGGGTTTGACAGTGATGCTAAATCTATATATGAAAAAAACGATTTTGATGGTGCAATTAAAAGATTCAACAGTGTGAAGTCTGAAATGAATATTCCTAAGTGTTACTTCTGGCATATGTCTGCAACTGATCCATTTATATTAAATTTACTAAACGGTAAAGATCATAACACTATTTATGACGTAGTGTCTTGTCAGTTTTCATTTCATTACTTTGTAGAAGACATAAATGTAGTCCTTAATATGATATCTAAAAAGTTGAAAAGTAAAGGTATATTTATAGGTACTGCTACAGACGGCGATCTTATAAAACAAAATCTTAAAAATACACCGGCTATAATAAAAAGTGCTATAAATCTAAAATACATCTCTGAAGATATGTATGAATTTTCATTAAACTCCGAAAAAACATCTCGAGAGACATACTTTGAATATCGAGGTGTTTCAAGAGAATACTATTTATCAAAAGCTTTTCTAATTGACAAATGTAAAGAATTTAATATGTATCCAGTAAGTATTTTAAGTTTCCACGAATGGAATAGAAATTACACAGGTATGCAAATGTCTAAAGAAGAAATGGCTTGTAGTTTTTTAAATTTTAGCTTCGTGTTCCAGAAGTATTAAGCTTTCACGCGCCTCTTTAAATATTTCTTATAATTGTATATCTCTCTCCAGTGGTCGTCTATTCCGGGGCAAGACGTAGAACCGAATACAGAACATGCTTTATAAAAAGAATCATTTGCGTATACCTTGAAGCTTCGTGCTTCTTTAATTATCTTTAGATATTCTACAGGAGATGCGTTTTCATTAGAGCATGTTATGATTTGTTCCATAAAACTTGTCATAACAGTCTGAATAAGTCGCCATATATTATTGTATGCTATTGTTTTCTTAGTTTTTTTGTCAACTTGTTGCAAAGTACGTTTCCATTGATCTTTTGTAATTTCTCCGAGAAGATACCTAACACGTAGATTTCTAAGCTCAGCATCATTATTTTCATCGCGTTGAGCATGAGTAAGTTTGTACTCAGCATGTCTATAGAATCTGTAAAGATTCTGGAAACAAATCACAATATTCTTATCATTGTGAAAAACATTCGACGTTATTCTTGTTATGGTGTAATCATCAAGAGCTACACCACACATAATTTGTCTATTTGCTTCACATGGGTTACGATTTATCTGCTGACCAGTTTCTCTCATCCAGCGAAAATATTCTGGGTTATGATTATAACTAGTAATCTGAGCGCCAGTTCTCCAAGAAAATTGAATGTGGCACTTTATACACCACATTTGATCGCAACCGTCGATTTTGGAGATCATTTCTCCGCATCCGGGACATGGCTTTGCTTCTTTCTTTATAGCTTGAATTGTAGCTTTCGTGTCTTCATCGCATTCATGATCTTCTTCTTTTATCTCCATACAATGTCTGCAGAATTTAGTCTCACAGAGTGTACAGAAATACTTTGAATCTAGAAAACCGTTACAATCTTGAGAAGGACATTTTATACTGAAATTATCAGTGGTTTCTGATGTTGATATACCAGAGCGAAGACGAATTGTTTCAAGATTATAAGCCCTGATAATCTCTTTTTGATCATATAGCATTTTTTTAATACGATTCAATTCGGAATTGGCCTCTGATACTTTATCTGTAAGTTCTCTTATTTTCTTTTGTTTCATCGCTTCATTTTGTGTATCTGGTAAAAGTGATATCTGTCTTTCGACAAAAAGATTCTCTGAAAACTGCTTGAGATCGGTGTCCACGAATTTTTTTGTAAGATTCTTATTCATAAAATCTCTATCCCATGGATTCTTGCAAAACATACACAGAGGATCTCGTGTTCCACCTAAAATAAAAGTTTGACAACAAGTTCTGCATGCAGAATTATCATTGTTGCACCCTTTACAGATTACCTGCAAGTGGTTAGACTTGTTAAACTTTTCGCAGCAGATAGAACAATCCATTGTTTATTAATTATCTATGAAAGATATTTCTAAGTCTATTAGAAAATTGCAATAATTATATGGAGACGGCCGGGCTCGAACCGGCGACCCTAGGCTCATAAGACCTATGCTCTGACCAACTGAGCTACGCCTCCATATAATTATTTTAGTGAAATTTATTGACCACCTCTAAGTCTTAATACTAGATGGAGCGTAGATTCTTTTTGAATATTATAATCAGAAAGATTTCTACCATCTTCTAGTTGTTTACCAGCAAAAATCAATCTTTGCTGGTCAGGTGGAATACCTTCTTTATCTTGTACCTTCGCTTTAACGTTTTCAATCGAATCAGACGGTTCAACTTCTAGGGTAATAGTTTTACCAGTTAATGTCTTAACAAATATCTGCATATTATTACTCAATATAATTATATATTTTTCCTTTAAGTTGATTTATTTTCTGCATTTTCATTTTCAATTTTTACATCAATGTATTCATCATAAATTTCGTTGTATTTATCTGTTAAATCTGTATAATCATCTAGTAGATTTAGATATTTCTTTTCTAGTTCTTCGCTGAATGTATTTAGTTCTTCGTTTTTTCTGCTGATACATTCGTTTGTATTAGAAAGAGCTGCGTTTTGATTTACAAGATTTTGATTACTTTGTTTTATTTCTGTAATTTCTTGAATGATTTTGTTGTAACTTTCATAAATTTCTGAATAATTTTTATAAATAAAATTGTAAGAACTAAGAGTTCTTTTTACTTTATTTACATTTTCTATGATTGATCGCCGAAGACAAGAAATTTCTTCATTTTTCTTTTTAATTTTTGATGTAGTCTCATTTTTAAACTTATTGTTACAACGATTTGTGTAACGAACTGTACGGTCTGTGTATGTATGATACTTTACCATGTTAAATATTAATAAAATGTGTCTTTAAATTTGTGTAATAATTTATAAATTAAAATGAATTTTATTTCATAAATGGCGCCAGACCCTGAATTAACTGCTAAAGTTATGAGATTACGTTGGAAAAAGGGAATATCATTAGCAGAAGCTTGGGCAAAAGTAAAGAGACCGAAAAAGAAGTCTGATACAAAAGACAAGAAGAAAACAGAAAAGAAAGAAAAGAAAGAAAAGAAAGAAAAGAAAGAAAAGAAACCGCAGAAGAAAAAGGAAACAAAAGAAGATAAAAAAAAAGTCAAAAGAACAGATTCAAAAAAAATTAAATAAAAGATAAAATATAGTTTTAATTATAAATAAAACGCAATGCCAAAAAGAAAAGAAATTTCATATGATAAATGTAATCATTTAGAATGGATTGTTGATATATTTGGTACTGTTCAACTTCTTGCATCAATTATTTCTAGTGAAATACCAAGTGAGAATTTTATAATAGCAGATATGGCTGAAAATGAAATTACGGACAGTGACGGAAATACTATAAACGTATCTAGGATAAACAGGGGTGATGTTAAACAAGGGAAAGGACCACCTGGGTTATATTTTGACGGTGCACATTGGTATTCTTTAAAAAATGGAAAAACAACAGATTCGTATGAATTAGGTTATCAAATGGACCAAACTGCTCATTTTTGTCAAACTTTTGCACTTATAATTTTTCTAGGAAAAGATAAGACTGGAAAATATAAAATGATTAAGCAAAATTATGGAAAGAATATATTTAATGCTTTAGAATTTTGGAAAGATATATTTACTAATCCGCTATATACAGAACTTACTAAATTTGTAATAAATGAGATTAAAACATGGAATTTAAATACCGGGGAAAAATTTAATAGTAAAAACACTTTTTTACCAAACGATGGCACTGCATTAGATAAAATTACAAAACAGAAGTTTATAAAATTCATAGAATATTTACAAATGTATGCTTTGCAAAATGTTTATAATGGTTGCTCCGAGGGTTAATTTTATTTAAAACTAAAATACAATTTATTATTAATATGAAAGGACGTAAAGTTTGTATTAATAATGAACTGAAAAAAAAGTTAACAGTTGTTCCTTTTATACCAGGAGCACCGGTTCCAACGAGTTACCCGATATATAAGATAACTAATAAATTTATGTACACTCCAAGATATTATAACACCGAAGGAGAATTAATACTAAATGAAATAACACATGCTAATATAAATACAACCGCAGAACCAAGAGAGTATCAAAAAAATGTAATTACAGAAATACATTCGTCTATAATCAAAAACGGATCTTGTATAGCATGTTTATATACAGGATGGGGAAAAACTTTTGCAAGTCTTTACATAGCTAGTTTATTGAAAGTAAAAACACTAGTTATAGTAAACAAAGAATCTCTTCTTGAACAATGGTCTGAACAAATAATTAAATTTCTAGGTATAAAACCAGGTATAATCCAAGGCTCTAAGATTAACACTGAACCAGATGTATGTATAGGGATGATACAAAGTATTTCTATGAAAGACTATAACAGTGATTTATTCGATTGTTTTTCATTTACTATCTTCGACGAAACACATCATTATTGTAGTAAAGTTTTTTCAAATGCATTTTATAAGATAGGTTCGTTTTATAATTTAGGGCTATCTGCAACACTTAAAAGAGCCGATAAACTTGATTTTGTGTTAGAGTGGTTTTTATTTAAACAAGCGGTTAATGTACAATTACTTATAATAAAACCAGAAATACATGTTTATAATTTTTATGAACACCCCGAAACAACTATAAAATATCTTCCAAACGGCAAAGTAAATTCTCCGGCCAGTATTACAAGCATAACAAAAATAGATTCTAGAACAGAATACATCTTAAATTTAATAAAAGAGTGTTATAACCGCGATAGAAAAACACTTGTACTCACAGATCGTAAATCACATTGTGATTTTATATATACACAATTAAAAGAACATTATTCTGTTGGTATATATTACGGGGGTATGAAACAGGAAAATCTTAAAAAATCTAATGAATGCAGAATAATATTAGCAACATATCAAATGGCATCAGAAGGGTATGATAATCCATTATTAGACACTTTAATATTAGCATCTCCAAAAGGCAATGTAGAACAGGCTGTTGGAAGAATTCTTAGAAGAGAAAATAAAAACCCAGCTCTTGTAATAGACATTAATGATTGTATTTCTGTATTCAACAATTGGAATAGAAAAAGACATTCATTTTATAAGTCTAAAAAATTTACTGTTTTATTTAAAACTGAACAAATTCAAGAAGAGAGGACTGAGATATTAGATGTATATTCATTAAGAGATATTTAATGGTGAGGCTAGTGACCGGCGCTTGCTGCGTGACGAGTATGACGGTTTGATACAACACCGTGGTGGGGGTCGTGAGCACCGGCTAGAACATGGAGCTTTCTCTCCTCTTCCTTATCCCATTTCTTATCTAGATGTTTCATATGCTTTGACTGCTTGTGAATATCGAATTTTTTCATAGTATATGGATTATAGTAACGCTGATGAGCTGCTAGTCTTGATAAACGCTCTGTATCGACTTTCTCAGTTGTCGCTTCCTTTTCATAATCACGTACCCAATGAGTGTCAGTTATCTTTTTGCCTCCAGATGATAATTGTGGATCTTCGTCTTTTCCATAAGGGACATCATATGTATCATAACCACCTCCCTGAGCGTATAGAGGATCAACAATTCCCTGTCCCCTTCCTAGATGAATATCTCCGTATAACTGCTCGTAAAGTCCATTATTTAAGTCATTTAAATCTAGACTTGCGCGCGCTACGGAGGTAACTTGGGAATTAACATGTCCATCTGAGGAAAAAGTACTCTTATTCTTAAATTCGCCTGTCATAAACAACACTAATACAAGTGCAGCTAAAGCAGCAAGACCGAGTAACATCATAGTCTTCATTGTTCTTTTATTTAATTAAATATATTTTTTTTTTCAATAAATATTTAACTACCAAGGAATTTCTTCACCGTTAATTATTTTTTTCCGCAAAATTTTATTTATTTCAAATGGATCTTTATTTTCGTTTAATAAAGAATAAACGTATTTATTATACTTTGGATGACCACCGTCGTGTATTCTTCTTGATGTATTAATTGTTAACTTACCCTTTTTTGTCGGCATTGAAATTAAATTATAACCAGAATCTATATCATACTGGCTATTAATTATATTAATGTGAGTTTTCCATTCTAATGGAATTATATGATGTACCTGAACTTTTTCGTGTAAATTAAATCTATGTTTGTAAATTATAAAGTCGCGCCTTAAGAAGTTTGCAAAAAGAAACATTATAAATTTCATTTATATTATAATATAATTTAATAATAATATAAATGAAGCAAATATTTACAAGAGAACGTTTAATAACTATAATAGTAGTGTTTTTTATAACTGGTATCTGGGATGTTATCCTAAGAGCTATGTCTGAAGGTTACATTGATTTTTTGGGTATAGAAAATATGAAATGGGTCACCACATTAAAAGATTATTTTAAATATCATACTGTATTGGGCGCTGCTTTGCTAGCTGCTTTCGTTGCAGCTATTGCTTATATTCTAATAATTTATACATTTGATTTATTAAACGTAAATAATATTTTTAACAAGATTGTAATAGTATTTTTTATATCAGCGCTTGTTGGAATACCTATGAGATATTCTGGTCTGTTTCCAATATTAAATAAACATTACTATGAACCTCTTGGGTTTACCTATTCTTTTATAACAGATGGTATGTCTGGTGTCGTAGTTGCTATTACGTTATTTTTTTTACAATTATTTATTAACTAATTAGTAAATGTCAGACTTGCAGTTATTAATAAGCACTCTTCGGTCAAATCCGTATTATAGAAGACTTATGGAAATTCTTGTAATAAACGGACTTTTAGATATATTCGAAGAAGAATTAAAAGATGGTAAAATAGATTATTTACCTCTTACTATAAATTTACTTGAGTTTTTAAAAAAGAATAAAAAACATTATTCAAACTTTAGTTCAGATACATTTGAAAACATAATTATATTATCGATAGATGAAGTTTTAAATAAAAAATTCAAAATAGATCTAGATGAAGAACAATTAAAAATGGTTCTACAATTAGTCAAAAATTCTTATTTATTTAAAACTACTTATGTTTACATTAAGGGAATTCTAATAAAAATTTTTACTAAATGTAAATGTAAATCATGTTACAAAGCTGATGACGTAATTGTAAATGTAAATGAAGAACTTGATAAATCTAGACATCCTAAGATTTTGGAGCTAGGCAATATTTAATCCGACCAAGATTAGCAACATTGTATAATATAGTCAGGGGATAACCAGTTTTGAGATATATTTCAACTGTACCGCATAAATTTGTAGACTTAGTAAATAACTGTATATATTTAATATTATATAAACCAGTTTGTTCTTCTGAGTTAGAAATGTCATTATTTGTTTCGTTAATGGCTATCATTTGTTCTGCAAAATCTCCCACAGTCTTAAGTGTTAAATTATTTGCATTAGAAATAAATTCTATTTCAGAAGAAATATTTGCAAGATCTGAAATGTAAGTCTGAAAATCAGAAGATGGCATTGTTATGTAAGATTCAAATTCAATGTCCGGTATGTTATATATCTTTTCATCCATATCTAGAAGCTTAATCTTACTAGTTATAGTAGACTTTTTATCGCTGTTTTGTGATTGTATAAACATACTGCTCTCGTCGTTGTTGTATATAGTAAAAGAAATCGTGTCTGTATGCTTAATACCTTTTAGTATCTTAAAAACAGATAATAAATTAATACCAATGTTTACAGGACGTTCACAAATGTATTCTTCAAATTTATCGTTCATTAAATGCAAATTAACTATAGCAGTTTGTGTTCCATCTATAGTTGTCAACTTTAATCCTGTAGAATCGCCTTTGAAATTAACGTCTGAAAGTATGTTCTTTAAAGATTCAAAAAGAATTCTTATAGCATTTGTTTGAACGGTTTTAAATCTAAATAAAATCTCGTTATTAGACATTATTTAGGTTTAAATTAATTTTTTCTTTTAAATTAATTAATCTTTTTTTGTAACAAATTCAAAATCTTTGAGCTTGTGTTCATCTCGAGGATCAACTGCTGCATGACGTTTCCATACTAACTTACATGGGAGTTCTTTTGTTACGCACTTCTTTCCATTTAGAGGAGTCTCATTTGAAATCATTATAAGACTTCCGTTATTAAAATTAAAACTATCAAAATCTGGATGATCAGCAAGCGCATCTTCTAACTTTATAGGCGAAGCCCTGTCATTATAAAAATTTGTTAAAGGGCCTAGATATGGCGTAAGATAATTAGTTACATCTACTCCGTTAAGAATTATAGTCTCCGGGTAATATGCGAATCTCGGTCCCTGAACTTTAAACACGTAAAAGGGAAATGTAATATCTTTATCATATGTGATATATTTCATTAGTTTTCCATTAAACATATATTCAATTGTGATGTATTTAATTTTATTTGCTTCATCTATTTCACATATTTCTTCATCTGTAAGTTCCAGTTTATCCATTGTAGAATTGTCTTCAAATTTAATTCTATAACAAAGAAGATTATACTCATCCTTTTCATACGGATCTTCAAAAGATCTAAACTTCAATGGATAAAACATTCTGTAAATCTTATGAATAAAATAACCTAAAAATCCAATAGTTGAAAAAGCGTATAACGTCCACATTTTTAATTATATTATATAAAGATTCTTTAAATTTATTTATTAAAATGGAAGAAGCTATTAAAAAAAGGGGGCGTAAAAAGACAATTCAAGAACCCGTAGAAGTTATTCAAGAACAAGAAGAAGAACCTATCAAAAAGAAAAGAGGTCGCAAAAAGAAATGGGAAACAACACCATTTAAAAACAATTATTCCACAGAAGGATCTGAAAAAGTAAGTTTTAAAGAATCAGAGACAATTGATGTAGAAAAATATACAACAAATGCATTAAATTTTGGAAACCTTTGTATTAAAGTACATGACAATAAAGATACTGAACAGGACACAAGTTTAGACAACTATTTTGTAAATAAAAAAGACACAGAATGCGAAATACAATTATCAAGCGACGAAGAAGATACATGCAATGTTAAAAAAGATTCTAGTAGACAATTAAGACATTATGTAAATAATGTAGATTCAACCCATATAAAATTAAAAGCGACTGATATTAGGTGTTTTAATTGTCATCATACATTTGAAAATACTCCATTTTTTTTACCATTTGACTATTCAAGTTCTTTGGATCGTTATAAATTATTTGGTAATTTTTGTTCTCCAAATTGTGTAAAATCATATTGTATGAATAATAAATCTTTTGAAATTAAGGTTTATCTAATAGGTCAGTTCTATAGAAAATTGTTTGGACCAAATTTTAGAATAACACCTGCGCCGAGTGTATTACATTTAAATACATACGGCGGTAAAATGAGCATAGAAGAATTTAGAAAATCATTCTATACAAATTCTAGATACACTATAAATAATATTAATTGTAAGGTAGTTTATATAAATTAAACTACTTAGAGTATAAATTAAGAGCTATTATTACAAGAATTGCTAAGCATATTAGTATATAATTATTAGTGATGTTACTTCTAAGTATAGATGTTTTATACATTACTACTAATTTATCGTCCATTGACAAATTATTGAAATTATCTTCCAATAAACTATAATATAGTTCTTTTCTGTCGCCAAATGGAGTTTTATAAATTTCATCAAAAAGATGCTGATTAGATGGAAGTCTATCATTCATTGACGCTCTTGTTCCCACAGGATCATGTGTCGTGGTTGTAACAGTGGGCAAATTATATCTTTTTGAAATTTCCTCTGAACTATCATCTGGTTCAAGATCTACTTCCTTTTTAACTTTTTTGTAATATAACACCATTTATTATATATTCTATAATTTATTTTTTTTTAAAATTGTTCTACAAATTTATAGCTCTCTTGCCTTTCTGATTTATAGTAACCTCTTTTGAAGTTTCTACTGAACCACTAGACTCCGAGTCGGTATCTCTTAGCATACTAGACAAATTCATAGAAGGACCTGTTATTTCTTGAGTCGATACTCCAGCAACTGTCGGTTTTTGCGAAGACTGTTGCGCCATCGCCGCAGAAATATTCTTCATAATTTCTGAATTCTGTAAACCATTTAAACCACTTGGTATAGCTGAACTGAATAAAGATTTTGTTAGATGGAACATAAAAGCGCTACCAACAAGTGTTACTAACAATTGTAATTCTGGAGGTAAGTCTGCTCTATTTTTATACTTTTCATGCAGCTTTGCGAAAATTGATTCATAGTCATCTAGATTTTCCATGACTGATTCTGACCAACCGTCAAGTTTTGCACCAATAGGATCAAATCTCTTATTTGCAAATTCCAATCCAGTTATAGCCGCCATTAAAAGTTTTTGTTGAAATTTTACACTTGCATCAACTTCTGCATTATTTTTATGAAGCTCTAGTTCAAATCGAAGATCTGATAATTTAGAAGACATAGAGTACTTTTTTGTAAGAACACTACCCTTTTTCTCTAGAGCAAGAAGTTTAAGAAGAATATCTTGTTTTTCTAGTTTTGGATCCTTCTTGTGTTTAACAGACCCTTCGGAGCCAGAATCTGAATAATCAGAATACTCAGAACCTTCTTCTGAACCGCCTGTTTCTGAAACTTCCGATCCTGAGTCAGAATCATCTTTATCCGAATTTTGTTTTGTCTTCGCGCTATTAACAAAATTTTGATAATCATCTGGGTTAAATTTAGAATTGCTTTTCATTGAACTAGATTTATGTTTTTTTGGCATTGAAATCTGTGGTTCAATTGTGCTCCCAGATGCAACCGAATCGTTATCTGATTCAGAGTCCTTAATTACGTCTATGCCTCCTATATTTATCGGATTTTTAACACTAACAGTAGGTCTAGAAGTTTTATCTGTTTCTACTTTAATTTTTGGTACAAAACCACTCATATTATATTCTTTTATTTCTTTTTTTTTACTTTTCTCCGAACGAGTAAATAATAAATTAATAGGGCCTTTTATGCTATAATTATTAATTATATCATCCATAAAATGTATAATTAACAATTAAACCAAATTTTTATATTAAAGAGCTTAAAAACAATGTACATTTTTTAAATAAATGATAACTAATAATATAATATATGCTGCTGGAATACTTTTTTATTCTAAAAGTATAGACCAAACTCCTTATTTTTTACTTGGTAAAGATTTTGAAAATAGATGGTCTAACTTCGGAGGAAGATGCGAACTTAGTGATAAATATGATTCAGAAGTAACGGCTGCTAGAGAAGCATGGGAAGAAACTTTGGGAGCAGTCTATGACTATGAAAATATGAAGAGTCTTATTAAAAATAAAACAGTGAAGTGTATAACATCAAGAACACCAAGTGGTCATCCATATTACATGTTTGTTGTAAAAATACCATTTACAACTTCATATAGAGATAGATTTACATCTACTAAAAAATTTATATCAAATATACAAGTCGATAAAAAATTTTTAGAAATAAATGACATCAAATGGGTGTCATTGAACACTATCAAATACTCTACTGAAAATAAAAAATCATTCATCAAGTTAAGAACTGTCTTTGAACAAAATCTTGCCACTTCTATGGATGAAATAGTTAGTTTTATAGATTAATATTTGATTATTAATTTTTTACGATGTTGTTGTACTTGTACAATTGGAGTAGGACCACCTGTTTCTCTGGCTGTAAAACCAGTCTTATTAAATTTATTTTTTTGTTCTGCTTTGTGAACTACATCTTCTGGATTAATTTTCTTAGTTGTTATTTCTTTTGTACCCGTTCTATCGAATCCAAATTCATTTTTCTTATGTATTTTTTCAAATTCATGGGGTTTTAGATGTAAGTCATTCTTTGAAGTCGTAAACCCTGGTATATAGTGACCCGTTATTTCACAATCTTTAACTCTTATTATTCTTGGCATATCTTTAAAATGAGAATCTGATAATTGACTACTTCTCGTTTTAAAACCAATGTCTATTTCATTTTTAAAGTCTTTTGTTAATGCACGTGTTTTTCTTGGTTTAATTTCTGGTACAGTAACAATAGGACTATCTAATTTAATTCTCGTAAGACCTTTTTCTGTGTTATGTGCTTTTTCATTCATTTTTTCTCTGAATAATATATTTGAACCTGTAAAATTATTATCATGTGGAAATCGAGACTGCCACTCCGTTGGTAAAAGGGAAGTTGTCATTTAATACTTAGTAAATATTTTTTATTTTAAATTATAATTAGACTTAATTTGGTTTATAGAATGTTTTACGGGGTTTAATTTTTGCATCTTAGAATGGGTATCAGCGTGATCACGTGCAACGCGAACAGTCATTATATCTGGTTTTGCTTTTATCTCTACCTGACTTGGCGCAACTCTGTATATTTTTTTAGAAGCTCTGTTTGATACTTCATTTGAATCAATTTTACGAACATCTGGTAAGATTTTGTTTTCGTTTGCAGTTTGATTTCTTATTATGGCAATAGCTCTATCCATAAATTTAAAACCTTCTTTAAACTGAGATTCATCTTTTGGTAGTATGATCTGACTACGTAGTGCTTCTGCCTTTGGATTTCTTGCCATTGTAGAAACTTTGCTTCTAAGAGTATCCTTAGCTTGAACATCTGCTAAATAATTTACATCATATGGAAAATTGTTTTTATACGATAATGTATTTTTAACTAGGCCGTATTTTCCAATTTCTCTCTTTGTAGTAGTTGTCCACTTGTCTGGTCTAGTATTTGGAGCGTTCCCAGACGTTACATTAAGATTAACTATACGTTTGTCAGGCTCTAATCCGTTACCTACCTTTAATGAATTGCCCATTTTATCAAATTCTGGCGTAACTTCTATTTCTTCCATTATTTTATCTGCTATCTCATCGGCAGAAAGATTTTTATTTTCATCAACTTTTAGCTCTGGACTGCTCATTTCAGTTATACTTCCTAAGTTTATATATAAGCCGATTAACGACAAAAGTATTATTACAATAACTAATGACTGCATTATTATTATAATTAAATATTTTAAATTATCTGATAATTTACGATATTTAATTTAAATTTCTGTTCGACAATTTGGACAAGTATTTGATTTCTCTGTTAACCATTTTTTAATACAACCTTTACAAAAAATATGATTACATTTAAGTTTAATGTTTAATTTTTTATTTTCCATGCAAATTGCACAGTTTGTTACATCGCCGCGTGTTTCTAAATTTTTAAATTCATCTTCTGTCAATTTATTTTTTTCTTCTTCTAGATCAATTGGATAATCTAAACCAAACATCAAAGAATGAGACATTGCGATTAACAAAGGATGCAAGAAGACATCTTCTTGTTGAATCTGTGGTACATCGGCTGGATCAACTTCGTTTACGGAGAGTTGGTTATTCTCGTTTCTAGTTACTACTATAGTTCTAACGTTTGAAGACATCCACATACCGGACATTTGTTATATTATAACACAATATTTTTTTAAACCTCTTTAAAATCTTTTTGGTTTCTAATTAATCTAATGTTCTTATTGTCTAATTCATGTGATAAAGATTCCTTTTTATCAGGTGGAAAAATTCCAAGACTATCTGGGTTTACAGGGGTTTGGAATGGTTTTTCAACTTTGCGGTGAATCAGAGGTTTATTATGTAAATAGTATGTGTCATGAATTTCATTTTCTGCGTCGCTCAGTATATAATAAGTGTTATGCTTATGTATTTCTTTCTGCATAAATCTTGAATGTACCCCTGTCTTATCTCCTTGGAGATTTAAATTTTTTGTACGTTCTTTTTCAACTTTTGGTTGAAGACGTCTAGTACCATGGTCTTCGTGTTTATAAGTTAAATTACTCATAACTACTGTATTTTTGTGATGACTTTGTGTTGGAATACCCGAGTGCATCACAGAGTAATCTATTGGTACAGACGTTTTGTTTAAGTATCTAGTTGGGTGCGATACAGAAATCAAAGGACTATCTCTACTTTTAACGTACTGATGATCTGTTTTTGCCATTTAATATTAATATTATATTTTATTTTTAAAATATTCTTTATGTAAATGATAAATTTTTACCAATTAAACTATGTAGTTGTTTAACTGTACCTGTTGGAACTTGTTTTCCCATTGATAAATACTCAGATGGTTCTCTTTTTGTAGCAACTACTTGACTTGGCATTTTGTTTCCCTCAAAGAAATAAATACTTTTCTTTAGTTGTGTGTTCGGCGGAGAATAATCTAATGTTACTTCATTTTCTACATTGACGTTATAATCTTTTATAGTTTCGGCGCCCATTTTTGATAATCCTACTTTTAAATTTTCCTGCTGACTTTCTATTAGTTCCTGAGCTTGTGTATATGTTTTAAGTTCTTTATTTAACTCAATAGACATTTCAGCTGAATTGTATGTTAGCATGTATATAATAACAGACAAGAATAAAGAAATACCCCCTGCTAGAAAAATTTCATTTGCATGACTATTAAATAGTATTGCAAATACGACTGTTACTACTATTATAAGCCTTGTTAGAGAATTAAATTTGAAATTTTTGTCATCTCCTGAGAAAGGATTGATATTTGAAGAATTAAATAATGAGCAAAAGTCACTCAACCAATATGTTGTCATTTAATAGATATATAAGAATTTAATTTTGTTAAAAAGTCTACAGAAAAATTAGAAGTGTGAAGATTATTAATCTCTTTTTTGTAGTCAGATGCATATAAAGAGTTATACTTATCAAATAATTCTTTATTTTTTCCTACTATTATCTCACCGAGGACAAAAAGAGATTGAACATAGTCCCATACTGCTTTTTTTGTAGCAGGAGTTAAAACGCCCCAGTATGAATCTAATCCACAGTCATCAGTAAAGTTTCCAAACATATTAGCTCTTTCTTTTATTTTTTTATCTTTTAGGAAAAAATCGTCATTTCTTGAAACTATTTCTCTTTTATAGTCAACACAGCCAGCCATAAATAAATTAACCGGTACAGACTGAGACGTCGCCTTAATTATCAAAAACCCTCTTCTATAAGTCTTGAGTTTTTCATTGGGAAACGCTGTAATAATTTTTTCAAGAAATTCTTCAAATAATGAATTAAACTTTGTCGTCTCTTTCGACATATTTACTATACATATATGTAATTTTTTTATATGCTTTTAAATAAATAATTAAAATATACAGATATAGTAAATATGTCAACAGAAGTCAAGATCATTGGTATTAACATGTTTATAAATAAATTAGAATCTGTTGAAGAAATAATAGACATAGACTCTCTTAAAACTGCATTTGAACTAGATGAAGGAGAAAGTGGTTTTTATAAATTAACATTGTCTCAAAAAAAGGTATTTGGAACAGAAACTATAAATGATACATACAATAGACCCCCGATTGGTCCTATACAAGAAGGACTTTATTGTAGTTATTGTAGTAATATTGGTCCCGATGATCATTCTGAAACGTGTGACTTCCCAGAAGAAGATAGTTTATATTTAACAATTTCTGGGTTTAATGACTATATTATTAGAAATGTAGAATACCAAGGGGATTATAAAAATTTAAGAGATAATATCTTAAATAAAACTTTTACACAAGAACAGGTAAACGATATTTTACTTATTCCTGATGAAATATTAGTACAGGATGGAAATCTAGACATAGACTCAAATTTAAATATATTAACTAATATATCTTATTTTGGTATATACAAAAAAAGAGGACCAAAAAAATTAGCTGCAAAAACAACTACGACGCAGTTTTTAAACAACGTTATAATTTCTTATGAAAATGAGAGCGTTAAAACATCTATTCGCATAAGTAAAAATGGACTAATAAATTTAATTAATATACCAAATAATAGACAGTCTATAAAGACATTAATAGATGAACTAATCAAAAGAATAAATAATTCTGGTTCTGTTAACTATGAAAACTTTAAAAATTTAACAGGCTATGATACATATGTATTTATACCAGACAAATCTTATATACATTCTGTGTCTGGTCAATTTACATTAAGAGTACTAGAAAAACCAGGTAATCAAATTGATTTTGAAAATTTAGACAATTTAATAAGTCCTTTTGATTCAATGGGCAATTTAGTTTCAAGCGATTTTACAAAGATAGAAGTTTCTCCATTTGGAGACAATATAATAAATTTTAACGGTATTAAAATAATAGACTGGGAATACTCTATAGGTAGATTAACTAGAAATCAAGTAATGTCTAAAGAATTTATTAAGTTTGTATCTGTACCAGCGAATGGTATTAAATTGACATCAGTGATTAACAAATTTGGAGTTATAATGATGACATTATCTTTATGCGGCGATAAACAAATTAGAAGAGGACTTTGCGGAGAAGGTTCTACTCCTATAAATCAGGATATGTTTAATAATGTAGTAATTTCATTTAATAAACTTTTTGACTCAGAACCGGACATTTTACTTAAAAAATCGTTGTCAAGCACTGTTAAAACAACCGCTGCTTTTAATACAGTATCTGGTTATGCACCAAGTGGTAAAATCTGTAGACTTACACGCACGCGTGACTCTGGGGATAAAACATATAAAGAAGGTATGAGACCAGATCCGTATTCTTGGAAAGGAACCTGTCCGGATCCAAATTATCAATATTTAAAACCAGAAGGAGTTCAAGACACCGACGGTCTTTGGTACCCATGTTGCGAAACAAAAACAAAAGAATCCGTAGAAATGATGAAAAAATATCTACTAACTGGTTTTCCTCGTAATAAAGAGCAGGCCGAAATGTACAGTATTAAAAACGGACAAGATATGGGTTCTGGTATTATAGTGTCCGGAAGTAATATTATAGGAGCGAATGCTCTAGTTAATATAAACGGAAAATTTGAACAGGTAACTATAATTAAAAAACTGAGTAAAAAATCAAATGAATACATAGTTAAAACATCTGACAGGAAAAATGTTACAGTAAAGGGTACAGATTTTCAAAGAGATTCTAGAGTATTTCCAGGATTAAACACTTTTAGACGAGAACAACTTCTTAATTGTATACAAAAAAATCTTTTTAGATTTGATCTTATTGTACAAACTGATGGAAAATTAATGAAAAATGAAGTATCTAGTTTAAATGAAAAATATAACAAAGAAAATGCAGACAAATTTATAACAATATTTGATCCAAGAACTGTCGATTTATCTAATTTAACTTATTATAACATCAACAAATTTACACAAGATGTATACAACGTTAGAAAATTTCCAAATGATTCTTATAATTTCTTTTTAGTATTGAGTCCAGATGGAAATTTTTACATAAATGAAAAATTAAAGTCTATAGAATGCCAAATTTCTAATAAATTCACCGATACTATTATATTAAATGGATTTTTAAGATTTAACGACATCGAGTTTAAAAATGAATATCATATCACAGACTTATTGTACTATAATGAAACTTTAATAAACAACCAGTTTGATCAAAGATATATTATATTATTTGATCTTCAGAATTTAATGTTTACGAGTATAATAGATGAAATTTTAATTTACCCAGATGTATATTCAAATGTAATAGAAGGATCTTATGAGATAATAGATACAAATAAACAAGTAAAATTAATATTTATAGATTCTAAATGTTGCAATTATATTATATGGGGAAATAAAGATAATTATCAAGACATTATTCAGCTTCAGATATTAGAAAAATCTAAACAGACTATTAAATTTGGTTACAATAATGAAAACATACCCGAAGGTATTGGTTTAGACTTTTTAAGTAGCTATACTTTTAATAAAAGAGAAATACCCGTAGATCTTTTTGTAAATGATTATTTTAATATCAAAATAAACAGAGACTCTGCTGGAAATGTGGTACCAAATAGAAAAATATCAATAATGGATAAATCTGAAATGTTTAAAACATTTGAAGAAACTATTGATATTTTACTTACCAAATTTAACCCAATTGAATACACCTTTTTCAGTGACCCAGATGAATGGGATACGCCTGAAAACACTTACAGATTTTCAAATGGACTATTATTAAGTAGCTAACATCTGAGTTATAAACTTGAATAGATTATTAACATTTATATCATTTTTCAAAAATTCTATCTCTATTTGAAATGTTTCATTAGAATCTTTATTCATTACAAAGCTTCTATCGGAATAGTCACCGGATGTTATAGCTGTAAAGTCTAATCTAAATAGTCCATTTGGTTCCGTGAGTGATATTCTATATTTTCTGTAACTTTCACCGGTTGTGTTGTATTGTTTAACTTTAACTTCTGAAGACATAGCTATCCTTACATCATAGTTAATAACACTTTGCATAGTTATATCTATTTTAGATATTCTGTTCTTTATTATAGAATCGAAAAAGATATACTTTCCAAATTCATTAGAAAATATGTATCTTGTTCTAATATTTTCAGAGTACACGTCTATGAAATCATCTACAGTTTTCTGAAAACCAAATGATTCTACTTTTCTGAGTATATCTATAAACGATTGTTTTGATATCCTTGGATTAAAAGACTGTTTTAAAATACCAAGCCGTAGCTCAACTTCTATTTCTTTATTAACATTTACATTTTTAATCATATCATTGATAAGATTTAATTGCTTTGATTCTAAAAGATTTATTGTTTTATAATTTGCTACACACTGTAAAAGTTTTGTCTTCGTAGAATACTCAAGAACCTTTTTAATTTCTGCTTTTGATGAATTTTCAGATAAATTTAAGAAGTAATAAAGATCGTTTATATTTACTGGATTTTTAAAGCTATTTATAACATTTAACACGGTTCTCAGTGCATTGGGTGTCTTTTTATCTTTTCTTATTTCTTTAAAGACAAATTTACCAGATTGATCAAGTGAAAATTCTGCTACATCATTGTCTTTAATACTTTGAGGAACCTGTACTATAACCTGTTTGTAACTTACTTGATATGGCTCTATGTTACCACCCTTCGATACAAAAAGTCCCGCAGCTTGAGGCGAAACTTTTCTAACAAGCAAGTCTACTGTTTGTTCATTAGAAGGTTTCCATTTGTATTGAGTAGTTAGAAGTTTATCCCAGGAGCCTATTGTATATAAAGTATCGGCTGCCGTAAAGATTAAACCATCTAGCTTAAGCGTCTTCTTTATAAAAACATTTATCTGTTTTCCATATGTTTTCATTAAAAAATTGTAGAAGTCTCTTCTATTGCTAGACAACAGAGTTTGAAGATAGCCAGTTTTTGATTCATTATACAAAACTCTGTGGCTTTTAAGACTTTCTAGAAAATATATAGGTTTTAGTTCTATGTTAAACCAGTTTACAGATTTAAAAGCATCTGTTAATATTGGTTCTGATTTATTAAATCTTGAAGGAATTATTAGTTTATGAAGTATATCATATCTGTTAATATATTGCCAAGGAAATGTCTTAAGTTTTCCATCTCCTGGAACGATAAAAGAAAACTCTTGTCCGATTATTTTTCCATCTTCTGAAGACATATCTATATTTTCTGGACCAAAAAGAATGTCGAAAGTCATAAAAGAAACACCTTTTACATATCTTGATTCTAATTCTTTATGAGCTATCCCTTCTTGATCAAAAAATACTATTTCGCCATCCAAAAGCATTTCTCGCGTGTTTACATACGGCAAAATATCGCGTGTATCATTGCGAACAGTATATATTTTCATATTTCTATCTATAAAACATACGGTTCTTTGTTTAACACTGGCTGTTTCAGAATCTGGACCAATATACATCAATACGCGAGTACCGTCTACCTTTTGTGTAACCGTATATTTACTTTTATTATCACGACCCTTTGTCATTAGATGAGCCATATCGCTTCTTTCTAATGTAACTGGAAGACCTCCTATAAATTTAGACATATCATAGTTTTCATTTTTAGCTAAAAATTTAGTTATTAATTTTTGAAACTGTTGCTCAACTTTTGGATCGCGTAACAATTCCATTATATGTATTATACTTTATAATACATTTTATTTTAATATTTGTTAATTTTTGTAATTTTTTATTTTAAGTTTATAATAAATGGGTATACACATTATAACATTTGCAACTCACGCATCTGGAACATTTGAAAAACTTAAAACTGACCTTAAAAAAAATAAAGTAGAACTTAATGTAATCGGATGGGGAAAAAAATGGGAAGGATACCTTAAAAAACTAGAATACACAATTGAGAATATTAATAAATATAGCGACGACGATATATTAATTGTAATAGACGGTTTTGATACCGAAGTATCAGATAATTTTGACATTGAGAAACTAGAAAAAATTTATAAATCTCGTTTTAATGATAATATTGTAGTATCGCTAGATCCATACACTTCTCCTCTTCCAAAAATAATGCATAATTATTTACATGATAGAATTTTTGGAGGACCCGCAAATGCAGGTATGTACATGGGAACTAAAAAAGAACTGGAGCCCTTTTTAAAAGATGTGATGAAAGATACACTATCAGATCGTTGTAAAAATGACGATCAATGTGGAATAAACCTAGCTTTACAAAAACACGATAAGGCTACGATAGATTATGATAAACTTATATTCAATAATGTAGATAAAAAGAAGAACGATAAAAATAAAGGGATGTTTTATGGATATCCTTTATCTTTTACATACGATAGAATATTAAGGATACCTAAAGATTACGGTAAATTTTTAATTACTGAAATATTATTCTTCATTTTGTTAATTGTTTTATTTTTTAGTTATAATATTACCTATCCACAGGGTTAATAAACTTATAATCTAAGAATTTAAAGATGTCCTGTTCTGTATCTGGTGATTCTTTGCCTATTTTAAGCATGTATTCATCTTTACTAACTAATCTACCAGTTGTAGACCCATGTGTTAAATTTCTCTCATTAAGAGAATAACCTAATCTAAGAGCACGATTTCTCATATTTACATTAAATTCTTTAGATCCTGTTGTAAAAAGTAAAGCAAATGGATAAACATCTGCTGGATAATAAAATATATCTAGATGACGATATATTTCATCAATTGTAGCAACGGCCATTATTTTAATAGGACCTTTTGATATAACATTCACTGGGGATACGATATTCTTCTTTATTAAATTTGTATAAAAAGTATTCATGAGATCTTTGTTATGAGTACTTGTTGTAATTAACGCATCTATGTCTCCAGAGTCTTTTTTCTCGCGCCTATAAGAACCAGTGATTACAAGTTTACCAGTTTCATTAAGTTCACTAAGCGTTTCGTTAAAAGTATCTTTTAATATTTCTCCCCAATTGTTCATTTCAGATCTTGGAATTCGTTTTTCTAAATCGTCATAATGTTTCAGTCCTATAGCTTGCTTATCATTAATTATTTTTTTATTTATACTATAAAGTTCTTTGAGTTCGGGGATAGTTGTTATTTCTTCGTCGCGATATAACTCAGAAGCTTTAGCTGGTCCTATTCCTGGTATTTTTGTTAAATTTTCTACTGCTACTGCTTCTAAATCTGCTGATATATTATCAACTTCCCCAGTTTTAAGTATAGAGTCTATCTTTTGAAGTATAGCGCTTTTCCAAGTTCCATTTTTTGCTTTAAAATTTTCTTCATCTTTTAATTGCATTCCATTTTCACGGAAAACTTTAATGTAATCTTCGACCGTGTTTAATGACATAGTATCACTGAGAATACCGATTGCTTGTTTATAATATTTAACTTTAAAAGACCAGTTTTGTTCTTTTGATGCTGCTATTTTATTCATTATTTTTGTAAGTATTTGTTTTACTTGTCTAACAGAAACAGATTCTGGCTGTTTTGCAATGTCATCACGAATACCGCGATAAACAGGGTGTCTTGGTACTCCGTCATTAGTCATTTCCATATAACTAAATGAAACCACACTTCCAATAGGAATTTCTTCTGGGTGTCCTGGAATTATATAGTTTTCTCTCTGTGAGTCTGTAAGACCTGTACCTATCTGTGTAAAAATTCCAGATGGTTTTGAATCTACAAGAATTTCGCAGTTTAAAGAACCTAAAAGTCCTTTAAGTCTTCCTTCTCCCATGGTGTACCCTCTAACTATGCATTCTGCGTCTTCTTTTATCTTGTATTTTAACATATATTTACTTCTTTTAGTTTCATAAGGGGATCCAGCTGCTCTAA
>TARA_B110000037_G_scaffold41289_1_pt1 | contig 31399 bp, 27 predicted proteins | sample TARA_B110000037 | Tara Oceans TARA_B110000037 (sample SAMEA4397196) | marine metagenome | biome: Polar Biome; feature: [MIX] marine epipelagic wind mixed layer (ENVO:01000061); material: water (ENVO:00002006), including particulate matter (ENVO:01000060) such as... | depth 10-100 m | reverse complement strand
TTTGAGGGGTGCAAATATAATTTTTTAGATTATTTCTCCAATCAAAAAAAATAATATTGTTATCTGATAGTACAGATACTTTAAACCAATAGAAACGTTTTGTACTCCCTTAACTTTTAACACTGAATGTATGAGTGAATATTATGGATGGTTTTGTAAAGATTAGAACTCCATTTAATTCTCAACCAATTTAAATGCACGTTTTTAAATACAACTCATTTAGTCGGTGTTGCTTTAGCTAAATTCCGAAAACATAATGTCTTGCTGCAGGCTCCATCAAATTTAGTTTTAACAGACAAGAGAAACTAAAATCATACGCTAGTCTTTGTTTCGCTCAGCAACCTTTTAATAAATTTAAATTTAAGGGCATTCGTGCCTATTTATTTATATATTGCCAACCTCGTTATCAAAACGATTTATAGAACACTACAGCTATGGCAGGACGTACAAAACTTGAACTTGAATACATTATAAAATCATCACCAACAATCCTTTACAACAGACTTAGTTCTCCAAGCGGATTAGCTGAGTGGTTTGCAGATGATGTAAACAATAAAAAAGGAATTTTTACTTTTGAGTGGGATGGCAGTGAAGAAGAAGCTAAACTTATTTCTAAAAAGCAAGACGACCATATTAGATGGCAATGGATTTATGATGAGGATGAGGACGAAGAATACTATTTTGAATTCAAAATTAAAATTGATCCACTTACAAAAGAAGTTGCCCTGATCGTTACTGATTTTATTGAACCAAGTGAAGTAGCTGAACAAAAAATGCTTTGGACTGCTCAAATAGATGAGCTAATGGCTCTTTTGGGATCTTAGTACTTTTTTAATTCAACTACCGTTTACCTGAGTAATCTAAATTTGCAGACTTAGGCAATTAACCTTGAAAAAACTCCACAAATTAATAATAGGCTCTTTTATGGGGCCTTTTGTGCTTACCTTTTTCATCACCCTATTTATATTGGTGATGCAATTTTTATGGAAGTATGTTGATGATTTAGTAGGCAAAGGTTTGGAGTGGAATATCATTGCAGAACTCCTACTTTATGCATCGGCTAATTTAGTGCCAATGGCATTGCCTTTATCAATATTACTATCGAGTATAATGACCTATGGAAACATGGGTGAACATTTTGAATTGGTAGCTATGAAATCCGCTGGTATTTCTCTGCAAAGAGCTATGCTTCCACTTTTCGCAGTGGTTCTAATTCTCAGTGGTTCTGCCTTTTACTTTTCGAATAATATTTGGCCTATAGCCAATTTAAAGTTTGCCTCACTTTTACATGACGTAACAAAAAAGAAGCCTGCCATTGACATAAAAGAAGGAATTTTTTATCAAGAAATTGATGGATACGTTATTAGAGCCGGCAGGAAAGATGCCGTTAATGATTTACTTTATGATCTTACAATTTACGACCATACTGAGAAAGATGGAAACCGAAAAGTAATAAGAGCCAAACAAGGTTCTATGAAGCTAAGCATAGATGAAGCTAATTTAATCCTCCATTTACACGATGGTAACTCTTACAACGAAGTAAAAGGAAAAAGTAATCCTCTAAATAGATCAAGCTTTAAAGAAGAAACCATTTTTATTGATGTATCAGGATTCAAGATGAACCGCAGTGATCAAGATTTATTCAAAAACAACTATAAAATGCTAAATATAAATCAGTTATCAGCCTATGTGGACACCATAAAACTAGAAGAAATAGCAGGAACAAACCGTTTGAGTAAAAAATTTCTGGATGGTTTCTATATCTACCGCGACACTGTTCATGCTAATTTTTTCCCTGATACTTCAGCAGTAGCAATAAACATTAAAAACGAAAACTTGAAAGATCGCATATCGGTATATCAAACAACAGTAAACAATTTAAGGCGCAGTAAAACTTACATTACTACCCTTTCTCGTTTCAAGCGATCGAATTCAAAATTAATTGATCGACATAAGATTGAATGGCATCGTAAATTCACTTTATCGATTGCTTGTTTGGTATTGTTTTTTATTGGCGCACCTTTGGGAGCTATAATTAGAAAAGGAGGGCTCGGAATGCCCGTTATAATTTCGGTTGTGTTTTTTTTGGTCTTTCATGTATTATCAATTACTGGCGAAAAATTGGTGAAAGAAGGCGGTATTGAGCCCATGTATGGTATGTGGTTAGCAACTGTCGTATTGATTCCAGTCGGCGCTTTCCTTACCTACAAATCAACGACAGATTCGGTGTTGTTTGATAAAGAATGGTATGGTAAATTGATGAGTAAATTCAAAAAATCCTGAAATTGAAGATTTTACAAGTTTGTCACAAACCACCTTTCGGTTCTGAAGATGGAGGAATATTAGCCGAAAAAGCATTTTGCCAACTTCTTATTGATAACGACTTTGAGGTAGATATTCTAACAATTGCTACAACAAAGCACCCATTTAACGCTAACAAAACTCCTGAATGGTTTAATCAGCAAGGAAGTATAGATTCGGTCTTTATAGATACCAAAATTTCAATTACAAAAGCTTTCATTAACCTGTTTACTAAAAGCTCTTTTGTTCTTGATCGTTTTAAATCAGAGCAATTAGAAAATTTAATTCAAAACCAATCAGAAAAATACGATCTGGTTGTTTTTGACGGTCTTTCATCTGCAACAATGCTTTTAAAATCAGACCTAAAAAAATGTAAAGGAGTTTTAAGATCGCACAATATTGAGCACCGTATTTGGAAAAAAGCAGCATTCCAATGTATCACACCTATTAAGGCCTTTTACTTGAATATTCAGGCAGATAGAATAAAAACAGAAGAGTTAAACATCATGCAAAAAGTAGATGCGGTTTGGCATATTTCAGCCGATGAAATCAATGAAAATGATTTTTTAAAAAAATCCAATTCTAATCTAAACTACGTTCCATTTACTTTTCCGGTTTCCAAGCAATCAGAAACTCTATTCAATAAAGAGATGCTAAATTTTGGGTTTTTAGGTTCGTTTAATTGGTTGCCAAACCAAGAAGCTTTAAAATTCATTAAATCTTTATCAGACAAAACTTACCTTAAGCAGCCTTTCAAATATACCGTTGCAGGCCGATATCAATCAGGAATGGACCGAGCACACAGAATTCCGAATTTCAAAAACATGGGTAAAGTTGATTCCATTAACCATTTTTTTAATGAAATTAATGTTTTTATAAACCCTATTTTTTCAGGTTCAGGCATTAGGATAAAATTATTTGATGCTATCTCAAATCAAAAACCAATTATATCAACTAAGCTTGGTATTGAAGGTTTTGGGTTAACGCCTAATGTTCATTATATTGAAGCGGAAACAGAATCAGACTTCATTGAAGCAATGACTTTTACCACCAACAACAATCAAAAAATGAAAGACATGGCCAGACTTGCTTTCAATCATATTGAAAATAAATTTAGCACTAAAAATGGCTTGACCAAGCTGAATATAGCTCTTAACAACTTACTTTAGTGGTATGAATTTATTGGTTGTTCTTTCGAGAGTTCCTTATCCGCTTGACAAAGGAGATAAGCTAAGAGCTTTTCATCAACTTAAATATTTAAGTAAGAATCACAGCATTAGTTTGTTCTGCTTAAACGAAGGTGCTATAAATCCTGATAGTGTTCAAGAACTTCAGAAAATATGTACGAGAGTTAAAATTATTCAGTTTAGTAAATTTCAATTATTAACGAACCTTTTTAATGGCTTTTTTAACCAAAAGCCTTTTCAAGTAAATTATTTTTATTCGAAAAAAGCTCAAAATGCATTTGATCAGTTTGTTGAAGAGCTAATCCCCGATGCTATTTTTTGCCAACTGATAAGAACGGCCGAATATGTTGTTAAATATTCAACTATACACAAAGTATTAGATTACATGGATGCCTTATCGAGCGCTATGGATCGAAGAATAAATAATACAGGAGCCTTTAAAAAACGAATGGTTAAAATAGAGGTAAAAAGACTTAAGGCCTACGAAAAAAGAATAGCTTCTGAATTTAACGAACTTGTTATTATTTCGGAACAAGATAGAAATTCATTTAGTTTTAAAGAAAAAGAGTCAATCCATGTTATTTCTAATGGCGTTGACACCAATTATTTTAATCCAGTTGATGCCAAAAAAGAATACGATTTCCTTTTTGTTGGTAACATGAGCTATCCGCCAAATGTTGACGCAGCAGTTCATTTTGTGGAAGATATTCTTCCACTAATAAAATCAAAAAAACCTAATATTAAAGTAATGATTGCAGGTACTACTCCAGCCCCTTCAGTAAAAGCTTTAGCCTCTCACAACGTAACTATAACGGGTTTTTTAGAAGACATCCGTTCAGCTTACAACCAATCTAAAGTTTTTGTTGCTCCATTAAGGTTAGGCGCAGGTTTACAAAACAAGCTTTTAGAGGCAATGTCAATGTCAATTCCCTGTATTACCTCTACCCTGGCCAACAATGCTCTGATGGCCTCCGAAAAAGAAATTCTAGTTACCGATAACAAAGAGGAATTCGCAAATTATTGTGTTGAACTAATTAAAAATAATAATTTTCGGAATGAAATTGGAGCAAACGGGCAAGACTATATCAAAGCAAATTTTTCGTGGATTATAAATACAAAAAAGCTTGAGGGCTTGTTTTAAAAAATGATACTTTAGTTAAAAATTCGAACCTTCTTTGAAATGCATCATTATAGACGACGATAAAACCTCAATTTTAGCCATTAACCATTGTATTAACTTTTTTTAAAATGAAACTTCACCAAAATTATTTGATGAAAATGAGAAACAGCAAATTAATAGATTTCAAGACATCAGTAAAAAAGCAATGAAAGAATTGCATCAAGAATTAAGTTTTCATTAATATTTCTGTAATTTGATCTGGCTAGGTTTAAGTATAATTTTATCGTCACTAATATTTGTGATATTCAAACTGTTCGAAAAGTTTGAAGTTGCACTATTTCAAGCCATCGTTGTAAACTATGCTGTTGCAGCATCTCTAGGGTTTCTGTTAGCAGATTCATTTTCATTTATGGACCTTTTTCAAAAACCTTGGTTTCTTGCAGCTTGTTTGGTGGGCTCATTATTCATTAGCCTCTTTTTTCTGATGGGAAAAGTAGCTCAACAAAATGGAATTTCGGTTTCATCAGTAGCTACCAAGATGTCGGTTGTTATTCCTGTTCTTTTTGCATTTATAGTGTTTAATGATACCATTTCAACTTTTAAAGTTGTTGGTATTTTAACCGCATTACTTGCCATCTACATGGTAAGTACAAAACAAGCCTCTGCTACAAACCAACCAGGTTCATTGATTTGGCCGCTGGTTTTATTTATCGGAAGCGGAATCCTTGATACTCTTTTAAAATACAGTCAAGAAAAATTGATTCCGGAAAACGAATTAGAATTATTTACTCCTACAGCCTTTTCAGCTGCTTTTGTGTTTGGGTCTATTGCTTTATTGGTTACAAAAAAAGCGCCCAAATTGAAGAGTATTACATGGGGGGTTGTATTAGGTGTTCCTAATTATTTTTCAATTTTGGTTCTACTTTATGCACTGAGTTATAATGGCATTGAAAGCTCCGTAATATTTCCAATAAACAATATGGGAATTGTATTAGTATCTGCGTTAGTCTCTTTCATATGGTTTAAAGAACATTTCTCTCGCAAAAATTGGATTGGGATTGCCGTTGCAATTTTATCCATTTCATTTATTGCATTTTCATGAAAATTGAGCCCTTTAAGAGTCTTTCGAAAAATGGCGAAGCACTTTTTAAAGATAGAGGCAGTAAACATTTCGGATTTGCTTTTGGCATAGATTCTTTAGAAAAGGCTAAACAAAAAATTTCGGAAATTAGAGCAGAACACAACACTGCGAATCATCATTGCTTTGCCTATATAATTGAAAGTGACATTTTAATTAAACGCAGTTCCGATGATGGTGAGCCTAACAATTCATCAGGCCCTCCAATTTTAAAGCAAATAGAAAAGTATGACTTAACTAATGTTTTGGTCGTTGTGGTTAGATATTTTGGAGGAACTAAACTTGGTGTTGGAGGATTAATGAATGCATATAAATTAGCAGCTGCGGGAGCTTTAGAAAATGCAACAATAGACATGATAGTTCCTATTTCAGATTGGCTAATCTGCACTGATTATAGCAACATATCTTTTTTAAATCAACTTTTATCAAGTCTCCAAATCGAGATTTTAAACGAAACTTCAGCTCAACAATACTGTTTATCAATCCGAATAAAAAACCATATTTTTATCAATCTAAAAACCAAACTTGAGACAATAAAATATACGCTAAATGAAATTAATTAAAGTTTCAGTTTTATTTATTGCTCTTTTGATGTGCTTTATTACTAGTAATGGTCAAAATTTACATCAATTAAAGCATCTACCTAGTTTCAGTCATTTTAACGAAGCCGAATTAATTCAATCAACAAACATTGAAGAAAAGTTGATTTCTAAAAATGAAAGTAAAATATGGACTATTTACACTAGCAAAAAATTCTACAAAGGTGTTGAACTATATAACTCCTGCTCCACTTATCTTGTTTCAGTAAATGACCAATCCATTATTGAAGCAAGTCCCCAAAATTCAAATTCAATTTCAGGCTTTGATTTAGCCTACCAAAATGAAAGGACTGCCAACATCATTGATTCATTAGCGTTGCAATTAAAAATCATAAGCTCCACACCTGTATTTTACTTTAGTGGCAAAAGACACCAAATGGCCGTTTGTTCAAAATATCAAACCAGCGATAACGGCGATTTTGAGATTGTGGTAGATTTAAATAACCAGGTTTTAGAACACAACGATTTATTACTTTATCATCAACAAGCTAATGATACTCTTATTCAAGTAAATATTTTTGATCCGGACCCTTTAACCTCTTCAAATACACTTTATGGTGATTCAGCAAGCGACAACAACGACCAATCCAATACTTTTTTAGAAAATCAAATGACCCATGCAAGCTTGTTGTTAGATATTGATTCAACCGGTACAGTTTTATCAAGTAACAAATTCATCACATTGCGAGATTTTTCAACTCCAGCAGTACCGATTTTTGTTGATACTGCAATAGGTTTTTTGTTTAATAGATCACAATCTTCGTTTGAAGACTTCAACGTTTTGTATCATATTACAAACTTTAATCAATGGCTGGGCGCATTGGGTTACAACCACATTTTGAATTACCAAATTGAGGTAGACCCTCATGGCTTTAATGGAGCGGACAATTCTGCCTTTAGCTATTTATCCTCTCCTAAAAACTTAATTTTTGGTGAAGGTGGCGTTGATGATGCTGAAGATGCCGATGTAATTATTCACGAATTCGTCCATGCCGTTTTTGACGCCATAGCTCCTGATGCCCACTCAGGAAATGAACTACGGGCAATACAAGAGGCAACATCAGATGTGTTTGCCGTTAATTACTCAAGAGCCATTGATCCGTTTAACTGGCATAATGTTTTTAGTTGGGATGGTCACAATGAATTTTGGCCAGGTAGAATTGCCAATTCGCAAAAAAAGTATTCCTCATTAAGCGGAAGCTTTTATTCAGATGCTGAAATATGGTCAGGTTGTATGACTAATTTATACAATTACTTAGGTAGAGACAACCTTGAAATTATTATGCTTGAAGCAATTTATGGAGCGTCAAACAATATGACCATGCCTGATATGGCAGCATTAATGCTTGAAGTAGATAAACAACTTTATTCAGGTGTTTACCATGATGATTTATGCTCAGCCTTTATTGACAGAGGCTTTTTTAGTATTTGCCCTGTGACTATCGATAACATAGCTGAAGTAAATTCAAACTCTAATTTATTTTCCAGTTTAGTGATTAATAAAAACTTGGTTATTAGTAATTTAGAAACCAAAAACAATATACTTTCAGTGGTTGATGTTTTTGGAAAAGTACTTGTTAATAAAAGGATAAATCAAAATTCTATCACTATTCCATTACATAATTTACAAACTGGAGTTTACATAATTAATGCTAACGGAAAATCACAAAAGTTGGTCTTTTTAAAGCATTAATCAATCATAGGTTTTAATTTATCCAATAAATACTGTGGCGCAGATGTTGGTCTTTTAGTTTTAACTGATACAAATACCAAGGTTGTATTGGCTTTGTTTAATAAAACACCTTCGCTGTTGTAAGTTTCGTAATCAAACTTAATTCGAGCGGATGGCAATTCACTAATCATAGTTTTGATGGTTAGCTCGTCATCATAAAATCCAGGTTTAAAATATTTAATCCCAAATTCTAAAACAGGTAACATAACACCATCTTTTTCCAGTTGTTTGTATGAAAAGTTTAAGGATCTTAATGCTTCAACTCTGGCTACTTCAAAATAGGTAGCATAATTACCATAATAAGCATATCCCATTTGATCAGTTTCGGCATATCGTACTCTAATTTTAGTTTTGTGAATAAACATTTATCAACAATTTATTAGTTTTAGCCAAAAATGAGTTAAACCGCACAATAAATGGGTTAAAAATGTTACGAAATTTACAAATTTTTTAACATAATAATTTGGTCAGTAAAAAGTTTTAGCCATTACTAATGAGCTAATATTCACTTAATATTCGGTTAATCTAATTGTAATCAGGATATTGCGTTATTCTACTGAAATCTTAACTAGTACTCTAAAATAAACATTTCATAAATTCAATAGCAAAAGCATTTTTTTTTCTACTATTTATTATGAATATTTGTACCAGATCAGAGTAGTTAACATATTATTCCCTAACGTAAAAAAATGACATTAAGAAAAAGTAAAGAAAAAATTTATTAATTTTAAATAGGCTACATTAATTATGAGTAAATCGCAAATTGAGATCTGGAAAAATTGTCTATTAGTAATCAAGGACAATGTCAGTCTTCAAAGTTTCAAGACTTGGTTTGAACCCATTAAACCTCTTAAATTAAAAGATAATGTGCTAACCATTCAGGTACCTAGCCAATTTTTCTATGAGTGGCTTGAAGAACACTACATTACCTTACTAAAGAAAATTGTTAAAAAAGAACTTGGTTTAGAAGGAAAACTGGAGTACAGTATAATTATGGAGAACAATTTCAATTCTTCATCACCTTATGCCATTAAAGTTCCTACTTCAAACAAAAGAGATGTTAATAATGCTCCTGTTTCAATGCCTCTGGATATTGGAACAAAATCAATCAAAAATCCATTTATCATACCAGGATTAAAAAAAGTAGTTGTTGATTCACAATTGAATCCAAATTACGCTTTTGAAACTTTTGTTGAAGGTGATTCAAATAGGTTAGCGCGATCAGCGGGTTATGCTGTTGCCAATAAACCAGGTGGTACGGCTTTTAACCCTTTGTTAATTTATGGCGGAGTTGGCCTTGGAAAAACTCATCTGTCACATTCAATAGGCATTGAGATTAAAAAGAACCATCCAAACAAAACGGTTTTGTTTGTTGGATCCGAAAAATTCACACAACAGTATATTGAGTCTGTTAGAAATAACAACCAAAACGATTTCGTACACTTTTATCAGATGATAGATGTTCTTATCATCGATGATGTACAGTTCTTTTCAGGAAAAGAAAAGACACAAGATGTATTCTTCCATATTTTTAATCATTTGCACCAAACCGGCAAACAAATAGTGCTTACTTCTGATAAAGCACCAGTTGAAATGCAGGGCATGGAACAAAGACTTTTATCTCGATTCAAATGGGGGTTAAGTGCTGATTTATCAGCTCCTTCTCTTGAAACAAGAATCAAGATACTGGAAATGAAAATGTATCAAGAAGGAATTGAATTATCTGGTGAAGTTATTGAGTATTTGGCTTACAGCATAACTAGCAATGTTCGTGAACTTGAAGGTGCTTTGATTTCTTTAATTGCGCAATCGTCATTAAACAAAAAGGCCATCAACCTTGAATTGGCAAAATCGATGATTGACAAATTTGTTAAGAACACTGCTCGTGAAGTTTCAATAGACTACATTCAAAAAGTAGTTTGTGATTATTTTGATTTACCAATTGAATTATTGAAATCAAAAACACGTAAACGTGAAGTTGTTCAAGCAAGACAAATTGCAATGTTCTTTAGCAAGAAAATGACAAAAGCATCATTAGCTAGCATTGGAGCACAATGTGGGGGTAAAGATCACGCAACTGTTCTTCACGCTTGTAAAACAGTTAACAACTTACTTGATACGGATAAGAGATTCAGAGGTTATGTCGCCGATCTTGAGAAAAAGATTTCTATCCAATAAAATAATTTTAAGTTAAGGATAAGGAGCTCGCTTTGTAATGAAGCGAGCTTTTTTATTTTCACATCATGCGAAAAATATTAATGGTTTGCTTAGGAAACATCTGTCGGTCACCAATGGCTGAAGGAATTTTACGAAGTAAAATAGAAAACAATAATTCAAGTTTATTTATTGATTCATGCGGCACAGGGCCTTGGCATGTTGGTCAATCTCCCGATAAAAGAGCAATTGCTGCGCTTAAACAAAAAGGAATTGACATTTCTGATTTAAGAGGTCGTCAGTTTTCGATCAATGATTTTGACGATTTTGATGAAATTTATGTGATGGATCAAAGCAATTACGCAAACGTTGTTGCTCAAGCTAAAAACAAACAGCACGTTGAAAAGGTGAAGATGATTTTAAATTTAACAACTCCAGGAAGCAATCAACCTGTGCCTGATCCATACTTTGGTGCTAATAATGGCTTTAAAAACGTCTACTTATTACTTGATAACGCTTGCAACGAAATACTTAAAATAAAATGAAACCAGGCAAATTATATTTAATCCCTAATCTACTTGGCGATGCACAAGTAAGCAAGAGTCTTCCTTCTGAAAACCTTAAAATATTAGGAAATATCAACTACTTTTTTGTAGAGAAAGTAAAAACAGCAAGAGCATTTTTAAAGAAATGTAAACATCCTAATCCTATTCAGGAAATCATTTTAAACGAAATACCAAAGCACGACCCTAAAGATGATTTGTTTACATGGTTCAAACCTCTGTTTGAAGGTACTGATGCAGGTTTAATTTCAGAGGCAGGCTTACCAGCTATTGCCGATCCCGGAGAGAATATTATAAAATACGCTCACGATATGGGGATTCAAGTTGTGCCGCTCGTTGGACCAAACTCAATTTTAATGGCTCTAATGGCTTCAGGTTTAAATGGTCAAGGTTTTACGTTTCATGGTTACTTACCAATCGATAAAAAAGAGCGAAGTAAAAAACTAAAGACTCTTGAAATATTGGCAAGGCAATACAACCAAACTCAAATTTTCATGGAAACGCCATACAGAAATACAGCTCTGTTCGATGATATTGTAAGAACTTGCTCACCAAATACAACATTATGTCTGGCTAAAAACATAACCTTACACGATGAGTACATAAAAACAAGAACTGTTGGTGAATGGAAAGCTCAGAAACCTAATTTACACAAGCAACCTTGTATATTTTTATTGCTCTAGTTAAAATGCGAATTTTTAGTGCAACTTTAGCCAAAGTAGATTCGTCGTTATAAGGTTATCATATTAAAGTTAAAGACCGAGTTACTAAATTAGCTATAAAAGGTTTGTCTGCACCGTCAATGACTTGGTATCTTATAGTGCACCACTATTGGTTAAGCTAGTAGCTGATAACTCAACCAACTTATTAAAGACTTCAATCTAAAAGCGAGACTTGGATAGCTACATATAATCTTGAGTTAACGATTAATTAAACATTTCATCTATTAGCACGGTAAAACAAACATGCGTTTGTATTTTTGGATTTTAAACGATTATTGAAAATCACCTTTATGAAAAAAATAATTCTGGCAATTGTGTTACTACTTGCCACATTATGTACCTATAATTCCAATTGCCAGACAATTGGAATTAATGAATTTATTACATCAAACAAAAATATTGTTACCGACCCATCCGGCGATTATGATGATGCAATTGAGTTAATCAATCTTACCAACGATACTATAAACTTATTGGGTTATTATTTATCTGATGATACAAATTTTATAACCAAATGGCCTTTTCCAGATACTTTTATTCTACCGAACGCATTTCTAGTTGTTTGGTGCGATGATGAAATAACGCAACCAGGCCTACATGCCAATTTCAGACTTTCAACTAATGGCGAGGCCATTATTTTGGTTAGTCCATTATTAACAATTCTAGAGCGTATTGTTTATCCAGATCAAAGTTCAAATGTTTCTTTTGGTAAATATCCTGACGGAAATGGCCCAATGCGCTACATGTACCCTACCATTGGTTATGGAAATTTAAGCGTTGGAGTTAAAAATTCAGAATCTAGCGTTAACAACTTAATGGTCTTCCCAAACCCTGCAAACGGCGAAATAACCATACTTTCAAATGAAAATAAGTGCGTGTTGTATGACACCAATTTTAGATTATTAGAATCAATAGATTTAACCATTAGCAATACAATAAATACAACAAACTTAAAAAGGGGATTGTATTGGCTGAAAGTAAAAAATAACCTACAAAAACTAATAGTTCAATAATGAAAAACATTATCACTTTAAGCATAGCCCTGATGGCTATAACTTTAACAGGATGCGAAAAAAAAGAAGGTGTTGGTGGCCGAGCAACTATTAAAGGTAAGGTTTACATTCAACTTAGAGAGAAAATAACGAATACGCTAATTGCCCAATACCCTGCAACAGAAGAAAGAATTTACATTATTTATGGCGATACAAGTCAAACTTTAATTGATGGTGATACAAGAACAAGTCACGATGGAAGCTACCGTTTTAAAAATCTATTTCCTGGTACTTACCAAATTTTTGGCTATGCAGAATGTATATCATGCGCTGAAGAGCAATACGCCAAAATTCAAATAATTGAAATCGGAAAAAAACAAGAGGAAGTTGAAGCAAACGATATTTATTTAGTAAGATACTAAGCGACTTGAGAAACCTTCTGTTTTTTCTTTTTTATTCTTTTGTAAGTCTTAATCTTAATGCTCAAGACAAGACTCAAGATACTCAGCTATGGTGTGAGCTTAAGTTAAACATCAAAATAGCAAAAAACATAAAGTTAAGTTTAGGTGAAGAGCTCAGGCTGATTAATAATAGTTCAACTATAGGCAACATGCCGACCAGCTTAGGGTTAACATTTAAAATGGGTAAAGTATACCGAATTAAGCCTACAGCTCGTATGAGCTATCAAAACGGACTCAATACATTTAGATATACGCTGGATCAATCATTAAAATTAAACCTCCCAAATAAAATTTGGTGGGTAAATAGAGTTCGATTGCAATACACCCATAATTATGAAACACCACTTGTGAATTTCAAATACCGTTTCAAATCAACCTTAGTTAAAAAATTAGGTAAAGATGTTAAAATGAATTTTGGTGGTGAGATTTTCTACAAAGATTTCTACAACTTTAATAACCTTAGTAATTACCGACTGCAAACCGGGTTGGATTTTGAACTGGGTAAAGATGAAAATGGAACGCTACGTTTGTTTTATATTTTTGAGAACGAATTTAACGAAGCAAATGCTCAAATTAATCACATTTATGGAATCTCATTAAACTTTGATCTTTTTTGAAAAACAACAACGACATATCAGCATTGAGTCTTGAGCAATTTAAAACCACTTCATTAACAGAATCTCAAAAGGTATCATTAATGAACCGCATTGATGAGAAGTTCATCTTTCATAAATCAAAATTACCTTATATTCTCAATCAACTTGAATCATATTACTCTATTATGGAAGTTGGTAAAGAAGTTGTTTCACATTATCACAATGTTTATTTCGATACCCCGAATTTAGACTTTTACCATGATCATCATAGAGGGTTAGCCAATCGGATTAAAATTAGGAACCGTCAATATGTAGGCTCTAATTTGTCTTTTATTGAAATTAAAAGAAAAAACAACCGGTCAAAAACATTTAAATCAAGAGCTAAGGTTAATTCAGCTTTAACTGAACTAACAGAAGAAGCGGCAAAATTCATAGCCAAAACAGAAAATATTGATCCTTCAATACTTTCAAAAAGTATTGAAGTTGGTTTTGACAGAATTGCTTTAATCAACAAAAAATTTGAAGATCGATGCACTTTTGATATGAATCTTACGGTTATTTGGGAAAATAAAAAATACATTTTTGACAACTTAATTATTGGCGAATTAAAAAAGGGAGCTTTCAGAAATACGTCGCCATTCAATCAAGTTTTTAGGAAAGAAAAAATTTACAAAACAAGTATGAGCAAATATTGCGTTGCCATGATTACGGCAAGGCCTGAATTAAAACATAATACTTTCAAACCATTATTATTAAAACTTAAAAAACTAGACATTGGAAACACTTAACATTATTAATTCAATTCTTCTTCAAGCGGACGAACCTATAAGATTTTTCGGAATTAAATTGTACGATGAAGACTTCTTAGAATTGTTGCTAAGACTTACGGTAAATGTTTTTGTAAGTTACTTTATAGTATTCGCCATTTACAAACCAACGCGAAACGATAAAGAGTATATATCGACTTATTTAATCTTTAGTCCAATTGTATTTTTCATTTGTAATCTATTTTCCTCGGTTGATTTAAGTATGGGTTTTGCTTTTGGGTTGTTTGCTGTATTTTCAATATTACGTTACCGAACAACTACTATTCAGGTAAAAGAAATGACCTATATTTTTATTGTGATAGCAATTGCTGTAATAAATGCACTCTCAACTAAAAAGGTAAGTTATACTGAATTATTTTTCACCAATATGTTCATAATAGTATTAGCCTATTTTGTAGAACGCTATTTTGGAAAGGTGAAAAACGAAAGCTTGGTTATAGATTATGAAATTATTGAACATATACCCAGTGGACAAAGAAATGTTTTGATTGAAAATCTTAAAAAAAGGTTGGGCAGAAACGTTGTTGATGTGGAAATTTTAGAGGTTAACTATTTGAGAGACATGGCTAAACTTAGAGTTTTTATTTCAGTTGAAAAATAATTATAGGTGAAAAAATTTAATATTCCAACACATTACAAAAGTTCTTTTATCGCTAAGATTAAAGAATCAAGGAAAATATTAGATCCTCGTAAGAAGGATTTTACATCTACTATTTTAGATTTTGGACCAGTTCATTTTATTATAGCTAGGCATTTTGGTTTCTGTTATGGCGTTGAAAATGCAATAGAGATATCGTATCAAACAATTGAAGAAAATCCTGGAAAAAGAATTTACCTATTAAGCCAAATGATTCATAATCCCACTGTTAACGAAGATTTGTTAATACGAGGAATCAAGTTTATTCAAGAACCAGACGGCAATCAAATCATTCCTTGGACAGAAATCACTAAAGAAGATATCGTCTTAATTCCTGCTTTCGGGACATCCTTAGCCATTGAACAAAAGTTAACTGAAATTGGAGTAAATATTGAAAAATACGATACTACTTGTCCTTTTGTAAAAAAGGTATGGAACAGTTCCAAAAAATTAGGTTCAAAAGATTACTCAATTATCATTCACGGAAAAGCTACGCACGAGGAAACCAGAGCTACTTTTTCGCATAGTTCGAACAATGCGCCTTCAGTAGTTATAAAGAATATGGAAGAGGCCATAGTAATTGGTAAAATTATACTAGGTAAATTACCTAAGAAAAAATTCTATCAAACTTTTGAAGGAAAATATACCGCTAACTTTAATCCTGAACAACATTTACAAAAACTTGGTGTGATTAATCAAACCACTATGCTAGCTTCTGAAACACATGCCATTTCTAAATATTTTAAAAGTATTATGGTTAAAAAGTACGGGGATGATTCAATTAAAGAGCATTTTGCTGATACTCATGATACACTTTGTTATGCTACTAATGATAACCAAGATGCTACTTATGGTTTGTTAAAATCAGATGCTGATTTGGCTTTGGTGGTTGGAGGTTACAACAGTTCAAATACCACACATTTAGTAGAATTATTGGAGAAGAAATTTCCTTCCTTTTTTATATCATCGGCAAATGAGATTGAATCGAACTCAGTTATTTTTCATTTTGATATTCACAAAGGAGTTAAAACAAGTTGTACCGATTTCTTACCAAATAAAAGCCCAGTCAAAATCATTTTAACATCAGGTGCTTCATGTCCTGATACAATGGTTGATGCTGTTTTAGATAAGGTGTTAAGCTTTTTCACAAATACTAAAAGCAAAGATGAAGTATTAAAAAACCTGAATTAACTCCACCGATTTTTAATCCATTCTTCCTGTTTTTCTTGAGTCATAAAAGTCCAAGCCACTACTCTACTTGTTTTATTTCCAGTACCCATCGGAATATTTCTTAATTCGGCAACTTTAGCCGCAGTCAACGCCTTAATAATGGGCTTTAAATGTGAGTTTTTTGATACTAAACTACTATACCACATACAGGAAGAAGCAAATTTCTTGCTTTCTCTTATCATTTCTGATACAAACCTAACTTCACCACCTTCGCACCAAAGCTCATTGCTCTGACCACCAAAATTCAAGGTAGGGTTAATTTCTTTCTTGCCTTTTAAATTTTTCAATTTCCTATATGCCCCTTCTCTTGCTTCATCAGCTGATCCATGAAACGGAGGGTTACAAACAACCATATCGTATTGCTCACCTTCCTGAATCATCTTGTAGAAAATATCTTTAGGATTCTTCTGTAATCGTAATTCAACCGATTGTTTTAAATCATCATTAGTATCGATTATAGCTTTAGCTGAATCAAGTGCCACTCGATCTATATCTCCAGCAACAAAGTTCCAACCGTACTCCTTAACACCCAAAATCGGGTAAATTAAACTTGCACCAGTTCCTATATCAAGGCATTTAATTTTGTCACCTTTTGGTATCTCTCCTTCTGTATTTTTTGCTAACAAATCGGCCATATGGTGCAAATAATCTACTCTACCAGGAATTGGAGGACACAAGTAGTCTTTTGGGATCTCCCAGCCTGAAACGCCATAATGATGCATTAAAAGCGCTTTGTTTAGTGCGATTACAGCATCTGGATTAAAAAAATCAATGGTTTGCTTTTCATGTATATTGTGGCCAACATACTGTTTCAACTCTGGTAATGTTTCAACTAATGACGCCAAATCATATCTACCTTGATGTTTGTTTCGATCATGCAGCCTTGATTTCTCTTCGGTTACGGATTCGGTTTTGTTCTTTTTAATTTTTGTTAGATCAAGCATGGTCATTTATTGAGACGCAAATGTAGGGTTTGCTTTTGCTAATCTTCAATATTATATATGAGTATGTGTCAAAGGAATGTTTAATAAATAGGTTTTAAATCTTGCTTATCATACAAGGTTCCTTTGACCACTTGTGCCAAAATTGTAGTTGCCTGAAGAAACAAAAAATGAATAAATACGAATTTGAATAGATTCATTGCTTTGATACAGTCAAACTAGCTAATTTTCAGCCTAGCACTAATAACTATACTTTATAAATTGTTTACAGCTTTGAACTTAAGTAATTAACTCCTCAAATACAAATCAGGTTGAACTACATGTGAATTATGAAAAGTAGACTAGAACAAGCTTTTCTTTATCGACATTTTTGATTGATGATTTTATCTATCGGTTTCATTGAGAATTGAAGTATATCTTTTCAAATATTTAAGAATAAAATATATTATCCCAGTAACTATTGCTCCAATTGTTACCCAATTTTCTTCAACCCGAAGGATATAGGTTTTAGCAAATTCTCCTACTGTTTGAAATATAAAAAAAAGAAGAAATAATGCAAACAATCCATTTTTTTCTTTCTTCATTACTTTTTTCCAACTGAAAAGAATATTTGGTTTTACATAATTTAAATGCGTAGGAATAAATACAGGTGTTTTTAAAGTCCATTTTAAATAAGAATCCCCAAATTTATTTATCAAGAAGGACTCTTCAGCGTATATGATTCTTTCATAATACATCCAAAATGATATTGTAAAAAGAAGTACAAACCAAATATTACCTGTTAGCATCGCAATAGCCAACCACATTAAAAAATTCCCTAAATACAAAGGGTTTCTGATTAATGAGTATATTCCTTTTGTGTTCAACACATCAGCAACTTGGCCTTGTTTTGTGTTTCTACCTGAAGTGTTTTTTGGGGTGTAACCGACGGTAAACATTCTTATAAAAAGTCCTAAAAGACCAAATGCCATGCTAGTTGATTCTAGTATTTCTGAAATCATTGTTACATTGGCTTCTCCAATAAATCTTTCTTGATATATTTTAATCGAAAGACCAATTATTAAAAGCCCAAGTGGTAAATAACTTCTGTACCTAAATAAAAAATCTCCTTGTTGTTTTAACTCTTCCTGTAATGCCATTTTGTTTTTTTTATATAAATATCAAAGGTGAGCGAATGTCTCTACCCCTTAAATAAGTAGCAAATTTAGCAAATACAAATTACTTGAAATTTTCCAGATTAAACAACGACCATAATTTCTGGATTCTCTTTATTGAAAATTCTAAGTTCCATTATCAATTCATCGAAGAGGTTATTTTGTTCAATTCAAAATTATTTTAGTGCCGGTTTTTCTTAAAACTTCTTCTCTTTTTTTTAGTAAAATAATACTAGTTTCAAGGTCGTTTTATTTTAATTATTACTGCTAAATTCTTAAATAAATGTGAGTACCAAGGCTTGGATAGCTAAATAGCAATGCTATTTTTAAAACGTAACCATGAATGACTCGTAAGTTTAGCTATTTGATTTAGTTATTGAACCATTTATTCCTTGAATTGTAATTAAAAACCTTAAAATGAATAGACTCTAAACTTTATTTTTTTGCTGCCACTTATTAACACTAATTCTCACTAAAAAGTTCATTTTTGCGATCTTTATTTTAAATTAAAATTGACATATAAACTCAAATTACTTATTACGCTTTTACTGGTTGCAAACGTTGCCGCAAATGCTCAAAATGGCATTTACCAAACTCAATCCATGCAAATTGATTTGGTAAATACACCTCCTATTATTGATGGGTTGTTAAATGATGCTTCTTGGAACAATGTACGGATTGCTGACGGGTTTTTACAAAATAAACCTCATCCTAACAAACCTGGCAGTGGAGCAACCGAGGTAAAAATGCTTTACGACAATCAAGCGGTTTATATTTCAGCACGGATGTACGAAAACAACCCCGACAGTATAAATAACTTTCTTACCCGAAGGGATGAGCTTGGAAATGCCGATTGGTTTATCGTTGTCTTTAATACCTATCAAGATGGAATTAACGGTGAAGGATTTAGTGTTACACCAGCTGGCGTTCAAATTGATATTAAATACTCATCGGAAGGCGAAAGTAGCGCTTGGGATGCAGTATGGGAATCAGCTACATCTATTGATGATAAGGGCTGGATTGTAGAAATGAAAATTCCATACTCTGCTCTGCGTTTCCCAGTTGTTGAAAATCAAAATTGGGGAGTAAACTTTGGTCGAGGAATAAGAAGAAAAAGAGAACACTCTTGGTGGAATTACATTGACCCTGCTAAGGATGGTTTTTTAAATCAAGCAGGATTAATTACTGGTATCAACAACATTGAACCTCCAATTCGGCTTTCCTTTTTTCCATACACATCCGGTTATTTGGAGCATAACTCAGCTAGTTCTGGAAACACATCGAGCAACTTTAATGGTGGTTTAGATGTAAAGTATGGCATCACCGAGGCTTTTACTCTTGACATGACATTAATTCCTGATTTTGGTCAAGCACGTTTTGATAATCAGGTTTTAAATCTTTCTCAATTTGAGATTCAGTTTAACGAAAACCGACAGTTTTTTACTGAAGGATTAGAGCTCTTCAACAAAGCAGGTGTTTTTTATTCGAGAAGGGTTGGCGGCAAACCCTTTAATAATAACGCACCTTACAATTCAGTTGACAGTAATGAACAAGTTATTAAAAATCCATCTCAAACTAGATTGATAAATGCCTCAAAAGTTTCAGGTAGAAACAAAAAAGGGCTAGGCGTTGGAATTTTTAATGCCATTGAAAACGAAGAAACGGCGGAAATCAGGAATATCCTAAGCGGTGATAATAGAACGGTACAGACTAATCCTTACACCAACTACAATGTTTTAGTATTTGATCAAGTTCTTAGAAAAAACTCTTCCATAACTCTTACCAACACCAATGTATTGCGTAATGGATTAGCTACTGATGCTAACGTAAGTCAGTTAAATTGGCAATTAGCTGATAAAAAAAATAATTATACCTTCTCAGGATATGGAGGTTTTAGTCATATTATAAATTCAAACGATACCGAAATTGGGCATATTCTTGCTGCTTCATTTGCTAAAATAAGCGGCAATTTTACTTTCAATTTTACTTACGATCAATACGATGATAATTACAATCCGAACGATTTGGGTTTTTTAACTATCAACAATAAAAGACGGATGTATTATTACATGCAATTTGCTAAATTCGAACCATTTTCTATTTTTAATTTCGCGAAACACGATTTTGATATTACCTATGAGCGACTATACAAGCCAAACACTTTCGTGAATTTTGCTACTTCTTGGTCAACGGTATATGGATTAAGAAAATTTCATGCTATTGGATTAAATGCAGGTGTAGAACCCATAAGCACTAACGATTTTTTTGAAACTAGAACTTTTACTCAGTTTTATAAATTTCCCGCCAATTTTTGGTTTGGTGGCTTTTTCAGTGGTGACTACAGCAAACCTTTTGCTTTAGATGTGCGCTTAAAACAGCGTATTTTTAGTGAACTCGGTAGAGATAATTTCACCTATAACATTTCGCCAAGGTTTAGACCAAACGATAAGTTATTTTTCAAAATTGGCTATAAAAATTCGGTGCGTAACAACGAAATGGGTTTTATTGAAAATATAAACAACGATATTATTTTAGGTAGGCGTAAAGTTTCTGAACAAGAAACGTCAATTATCGGAAACTATACATTCAATAATAAAATGGCGTTAAAATTAATCTTACGTCAGTATTGGTCTACCGCCGAGTACAACCGTTTTAATTTGGTTGATACACAAGACGGTACATTGCTCGAAACAAATTATGAAGGATTTGATTCGGATGGAAACAGCTTAAAGGATATTAGTTTTAATGCTTTTAATATTGACTTGGCCTACAATTGGAGGTTTGCTCCGGGTAGCGAAATGTCGTTGGTTTGGAAAAATGTTATCGCACAATCGGGTACACCTCTAGATGTTAATTATTTCGAAAATTTGGAAAGTGTATTGAATTCATCTCAAATAAATAGCCTCTCGCTTAAGATTCTTTATTTCATCGATTACCTGAGTTTAAGAAAGAAAAAGTGAAGACCAATTAGTTTTTAACCCGTCGATAAATGTTATTTAACCACTTGAATTTTTCGAGTGATAGTTGATTCGCCATAACTGACATGAACTTGGTATAAGCCTTGGTTCAATTCATTTATGTTAATCCTTGAATTGAAGTTAGCCTTATCAACGTTCTCGCATAATATAGATTTAACAACTTTACCGTTTAAATCATAAACATTAATTAGTACATCAGATTCTTCCTGCAATTTGAAAGAAAAATTGATAAAGTTTCTTGCCGGATTTGGATAAAGTGCAAAAGATGATTCATACTCGGCAACATCATCAACATATGTGGTTGAAATTATCGGCTTTAACTCAATCAAATCTCCTCCCAAATCAAGAGCTGCCCATAATCCAAACATTGTTCCGTTACTGTTAACTAAAGGGTTCAGAAAACCAGAAGCCAACACTGTGAGTGCCCTGCCGGATAATTTTAGAGAGTCTAAGGGAACAGAATACCGACCAATTGAATTATTGTCAAGTGAATTGCGGATTTCATATATATAATCATTAGTTAAAACATCAAGATAACCACCATAACTAGCATATGTTAGTTCACTTAAAATTTGTTTTATGGAGATAGAACCTTTTTCAACCCTACTTATATTTATTGCTGGAGCATCGGTTACCCCGTGATGTACGAGAATGGCTGTATTTTGACCACTGGAAGCTTCTTTTAGAGCATCATTATAAATTGAAACATCAAAAGGTTTTATAGAATTGTATCCAGTCAAGCTAACAATTCCGCTAGCAACCATAATGTGCTTATCATTCGATTTTAGAATAAATTCTTTTGACCATAGAGGGTTGTTGGGGTCTGAACTGTTAGATTCTTTAATTGCCAAAGTTATTTTTTTTGCTCCTGCTACTTCTAAAATTGGGGTTGCTGTTCTAAATACAAAATTGTCAATCAGTAAAGAATCGTTTAACCAAACATCAAAAGTATTTAACATTAAATCGGCTGCATTGTGAATTAACTGAATGTATGAAGGGGTAATACTTTGTTCCGGGAAAAGTTCAAGTACACTTCCATCCTCTTGAACTATTAATAATTTAAGTGGTATGTTTGGTGTTATTCCTACAGTGTCTAGAAAACCCGTAAGTGTTAAAAAAACCGCCCTATCTGGAAAAAAATTGAATGGGACAGAAAACTCAGTTACAGCTATTCCATTAACATTTTGAAATTGAATTACGCTGTTAAAGGATCCAATACTAGTTTTATTTGATGATGTTTGATAAGCTAAATTGTTAATAGAGAAGCCAGCAGTATTTGTAATTTCCTCAACGTTTAGGGTCGGGGCATCATACGATCCATGGAACAAGGTAAACCCCGTGCTGTTTAAATTTGCTCCTGCTAAAGGCATTTCAGCTAAAGTCATTTTAAGATTGTTTGTTGAATTTTCGGACAACACAATGGCATAATATTTATCGTATTCTATTTGTGGAGATCCAAAAGTTTGTTTGATTAAATAGCCCAAAGTATCTAAGCTTCCACCTGAGGTAACATAAAAACTTACATCCCCGTAAATAAGACTGGTTTGGATAAACGCTGTAGCTTCTTTGTAATTACTTAGTGATGAATCTACTTTGAAGGCTCCGAAAGGATAGTTTTTTAAAGAACACCAAATATCTAAGTCTACCAAAGAGTCAGAATACATGTTGTTAACAAATTGAATTCTAGGACCATGATTGGCAAAAGTTGCAACTGAAGTTGTTGCAAAAATAAAGATTGAAATTAATTTCTTGAGCATAATATAATAATTTTGAATTTACAACAATAACAGCATAAGTTGGAACTTAAAAAATAGAAACACGCAACCGCATTTTTTGTTCAATTTTAATTAATGCTTTTAAGATGAAAATTTTGCATCAATTTTCCACTCTTCAACATTGTAATTTATTGTTGTTAAATTTCCTTGTATAAACCAAGTTCCATCTTCTTGTTTTTCACCTTGTAAACAACCTTTTGTTATGGGTTTAAACCAAACATCACTGCAAAAACATACTGTTTTAAAGTGAGCGTTCATTAATCTTAAATCAGCATCTTCTGCACTAAAACTTGTTTGGTTTTTATCTAATTCAAAAATTAGTATGTCTGTAAATTCGTCATCGGCAATTTGCTCCGAACCATTGGTATGCTTAATCATTTGAAATATCCGTTTATTCCCTGAGGTATATCCTTCGTACTCCTCTGTATCAATAGTTGAGTTTTCAAAAATCTGAAAACTGCACTCCCAGTTTGGTAAGCAATTGTTGGTTATTACATCAACATCGTTTTCATCTACACAAGTAAAGTTGCAATCAGCGCAAGTTTCTATTTTGGATTTTTCTTTTTTGCAAGAAATTAGTATTAGATTAATTATCAACAGGGTTGCTAATCGTTTTAACATATTTCAAATTACGGCTATTTTTTAATCAACAGCAAAAGAAATTGGTTTGGTTCTTTCTAAAGATTTCGGTCCATCTATTCCTCTAAATTTTTCAATTCTAATTTGGTCATTTTTTTAACCTCTAAACTGAGGTAATCAAACTCTTGCGTTACAATACCTGTAATGTTGTAGCACCCCGGACCACGGAAAGGATAACGAGCTAACTCGTTAGGAAAATGAACTGTATCGAGCCACTTGCCATTTAAATCGATAAAAGTTCCGAATTGCATTTTTTCGCGCTTTTGGGTAGTGGTTGTTTTAACATGTATGAGGTAAGCCACCAAAGTAATAGACTTGTTTATTAGCTTTAGCATGTCTGATACCTTAAGTTTTGAGAGTCCAATAGGCTCTTTAATAAGCTCAAACGGCGATATACTCATAGGATATCCCAAAAGTTCTATTTCATCGAAGGCATCTTCTAAAACAGTGTGGGTGAGTTTTGGTAATTCCCATTTTTGCAGCTCTACCTGAAAAAGATCTACTCCACTTTGTAAAACAGGTTTCTTTTCGTTTAAAACATAATGTGCATCCCACAACAATTGTTTTTTGCTGATTCCAAATTTTCGAAACAGCCCAGCCCGAATCATTAAAATAGTTTGCTCAAGTGATACATCTTTTACGCGTTTAGTAAAATCTCTAAAATCGGTATAAAAGCCATTAGTAAGTCGTTCTTTAAGCGCTTTTACAACAGTTGTGGTTTCCAAACCCTTTACAAAAGCAAACCCAACATAAATTGTGGTGTCTAAAATAATGGTTTTGGCTTCGCTCAAATTAATACATGGCAATTCAAGGGTGGCTCCTAGCTGTTTGGCTTCGTGTAAGTACAACTCGCGCGAGTAAAAGCCACCACCGTTGTTGATGGTTGCCACCATGTACTCCAATGGATAATATGCCTTTAAGTACAAACATTGGTAACTCTCAACAGCATAACTTGCCGAATGGCCTTTAGCAAAGGCATAACCTGCAAAGCTTTCAATTTGTCGCCATATTTCAGCAATGGTCTGTTCGGCATATCCCTTTTTGCGGCAGTTGCTAAAAAACTTAAGTTCTACTTGTTTAAACTCGTCACGCGATCGAAACTTACCGCTCATTCCACGCCGTAAAACATCGGCCTCGCTTAACGACAATCCAGCAAAAATGTGTGCTACCTTTATTACGTCTTCTTGATATACCATTACACCATACGTTTCAGGCATAATTTTGCGCAAGGTTGGGTGTGCATCGTTTCTCTTTTCAGGGTTACGATGCCGTAAAATATACTCGCGCATCATGCCACTTTTTGCAACACCGGGTCGAATTACCGAGCTTGCAGCAACCAACCCTAAAAAAGTATTTACACGTAATTTTTTGAGCAGCATTCGCATGGCCGGACTCTCAATATAAAAACAACCTATGGCTTGTCCACTTTGTAAAAGTTTATTACAGTTATCATTCACATAAAATGATTTAACATTATGTATATCAAGTTCTTCGTTTTTATTTTCTTTCACGAAAGTTAACGCATCTTTTATTTTAGCCAAACCGCGTTGCCCTAAAATATCCCATTTAAAAAGACCAATATCTTCAGCTACAATCATGTCAAAATGAGTAGTAACAAAGCCCTTTGGCGGTAAAAAAGTAGCGGTGTAATTGGTAATGGGTTCTTCAGCAATTAAAACACCTGCAGAATGCACACTTAAATGACTCGGAAAGCCATGTATCAGATGGCTGTATTTAATGATAAGTTGCCCAATTTCATCGGCCTTATTTGGGTTACGTTGCAGCATTATAATATCATCAGCTGGCAAGCCAAAAACCTTTCCCAGCTCTCTAAAGACGGACTTAAACTGAAATGTGATGTAAGCCCCTAATAGCGTTACGTTTTTAAAACGCTCAAAAATATACCGAGTAACATCTTGTCGGTCTTGCCAAGAAAAGTCAATATCAAAATCAGGCGGACTCTTTCTAAAAAGGTTTATAAATCGTTCAAAATAGAGGTTCAGCTCAATTGGGTCAACATCGGTAATACGCAATAAGTATGAAACAATGCTGTTGGCGCCACTACCCCGCCCAACATAGAAATAATTTTTGCTACGGGCGTACTTAAGTATCCGCCAAGTAATCAAAAAGTAAGAAACAAATCCTTGGTTTTTGATGGTTACTAGCTCTTGTTCAATACGATCAAAAACGGCATCGTCGGGTTTAGGGTATCGATACTTAATACCTGCATAGGCTAGCTTTCTGATGAGCTTGTAATCAAGATCATCGTTACCGGTATAGCTTTTCTGATTCCGAAACGAAGTACCTGGCTGCACGTTGAGCTCAACTTTACAGGTGTTTAGAAGTCTGTACGTGTTTTCAATAACCTTTGGGTAGCCTTTAAACAGCTCTTGTAATTCCTTTTCAGGATGCATAATTTCATGCGATTGCGCCTCTTCTTCTTTTGGTAGTCTACTAAGTAAAGTATTGTTATCGATGGCTCTTAGTAGCCTATGAGCATTAAAATCGCGTTTGTTACGGAACGTAACCGATTGCAGTGCTACAATTTTATTCTGGCGGTACTTTAAGTTGAAAAAATCCAACGTGTTTAACTGCTCCGATGTTACTCCTATAAATTCGTTTCTGCGCAACATGCGACCATCGCATTTTAACAATGGGTAAATTATCCAAGCATTTTTAAATGGTGGTGCGTCGGCAGGTACTTCAAGGTGCTCAGTAGTTAAAAACTGAGATAGGTAATCGTTGATTTCTTTAAAACCATCAATGTTTTTTGCTAACGCCACAAATTGCTGGTCGGCACTGTTTCTAAAATCGACACCCAGTACTGGTCTTATTTTATTGTTAGGTGCTAGCCTTAGGTAGTCCATCGCTACCGATGTGTTGTTAATGTCGGTTAATGCAAAGGTTTTTACACCACAACGTTCTGCTTCTTCAAACAGATTTTTAAGAGATAGTGTCCCAAATTTTAAACTGTAATATGTGTGGCAATTTAGGTACACTTTTTGTAAATTGGTTAGTGGGTTTATGAGTTAATATGTTTTTAAGTTAATGCGTTTTGGCTAGAGAGGTGGTTCTCGAGATGACACTCTTTTACTATTCGCTCATCGCTTTTAACATATATCTATTCATTCTTTCCTTTTTCTTGCACGTGTCATTCCCATTCCTTCTAGCTCTATATATTTTTTAAATTTATATTCGTGCTTAGCTACAAGTCTTTCGCCAACAGGCTTTAACAAACCAATATCTTTAATTCTTGAGTTTTTTATGTCTGTTGAAATTGGATATGCATTCATTTTATCACCCGGAAAAGGTCTGAGTAAATTAACTGCCTCGGCCAATGGAGCTTCAGTGTTTAGCCACAATTGCTCGTCTTCTCGGTTTTGAAAAATTACTGGCGATCTATGATGTGGTATTTTCTGTAATAAATTATTGGTTTGAGTTGTAATAATTGAATATGAATTAAGCACCTCGCCTTTATCGTTGTCTACCCAAGTATCCCAAATTCCTGCAAAGGCAAGTGGTCCACTTGTATTGGTTTTTATATAAACTACATAGGGCTTGTTTAGTTTTTCTTTGGTTGGTCCTTCAATAAAGGCATCACCAATTACCAAGCAACGCTGTGATCGAATGGGTTTTCGAAAAGCTGGTTTATTGACTATTTCGTTAGCTCCTGTATAGTTTGGATCGTTGTCTTGGTTTTTATCCCCTTCGGCACGGGCATTAAATAAAAACATTGATTTTTTTGACCAAAAAGGCTGCATCCCGAATCGAAACATTTGTATTTCATTCGGTTTATCATTTGTAATTACTGGCGCATGATCACCTGGCGATACATTGTAGTTTGGTTTTAGCTTTACCTCTTCTGATATACTTACATTAAACCGTTTTTCGATGGTTTCAATTTTTGATTTTATTACATATCGTCCGCACATGCTTTGGGTTTTTGATTTTTAATTATTTTTTCTATTATTCGATTTTCTGATAATTGGTCCTCGAGCGAAGCCGAGAGACTAATTACTTTTACAGCCATGTCTACCCTTCGACTAAGCTCTGGGCAACACTCTTTTACTATTCGCTCATCACTTTTAACTTTTCTCTTTTCACACATTACTAGTAACTATTCTATGCCCTACGGTGTGCAGGTATAATAGGCGGTTGACCATTAAATGGGTTTGATCTACCTATTCCTCTTGAACCCATTCCTACTGCTCGTTTTACCGCATCTTGTCCGTATCTATTTCTCATTTTATCCATTGCTTTGTACAACGCTACTTGTTCTTCTGTATCATCAAACATATTAATTTGATAAGCTCCCTCAACCAAATTACTAAACCTTACCCCAATTAATCGTATTAAAACCCTCCGACTGTAAAGCTTTTTAAAAAGTGTTTGTACAGCACTTATCAAAATGTGATCAACCGAGGTATATGAAACTCTCATTTGCATAGTTTGTGTCTGAAAATCAGAGTATCGAAGCTTTAAAGTAACACAAGAACAAAGCTTGTTTCCATTGCGTAACTGATAAGTTAAGTTTTCAGCCATAGCGACTAAAAGGCTCTTAAGCTTTACCACATCAATGGTATCTTTCTCAAATGTTCGTTCTATCGATATTGATTTACGTTCGTGATACGGAACAATTGGGCTGTTGTCTATACCCTGCGATTTTTTCCATAAAGACCTCCCATTTTTACCCATTACACGCTCCATCAACTCACATGGCATTTCTTGTACTGTTCTAACCTTTTGGATTCCCATATTACGCAAACGCAAGTAGGTGCTCTCTCCAACCATTGGAATTTTTCTTACCGAAAGTGGTGCTAAAAAAGCTTTCTCTTTACCTTCAGGCACGTACATGTAGTTGTCTGGTTTTGCTTCATTGGTACTAACCTTAGCGGTAGTTTTACCAGTAGACAAGCCAAATGAAATAGGTAAACCTGTTTCGTTTGTTATTGCTTGTCTCAACTCTATTGCCCACTTCAAGGTTCCGAAAAAACGATCCATACCGGTGAAGTCAATGTAAAATTCATCTATCGATGATTTTTCAAACAACGGCGATCGATCCTTAACCACATCAGTAACCAAGTTAGAAAATTTGCTGTAAGTGCTGCTGTTGCCTCTAATTACAATGGCATGCGGACAAAGCTGCCGTGCCATTCGCATGGGCATTGCCGAATGTATACCAAAAGCACGCGCCTCATAACTACACGATGCTACAACTCCTCTATCTGAGGTTCCTCCAATTAAAACAGGTCGGTTGTTTAACCTGCTATCTAGCAGCCTTTCGCACGAAACAAAAAAACTATCTAAATCCATGTGTACTATTGATTTCATTTATATGTCGATATTATTGACTATATTTTGATGATAATATACACACTTATTTTATTTTATCCATTTCAAACTTCTTTTTTTAAACATTTTATGCCTTTTATTGTGATTCAAAAAACATGCTCACCTATTAAGCCAATGTCACTATACATAATCCTTAATATTGTAAAGCAAATACACAATTATGAGAAAAATCGCTACTTTACTTATTGCAATACTCATTACAAGTACAATAAGCTACAGCCAAAACACAAAAACAATCAATGAGTTAGGTCAAATTATTGAGGTTTCAAAAGCTCTAAGATTTAAAAAAACGATTCCGGTTAGAGATTTCCCTCAAGTAGAAATAACTCCAACCAACATGGTTGAAAAACACATTAATGAAAGACACAATCAATTTACAAGAAATGCAGATGTAAACCCAAATGCTAAACCAAGTGGTGAAGATCCTGTAATACAAAAAAGACAAGGAGACAGACCTACACCTAGTTTGGATGTAAACTTTGATGGTATTGGTGGTGGTACGCCTCCAGATCCATCAGGAGCCGCAGGAAACAACTATTATGTACAAGCAATTAATACTTGGATTAGAATATATACTAAAAATGGTGTAGGCGTAGGAACACAATTTAGCTTAGCAAGCATGTGGCCAGGCAGCGATAACGATGGCGATCCTATTGTAATGTACGACAGACATGCAGACCGATGGTTTATTTCTCAGTTTAACGATCCTGCAAGAATTCTAATTGCTATTTCTGAAACCAACGACCCAACAGGCAGTTATTACACCTATGACTTTGCTTTAAGTCAGTTTCCTGATTACCCTAAATATTCGATTTGGTGGGATGGGTATTACATGACATCCAACTCATCGCACACGGCAGTTGTATTTGAAAGAGAAAAAATGTTGACCGGCGACCCAAATGCCCAAGTACTATTTTACAGAGCTCCTAGCGTACGATCTTCAGGTTTTACGAATGTTTTACCGGCTGATGCTGATGGCGAATTACCACCTGATGGAACACCTTGCTACTTCTTTAATATTGAAGATGACAGCTGGAACGGAGTTCAAAAAGATCAAATAAAAATTTATGAAATGAGTGTCGATTGGACAAACATCTCAAATACAGAAATCACCCTATCAAAAACACTTGAAACTGATGCATTTAGCACCGCTATTGGTTCAGGTTTCAACAATATAACACAACCGGGAACCAATCAAAGAATTGACGGAATACCGGGTGTATTAATGTACAGAGCACAATACATGCGATGGATGGGATACAACACGATAGTTTTAAACCATGTGGTTGATGCTAATTCCCTAGATCAAGCTGGTATTAGATGGTACGAGCTAAGAGATGCAGATGATGGTGATTGGACAATCTATCAGCAAGGAACTTACGCACCAGACGGTGCACACCGTTGGATGGGTAGTATTTCAATGGATGTTTTTGGCAACATTGCTTTGGCATACAGTTATTGTTATCCTGATAGCAACCATTATCCGGGATTAAGATATACAGGAAGATTAAGTTATGATCCGTTAGGCGAAATGACAATAGATGAAGGTATTGCAGTAAAAGGATTAAGTTCTCAAACTGGTTACAACAGATACGGCGATTATGCTCACATGAGCCTTGACCCAGATGGAGAAACTTTTTGGTACACAGGTGAATATCTTTCGAGTAACGAAAACGTTAAAACACGAATTTTCTCCTATAAACTTAGTGGTGTAAATGCTCAAGTTGGCAATATGTATTTTGATAATTTAGATCTAAAAACCCATGTTGTAAATGGTAATTTAACAGTATCGGTAAACGGACTTGCAAGTAACGATTTAATAGTTGGTGAAATTTTGAGTATTAACGGAAAAAGCATTTCAAAGAAATCAATTTTCCCAAGTAATAAATCAGCTTCTACCAAATTTGGTATTAACAGCTTAAGCCGTGGAATCTATTTTATCAGAATAGGAAATGTAAATTTTCAAAAAGTTGAGAAATTCGTTATATCCAAATAATGCGGAATGCTACGTTTCTGATTCTTCTTGTCGCAGTTTTCGCTTTTTCATCTTGTAAATCAAATCTTGACGAGATCAAAAAATCATTCGCTTGAACAGTCGGTTTGCTAACTTCATTAAAGGCTAAGCTGTCTTTAATTTCACCCTATTTTATTATTTGTAATGCTTTCATGCCTGTATCGGTTTCTTTGTTTAATAATTTGATACAAATTTAGCGTGGACATTCTATGAAAAATTTACCCTATGATAAGAAAGCTATTTTTTGTTTTTTCTACTCTAATGCGGCTCAAGCTTTGTTGCGTGAT
>TARA_B110000037_G_scaffold71697_1_pt1 | contig 31446 bp, 19 predicted proteins | sample TARA_B110000037 | Tara Oceans TARA_B110000037 (sample SAMEA4397196) | marine metagenome | biome: Polar Biome; feature: [MIX] marine epipelagic wind mixed layer (ENVO:01000061); material: water (ENVO:00002006), including particulate matter (ENVO:01000060) such as... | depth 10-100 m | reverse complement strand
AACTTGACAATGGATTAGATTTTGATGGAATAAATGATCATGTTCAATTCCCTAATGGATTTGTTCAAACCATAAACGATTTTACCTTTGAAGCATGGTTCAAAAAAGATGCGGATAACAGCTGGTCTCGAATTATGGATTTTGGTTCTGGAACAGGCATTAATATGTTCCTTACTGCCACTCAAGGAACAGGAGGAGTCCCCAGATTTGCAATTAAAGCGTCCGGGGGTAGCGAACAACAACTAACCGCTCCATCAGCGATTGCAACAGATACCTGGGTACATTATGCGGTAACTATTAACAGCATTACGTCAACGGGAAAATTCTATATTAATGGAGTGCTGGTTGATACAAACACAAGCATGACCTACAACCCTTCCTCCTTGGGTGCTACAAATGCTAATTATCTTGGTAAATCTCAATACAATGACGGCTACTTGGACGGCACCATGAACGAGGTACGCATTTGGAGTGCCGTCCGAACCATTGAAGAAATTAATACAAATATAAATACTGAACTCACAGGTTTAGAGGATAACCTTTTTGCTTATTATCCATTTAACCAAGGGGTCGCAGCATCGAACAACAGCAGTATAACAAGCGTAACAGATGGGGGATCTTCTAGTCTTGACGGAACCCTTCAGTCCTTTACCCTTTCAGGAGCTTCCTCAAATTTTATCGTTGGGAATTTAGGAAGTGTGATACCTGAATATACCGGATTAGAATCAATTGAAAACCTAGCTGAAGGTAGTTATAAGCTGGCCATAACAGATCTTTATGGTTGCCTCAAAGAACAAACTTTTGTTATCACTGAACCGTCTTTGCTCGAAATTACAGAAACCATCACTGACGTCGCTTGCCTAGCCGATGATGAAGAGGACTTTGGAAATGCCTTGAATTTTGATGCCCCCGATAATAATCGCATTGTCATAGCGGATGACGCTTCCTTAGACATGACCAGTGCCCTTACCGTTGAGGCTTGGATTTATGCTAAAACTGCTGGTGCGGCCGATGCACGAACCATAGTAAGCAAAGTGGGCAATACCACCAACGGGTATTCCCTCTCTACGAGTAACGGATGGACAAGCATTGATTTTAAGATCAGAAATGGAGGTTCCACCACGCTCTCTGCCTCTGGTCTTTCCATAGAAGACGGTTGGCACCATGTGGCTGCTACCTATAGTTCCAGTACTGGTATGAAGATTTATATCGATGGCCTGCTTTGGAATAGTACGGGTGTTACAGGAGGTCTTGCCAGTAACTCCCAGCAACTAACCCTCGGAGCCAAATATGACGGTACTGGAAATTTGGATAGCGACTATTCCGAATATTTCGACGGTTCTTTAGATGAATTGCGGATCTGGAACGTCGCTCGCTCGGATGCACAAATTAATTACACTAAAGAGATTACCTTGGACGGCGATGAAGAAGGATTGGTCGCCTACTATCAATTCAACCAAGGAACTGCTGGGGGTAATAACTCAGGCATCTCCTCACTTACAGAAGGGATTAATAGCTTAAATGGCACATTTCCAACAGCTACGGCCTTTGACTTGACCGGCAGCACCTCCAATTTTGTGGCCAGCTATGACAATACTCCTGCGGCAGCTGCCACTTCTGGTGCGATTGTGCTCGTCGTCACCGGTGGCTCTTCTAGTTATAGTTATCAATGGTTTAAAGGCTCTGAAGAAGTCGTTGGCCAGACGACGGCTAACCTCAACACGGCCAGCGGATATCCAATAGACGCATCGGGAGAATTCACCGTCGTGGTCACCGATAATACCTACGCATGTTCCCTTACGAAAAAATTTAACGTTGAAGTTGCTGCGACTCTATCACTCACAGGCGTCGTCACTACCCCCACATGTAAGGGCGGTACGGATGGTGCCCTAGATATCACCGCTGGAGGGGGTACCTCTTACGATTATGCTTGGACCAAAGTCATCAATGATGAACTCGTCGCTGGCTTTGCAGAGACCACCGAAGACCTGAGCGACCTTGGGGATGGGACTTACGACATCACCATTACCGAACAAACTTCCGGATGTACTTTATCCAAATCTTTCGATGTTGCTTCTCCCACCACCGCATATACCATCGGCATAGACATCACCGATGCCACTTGCCAAGGAGACAATGACGGGATATTGATCACGTCCATCATTGCAGAGGCTGGGCATCCAACGGCCTACAGCTATGCTTGGTACAGTGGATCCGTAGCCGTGGGCACACCATTATCTACGGCCCAAAAACGCATATACAACTTAGCCCCTGGTCCCTATATTATGAAAGTCACTGATGATTATGGCTGTCTCCAGACTTCTACCGCCTCGGTGAGCGAAGAAGCCGAGATCACCTTTAGCACCGCCACCACGACGGACGTGGCTTGTTATGAAGGCGCTGATGGCGCTATCAACATTGGTCTTACCGGCGGCAATGGTCCCTACACTTATGTTTGGTACAAAGATGGGGATGAAATTTATCCTACCGGTGCGTTCGCTGCCTCTCCGCCCACATCGCTCACAGGATTATCTACCGGTGTGTACAGAGTCGTTGTCCAAGATGCTCCCGTCAACGTATCTCCCAAAAAAGCCTCTTGCTCGATTCAAGCAGTCTTTAATATCATCGAACCCGAGGACTTCTCCGTAACCGCCACCTTAGTCAACCCCGCCTGTCAGGACGGAAACAGTGGTCAAATCAGTGTGGTCGTATCCGGAGCTACGGAAGGTTCTGGCTATACTTATCAGTGGACTAAAGATCCATCCGGAGCCGCCACTGCCGCCGGAACTACCGCCACAATCTCTGGTCTTACTGGAGACAATCCAGCCGGCGACGACTATCGATTGGTTGTTACTGATAATCTCGGATGTAGGTCTGACGATTTAGACTATACCCTTAGCTCCCCCCTGACTACTTACCTTATCAATGCCAGTACGACCATTTCAGAGACTGTCACGGCTTTGCCTACAGAGACCGTACAATCGAATGTCTCATGTAACGGGGCTGATGATGGCTATCTAGAGGTGAAAATGACTGTGGACGGCGGCCATCCTACCGATTTTGATTATGCTTGGTACGCCGGAACGAGTGCTACTGATCCTCTTTTGTTGGTTGGCGAAAAAAACATCTATAACCTGGAACCCGGACAATACACTTTTCAGATTACTGATTTTTACGGCTGTATCAAAGAACAGACCTACACGATCCTTGAATATCCGATCATTGATATCTCAGCCACTGCTGTGACAACCCTTAGTAACAGCTGTTCGGAAGCCAATGATGCCTCCATTGGTATCAGCGTAGCCGGCGGAAATAACGCCAATTATACCTATGTATGGTACAAAAATGACGTGGTTTTCGATCCCGCCGATAGTGCTTGGACGGATACAGCACTTTCTACTTTGGCCATCGGTCTTTACAAAGTGATTGTGACCGACGAGCAGGGTTGCAGTGCGAATAAAAGTTTTGAGATTACTACGCCCGAACCCCTTTCCCTTTCCTACTCCCAAGAAGATAATATTTGCCTAGGTGGTAACATCGGAGCCATAGATGTAGAGGTCTCTGGCGGAACCGCTCCCTATGACTATGCTTGGAAGCTCGGGGTTACCGATGTCGGAGATAGCGATACCCTCTCCAACTTGACCAAAGACGATTATGTGCTGACCGTAACGGACTTCTCGGGTTGTGCCCCACTCACCCAAACCATTAGTATTGGTGGGCCAACGACGGCCTTTGCTATTGGCTTCACGACGACCGACTTAACTTGCTATGAATCCACAGATGGCACAATTGCACTGAATCTTTCCCTTACCGGAGCCCACCCCAATGATTATGAAATCAGTTGGTACAAAGAAGGCGACATGTTCAATAGTGTTACCGAAACTCTTTCAGATCTAGAAGTAAACAATTATACGGTCATCGTAACCGACACCTATGGTTGTGCCAAAACCGATTCCATCACCCTGGTTCAACCCGATGATATTTATCTACACCCGGTGATTGACCCCTTACTATGTTTTGATGCCAGTACGGCCTCCATTACCCTTAATCCTACCGGTGGATCGGACAGCTATCCTAGCGTCGATTGGTCTTTGGCCGGGACGCCAACGGCCTCCGATGTTTTGTTCGTGAGTGCCTTAGCGACTGGGAATTATAAGGTCCTTTTAACGGACGCCAACGGATGCAAAAAAGACAGTGTTATCACAGTAGTAAATCCTGCCAATATGTCCATTAATACCGAAGAAACACAGATCTTTGATGTCCTTTGTAAAGGATTAAGTACTGGAAGTATTGAGTTTAGTGTTGAGAATGGGAAAGCAGATTATGCATATGCCTGGTCTCAAGCAGGAACAGGCTTCAGCTCAACCAAAGATGTACAAGACCTACCTATTGGAACCTATGATCTCATCGTGACTGATGACTACGGCTGTGTTTCAGATCTTTTTTCTTTTGAAATCACCGAACCTGATAACCTATTTAATATCAATGGTGACATAAAAGAGGTCTCTTGTCTGGACGGTAGTGATGGTAAAATATTTGTCTCGTTAGAAGTTTTAGGAGCCTCTACTGACTTTACTTATGTCTGGAACAGAAATGGGACTTTGTTGGCAGAAGACATCAAAGACATGGCCAATCTCTCTCCTGCCACATATCTGTTTGCTGCAACGGATAATTTTGGTTGTACCCAAACTGATACCTTTGAGCTGGCCAATCCCGAAGGCATTACTGCCCTTTTTGACACGATCGAGCCTTCTTGTTATGGAGACTCTACAGGTTCCATTACTCTTTCTGCTTCAGGTGGTTGGGGTGACTACGAATACGATTGGCGCAACCCTTTCAACGAGATGGGGATTAATGATAGCGTGGTCAACAATCTTCTCTCCGGGAATTATTTAGTCCGGATCACCGATGGCGCCGGTTGTCTCGAGCATTTTCCTATAACCCTGGAGGGTCCTGAAGCCCTCTCAATTACCGCAGTGATCACCGACAATTCTTGTAACACCCCTATCAATGCTGGTATCACTATTAGCGTGACGGGAGGTACTCCTTCTTACAGCTATCAATGGCTTGAAAATGGGGATGACTATGCCACTACACAAAATATTGATGCGCTCACAGCAGACCGCTATGAATTAATTGTGACGGATTCTCTATCCTGTGAACAAAGCTCGGGTATTTTGGAAGTCATTACCCCTGAGCCAATTTCCTTCACTGTTATATCCTCTCAAGACAACCTTTGTACGAACTCCAATACGGGCTCCTTGTTTTTACAAGGCTCCGGAGGCACCTTTCCTTATCAATACAGCATCGATGGCGGTTCCGCCGGTACAGACTCTTTCTTTGATGGATTGGCAGAAGGCGTGCATACCTTCTCTATTACGGATACCAATAACTGCAGTGCAGACAGTCTGATTACCGTTCTCTCCGAATATGAGCTCATTGCCAACTTCTCCTTAGATTATACAAATCCTTATATCGATTGGCCCATTTCACTCAATGACTCCTCAATTGCTACTGACATTACCTCCTGGTTCTGGGAACTCGGCAATGGGGCGGTCAACCAAGGTCAAAATACCGAGGTCACCTATGTCGCACCTGGGGTATATCCTATCACCCTAAAAATCTCCAATGAGGTCGGTTGCGAGGCCATAAAACTCGATACCCTCATCATTGAGAAGGGTTATAAATTAACTATGCCGAGTGCTTTTACGCCCAATGACGATGGCCTCAATGATGTTTTTACAGCCAGTCACGAAAACATCATTCGGACGAGCCTTCAAGTGTATAACAAATATGGCGCTCTGGTTTTTGAATCGAACGTCCTCAATGCTGAATGGAATGGAGAACTCAAAGAGGTCCCTCTCCCCCAAGATTCTTATCTTTATGTCATTGAGTATGTCGCGGAGTCAGGGATTGCACGCACCGAAAGAGGACGTTTTACCTTATTGCGCTAACGCCCTTAATGGGTCGTTATGATCCCTTGTCTAAAAGAGTTTCTTTTAAGAGATCCTTGATTCAAAATGTGCTTTTCAAAAGGAAAATGCTATTTTTACTCCACGAAACTAGAGAAATGATTGAAAAACTGACGTCAATTAAGCACCGATTTGAAGAGATTGAACAGCTCATCGTTCAGCCTGATGCTATGTCGGACATGAAAATGTATGCCAAACTCAATCAAGAATATCGTGCATTAGAAAAAATTGTCGTGAAAGCAGATGCCTGGTTTCTTGCCCACGAAAATCTCAAAAACACCAAAAACCTGCTTTCCACCGAGAAGGATGAAGAATTTCGTGCTCTCGCCAAAGTGGAAATTGATGTGTTGGAACCGCAAATCGATAGACTTGATGAAGCGCTTAAAATTCTTTTAATTCCCCAAGATCCCGATGATAATAAAAACGTTATTCTGGAAATACGTGCCGGTACGGGAGGAGACGAAGCTTCTCTTTTTGCTGGGGATCTTTTCAAAATGTATCGACAATTCTCTGATGACCAGAAATGGAAATTGGAACCTATCAGCTTCAGTGAGGGCACGGCGGGTGGATTCAAAGAGATCATTTGCACGATTGAGGGCAACGAGGTATATGGCAAATTAAAATTTGAATCTGGAGCTCATAGGGTTCAAAGAGTGCCCAGCACCGAATCCCAAGGCCGTGTGCATACCTCGGCAGCTACCGTCGCTGTACTTCCAGAAGTAGAAGATGTAGATATCGACTTGAACATGGGCGATATTCGAAAAGATACCTTTCGTGCTTCTGGGGCTGGGGGCCAGCACATCAACAAAACAGAATCCGCTGTGCGGCTCACACACTTCCCCTCAGGTACGGTCGTTGAATGTCAAGATGGTCGCTCCCAGCACGCCAATTATGACAAAGCCATGAAAGTGCTCCGCTCGCGGATCTATGAAAAAGAACTTAAAAAACACAATGATAAAATTAGTTCTGAACGCAAAACCATGGTGGGAAGCGGTGATCGATCAGATAAAATTAGAACCTATAATTTCCCCCAAGGGCGCGTCACCGATCACCGGATTGGTCATACGGTGTACAACCTACCCAATATCCTAGCAGGAGACATTCAAGACTTTATAGATCGCTTGCGGATTGCCGAGAATTCCGAAAGACTCAAGGACGAAGCATAACCATGACTGCTCACTTGCCCAAAGGATTCTTGAAACTCATTTTCTGTTTTATCCTCAGTTGGCTGTCCTTCCTGCTCTCCTGTAATTTTCAAGAAGACGATATCTCAACACAGTCCAATGTCAACTTACTGTTCAGTATAGACACCCTCCTGTTCGACACGCTACTGACCGATCGCCTCAGTGTAACCAAGCGATTGAGAATATACAATCCGAACACTGATGCAATCAATATTTCTAACATTTCTCTAACCGTTGGTACCGAATATTCATTGATCATCAATGGCGCGAATGAAGATCATGCCGAAGGTGTCCTGCTACAAGGTAAAGACAGCCTTTTGATTTTAGTAAAACTGACCGCGGATAAACAAGACCTAGACGATCCCTATTTAATCAAAGACATCATGACCACGCATTGGAATGGAAACACGCATCAGACCCTATTGATGGCCTGGGGACAAGATGCCGTTTATTTAGGCAATGAAGTATTGTGTGATCTGACTTTTACGTCCGAACGACCCTATGTTTTTTATGATAGTGTCTTTGTCGATGCGGGTTGCCTGTTGACCATAGAAGCCGGCGCGACCCTACTCTTTGATGCCGATGCCGCCCTTCTGGTGGCTGGTCAGCTCATAGCAGCTGGCGATTCGGCCCAGCCCATCACTTTTCGAAATTCGCGTTGGGATATTGATTATCGCATCGCTCCTGGACAATGGCCTGGCCTTCTTTTCCTAATAGGAAGTCAAGACAATTTACTGGACTATGTCATAATAGAAAATGCCATTACTGGAATAACCATTGGTAATCCAGATGAAGATACGTTAGCTGACTTAACATTAAAACACAGCATCATCAGACACAGCGCTCAAGCGGGCCTTGTGGCCTATAACAGCGACGTGGTGGGCGAAAACCTATTGATAATGAATAGTGGGTCCAGTAATGTCATCAATGCGGCAGGGGGCTTCTATCATTATACCCATTGTACCTTTGTCAACACGCCAAATTCATTTTACTCTTCTGATCCCGCCGCTATTTTTACCAACAGTCTCGTACTTTCTGACCAAAGTGAAATCAGCAGTCATTTGTATTTGGCCTTAGAAAACTGTGTTATTTGGGGGACAAGTGATAACGATCTCTGGTCATATGATAATGAGAAGGCCGGCTGGACGTCATCTATCCGTCACAATCTTATTCATTCAAACACACCCCTTAGCGATAATTTTGTCTTTTTTGACACGCTTATTCCTCTTTTTCAGGATATTGTCCAATATAATTATGAATTAGATAGTGGGTCTGTAGCCATTGATCTAGGCCTCTCTAGCACCGTGTTGGACGACCTCCGTGGTCGGCCCCGAGATGAACGCCCTGATTTGGGTGCCTACGAAAAACTAAATCCATGAATTTATGATTGCTCAAACCCCTTTACCCCCCTACTATGCCGTCATTTTTACCTCAACGTTAAAGACCGCATCCCTTGGTTATGAAAAAATGTCTGAACTCATGATTGACCTTGCCAAAAAGCAAGACGGTTATTTAGGTATAGAGCATGCGCGAAGTGCAATCGGTATTACGATTTCTTATTGGCAAGACCTCTCCTCCATTCAAAACTGGCGTCAAAATACTGAACATCAATTGGCTCAAAAAAAAGGTATCAAGGAATGGTATAAAGATTATCAGATCAGAATTTGCAAGGTAGAACAAGCCCATCTTTTTAGCAGTCAATAGATGATTTTTCAAAAAGAAATCTCTTTAGCCCCTTTACCAAGGGGATTTCATATCATTACGAATACCATAAGCACAGTAATCCAATCATCTGGTATCAAAACGGGCAGCGCCCAAGTTTTCATATTACACACTTCTGCCAGTCTGACCATCAATGAAAATACGGACCCTACCGTTCGACTTGATTTTGAATCACACTTCAATCAGTTTGTTCCAGAAAATCAGGCTTATTATCAACATAACTACGAGGGGCCAGATGACATGCCCGCACACATTAAAGCCTCATTGATGGGTGCGTCCGTTAATTTTCCCATTTCTTTTGGCCTACCTAATTTGGGTACTTGGCAAGGTATTTATCTATGTGAACATCGCAACGGTGGCGGGGCCAGAAAGGTGGTCATAACCGTACATGGCGAGTGATCTTACACCAAAAAAAATCTAATGGCCAAATTAATGAAGCCTTTTGTTTTTTTACTAATTCGGCGCTTTCTTCTTGAAAGGCTCACTCAGGGGATTGATTTAATCCTGTCGCTCCCTCAGCTGTTGTAATTCAAGTTGTATCCGCTCTTTGTCTGACGCAATTTCATTGACAATCTCGGTCACTTTTAGAAACGTTTGCAATTCCTCCTCACTTATTTTTTGTAGTATATGCTTATTGAAGGCTTTTACAGAATGGCTAGAAAACGCTCGTTTTTCCTTTCCTTTGGGTGTTAAAAAAATCCTAACTAGACGTCCATCCAAAGGATCTTTTTTCCTTATGATCCATTTTTTGAGTTCCAAAGCTTTCAAAATTCTTGTCAAGCTCCTAGCTTCAAGCCCCATGAGGGGTGCAATTTTTGTGGCGGGTGTCCCCTGTTCTACGTCTATATTAAGCAAGACAAAACCACTCGATGGAGAAATTTCGAAATCCTGCCCATATTGACTATACATGCGTGAGATGGCATGCCAGGCTATTTTGATATTAAAATCAATGCTTTGTTCTTTTTTCATGGTGCGCGTAAATATAGCCATTCTATTACGTTTGATAGAATTTTTTTTAAACAGCCTCCCTTTGGTTCAAGGCTAAATCCCGTTAACTTACTGATCCAATTCCATTTTTATGAGCTCTTTTGACTTTCAAGAAATTCCTAAAATCTTTTATTCTTATCAAACGCAAAAGCCCTTTAGCAATTGCCTGGTATGTTCTTGCTACTTGCTCGAGGATCAAACCTACATCATTGAGAAGGCGCTAAAGAAGCATCCCGGATTTACCGCACAAGACGTGATCTTTGATTACGCAATTTGTTTAAGCTGTGCCTTAAAAATGCGGCAAGAATTTTCAAAAGAATCCTTAGAAAAAATCAATGCTTATTTTGCTGAACACGTGGATATGAATCCTCTCCCTCCTCAAGACGCTCCAATCGATCTTGACGAAGCGCTTTCTCAATGTGTGGTAAAGAAAATCCCGCTCGATGAAATTGCTAATTATCAGATTTATGCGCATTGTCAAGGAAATAAGCTTATTAAAAGCATACCTCCTTACCTGATTTCTCAATCTGCTATAGAAGATCTTATTCCTCTCATATCCAGCGACACTCAAGATATACTTAATGGTTTTTACGATCGCTTCTTGCGTCCTGATCCGGCCATGCTTCTACCTAAACAACCCTCAGATCAATTGGTCTTTATTTAGTTGATGCTATCGCCGCGCAAAAGCCGAAAACGCCTTCTCGCTTCTACCGCATAGGCACTGCCTGGAAATTCCCCAAGGAACTGTTGATACACTTTTTGTGCTTCTAAGGCATTGTCTAAATGCTCTTCCAAAATTTGAGCTTTCATAAATAGGGCATCGTCACCCAAGACACCCTCTGAATATTCGCTTATCAAAATATTAATGGGGTCTAATGCTTCTTCGTATCTGCCTAAACGCATTTCAAGTTTTGCTAACAACCAAAAACAATCGTCCAAAATAGGGTGGCCAAGCTGCGTGTTAATCAAAATTTCAAGTTTATCATGGGCCTCTTCAAACCTATTCTGATACATGAGCAAAGATACCCTTGCGTAATCTGTTAACCCTAGCTGATTGCTATCACCCAAGGTGTTCGTTTCTATAAATAAACTAAGTTCTAAGGCATCATTGGCAATTTCTTTGGTGGTAGAGCGCTTTAAAATGTCTAGATGTGCTTTGGCTAAATCGAAATTACTCATGAAATAATGTAGTCTCGCATTTTTTAATTTTGCCTCATAACCAATAGCTGCATAGGTGTTTTCCTTTTCTACTTGTGAGTACAATAAAGATGCCTCCCAATGATTCCCCACGATCAAATGAACGTTACCCAAATCCATCTTGACTTGGGCAATAAATGTTCTTCTTAGTCCTGGTAGGGTGACCAGATCTTCTAGTATGCTTAGGGCCGTGTCTGGTTGATCTAAATAATAGGCCAACAACCCCGATTTATTCTTTAATGCCGTATATCGGTCTGTATTTTTCTCTGCCGCGTGATCGTAAAACCATTGGTAGGCGTCAGTTAATTGATCGGCAACCTCCGCGTCAACAGGAACCTCATGGGTAAGATCCTTTTCTTGGGATAGAAGAGACAAAAATTGTGCCTTTTCTCGTATATTTCGTTGATCGCTTTTGGTAACCACATAGCCGTAAAAAGAAATTGCATCGCTATACGCTTGATTATCATGAGCGACCTTTGCCACTTGCATTACAGTCTTTCCCAAGCTGTTGCGGCTCCTGTCAATGGCCTTCGCTTGGACAAATGCTCCATAATAATCGTTTTGCTGGATATAAAGCCACATTAATAAGTCATTATAAAGCAGTTCATCCGGGTTTCTTTGGGCACTGGTAATGAGCTGTTCTTCTAAAATCATCTTGATTTTATCTTCAGATAGCAGTTCTTGTAATATGCTTTTTATGTAGGGTACGTGACGGGGTTGTTGTGCAGCAAATTTTAAATACTCCCCCAACATTTTGTCATCATTGCCTATAGTCTTGTAGATCTTGGCAAAGTCAAGCGCATAAATGGTCGGATCATTTGATATCGTCCGGGCTTGTGATAAAAAAAACAAGCCCTCTCTGTGAAGTTTTCGCTGACTTAATTCTTCTGATATTCTTTTTAATGCTATTGGATTGTTTTTATAGTCTTGAAATAAGTCGTCATTTAAACGTTTATTATCAGATTTCTTTTGAAGCAATCCTGCCATATAAATTTGATCCACGCGATATCTCGTTTGATTCGGTAAAACCCTGACTACATGACTTATGTATTTGGCCGCATCATCGAATTTTTCACTAGTTATCATGAGGTCAAAATAATTGGTGTGAATGCGTTGAATATTCTTTTTTTGCTTAGATAATTTTTTATATATCTGAGCTGCTTTGACGTATTCCTTGGAGAGATAATATTCATTTGCCAATTTCGTTTGATCTAATTCTTGACCAAATGTAGTGGCTATTATCATTAAGGTCAGTATGTAATTGACTAATTGTTTTTCCACATTTTGAGGGTCTTATTTATTATATTTATATAAGATTAATTAATTATTATAATATATTATGTCTGTTGATATGTTAGTAAAATAGTTAAATATTTCTAGGTAATTAGACTTGTTTATATACCCGAGGTTATTAAGAGGTTATACACTGATAAAACATTTATAACTAATTGAAAAATAATTGATTAAGTAATTATCAACTTTTAATATGAGGTGATAAACAAATATACACGATCGATATTTTTATACATTGTGATGTTAAGAGTTTTCGCTTGTGGACATTTATTTTTAAGAAAATATGCTAATGAGGATAAGGGGAACTTACGCGTAAGTTATCCACTTAATAGTGTGCGTTGTTCACACTTTAAAAAGATAGATCATCAATAGAGATTTCCCAGTTTGATGGAACCTTTGTTGATTTTGGATATAAATAAATGCTTTCTGGAGCCCTATCGTCTCTGAAGTTCCCGACCGACCAAACACCATCTAGGTCATCATCAATCAAGACGCGCAAAGTATATGAACCTGGTATGATATGATCAATAGTAAAGTCTTTCTGATTGACCCGTTGGGCGAAGATGTTGTTCCTCTCGTCCAGGATTTGTATAATGAATGAAGTCTTTGCCGTTGCGGCTTTAATAATGAGGGTGCCAAAGTCTTCAGATACCATTTTTTTTAATGAGACAATGGTCTTTGATAAAGCAAGGCCGTCTGCATCAACAAAGCAAGCGCTGTCAAATACTATATTGGTTTGTTTAAGGTTCCTACTAGCAAGAATCAAGGAATCTTTTAAATGAAGTTGTTGGAGTGCGCTGTTAAGAGAATCCTGAAGATTTGGCCAGGGTACGTCCACTAGAAAAGAGAGCGCGGTTCTATTATTATTCCATTGGTATTGATCCGTGAAAAGGGTTGTGATGGGCAAAAGAGTGTCTGTTTTGACAAGAACGTCGAGTGAGTCGAAGAGGTCAATGGGTTTGTTGAATGACAATGATAATTCATAAAGGGATGGGTCTACAGCGCGGGCAGTAACTTGATAGGAAGGTTCTTCCGGTTTACGTGTAGAGGTTTGGAATTTGATGTTGAGCGTATCGGAGGCCTGCTGTTTAATCGTATCTCTAACGGTGACAATGATTTGGGTGCTGTCTAGAGAATAATCGTAGAGGCTGTCCAAAGGAGGATAGAGACGTATAGAGGTACCCTCGTCATGAAGGTGATGGTGAAAGGTATAAGGGTGGGGAGGGAGATAAGTGATGTGGTAAGAGGTGATGGGTTTGGTGTATCGTATGTTAAAATAGCTGCCAAAAGATCGTGAGGATATAAGCTTGAGTGGGTCTGAATTGATGAAATTTATGACAAGGTCAACGCTATCGATATTTGCAGTCAGATCGAAAAGCGAGGGCAGTAACCCATGGGACTCCGTATTGGCCTCAAAACTAAAGTTGCTGTTCTCATCAGTAAACGCGAAAAGTTTATATGCGCCATCTTTAATATTGTTGAGGGCATAAAGACCGGAATCATTGGTGGTTGTAAAGTACAAGGGTTTGTTTATTGTAAGGTCAAGGCTGTCTGAATAGGGGTAAAGCCCAACCAAAACGCCCGACACTGGCTGTTGCGTATACAGCTCCGTCACTCGCCCCATGACATAAAGCGAATCAATATACGGTCCCGTGCTCAAGGCTAAAGCAAGGTTAACCACAGCGTTTTTTTCGGTGAGGTCAGTGACTCCTTTTAAAAAATTGAAGGTATATGTCGTGCTGTCAAGTAGCGGAGCGTCAAACTCAATGCGTAAGGTGTTTTTTCTGCTCTTCAGGGAGTATTCCAATTCAGTGCGTGGACTGATGATCAGGTTCTTTTTGAGGGTGGTAGTATTGATGTCGTCATCAAATGACATCTCAATCCAATCATCGCTGAAATTGAGTGTGGCATTGATGGGTATAGTAGAGGTTAAGGTGGGAGGAATGGTATCTTTAGGCCCACCGGTGGGCGTACGTTGATTAGCGCAATTTAGGTTCATGAGCATCAGTGTAATCAGACAGGCTTTGACAAATATTTTCATGTACCAATGACGTATAATAGACTCGAATACTGCCCACTTATATAGGCAGATCTATTGGAGCGGTATCCCATATAGAGGCCTTTTATAAATGAATAAGGGTTGGATAGGTGTTGCTCGCTAAGCATGGAAACATAATAAGCATCAAATTTCATGGGTTTAGTTTCCAGAATACGTAGACCATATGGTTTTAAAAATGCACTCATGGCTTTTTGGTTAAAATGGCATAAATGTCGTGGAACGTCATAACCGGCCCACTTTGAGCCATAATGTTGGCTATCCCACGAATCGGGGTTGGGTATGGCTATGAAAAGATACCCTTTTTTAGAAAGGCGGTTTTTAATTTTACTAAACGTATTATGGAGGTCTGGTAGATGCTCTAAGACATGCCATAAGGTAATAACGTCAAACGTTTTCCCCGAAACTAGGGAGTCAATATGTTCAAGTAGGTTAGTTTGAACAGAGAGAGGCGCTTGCTTGATGGCGTGAGTACTGGGCTCAATGCCTAGTGCATCAAAGCTTTGAAGTGCGGTTTGTAGAAAGGCACCTGTCCCCGCACCGTAGTCCAAAAGAGTGCCGGAGGAGCGGTATTTTTTAATAAAGCTAATTTTTTGGTGAAGGGTAATTCGACGGACGATACGGTAGACCAAATCTGAGAAACTGATCTTTTTACTGTTGTGTGAGATATACTGGTCGGACGCGTAGTAGTGCGCCAATCGGGAATCATCAGGCTGGGGATTGGTAAATAGAAGCTGACATTGCTGGCATTGGACAATGGCAAAGCTTTCATCAGTGACCAAATGATCTTTAGCGATGAGATAATTATTAAAAGTACTGCTCTTACAGGACGGACAAAGGTCTAACTTTTTGTACATTATCTTCCTAAATATACCATGAGTATTGAAATATCGGCTGGACTTACTCCGCTTATCCTTGAGGCTTGCCCTAATGTCGAGGGACGAAATTTAGTTAATTTTTCTTTTGCCTCTGATGAAAGAGAATTTATTTTCTGATAATTTAACTCATTCTTTAAGGGCAGGGTTTCCATGGATAATTGTTTCTTGGACTGTTGCTCCTCTTTATGTATGTAAGATTCGTACTTTATGACGATTTCAGTTTGTTCTTGAACGTCGCGTGGATATTCTTTTAAGGACGTTTTGATGTTTTCAGACAGATGAGGCAATCCATCAATGGCGAGTTGCGGTCGTTTGAGTAGTTGAGCTAAGGAAGTTTTTTCTGAAATGATGGCCGTACCGCATTGTTCTAAATACGTATTGGCTTCACTAGGTAAGATTTTTTCAGATTTGAGATAGCGTTGAAGGGCGGCCGTTTCGTCAACTTTTGCCTGAAGTAATGCGAGACGCTGGTCACTGGCTAAACCAAGGGCATGGCCTTTAGGCGTGAGCCGCTGATCGGCATTGTCCTGCCTCAGGAGCAATCTATATTCAGCTCGTGAAGTGAACATTCGGTACGGTTCATCAGTCCCTTTGTTGATGAGGTCGTCGATGAGCACACCTATATAACCTTCCGAACGAGAAATGATGAAGGGGTCCTGTGAATTGTTTTTGAGGTGGGCATTGATCCCGGCCATTAGGCCTTGGCAGGCGGCCTCTTCATATCCGGTGGTTCCATTAATCTGCCCCGCAAAATACAAATTTTCAATGAGTTGAGTTTCCAACGTAAGGTTGAGCTGAGTCGGTGGAAAGTAGTCGTATTCGATGGCGTAACCAGGGCGAAACATTTTGACGTTTTCAAAACCATTGATTAATTTCAATGCCTTATATTGAATTTCTTCTGGAAGGGAAGTAGAGAAGCCATTGACATAAACCTCTACAGTGTTCCAACCTTCAGGCTCTACAAATATTTGATGTTGGGATCGATCTGCAAAACGATTGATCTTATCTTCGATGGAAGGGCAGTAACGGGGACCTAATCCTTTGATCCTACCGTTAAACATAGGGGATTGGTCAAAGCCCAGTTGCAACTGTTCGTGTACAGCGCCGTTCGTATGTGTAATCCAGCAGCTCTTTTGATTCTTTAAAGGCTGATTATCAGGAAGATAAGAAAATTTTTCAGGGATTTTGTCTCCTTTTTGTTCTTGCATCTTTTCATAGTCTAACGAACGGCCGTCTACCCTTGGAGGAGTGCCGGTCTTCATTCTTCCTGCACTAAAGCCAAGATCAACCAATTGTTCAGTAATTCCAAATGCGGCTGATTCACCGGTTCGCCCGCCACCAAATTGCTTGTTGCCGATGTGGATGAGACCATTGAGAAAGGTTCCATTGGTAAGGATTACGGACCTTGATTTGATATCAATACCCAAGGAGGTGCGTACACCGGTGACTACATGACCCTCTACTATAATCGCAGATATCATCTCTTGCCAAAAGTCTACATTGGGGTTCGCCTCTAATGTCAGGCGCCAAGTTTCAGCAAAGCGCATTCTGTCTGATTGAGCTCTCGGGCTCCACATGGCAGGCCCTTTCGATTTGTTGAGCATCCGAAACTGGATCATGGTTTGGTCCGTAATGATACCAGAACATCCGCCGAGCGCATCAATTTCTCTTACAATCTGACCCTTGGCAACGCCACCCATCGCAGGATTACATGACATTTGCGCAATGGTGTTCATGTTCATGGTGGCCAACAAAACTTTGGAGCCCATTTTTGCTGCGGCATGGGCGGCTTCACATCCTGCGTGGCCGGCACCAACGACTATGACGTCATATTTTTCAAACATTGATTTCTTGATATAATCCGTTGTTTAACTGATTCATTATGTTCCACGTGGAACATATTCCTTTTCGTACAAAGATAAATAGAAGTCTTCCATTGATCGCATAAGTTCTTTATCCTTCTCAGATTTATCCGAATAACCACAGAGGTGGAGAAGACCATGGACAACTACACGAAGCAATTCATGATTTGTTGAGACGTTGAAAGCGCAGGCATTTTCTATGACGCGCTCTTTGCTGATGAATAAATCTCCGCGGATTTCATGGGATTCGGTGCGATAGTCAAAAGTGACAATGTCTGTGTAGAAGTCATGAGATAAATGTTTTTTGTTTATCGTTAATAGATAACGATCACTGCTGAAAACAATGTTTATTTCTGATAGTTCGAATTTTTCATTAAGGATTACGCCTTTGATCCAGTTTTTAATTTGGTCAGGGAGGGTAAATTGGGGTACGTCCTCAAAATGAAAATAAAGATCATCGCGCATGCTAAATCATGTTTTTATTGAAAGCCAATCCTTTCGAAGGTTCAGAGGGGCAAAAGTAGACTAATTAATTAAAACAAACCGCGCTTTGCTCTGCCTCTTGTATCCATAAAAGCCTTAATTCTTTTCTTTTTCGCGGATTCTTTTAAAATATTCGTTGACTTCAGCTTTGTAAAAAGGATGGAGATTAACCGGAATACTCTCCAATAATTCAATCTCTTTAGATTTTTCCTTTAAGTAATTCTCTAAGGCAGGAGGTCGGCGAGATTTATAATTCTGGGCTCTTTCAGCCTCGCGGCGCTCATCCTCATCTTGATTTTGAAGGGCGTTGTCTGCATCAAGCATCCGAGTTAAGATCTTCTCTTGCCTATTGATTAATTCTTGGGTGATTTGTTTGTTGATGAGATTTAGCTCGTTTTTCTCCATTTCTTTTGCTGCTTCGCTAAGATGATTGTTAGCGTTTTCGTTGCCGGGTTGTCCTTTGAGCTTATTATTGAGTTTATTGAGTTCGTTACGAATCATTTCTTGTCGGGCAGCCATTTCTGCAAGCTCTTGGCTGAGTTCTCTACCGGTAAGACCTCCTTTTTTAAGTTGTTGGATTTGTTTAGATAGCTGTTTTTGGAGCTGACGTAAGTTGGGCAAACCGCCTGAGGGCTGATTTCGTGGCTTACCGCTGCCTTGACTATTGGCTTGATCACGCATCTGCTGAAGGAGGTCATTTAATAAAAGGGCTAAATTATTCATTGACGTCATAGAATACTGTTGGTTAACAACCGCACTGTTTGCTTTCCGTTGTCGTAAAGAGAGGATGGAGGCACTGATATTCCTATTCAGTTCGCTTAATTCGCTGGTTACAAAGCTTGAGATGGCTACGACTCTTTCCGATAAAGCTAAGAGGCTGTCCGATAGCACAGCTATATTATCTTTCAATTTTAATTGCTCTTGTGATAAAGAGACAAACCTCGGATCCATTGGTTTGAGTCCTCGGAATGATTTCATAATGGTTTCTTGTTCGAAAGAGAGTTTAATTAAATCATCAAGTATTCGATTAAGATCTTCAATGTTTTCATTCAGTGTTTCAGTCTCCATATTCGATTGCATGCTGGCGAGTCGCTCACTTAAATCTTTCATCTCTTCGCTAGTTTCTTCTTGTTTTTTACCCGCTTTTTTCCTTTGTTTTTCTTCTAGTGCATCGGCTATTTCTTGGAGAGATTCATCAATGTTGTCTTCTGAGCTTTGCGTGGGAGAGAGAGATTCGGGCCTTTTCAATTCTTGATTCAAAGATTCTAGATTGTCTAAATCACGTTTAAACTCTCCAAATTTTTGAGTGATCTCACTTTGTTGTTTTTTGAGGTCTTCAAGAGGGAGGTCTTTTTTACCTGATTCCTTAGACAGTTCTTTCTGTTCCTGACTCAATTTTCGGATCATTTTTTGGGCTTGATCTAAATCGTTTTCAAGCTTTAATCTCTTGAATAACTCTAGTGCACGGTTAAGTTCTTGCTCTATATTTTCTTCTTTATTGGTAAGGCTAGAGAGCTTTTTTTGGATGTCTTTAACGTTTTGTTGTTCTTTAAGTAATTGTTCCAGTTCGTCAAATAATTTTTTGGTTTCTTCATCGAGAACATTGGATATGAGCTCCTTTAATTGGGCTGACTTTTTCTGTAATGCTTGATCCTTATCACTAAATTTATTCTGTTGCTGATTGAGCTCTTCCATCTTTTTGGCCATTTCTTTAAGAGCTTCGGCCAATTGTTGCTTTTCCTTAAGAATTTCCTCGAACAATGAATGATCCTGCCAGTCGAGCGTTTTTTTCATTTTCAATTTTTCTTCAATGTTTAATAACTTTTCTTGGAGAGATTCATTTTTTGATATGAGCTCTTTGATGCCACTTTCAGAGGCTTTAGTTTTACTGGAGAGGAGGGATTTAAAATGTTTGTCGTCGGGTATCTTCAGGTAAAAAGGAGTGGAAAAAGTAGACTTATAACCGTTAGGAAGATCATTATCTGTCAGGATAACTTGTAACTCAATTTGGGTCTGCTGACCAATCATGTCCGAGGTTATAGGTACTTGTTGGTAAAAGGATTGGGAATTAGGAATGTTTTTAAACGGAAGCATTATGAGGGTATCTACTCCCCCTTTTTGATCTATCATCAAAGAATGAATGCCGTAGTCATCCGAAAAAGTGCCTGTGATTAAGACAAAGTCATAATATAAGGTGTCTATGAAGAAATTGACCTCTAATTCAGGAAACAGGTCTTTTAATACCGTTATTTGGTATTTGATGGATTCTTGATTTCGCCCGTGTTCATTGGCTAAAATGATTTCATATGAGTCACTTTTGATCACGCTATATTTAAAGTTAAATAATTGATTATCAGGCATATATGTAGCCAAAAGAGCAGGATAGTCGCCGATAACTATTTGGACGCTATCGGTATCAAAACAAGAAATATTCCAAGATACCTGGGTATGCTCGGGTAGGTTTAAGTTGCCATTATTGAAAAGGATCTCGGGTTTTTTCTGGGTATGTGTGGGGTATTCTAGTTGAATATTAAAATTAATGAGTTCAGGTTTGACTTTTGTAGTGATGGTATACGAAATACTTTGATAACCGGCGGACAAGAATGAAAAATTGAGATCGTTTGGCACGGTTTCAAAAAGGTATGAAAATTGACCATTTTGTTCTGGTTTCATACGGATCTTTTGATCTTCAATGAGAATGTAACAAAGGTCGGGAACTTCATTTCCGTTAAGAGCTAATTCTAATAACAGGCTTTCATTCTTGAATACCTCGAGGTTTTTGGAAAGCAAAACGAATTCAAAAGGAGCAGGGGTTGCGTAAAATTGGTTATAATTTATGATTCTGGTAGAACTATCTGCATATATACCGGGCAACAACTGACCCAAACCAATGAATAAAAGGGCTATGGGAAGGGTGAAATACAGGTATTTACCATTTAATTTCAAGTTGATGGCTTGTTCAAAGGAATACTTATGAAATTCGAGAGCGCGCTGGTCAATGCTCGCTTGAGCAAGGCCCACTTTGTCATGGACCAGACGTTGCAGTTGAAGTGTATTAATGAGTCGGTCCCCAATATTTGAAAATTGTTGGCCAATTAAGTGAGCCGCTTGATCATCAGTTAAGTGATGTTTAGGTCTTAATAAGGCAAGTAGATGGCGGATTACAAATCCCCAAAGAGAGGCCACTAAAAAAAGGAGACTGAGCACCAGTAACACAGCCCTTATCAAAGATCCCGGTCGTATAAAGGATTCAAACCCCGCAATAAGGATGCAATAAGCACCCGTTAGTGCAATGAAAATAAGGCTGCCTCTAAGTAACTTATTATAGAAAAACTTTCGTTGGAAAGAGGTTAATTGGTCGTTAAGGGCGGGATCAATCATTTCTTTAATTTCTGGTAAGGGAACAAGTGACGAAAGCCCATGGATTTTACTGGATAAATGTAGTTTGAGTAAATGAGAAAAGTCAATATTTAACTTTCTTATAGGCAAGATAAGTGTTAAATCTATTTTTGTTTTCAATTCATATTCAAAACTTAGAGAGTTACTCTAAAAAAGAAGATTATGGATTAAATAACGAGTGGTTCTTGTGGAAAGAGGCCGTCGCATTAAATTATCTAAGAAGATGTCTCGGAGGTACTATTCCTCTGGTAACACATGAGTCAAAATCTGTGCGAGGCGTGGTCCGAACTTACCTTTCTTTGAATTACTATCTGGAAAAAAAAGGGGTAAATTATTTGGTTTTGGATGTGATGGAGAGAGTTTCTAAAGAAGCGTATTTTGTACTGTTGGTGAAGTTAAGTTTGGGTATTGACTTTTTAAACTTTATATTTAAACAGGTATTTAGGTGAACAGAAAGCCATTCTATAAGGGGAATTAAGATGATATGAGAAAAATAATTTACTAATTGATGAATAAAATAGCTTACAAATGGGGGTTTTTATTATTTTTTCCCCCTTTCATTCTTCAGGCACAATTATCCCAGGAAGTAATCTTTTTTGAAAGCGCAAATCCCTTCTCATTTAGTGATATTATTGGAGATTTAGAGCATCAGGAAAAGCAAACGGTTTTCGGACAATTAACCCTTCCAATAGATTCTCTAAATCCAGATAAAAAATATCCCTTAATTATCGGTGTTGCTGGGAGTTTAGGTTGGCGCGAACACCATCAGGATTATCTGAAAATGTATCAAGAAGAGGGATTTGCAACCTTTGAACTGAATAGTTTTAAAAGTCGGGACATCACTTCTACTGTTGGCTCGCAAGATGAAGTGACTATCGCAGCCATTATTTTAGACGCTTATTTGGCCCTTGAAAAACTAGTAAAGCATCCAAATATACACAAAGATAAAGTGGCCATTACTGGTTGGAGTTTAGGAGGTGGGGTGGCCCTCTTTTCAGGCTGGCTTCCTTTAAAAAATGCGATTACCACCGAGGTCAGCTTTGCCGCTCATTTAGCGTTTTATCCACCCTGCTTTATTAATGCGGAAAATCTAGATTTCACCCAATCTCCCATGCATATTATGATTGGGGAGTTGGATAATTGGACGCCAGCGACACCTTGTAATCACTTGGTTCAAAAACTTCAAGGGAGAGCAAATATTGACATCACAATTTTTCCAGAGGCACATCATTCCTTTGATAGCCAAACCCCTGTAACGAGAAATGAAAAAGGCTATAGTTTTAAAGATTGCTTATTTACACTCACAGAAGAAGGCGACGTTTTGATGAATTATTTATATTTCCCAATGTCCTCTCCCTTACTTCAAAAAATAGGATTTTCATTTTGCGTCGAACGAGGAGTAAATATTGGAGGAAACCCTAAAGCACGAAAAAAGGCCTATGAATTTGCGAAAACATTTATGAACGCAACGTTAAAGAACGAAGAAGACAAAGGAGGGAAATGACCTTAAGGGATAGAGACGAAAGCCTATGGAGGGTTAATGGATAAATGTGGTTTGAGACATCATAAAAACAAAAGACGGGTGTTCAAATCATATTTTAAAACGAGAGGCGTATTCTGAAAAGTAATCTTATAGATCGAAATAATACGAGAGTTGACCGTAAATAAGCCACCAAGAGAAGCCATTAGCAGGAATAATATGGAATTATTAACTAATTGTTTAGGGGTTATTTGGAAAGATTTCGTTGCATTAATCTATCCACAACGATGTATAGGATGCACGACTCCTCTGGTAAAACACGAGCAATATTTGTGTACCCGTTGTTTTTTGAATTTGCCTTTCTTTGAATCACCATACTGCCAAAATCAAAAGCTGTCTGTATATTTCAGTTTTTTACCAAAGGTCTCATCGGTTAAGGCTTATTTAGTCCTTAATAAAAAGGGGCTCACAGAATCAATACTGTATGGGCTAAAGTATCACGGAAATAAAGAGCTAGCATTACTGATGGGGAAACATTTTGGTGCTTCTTTAACCTCTAAAGGAGTGCTTAAAGCCGACTATTTAATACCTATTCCTTTGCATCCTGATAAGGAGCAAAAGAGAGGATTTAATCAAAGTCGGGAAATAGCAAAGGGGCTGTCAGAAAAATTAGGTATTCCTATCAACGATGAGGTCATTATAAGAACAAAAGAAGAACAAGTGCAGAGCAAGCAGGACAAGGTAACTCGATGGCACAATCAAGGGGGGGTGTATACTGGAGTTAATGTGGATGCTTTGATAGGGAAGTCAGTGATTTTGGTCGATGATGTGATTACGACAGGAGCCACGATGGTCGCTGTTTGTGAACTGATCGGGCCGAAGGTGAGTGAGATAACTATTTTGGCCCTTGCCACAGGAAAATAAATAGACAGAGAATGTAATGAGTTACGTGTAATGGGTTCATGGGACAGGCTTTTTATCTGCTTAGCAGAGGCGAATTTAATAGCGCCTCTATGACCGAACCCCTATTCACATGAACCGAACCTTTTGTCTCCATTTAAGCCGGAGATTACCAGAGGAATTACCTTATAAAAAATGGATTTAGAGTATTTTTTGATCCTGAGAAAGGAAAGAGGAGTCAAATCGATTTTAATCGATACAATCGAACTCCAGCCAGACCAAAAGAAACGAGAACGAGACTTAAACCGATGAAGTGAAAAACTTCAGGATCCGCGCCTACAAATTCTCTACGAATGCGCGCCAAAAAAGTCATGGCCATAACGAAACCAACATAATAGAAGTAGATCAAATGGTGGGCTGTTTTCCGGATTTTCCCTATAAAGAAGGGATAGCAAAGGATCCCCACATATGCCAAGAAGCCCCCCATGAGTTTAACAGGTACGATGGGTAAGTGATTCAACCCTACAGAGGCGGCTAAAAAGCCAAAATGTATGATGTGCATGATACTAAAAACAGTAACCCATTTCTTTGTTTTAATAAGGATTATTTTGTGGGTATGCTCCTGTATAAACCAATAGAATCCGAGTAAATATAAGAGAAAGGAAAATCTACCAGAATAGCGGGCCGCATATCGAAAGACCTCTCCCAAATCATCCTTTAAAACAAAAAACGTCAGGAAAAGAAGGCATTCAAACGTAAGCCCAATTAAGACAAGACGTCGCGTTAACATATATTGGGTTTGTATCTACACAATGCTTCAAAAGATTCCCAAAAAATAAAATGTAAGGAGGTCAAAAGCAAAGGGAACAAACAAAAAAGGCGATCTGCATTTTTGCAGATCGCCTTTTTTTATTAATTTTTATTTAATAATTTGATCCAGCATGAATCATGGCGCATCTAAAGCCAATGGCAGAGGTAGAAGAATCTTCAAAAATGGCACGTCTGGTTCCTGGAGATAACCAATAGGCTACGTCGGTCCAAGATCCTCCTTTGAAGACCCTCATCCGCTTCATAGGAGGGTTATCTACATTATACTGTGATCTAGGTACACCCGCATTTAGAGCTTCTTCTTCAGTCTCATAAGCTTTTTCGTTACCAATGAAACTATAGTTACCATCATACTTATCTTCTTCATCCAATACAGCATCACGTCTCACGGGATTTAAGTCATCCATATCTTGAAAGGAGAGCGGACGATAAACATCTTGAACCCATTCGTTTACGTTACCAGCCATATTGTATAGGCCATAATCATTAGGAGGGTAGTTGTAAACATAATCTGTAATCATAGACCCATCATTTAGTTTCCCCGCAATACCGGCATAATCACCTCGACCTCTTTTGTAATTCGCCAACATGTAGCCAAGACTCTTGCCATAAGGATTTCTAAGTGAATGACCATCCCATGGGTAAATTCTACTGTTTGTTTGTTGCTCATCTAACCACTGCGTACCTATAAGTGCTTGTGCAGCATATTCCCATTCTGCTTCTGTAGGAAGACGATAAGCGGGCAATACGATACCCGATTCAATCGGCACACGAGAACTGTTATTTTGAACACTTGCAACTTCAGTGTTCTCATCTTCAGCGAAAGCATCGTCTTCAGCGAAAGCATCCTCTTCGCCACCACCGTCTTCACTTTCTTCAAAAAAACCAGCATCCGTTGCTAATTTGAGGTTTACTACCTCAGTTCGCCAAGCGCAATAATTCACAGCCTGTCTCCAGTTGATACCTACAACAGGGAAAAATCTAAATCCAGGATATCTGTAGTAATGTGAAACATAAGGATCGTTGAAAGCAAGGTCTCGTGACCAAACCGTGGTATCAGGCAAGTTATTTTGCCAGTAAACTTCTTCAGAGTCAATACGAATATAATGCTCATATTCAAGCCAGTTGATGTTGGTTATTTCTGTTTCATCCATGTAAAAGGACGCGACGGTTACGGAACGTTCTACATTGTCTCTTGAACTTACAACGTCTTCTTCCGAAGAACCTAAGACGGCTCTACCGCCCTCTATGAAAACAAGGTTAGGACCTACGGGTTGACCGGCATATTCATTAACTTGAAAACTACCCCCATCTTCTTCATCTACATTCCATTCTAAACCGGTGACCGTACTGGCACTTCCAGGATCGGAACTATTGGGATTACCCCCTCCAAAGATACAAGAGGTCAAGATTAATGCTATTGTCATGGCATAGGTCAATGACTTCACCATAGAATAAATATTTTCCATAAGATTGGTTAACTATCTTTAAACTTAATAACGCTAATGTAAGTAAAAATTACATTATTTCATGAAATGGAAAATGAAAAAGCGATTTCTTCTTCTTAAAAATCAAAAAAAGTGAGAAAATCGGGCTGAAACCTCTAGTTTTTACTAAAAAAGGAAAAAACATTGAAGGAATCATCAAGGGAATTAATGCTTTCTATAGAAAAAATTAATTTTTGATTTTGTTCTTTGATTTTACATCGTTTAGGATGCGTTTGCGCAAATTGAATGAGACTTTTAAAAGTAGGAGAATGAAAATAAGCGTCCTTTTTACCTTCTAATATGTGTAGCTTCATGGCACTATTTTTTAAAATTATTTTATCTATGCCAAAATCACGGCCGAGCCAACGCAACCGTACAGATTTTATCAATTCGTTTATGGGCTCAGGTAGCGGACCAAACCGATCTTTGGTGCTGTTTTCTAGAGTGAGCAGGGCCTCATCTGTTTCTACGTTGTCTAAATCATTGTATAATCTAAGCCTTTCAGAGGTATTGGTAATATACTCTTGAGGAATAAGGATTTCAAGATCGGTTTCTAACACACAATCATTAACAAATGAATCGGAGATCTTCTCGTGTGCCAAGTCGTCCTGAAACAATTCTTTGAATTCATTTTCTTTTAGTTCAAGGACCGCATCATCGAGAATTTTATGATACATATCAAAACCAAGATCGTTTACAAAACCACTTTGTTCACTTCCTAATAGATTGCCTGCTCCGCGAATATCCAAATCCCTCATGGCTACTTTGAAACCATCGCCCAATTCTGAGAATTCTTCAAGTGCGATCAAGCGTTTTCTGGCATCAGAAGAGACCGTGGAATGAGCAGGCGTTAATAAATAGCAGTAAGCCTTGGTATTTGACCGCCCCACTCGACCCCGCATCTGATGAAGATCAGAGAGACCAAACATGTGCGCTCTATTGATGATGATCGTGTTGGCATTAGGAATGTCTAATCCAGATTCGATAATGTTGGTTGATATCAAAACATCGTAGGCACCATTTATAAAACTGACCATGACTTTTTCTAATTTTGGACCGGCCATTTGCCCATGCGCAATGGCGATTCGGGCGTCAGGAACGAGTTTATAAATCAGATTGGCCAAACTTTCAATATCTCCGATTCGGTTGTGAACAAAGAAGACTTGACCTTTTCTTCGAAGCTCATGATGAATGGCGTCCCTGATGACCTCTTCACTAAACTCACAGACTTCTGTGGTAACGGGAACTCTATTTGGGGGAGGAGTGGCGATGATAGATAAATCACGAGCACCCATGAGGGAAAAATGAAGGGTCCGCGGGATGGGTGTCGCGGTCAGTGTCATGGCGTCTACATTCACGCGTAATTCTTTCAATTGCTCTTTAATTTTGACGCCAAACTTTTGCTCTTCATCAATAATCATTAGGCCAAGGTCTTTGAAAACCATGTCCTTGTTAACAATACGATGCGTACCAATGAGGATATCTATGTGACCATCATGTAATTTTTTCTTGATGACTGTAATTTCCTTGGCGGTTTTAAATCGATTTACAAAATCAACAGTGATCGGAAAATCGCGAAGCCGCTCCGAAAAAGTTTGATAATGTTGGAGGGCCAAAATCGTGGTAGGCACCAGAACGGCCACTTGTTTATTGGCATTTACAGCCTTGAAGGCTGCGCGAATAGCCACTTCCGTTTTTCCAAAACCCACGTCTCCGCAAATCAGACGATCCATAGGGTGTACCCGCTCCATATCTATTTTGATATCCGCGGTAGCGGAATGTTGATCTGGGGTTTCTTGGTACATAAAGCTGGACTCTAATTCGGCTTGCAAAAAAGTATCCTTAGGAAAAGCAAACCCAGGAGCGGTCTTCCTTTTAGCGTAAAGGGCTATTAATTCTTTAGCGATGTCTTTTACTTTACTTTTTACTCGGTTTTTCTTCGTTTCCCAATCTTTAGAACCCAGCTTATTGGTAGCGGGAGGCCCGCCTTCTTTTCCTGCATACTTAGAAATTTTATGCAAGGCATGTACGCTGACGTAGAGTAAATCATCATCTCTATATACCAACCGGATTACCTCTTGTTGATTACCGTTGCGCAAGACTTTATCTAGGCCGGCAAATCGGGCGACACCGTGGTCAACATGAACGACATAATCACCCGTTTGCAAGGATTTGAGCTCCCTGAGAGTAAGGGCCTTTTTTTTGTTGAATTTGGGTTTTTCATTGGTTCGATGTATCCGATCAAATATTTGATGGTCTGTCAAACAGGCAATTTTTGAAGCAGGAGAGATGAAGCCTGCGTTGAGACTACCCATGATTCCAGAAAAGGACAAAGAGGGATCAATTTCCTCAAAAATGGTTGTCAGTCGTTCAAGTTGTTTCTCAGAATTGGAGAAGATAAAAAGATGAAACCCGTCATGTTGTAATGCGCCAAGACTATCTGCCAAGAACTCGAAGTTTTTATTAAATGAAGGCTGGGGCTGATTTTCAAAATTGATTTCAAAAGAAGGGGATAGAAAAGCACGTTTACCAAATTCTATTACTTTACGTTTTTCTAAGAGCGAAGTAAAAGAAGTAGAAGTTTCGTAAAGGAAGGAGGGGGACTGAACGACCTGGGTGTTGTTGCTTGCTGAGATAACGGCCTGGAATAAAGCCGCCGCTTTTTCAAATGCTTTGGCTATGATATCCTGAGTTTCTCTTAAATCTTTGATCCAAACTAACGTATTTTCTGGCAAATATTCCAATAAAGAAATTCGCTCTTCTTTCAATAATTGGGTGTGCGTGTTGGGCATGATGGAAGCCCATTGAAGCGTATTGTTGGATAATTGCGTTTCTGGATCAAACGTACGAATGCTTTCAATTTCGTTCCCAAACAATTCAAGACGTAGGGGAAATTCAGAACTAAAGGAGAACACATCAATGATGCCTCCTCGTACGGCAAATTGTCCGGGCTCATAAACAAAATCAGTACTTTCAAAACCATAGGTTGAGAACAATTCCGATAAAAAGGGAATATCAACGAGTTCTCCGACATTTGCTTTAAAGATGTTTTGAAGCAGCGAACGTTTGTTAAGTACTTTTTCTACCAGAGCTTCTGGATAGGTAACAATGATTTTGGTTTCTTCATTAAGGACCCGTGTCAAGGTTTCAGAACGATGAAGAATATTGGCATTATCTATAGATTCGGGTTGATAGGGTTTCTTGTATGAAGTAGGAAAAAAAGAGGGACCCCTCGTTTCTCCCAAATGGCTCAAGTCATTCAGGAGTAAATCCGCATCTTCTTTGTCGTGCATGATCACGAGCAGGGGCAAATCAATTTTTTCTGAGGTAACTAATAGATTCAGGGCATCTGAACTGCCGACCAATCCTTTGAGTTTGATGTTTGTCTGAGGTTCACCAATCTTTGCCAAAAGAAGATTAAGAGCGGGGTCATTTTCAAAAAGTGAGATGACTTCTTTTACTTGCATTTCTGAATTTTAAAACTCGACGACAAAGCTAAAACTTTCCCATTCCAAAAAAATTTTACGAGATCAAAAGGTGGGAAAAACACAAAAGAATTTTTAGGGTGAAAGGAAAAAATCAAATAGGCCCCTAAAACCATTAAAAAATAATGAAAAACCCATATTATTGTGGCAGAATGAATAGAGACGATGGTTCAGACAGATAAGGAGCAACGCTGGCCCCAAGGGATAAATGCCTCATTACTGGCCCAACAGTTAAAACAGTTTCAAAAGGGATTTCCCTTTGCGAAATTGATAAAACCTGCGAAGATTTCCGAGGGGATTATACGTTTGACAGCGACACAAAAAAAAGAATTACGGGCCCTTTATGAGCAGCGAGGAAAGGCCAAAAAGAAGGTAAAATTTACCCCAGCATCAGGCGCGGCAACAAGAATGTTCAAGGGTCTTTTCGAATATCTTTCAGAAGTAAATCAGTACGGAGGAAAAGAGAAGGATAGGCACTTACTTACAGATCAAGCAGCGCAGTTCTTGAACCATTTGTCGCAATTTCCTTTTTATAAAACGCTGAAAGCAGGTCTTATCGAAAAAGGGATCTTTGAGGAAGTGCCCAAGGAGGTAATAAGGGAATTATTGCAGGAAAAAGGCTTAAATTATGGGCAGTTGCCCAAAGGACTTATAAAGTTTCATGCCTACCCAGAGGGAGTGCGGACGCCAGTCGAAGAGCATCTCGTTGAAGGATGTTTGTATGCCGCTGATGATCAAGGACGCGCCCACATCCATTTTACTATTAGTGCCCATCATCGCGATGCTTTTGATAGGCACTTAAAAGAAGTGCGCTGGCTGTATGAAAAGAAATATGGAAAAACCCTTGAGATTACCTTTAGCGAGCAAAAAGCCTCAACTGATACGATAGCGGTCGATTTGAAAAATGAACCGATAAGAGCAGATGATGGGTCTCTGTTTTTTCGACCAGCCGGCCACGGGGCGTTGCTCGAGAACCTCAATGAGATTGATGCAGACCTTATTTTTATAAAGAACATAGACAACATTTCTATCGACCGATATCCGTCAGAGACCATTGAATATAAAAAAATATTGGGAGGAAAGTTACTCGAGGTCCAAGCTAAAGTATTTTCCGTCATACAAGAATTAGAGGCAACTTGTTCTGAACAAAGGATGATCGAGATGAATCAATGGGTGCGTAATGAATTGGGCTTTGATTCATTTGTTGATCTCAATATAGTGGATTTATTGGACCATTTGAAACGCCCGATCAGAGTTTGTGGGATGGTAAAAAATGAGGGGGAACCTGGCGGAGGCCCCTTTTGGACGGCTACAGATCAAGGACGGTCTCTACAAATTGTGGAGGGGGCACAGGTTAATTTTAGGGAAACGGAGCAAAAACAAATTTTTGAAAAAGCGACTCACTTTAATCCGGTTGATATTGTTTGTGGGGTCAAAAATCATAAGAATGAAAAATTTGATTTGCTGAAGTTTCGTGATTTAAGTGCAGGGATCATCACTCAAAAGGCTCAAGGCGCTAGGGATCTTAAAGTACAAGAATTGCCCGGATTATGGAATGGCGCCATGGCCTATTGGCATACGATTTTTGTGGAAGTTCCATTGAGTACGTTCAATCCAGTAAAAACAATTAACGACTTATTGAAACCCGCGCATCAATAACGTCATGCTAATAGCAATTATTGATTTTTAGAGGCAGAATGGCCAAGTAGTATTCTTCCAATATTAGAGGAAAAGAGAGGTCATAGAGTAGAAAAAAGTAAGAAAAGAAGGACAAGGGTTACTTCAAAATGGACGCTAAAAAGGAAGGGACAAAACATTTAAGAGAGAGGAACAAAAGCGGGGAAGCATTTTTCATTATCGGATGATTAAAAGAATCACAAAACGAAATTTAAAAGCAGGTCATATTCTATTAACTTCACACTTAGAAAGATAGAATGGAAGTTATCTATGTACTTATAGGGGATAGGTGGAGGCGATTCACTTGGTTATTATTAGCGGGAGGCGTCTCAGCCATATTATATGCGTATGGCATTAAAGTCGTACATGATACACTGACTACAGAGAATAATGTGGAAAACATAATCTCTGTGGTTCTATTAATCACCGTTTCAGTGGGTCTTTCAGTTTTTTCAGGGCAGCACATGAATCGTCTTTTTGAAGAAAAAATCGATGTTTTAAGAATTGATTTGAGTCGAAAAGTAATGAAGACCTCATTTGAAACAATAGAAAGAAA
>TARA_B110000037_G_scaffold171240_1_pt1 | contig 31586 bp, 38 predicted proteins | sample TARA_B110000037 | Tara Oceans TARA_B110000037 (sample SAMEA4397196) | marine metagenome | biome: Polar Biome; feature: [MIX] marine epipelagic wind mixed layer (ENVO:01000061); material: water (ENVO:00002006), including particulate matter (ENVO:01000060) such as... | depth 10-100 m | reverse complement strand
CGGGATTCCCTAACTAAATTCTAAGTTATTAATTTTTATTGTATTATATTAAAATGGGTATTATACTAGACTCTCAAGATCAATTGAAATATCAAATACTTGACACAGTCATTGTATTCTTATTAGGATCATTATTATTGTTTTTCTTTACCACAATGATAAATTTTCCCAGAATCTTCCTCGTATCTTTCGCAACTTATATAACAATACTTATATTGTTACACACAATATATATGAACAGATATTGTACAAATGACAATAATCATAAAAATAAACAAAATCTTATAAATTTCATGTCGGTCTATACTATATGTTTAAATTTACTAATGATATTTGTTGTTTCGAATAATTATATTTAAAATATGTTTTTTTCAAATCCATTAACTTCATGATTGAAAACACCTTGGATGTCTAAGGAATTTTCACCTAATTCGTTGTAGAAGACACCATAGTTGTATTTATCAAATACATTGTTTTGAACATCCTCTAAATTTTTTCCACTCACTTCATATTCTTTAATGAACTCATCGTTCATATTTTTTATTTTTGAACAATGTCCTGGTAACTCATTTGTCTCTTGGACCTTTTCAGGTTTTTTTTCATCATCTTTCTTTTTTATTTTTTCTTTTTTATCGTAAGTGTCTTTGTTTTTGTCATTTACAATATCTTTTTTAGTTTTATTGCTAAATTTTTCTTTTACATATAGTTTGCTAAAAATGACATATGCGATGGATACGATTAGTAATCCAAACATTAGATCATTAATTATAGAAAAAGTAAATAATACAATACTTATGACAACAATTGTATTAAATGTATTTTTACTAATATTTACTTTTCTCATGAATAGGGATGAAAGAAGCACAAGAAGTAATAATAATTTTGTATGTTCTTTTGTAACCATTTTTATTAAATTAAATACATAAAAAAAAATGATATAAGTATTTGTAAATAATTTCATAGTATATATATGTACGCGATAAACCATGTCTAAAAGTTTAACGAAACGTGGTTATGGAATTTCAAAAGATGATTCAAAAATAGACATCGACGATATTAAAGAAAGCTTGACTGTAAAACCCCACTCTATATATGAAGATAATACAAATGGACAATTTAAAGTTTTCCTTGAAAGTAGCAAAAAAATATACGTACCTAAATATTGGGGACTTTCTAAGTTTGGTGTTCCTAATGAAGATAAAATTCACCCTCCACAAGACATAGAAGCTCAATTCGTTGGATCATTACGAGACTATCAGTTAGAACCTGTGCGTAAGTTCATTGAATGTTGTAAAGATACTAAAAAACGTGGTGGTATTCTACAACTTCCACCAGGATGGGGAAAAACTGTAATGGCTTTGAATATTATTTCAAAATTAAAAGTAAAAACTCTTATTATTGTTCATAAAGAATTTCTTATGACTCAATGGAAAGAACGTATTCAACAATATCTCGGTAATGTTAGCATTGGTATTATCAAACAAAATGTTATTGAAAATGATAATGATATAGTTATCGCAAGTCTACAAAGTATCAGTATGAAAGATTACGGTGAAGAAGTTTTCAAAGGATTTGGGTTAGTAGCTATTGACGAATGTTTTCCTTTCAATACATATATCAATACCGACCAAGGATTAATTGCAATCGGGACTTTATATGAAAGCTGGAGTATAAACAAAGACCCTAGTAAATTGCCGAAGATATATAGTTTCAATCAAGATAAGAAAACGTTTGAGTTGAAACAACTTACATATGCATGGAGAAAAGAAAGAAACGAACTTGTAAAAGTAAAAATGTCCAAACGAGTGATAAACTGCACCCCTGAACATAAAATACTTACAACAAATGGATATGTAGAGGCAAAAAAATTAACAACAAATTCACTTGTAATTTCTAAATATGATGTAGAACATCAAGATAATATTATTGCCCCCACACTTAATGATGATCAGTTACAAATTATATATGGTTCTTATCTTGGTGATGGTCATATTCAAAGAACTGTTAAAAATCGTTTCAGATTAAAATTGACACATGGTAATAAGCAATATTCTTGTAAGTGGAAAGCTTATATGTTTAATATTGATGACATTGATATTATTGAAAAGAATGGATATTCACAAAAACCAGCTTGTAGTTTCAGTTCAAAGATTTTTGACAGTGATATAGATTTTCCTACAAATACAAAAAAAGTACCAAACGAATTACTCGAAAGATTGGATATACGTGGTGTAGCTATATGGTTCCTGGATGATGGTTCATATCAAAATAAAAGCATTACACTACATACTAATAATTTCCAGTATGAAGAGCAGGAAAAATTTGTAAAGTATTTCAAGTCAATTGATATAAGTTGTGATATAAAAAAAACAAAAAACAAATATCATTATCTTTATTTTAATAGAGAGAATTCCGATAATCTATTAAGAAAGATTAAACCATATGTTCATGAATCTATGTCATATAAAATTGATCAAGAAATAGAACATGAACATTATAAATGGAATAATCAATTCCTTGAATATGGAACACTGAGAGTGTCTTCTATTGAATACTATACAAATAAGGGTTACAAAAGATGTAGCAAACCATATGTTTACGACATAGAAGTTGAAGATAATCACAACTTTATAATAGGTTCAAAACCAGCATTAAGTTCTACAAAAATATATATTGATGGTCCTGTTGTATCCAACTGTCACCACATGGGAGCACAAGTCTTTTCAAGAGCCTTGTTTAAAGTTAATTTTAAATATTCACTAGGACTTTCAGCAACTGTATCTCGAAAAGATGGATTATCAAAAGTTTTCAAATGGTTCTTAGGGGATATTGTTTATAAAGCAAAAGCAAAACAAAGCGATGACGTTAATGTTTTAATAAAATATTTCTATGAGTCGGAACCAGAGTATAGCCATATTCCATTGCTGTATAATGGTAAACCAAATATAGCAAAATTAATCAATCAAGTGTGTTCTTATGCACCACGAACTCAAATGTTAGTTGATGAATTGGAAAAAGTCTTAGATAAAGAGTCTGATAGAGAAGTTATTATTCTGAGCGATAGGAGAAATCATTTACAAGAAATAGAATCTTGCTTGAATAGTAAAGGTTTCAAAAACATTGGATACTACGTTGGAGGAATGAAACAATCAGATTTGAAAGAAAGTGAAAAACAAAATATTTTGCTTGGAACATATAATATGGTAAGTGAAGGTTTTGATCTACCAAAATTGAATACTCTTGTTCTCGCATCTCCTAAAAGTGATGTTGAACAATCAGTAGGAAGAATTCAAAGACAATTGAAAGAAGAAAGAAAATACACTCCACTCATTATTGACATTGTTGATCAGTTTTCATTGTTTAATAATCAAGGGATAAAAAGGAAAACATTCTATAAAAAAAAAGGTTATAGTATTGGTGAGATAGATAAACTTGAAAATAAAGTTGTTCTACCCCGTATGGCATTTTTAGAATAAAAAAATATATTCGAGAATATTAAATAGTTATCATGTTCGCTGTTGTTTTGAAAAACACAATTTTTATTTTATTTATTGTTTGTATTGGATACTTTTTGATAGATAATCATTTAAACGAATTAGAGAATGAATCTAAAAATTGTAATAAAAATAATGATGCTTTAAATAGGACGGTCCCTAAAAAACCTGTACCAGAATCAAAGTCTATTTTAAAGGATATTATCACAAGTGTTCAAAAAGAGAGTGAACCACTAGAAGTAAAAACAATTGCAAATGATATTGAAAAAAATAATATTCCTGACATAATGAATATTTCTCTCGAACAATATGTTAAAGAATCTACCTCAAATCCCATGAAGTTGAAAGTTGATGAAGGAATGAAGGAAATTTATAATTATGTATACAATGATAGAAAAGCTAACGAAGAATTAAATTCTATATATGATGCTACTAAAGTTTCAAACGTGCATAAAGATGATACGATATTATGTGAAAATAAAGAGGACACTAAAATAAAAAATATGTGCAATGATCCCATAGGCGAACATCATAAAAACATTTCATATGAACATATAGAAGTTTTATCTTTACCCAAACAATCGTTGTACGATTTCGTGGATAAAAACATTTAAAAAATGATAATATATATGAATATATAGTTATTATTTGAATATGCAAACAGGAACAATTTCATTTTGTGATAAGCAATCCTTGAATATCAAATCCAATGATACAAAAAAATATTTTAATGATAAGTTATTGAACTATAATGTTAAAATTCTTCAAAAACATTTTGAAAAATTTGAAAATGATACATTTAATAAATTAAAAAAGAACCCATACATTGCATCTTTAAAATCGAATGGCAATCCCTACCTACTTTTTCTGACAAAATTTCATAAAACAGATATTTCTATTATGATTGATAAAAAAATTCAACAAGGATATTTTCTTCCACGAATGATTATTGATAGATTATGTTTTGATACAAATCTATTTACTGATACGTTATTTGACGGTGAAATGATTAAATCAGGAGAGCAATGGATATTCATGATAAATGACGTTCTCGCTATTGAAGGCGTGAAGCAAGATAATGTCAATTTCATTAAAAGATACAATAAAATACATGAAATTATTAACAATAAATATCATCCATTGCCTCAACAAAAATTCAACATTCAAATTAAGAGGTATTTTAAATTAAATGATATTGAACAATTAATGAACTTTAAAAATCAGTTGAACTATACTACACGTGGTATAATTTTAAAACCAATGTTTCTTAAATTTAGGGATATTCTATTTAATTTTGATGATTCATTGATTGATAACAAGAGAAAAGTAAAATATTCTGAAAATAACAAGTTCATTGAAAGTATTAGTACTAATAATAATCTAAAAAATTTGTGTACAAGTAAAGAATCCACAAATGTTGATATAACAACTAATACAAAAGTCATCGCGAACAAAATTTTGGAAATAGAAAAAACAGAAAAGCCTGATGTATTCAATTTATATGATGATAGCAAAAAACATATTGGAATAGCATGTATTTCAACTCTTAAAACAAGTAAACTTTTACATAATGCTTTTAAAACGACAAAGCTTACTGAAAAAATAAAATTCGAATGTGAATATACTGATAAATTTTCAAATAAATGGATACCTGTTGTTATGTGTTAAAATCCTTTTATAGTTTCTTCTATAAGATTAACCAACAAATTTTCATCACATGCTCTACCGTAATTAACATTAAAGAAAATTTCTTTTATAATGTTTTCATCATAGTCTTCAGAAATTTGAAAGTTCAAATATACAAGATTATTAATTTTAAATGTATGACGATAACATGATATCATATCATATATATTTTGATTAGATGGAAACATATATGTGGCTTTTTGTTTTTTTTTCATTCTTAGATTGATGAAATCTAAGTTATTCATAGTTATTTGTTGAGAATCATGAATAATAAAATCATAAACATTTTCGTTATTATCTTCTGCAATATATTCCATTTTTGAATTATATGTCTTTACACTTGTTTTTTTAAAATTTTTATAACGTAGTTTTTTTACATTTTCAAAGATTCTATTGAATTTATTATTAGGTAAATCAGTATCAATACAACCTTGTTGTTTCTTGTTAATTACATATAGTTCGATATAATTAACTTTATCATCAAAAAGTGTTTTATTCATGATATAAAATAAAAGTATATACTATAGTCTATGTAATATTTAAATCAAATTTTTATCTTTAAAAAATGATTTATACACATATCAATAAATATATTACTATATTACTACATTTCAATTATGATAGAAGATAATGAATACAGAGTAAAAGCACAAAATAAGATTAAACAATTCATTAATATTGATGAAAAACAAGTTGATGACCTAGAAATAGGAATATATAATTGGTGCATTGATTATTCAAACATTAATAATATTTTCCCTGGTTGGAAGAATGACGTGTTTCTAAAGATGTACAATAATAAATTGATATCTGTATTGTCAAATTTAGACCCTAACTCTTATCTACAAAATACACATCTTCTTAATAGATTGAAGAATGGAGAATTTAAGCCACATGATATACCATTCATGGAACCATATGAGCTAAATCCAGATAAATGGATCTCTATCCTCAAAAAGAAAAGACAAAAAGAACAAAGTTTATTGAATTCAAACACAGAAGCCAAAACAGATCTATTCAAGTGTGGAAAATGTAAACAAAGGAAATGTTCATATTATGAAATGCAAATTAGATCTGCAGATGAGTCGGCAACAATATTTATCACATGTCTTAATCCAGCCTGTAAAAATAAATGGCGCATAGGATAAAAAAGATATTTGAAAATACGTTTTACAATATATGCAGTTAAAAAATATCAAAAATATAATTTTGTAAACATAGATTCAATCGAAATAGGTTTAAAAAAAATGTTATAGTTTAAATTAAATGAAAGTGATTGTGTTTGGACACAATGGATGGATTGGAACGATGATGTGTGCTCTTCTTGAGAAAGAAAAAGGTATAGATATTGTTCGCCCTACAATTCGTGCAAATAATGCATCTGATATTGAAGTTCTTATAGAAAAAGAAAAACCTACACACATAATGTCATTCATTGGACGAACACATGGAAAAATTGGTGATAAAGAATATCCTACAATTGATTATTTAGAACAACCTAGTAAACTTGATGAAAACACCCGTGATAATTTATTCTCTCCACTTGTATTAGCTATATTATGTAAAAAACACAACATACATTTAACCTACTTTGGAACAGGATGTATATTTACATATGACAATGAACATCCGTTCTCGGACGAAACAACGGGTTTTAATGAAAACGATATACCTAATTTTACTGGTTCCGGATATTCTACAGTAAAGGGATACACTGATCAACTTATGCAATTGTTTTCTGACAATGTTTTAAATTGTCGCATAAGAATGCCAATTACATCAAAACATGAACCTAGAAACTTCATCACCAAAATCACAACGTATGAACGAATATGTTCAATACCGAACTCTATGACTGTATTAGATGAATTACTCCCTTATGCACTTGATATGGCAAAACGACAAATAACTGGAACATATAATTTTACGAATCCTGGGCTAATCAGCCATAATGAAATATTAGAGTTGTATCGTGAAATTGTTGATACAACATTCACTTGGGAAAATTTCTCAATTGAAGAACAATCAAAAATAATAGCATCTGAACGTTCTAATAATTGTTTAGATACAGTAAAGTTAACGACATTATATCCTCAAATAATGCCTATTAAACAAAGTGTGAGAGAAGTACTAAACAAATTCACAACAACATATACAACTTAAAATCCTTTGAAAATATCTTTTAATAATAGAGATGGTATTTTATATCTTTCTTCTATTTTCTTAATTGGTTCTTGAGATGTATGTCCTTGCATACGAGGACCACTTTGCACTGTATGTTGATGAAACCCGTATTTTTTTTTGTGTGCACACATATGTTGCCCTTCACATTTCAATGGTTCAAAACTAGAATTTGTCCATACATCTGTATTTTTTCTGTAGCTAAATCCATACTTGCAATATGATATTGTTTTTCTGTCATTTCTATTTTTCATTATATTCATATGGCGTAAATAACCCACTGGATTTTCAATTGTGTATGAAAGGGGTTTAAAATAGTGTATTATTTTTAATGCTCTCTTCACAAGTTTCAATGCACCATCTATATCTCTTTCTCCGACTGTTTTTGCATAACTAAACTCAGTACAAGGTGGACTTGCCCAGATTACATCAAAATATCCTGGATGATATTTTTTATAGTTCCATTTTAAAATATCACATCTAAACGTTGCAGGATATAATATATCTACACTTATTACTTCATATCCCAATTTTTTTGCAACGTTTCCAACACTACTTGACCCACTGAATAATTCTAATAATCTTTTTTTTTTAGTACTAATAACCATTCGAATAATATTACTATTACTATATATATTATTTTGTTCAAGTATTTTTGAATAAATGTAGTGTGTATTATTTAAAATTAAAAAAAAACTTCTTATAGAAAGAATTTCAATGTCTATAATTATAGGTTCAAATAAAAAAGATGCAACAAATATACTTTCATCCAATTATAAACAACAAATAATTGAATATTTGGGTAATAAAATTAAGTCTCTTGGTGTGGATGTAATGAATGTCCAGCATAATATGGATGAGATAATATGGTTGAGAGACATTTTTGTTGTAATAGATAATAAATGTATAATATGCAACCTAACAACTAATGATTCAATTGGAAAAGATCGGAGTAAAGAATATCTTTCAATAGCTAGTACTTTATTTTCTAAATACACAATCGTTCATTTACCAAATGATGTTAAACTCGAAGGTGGTGACATTATTCAAAATGAAAATGATATATTCATTGGTATAGGTGAAAGAACTAATGAAAAAGCTATCGAGTACATGCAATATTTATTTCCAATGAAAAACATTATTCCAATATCACACACCGATATGCATCTTGATTGTGTTTTATCGGTTGTATTTCCGAATACGATACTTTATTCAAGAAAAAGGACACACATAGAGCATAATAAATATATAAATAAATACACTTTACATGATATAGATGATGAAACTGACGGTATATTAGTAACAAATTTTTTAATAATTGGAGATAATATAATTCATAGCAATAGAAGAGAAAATAAAAAAGTCTTAAACATTTTGGAAAACTTGGGCTACACTATTCACATTGTGGATATTAATGAACTTTGGAAAGAAGGAGGAGGTATTCGTTGCATGACACAATGGATACAAAAAACAAATCAAGAAATATATTAAAAATTTATAAACATAAGACTTAATTCAAAATGACCATATCTCTTAGCTTCCAATATTCTTTAGTGTTGTTAATATTTCTACAAATCATAAAAGGTAATACATGATTTTTTAACTCTAGTTCGACAATATCTCTTAGTGAGGTACAGTTTTCTAATTCTGATTCATTCAATAGAGATGGTGCACCGAATGCAAGTTGTTCAAGTCTCAATCCAATTACATTAGTTTTTTCATAAATAGTCATGATATTCCGGGATTTATTCTTACTTGGGTTATAATTAGAATGCACATCAGTAAATGATTCAAAATTGATTACACTACTCATTATTTAATATTATATATACAATATAATTTTTGATTAAATCATTTTTTAATCAATTTTCCAATAATGTTTGCAATGCACACAATAATAAATGTACTTAACATTGGTATTATCATAACGTATAAGAATAACATCATTATCTTCATCAGATTTCTTAGTGCATTCTTTATTAATGCATTTGATATTGTGAACATGTGGCAATGTTATATCAAAATCAATATCTTTTTTTATCCACTTATCAATACTATCATCAGATTTGAAAGATATTTTAGATATGAGTTTGGGTTCATTGACATTGAATTCTTCATAATTTCCACAGAATTTGCAGAAATAATGGACATCTTTTGTTGATTCTTCATCTTCAGTAGATGATACATGTTTAATGTATAACATATTATCACAAAATTTACAAAACTCCATGTTTACAGTGTGCTTTAATTTATATTCGTATAAAAAATCATTTTTTAAGTCTTTTTTTATAGAAATATGGATAAGATCAATGTATACATTATTCACGATTCTTTTATGAAAAAGCGCATAGATAATGTGCAATTGATGAAAGAGTATTTATCGAAGTTAACTAGAGTGGATGAAGTACATATTGTTTCTAAATTTAATAATGTCGAACTAAATGCACAAATGATAAAAAACTTAATAAGAAAAAATAAACCTGAAAGCCCAGATGAAATAGATGAAGCTTTTGATAAGTTCCATAATACATTAAATATGAACAATATATCAAATTATTTAAAACATTTCTCTGCTCTAGAATCTATATCAAAATCTGAGAATTCTGGTATTGTATTAGAAGATGATGTTATCATAGCCGAATCGTTTGAATCAAAAATAGATTCTATTATTGATAGTTCATATGAAATGATTATGTTTGGACAACCATTTACAATAGAACCTGAACAAGAATTTGAAAAAATAAGTAATTATAACAACAAAGTGTTACTTCCATCATGTGAATCATATTTTGTAACACCACAAGTAGCTTCAAATATTATGAAACATATGCTACCATTAGCATATCAAACTAATATTGGTTTATCAATAGCCATAAACAAGACAAACACTGAAGTATACAAATTATATCCGAACATTTGTATCGATGGCTCTAAAATTGGCAAATATACTAGCGGAATTAATAACAATAATATTCTCATGTACAATTCTAAATATAATGAACTTTATAAAATTATTCAAAATGATAAAGTAAATTTAGATGCATTCATGAAATTGTACGAAACAGCTGAGTATAGAGAATCTCCTGATATGTTATATTTAAAAGGTCTTTGTTTGTTAAAATCCAACAAAATTGTTGAAGCGAAAGAAGTATTTGATGTTGTATATTCGAAATTATGCGATGATGGTTGTAAATTAGATAAAACTTCGTCGTTTATGAACAATTATATAAGTTTTTATCGCGTAATGCAACAATAAAAAATGAATTAAAAATATAAAAAATGGATATATATATAAAATGATTATTCCTGTTCGTTGTTTTACATGTGGTAAAGTTCTAGGTGATAAGTGGAATTACTATCAAACAAAATGTGAAGAGAAGAAAATTAAAATGAAAGATGAAAATAAACAAGATGATAATACAGATATGAATGACCTTGCATTTTACGAAAAATGGGGGTATGGAACAATATTAGATGATCTCGGTTTGAAAAGATTGTGTTGCCGTCGACACATGCTTGGAAATGTAGAATTAATAAATATTATCTAATATAATTAATAGAAATATTATGTCTAACCCTATACGTTTCAATCAAGATTTTAACACAAAGCAACAGTTCAATAGAATGAAAACAAATTCAAAGTTATTACAAGAAAAAGATGAACTTTATGATTATTTGAATAAAGATAAAAAGAAAAACTTAAAAAAACTATCAAAATTATTGGCAGATGATGAAAAACAAATTGATTTTATAAATACACCATTGCATAAAATATTATTAAAAACAATTAATACAGTTGAAAACTTTTCCAATAGAGTTATAAAAAGAGATTTTAGTTTTTCTATGAACTATGAAGAAAAAATTTATATTGGAATAGCATGTTTGATGCTCTCTATGCTGTTAATATTATTTTCATTTTAAAAAATATGTTATTTTTTATTAATTATGTTAAAGTCATTAGTGTTAATATTCATTGTTTTAATATTATTTTTTTTCCATAAATTGATAATACAATCTACAAAAGAGTCTTTCAAAGTTACAAGTGTTATTGATGCAAATACTAAAATTAAGGCTATAATAGAAAGAATGAATTATATAAGAAAATACAATAACGTAGTATTTGAAAACCTAAAAAATGTTGTTAATAGTTTATTAATTTCATATTATAAGTTCATTAACAATGAAATGATGAAAGTTGATGATATATCATTCTATAAACAACAATTAGATAGTATATATGAAGAAATGTCTTTGAATTTACCTCATAAATATCACAAAAGATTAAAACATGATATAAAAAGTCTTAATACAGAGTTAAATAAAAAAATTGAGCTATTGAAAATAAAATCGTTCAAAAATCCCATAAAAATATCCTTGATGAATTATAATTATATATGATTCTCAATTCTGAAACGTTGATCAACAATTTCATCATAAAATATGTGAATTCACCTACTGATATGGTATCTAAACAATTTTTGAGAAAATGCAAATATTTATTACAAATCAATGAAGAATGTAACTTCTTAAGTGATAAGAATTATATAATCATTCTATCATCTTTGTCAATGAATGAACAGAAAATGCTCATAAGATTTTTTCAGGTCTATTTATTTAGAGTATATAACGTAAAGAAGATGTTTTATGATAAAAATATAGATTGGGTTCAATTGAAAGAATTTGTAGAGAGTAATAAAATATACAATAATTTATTTTTATCATGCTTTCATTATTTTTTTTAAAAAAATAAGTTCTGTTTAATTAATAATAATGAACAATTGGGACATAATAAAATCATATTTTGAATCAAATACTAATTATTTATCAAAACATCAAATAGAATCTTTTGATATTTTTCTTAACGATACAATCCCATACACTGTAAAAACATTAAATCCTTTCGTATTGATTTTCAAACATCCACAACAACCTAATAAGGAATTATACGAAATTCAAGTTTTTATAGGTAATGAAGATGGTAACGATGTTAGAGTTGAAAAGCCTACATATAATGAAAATGATCCATTGTTACCAAATATAGCCCGCCTTCAAAGTATGACATATAATGCTAATATTTTTGTCGATATTACTATTAAATTTAAAGATATTATACAAGATAAAGAAGAAATTGTAAAACATAAAAACATAAGAATTGGTTCAATTCCGCTTATGTTACATAGTAGTGGTTGTTACTTGAAAAATAAGAAAACAGATGAGATTACTAAGTTGGGTGAATGTCCTTATGACCAAGGGGGGTACTTTATTATTGACGGAAAAGAAAAAGTTATCATTTCTCAAGAAAGAATTGCACCAAATAAATTGTTTTTATCTGTTCCTACTGCCGATAACATGGATTATAGTTTGAAAGGTGAATGTAGATGTGTATCTGATGAAAATAAATTGTTTGCCAAAGTTTTATATTTATATATGATGAAAAAACCAAGAAAATATATGAAATCTCAAAGAGATGAAGATGAAAATGAAAATGAAGATGAAGATGAAGATGAAACTCTCTTGAACGATAACCAATACATATCTGTTGATATAATGAGTATAAGGCAAAAAAACTTACCTGTATTTCTTATTTTCCGTGCATTAGGTATAGAAAGTGATAAAGAAATTATCAATCATATTTTGAACGATGATGAACAAAAGAATCCTAATATGCTTGAAATGGTAAGAAAACTTGTAATCGATTGTAAAAAAAGAATAGACGGAACACATATATTTACACAAAAACAAGCCTTATTTTATTTGCAAAAATCTACACAATTTGATGACGAAGATTATGTGAAATATGTTTTACTTGAAGACTTTTTACCTAATATGGATACATTTCAATCGAAAGCCATATTCTTTGGATACCTTATCAATCAGATGATTAAAGCTAAACTTGGAACACTCCAAATCAACAGTAGGGATAATTATATGAATAAACGTGTAGATGTTTCAGGTGTTTTACTTACAAACGTTTTCAGGGATTTTTACAATAAGTTTAGAAATAATGTGATAAGAAGTATTGATAAAAATTACTCCATTGCAGATAGTACATTTGCAAAAAATTTTACTACTTTATATAAAAACCTAGTCTTACCTGGTGATTTATATAGAGTGTTCTCTTCAACTTTTATTGATGAAGGAATGTATAAAACTTTCAAAGGTAATTGGGGTATGTTAGATGATCCTGAAAAAGCCGGAATAGTACAAGATTTAAATCGTTTATCTTATCTTGGATATGTGTCACATGTGAGAAGAATTAATACTCCGATAGACAGATCAATAAAACTTACAGCCCCACATCGTTTAGGTTCAGAACAATTTGGTTACATGTGTCCTTTTGAATCACCCGATGGTGGAAATATAGGTTTATTGAAACATATGTCTGTTTCATGTGAAATTACAAGTGAACAAAAGACCGATGACTTACTAAATATACTTGATAAAAACGATTTCATCAAAATTGATCAACTGAATGTTTATGAAATTACATCAAATACTAAAGTTTTTTTGAATAATAATATAATTGGTATTCACCATGATCCTGTAAAATTATATGATTCATTATTGAAGGCTAAGAGAGAACATGAATTAAATTATCAGATAACATTTTTATATGATGTTCACTTTGATGAATTTAGATTATGTTCTGATTCAGGACGTTGTATTAGACCTTTATACATTGCGTCTGAAGTGAATAAACTAAATAATATAAAGAAAATCGACAATTGGTATGACAAAACTTTCTTAGGAAAATACATTGAATATATTGAATGTAATGAACAAAATTATCAGTTCATATCTATGAATATGAATGAATTGAATAAAAAGCACACACATTGTGAAATCCATCCTTCTTTAACATTGAGTCATTATACAAACACTATACCTTTTGTTAATCATAATCAAGCCCCTCGTATTGTTTTCTCTGGTCAACAAGGAAAACAAGCTATTGGTGTGTATGCTACAAATTATAACAGTAGAATAGACACTGCGAGTTATGTATTACATTATCCTCAAAAAAGTTTGGTCTCTACCAAATTATCTAAATATGTGTTTAAAGATCAATTACCAAATGGTGAAAATTTAATAGTAGCTATTGCAACATATACTGGTTACAATCAAGAAGATTCGATTATGATAAACAAAGATTCAATTAATAGGGGATTATTTAATGTATCATACTTTAAAGCAATTCTCGATAAAGAACATATATCTGATGACAACCGATATCGTGTGATATTTGCTAATCCAGAAGAAATGCAAAAAGAAGGCAAGGATATAAAGACTAAATTTAACAGTTATGAAAACATAGATGAACACGGTGTTCCAAAGAAAAATACCTATATGGAAGAAGGAGATGCCATGATTGGTAAAGTAGAACAAATAGATCAAGTTGTAGAAGATAGTAGTAAAATATTCAACGAAAATGTAGTTTCAACAAAATATAATGACAAAACTGTTCAAACAAAGAAAACAAATTATGGAAAAATTGATGTATCATATGTTTACAAAAAAGGTGGCGAGAATAACATGAAACTTAGAATAAGAAAAATACGGGAACCTGTATTAGGTGACAAATTAGCGAGTATGCATGGTCAAAAAGGTGTTGTTGGAATGATATTGCCACAAGTTGAAATGCCTTTTACAAAAGATGGATTGGTTCCTGATATCATAATAAATCCACATGCAATTCCATCTCGTATGACAATAGGTCATTTAATAGAATGTGTTGTAAATAGAACTGCTTGCAATGTAGGATATGAAATAGATGCATCTGCATATGAAAATCATGATGTTGAAAAATATTTTGAGCATTTGGAAAAAAAAGGTATCAATAGATATTCTAACGAAATTATGTATAATGCTCGAACTGGACAACAAATGAATACTGAAATATTTATTGGACCCACTTATTATTATAGGTTGAAACATATGGTTAATGATAAGATTAACTACAGAGACCGTTCTGGTCCAATTGAAAATATTACAAAACAGCCTACACAAGGTAGAGCCAATGATGGTGGATTACGTATTGGTGAAATGGAGACTAATGCAATTGTTGCACATGGTATATCGAGTTTTGCGAAAGAGTCTTTGATGGAAAGATCAGATGGTATAACTAGATTAAATAAAAATGACTATGAAGCAAATTATATTTATGTTGATGAAAATGGAGATGAGATTATATATAATAAAGAAATGAACTACTTTGTAGGATATAGTGATTCAGATATAAAAGAAAATATTGCATGTAAAGTTCCTCAGGCTTTCAAATTATTGAAACAAGAAGTACAAGCTATGTCAGTTAACATGAAACTTCACACAAAAGTAAAAAATGATAACGAAAATGAAGTATAAAAAATTGAAATAGTATCAAGATAAAAAATATAAGCAATTATTACGATGGATACTCTAAATTTAAGATACGTTACCTTGAGCGATGATCCATCTTCAAATTATGTTATTTTTGAAACTGATAAATATGATATACAATTAAATGACATACTATTTCAAGTGATTAAAAATATTTTATCAATGAACGATAATGAAATTTTACACATGTATAATGAAATTGTGAATATTATGGATCAGTTAACAATTATATTCTTACGAGCTGATTCTTCTCAAACACAACTTAATTATGATTTAATAACTACAACTTTCGATTACAACAATATTAATAAAGATATGGTTAAATGTTTTGAAAAATTAAAGATGCAACTTGAAATAATATTTGATAAAATAAAAGTAAAATATTATAAACCCAATGTGACTATTGACAAATTGATTGTAGTATGTGATATCATGATTGATTCGTTCACTACACATCCGATCGATTTACTTTCAAGTTGCTTTCGTAGCATAACGAATAATATAATTGAAGATGAAAAAAATAGACTCATGAAAGATGAAATCAAAGAGGCATCTAAACGAAATGAAAATGTCATTGTGATTGACTCATGTTCAAAAGACACAACAACAGTAATTGTGTATGTATCAAGAAATAACGAACTGATTCTTTCAAAAATGAAAAACAAAAAGAAGAAATATTTAATAAATATTAAAAAAAACACATGCACATGTCCAGATTTCAGACTAAGAAAAATAAAACAAGGTTTATGTTGTAAACATTTAATGGAAATTCGTAATAAATCGTATTGTATGTTAATGATAGATAAAGTAATGAGTTCATTATCCCAAAGTTATTGTAACAATTCATATGTTCCATTCAAACAGATGTTACATGTGACTTATGATAAATCTATTAATTATAATTCTTAATCATTTTCTGAATTATTTCTATTATCTAATTCATATGTCTTGTTTTTTGAAAGAAAACTTATTCTTTCACACATAAATCCTAATGGACTTTTAACTACACTGTATACTTTTTCAATGAAATCTATATGAGAACTCATTTTATTACATTTTGGTTTTACATCTTCATTTATATCGTTAACAAGTGTATCTATCTTTTTATCTATTGAATTAAGTTTTTTTATAATTAGTTCAATCTTAACATTATTATCGTTTTCCATTATATATTTAATATAGGTGTTAATTTTTTACCTACACGATCATACACATCATTTTCGTATGCATGATCATTTTCATCATTTCCATAAAATAAATTCAAACCATCCAATTGTAATGGTTTTTCACACACTCCATTCATACATGTACCACGTAGTTTGTTTTTTGACTTTTTATAATACTCACAATCTGTATCAGACCTACAAAGTTTTACCCATTTATGCTTTATTTCTTTAAGATTTCCAAATACATCATAGTCTGATTCACATGCTTCTTTAGTCTTATATTGTAATGCTTTTTCATCCATGCTATCTTTGCATTCATACTCATTTTTGGGTTTTAATGTGTTTATATCAGTATTTTGTTGAAAATTTAATCTCGTGTATTGAACTTTTTTTCCATAATGTAAATTTAAAATAGTTGTTAGATGTGTGTCTATTAAAGTATTTTTAGGATTAATAACAAGATTAGGTATTTCGATAATGTCTATAATTTCTTTGGTATTCGAATCCAATATTTTTTTAGTATTAGATAATGGTAAAAAATAGTTTAGTTTATCTTTCATATTATTATTAAATACCAACAATGGATACTTGGATGACATTTTTGTAAAAATTGTATCATCTTTGTTTACTTTCATAAATATATATGTACAATACAACATATCACTTTCTTTTTCAAGTTTTCTATTGATACCTTTTAAATTATAAGCTTTTTTAATACGTTTAAGATAATTCAAATCTTCATCATTGTAATATCCTATAATGTATTTATTATTCTCACTTTTTGATCTATTGATAATAAATATACACAGATTGTCTTTTTTATATGTGACTGCTATAGTATTTCCATTTATGATAGATTTGGAAATGTTTTCAAATAAAGACAATATTATGTCGTTGATAGTAAGTGGTTCAATTACTTTCAATGTGTATAATTCTTTTAGTATGAAAATCAATGATAATATGATGATGAGTAAAACAATGATACTAAACATTTAATATAACATAATAAAAATCTATTATAAATAAAATGTTGTTTAATTCAAGAGTGAGTTACAGTATAATTGTTTTCATTATGAGCATGATATTGCTATTTATAACCAAACCCAAGTTAGCTTTTGAAAAAGATGGTTCATTAAAGTTTTTTGGTATTTCACAGAAAAAAGACACAATATATTCCGTAGGTGTATTATCAGTAGTGTTATCTTTAATGATATTTTACTTCTTTTGTATGATAGATTTGATATTTGATTAAATAAATAACTCTATATAATAAAATGGTTGAAGAATTTCTTAACAAATATGAAGGTTACATTACAGAATTAACTAATTATATAAATACAACAGAAAAGAGTAAAGAAAAACTAAATATTTCATTTCAAGAAACACCTGCAAAATTTATAATGAAAAGAAATAATGAAATTATTTATGATTTAAACAAGCCTAAATACAAATTGATAGATTATCTAATACAATCTAATAAATCCAAGATATTGAATGAGAGAAAGACTTTACGTGCAATGGTTTTAGATTATGTAACTGATGATGAAAGCAATGTTAAAATAGAAACTATAACTGATAAGATAAATATAATAAAAGAAAGAGAATCTAAATTAAAAAAATTATTCATTAGAGAAAAAGCTCATATATTTCACAATTTAGTATCGAATTATGAAACATTAGAATCTCAAGTTGAAAATAATACAAAAGAACAGAAAATGGAGAAAAAAATAATGCAGAAGAAATCAAAACTTAAATCTGAAATGAAAAAGAAACTCAAAGATGAAAATACAGAAGAGTTAAATGAGGATGATTTAAAATTATTCCTCTTTACAACTCTCAAAGAATGCGCAGCACACCCTAGTAAAAAAAATAAAGCTATATCAAAGAAAGAATTAATAGATATAATGGTTAAAAATCCTAAACTTAAAGCAAAATTACCATCATCATATCAAGCCAAATCAAAAGAGGAGTTATGTAAAATTTTATTCCCTAATTAAAATATTACTTTTTAGTAAAAATGTTTGAGAAATTGAACTTAACGTATTTCATTATTTCATTTTGTGTAGGTATATTTTTTGTTTATACTATAACACCTAAAAAGAATCTCGTTTATAAATTTCCATCACCTGATAATCAAGATTTAGTTTATCAAGATAAATCTGAATCTTGTTATAAATATCATAGTAATGAAACTGAATGTCCAAATGATGAGTCGAAAATAGAACCTCAGCCTATAATAGAAGATTTCGTCACTAATAAAAAATCTGCGAATAATATAATAAACAATGTTAAATAAACTATTGGAAAATGAATCTGTGTCCATTATAATATCAATTATATTAGGTTTAGGTTTGGCTTCTTTATTTAGACAAGTATGTAAAGGAAATGAATGTATAATAATTAAAGGTCCAAGCATAAAAGAAGTTTCTAAGAAAGTTTATAAAATAGATGACAAATGTTACAAGTATACTCCAAAGGCTATGCCGTGCTCGTCTAATTAAAATAAAATTTAGTATGTTATAAGTTTAAATGAAATCCACAAAAATAGAGGATATTTTAATTGATGAAACTGATGAAATTGAAGAACCTAGTGAAATAAATGAACCAGAAACTGAAACAAAAAAAGATGATGATGTTCAAGGTGAACTACATAATCAACTCGAAATTTTAAAATCAGAATTGTCAAGCATGAAAAAAGATACAACCGAAAACAATGTTAAACCAACCATTCAATCAACGATTCAATTAACAGATAACATAGTCAAAAATAGTCAGCAAAATGTGGAAGCACATGAAAATAAGGAAGAAGTTGGAATACTTGAAAAGCTTTTGAAATTTAATAAAGTAGATCTCAAACAAACGTTAATAATCTCCTTATTATACGTTATTACAAATTCTGTATATATAAATGAGATGATTGATAACATGATCCCATATTCTCTTTATTCATATACATTTGCTATCAAACTAATATTATTCATCATAACATTTAGATTATTCAATTTAATAGAATTCTAAATTGAATACAAAAAAATGATTGATTTGTATATAATTGTTTTGATTAAATTAATTGTGATTTATAAATAATTGTGTTAAACAAAAATTATGAAAAACGCAGGAGATAATCGGAGCGATTCAAAGTGGTCTTCGTGTATAGACGACTCTTGGAAAAGATCAGATTACAAAGGGATTGACTATAACAAATCAAGATATATTAAGAACAACTTGAAATCATTTGTAGATGATGCCACGGAAGCAGCTAAAAAATCCACAATGCTTCAAAGACACGGTTGTATTATTATATATAAAAATAAAAATATTGCAACAGGAACTAATACCACTGTAGATACATGTGGTTTTAGTATTCATGCCGAAGTTGATGCTATCAATAAAGCCAAAAAAATACTTACGAAAACAGAATTGAAAAATAGTAAGTTAATCGTTGTTAGAATTGGACAAGAATCCATGGATTATCCTTTGAAATATTCAAAACCTTGCCCCTCTTGTATGAAATGTATTAAAAATATTGGTATAAAGCAGATATTTTATACTACTAATTTTGAAAGAGATATGTGTGGTATATGTTAAATATAAGTCTAGATATTGTTATCATTTGATGAAGGTTTTTTTGATTTTAAAAACCATTTGTTAATACCATAAATTATTTTATCATCAAAGTTTTGTCCTGTATTAGAATGTATATTATTCATGAAATTTAATCCGTTGCATACATCTGGCTTAATTTCTTTTTCTTGAAAACTTTTATTAAACGCCAATATACAACGATATGGTATATCTGGTGCTTCTGAAAGTAGTCTATCATATTCTTGTCTACATTTAGCTACAAATTTAATGGCATTTACACGATTAGCTTTTTCTAAAGATAATTCCATATCAATATTTCTATAAAATTTAGAATATTGAATACACATTGTAGAATGTGCTTCAGATAATTGCAAACTATTATTAAATTTAGAAATAGAAGTAATAATTCCACTTATAACATTCATAAATGCAAAAATATATTGTATCAATAATATATTTTTTTTACTAGATTCTGAAATATTATTTGAACTACTAGGATTTAATACAGCAAAACCACCTACACCAGTTATTGAACTAAGTATAATTGTAGGATAACTTAAATAATCATGTGTTTTTTTGAAATTAATACGCGCCATGTTATGTAACCATCTATATCCAGCAGCTTTTTCAGCCCATCTCATCAATAATTTTTCATTTTTATCTGTCCAATTATTATCAAAATCCATAATTGATGACTTACATACTTGTAATTTAGGTGTATATTCTGTTAATGAATTATTTTCATCTTCATCATCATGTTTTTCTTTCGTCATTCTATAATAATTTAAGATAATAAATTCTCTTATTAAAATAATAATATTTACTCTTATAATGAATCATTACGACATAACAATAGTAGGTGGTGGTCCCAGTGGTATAGCACTTGCGTTAATGTTGGAAAAAACTGGTAAAAAAATTTTACTTACAGAGCGAGAAAATACACTTGGCGGATGCTGGCGAGTAGAATGGCAGAATGACAAGTATTATACTGAACATTCCCCACATATAATGACTTCCAATTACAAAAAGTTTATGCAATTATGTAAATATTTGAAAGTAAAGAATGAATTTAAGAATACATACAAATATAAAAGTTCTCTCCGTTCTGTTTATTTTGATAAAAATGTTATAGGTAGTTTAGAGTTCAGTGATATAATAAAAATAGTTTCTGGATTGATTATGTCTAGGTTTATTGAAAATAACCAAACAGTAGATGAATTCTGCGATCATATTAGCGATGTAGGTAAAAAGACCATGTATATTTTATCTGTTGCAGCCGCATCAACACCTGATAAAGTAATGATGCAAGATATGTTTGACATCATGACCGAATATCCACCAGATATCATTCAAATGTCTGAACCAGAACTATGGTTAAATGCTGCAAAACAATATTTTAATAAGTCAGATAATATTGTTCTTAGTTTAAATACCGAAATTAAAAAGATAAACAGTACAAAGAATGGATTTCATATCAATGATGTCATACATAGTGATGAAGTAATTCTAGCATTACCACCAATTGCTTTAAAAAATATTCTAGAAAAGAGTTCTACAGATATACAAAATAACTGGCTTCCCTATCAGGATTTTATGAAATGGGCGGTTGAGTCATCATATCACTCTATAGGTTTTCAATTACATTTTGACCAAGATGTAGAATATAAAAATGAATGGTGTTGGAGTTGTATTGGTGATTGGAATATCATAATTCTTCCGATGTCAAAATATTTGAAAACTTTTACAAAAGATCCATCCGTAAAAACAGTTTGGTCATGCACTATAATAGATCAAAACAAATTTAGTTCAAGATTGAAGAAAAGAGTGCACCAATGCACTCTTGTTGAAATAGAAGAAGAAATTAAACATCAATTAAATATTCCTATCAGCACACGTATAACCTTTTACAATGGTCTCAAGAAAACTAAAGAACAATATGAATCAAAAGACACAGGTTTTGTGAGACAAAAACATGGAGTAATACCATATACAGGAAAGTTAAAAAACATACACATAGTAAGTACAGTTAATAAGAAGGGAATAATAAATATGGAGAAAGCTATCGAAAGTTCATACCAATTTATAAAGAAGAACTTTAATGGACAACAACATATACTCGATAATAAAAACAATAATACTATATATATATTGGTTATTTTAATATTCTTATCTATACTACTATTTAAATCTTATAAAAATTGATATTTTGTTATCATGTATACAAATGCTATTTCTACACAAGAATTGATGATGCTTAAAAATATATTGAACAACATAAATTTTAATGGGTTAATTTTAAGAAATATGCTAATAAATAAAATAAATAAATGAGTTATTAAAATTAAAGCCAACACTAATATTATTATCCTATTCAGTGTATCATTCCATATATTTTGATTTTCATGATAAGTATTATTAGTAATAATATTTGTTTTTAATGCATCAATATCATCTTTTGTTATTAGGGCTCTTATTTGAGTAATATGGTCATCAACAAACTTAAAGAAATTATTCAAATTGTTTTGTATTATAAGAATATCAAATTTAGATATGAACAGATAAAATACTAACAATGATTCACATAAACCCATAATTATTTCATGTAAAATTGAAATTATAATCATCTTAATTTATATTAATAAATGATTTTCAGTATATATAATATTGTTATTCATGTTACTTTCTTATTTCTGACATTATCAGTATTATTTGGAACTGTAATAGAAAATAATCTTAAAACATTGTTCTACAATAAAACTATACATGTGAGACAGTTATTAGATAATGAAGCATATATTGAAGATAAAAAAGCTATTAACAATAGATGGTGGAAAACATTATATGTATTGAATGCATTATTTATTACAACGTCTATAATCATGACAGGACTGTTATCTCATGTGAATAAAAAAAAAGTGTTGAAAATATTAATTTCAAATGCAGTTAGTTCTATAATAGTTATCTTCATTCAATTATTAATAATTGGATTTGTACAATTTTCATTTTTGAGTAATAAAGATTTTGAATTGGTAATTTTAGATGAATTGAAAAATAAATTATAATAATTTAAATGCTGACAACAATTTTGTTTGCTATTATAGCATTATGGTTTATCATGTATGTTATAAAAGATAATTACAAAGTAAAAGAAACATTTAAAAATCTGTGCAATAAAAATAAGTTTATAGAAGAAAATCAATTCACGGACGATAATCAAAATGTTTCAACGAGTGAATTTACAAATGCAAAATTTAAAGCAGTATTATCTGGAAAACAATTCGAAATAATGAAAAATAGAGAAAAAGACGTTGATACTGTTAAAACAAAAACTATTATTGAAAATTGGTTGAATGATTTAAAAGCATTAAAGAAAAAGGGTTCTAAACTGAATATTGTAAAATTTGAAGAGTTCGAAGAGAATGCTTATGAATTATATATATATAGAAATGGTAGAAATCACGGAAAAATTATTCATCTAAAAATGAATGAAAATGATGAAAAATACATCATTTCAAATATAAAAATTATCGGTATTTTGACAGAATATGAAATGTTATTTGATAATATGAATTCATATAACAATGATGCATATTTAAAGTATAACAAACTTGAAGATATGTGGATTGCTACAAAAGATGAACGATTGACAAACGAATATGTAGATCTTAATGAAATTTATAATGAAATGTCATCATTTAATATTTGAAAATCACCGTCGCCATCACCATAATCAACATCTTGATCATCAGTAGCACCTTTTGATTGGTCTATGTTTTTTATCGTGGATGATTCTAAACCTATTTTTTTATATGCAAAGTATAAGTCAATATTTTCATCAGACATTTCATCAATTGTTGATCTCTCTTTAGCACGTTCTTCACTTCTTAATAGATTATATTTTCTTCTCAGTTCGTCTTTATTTATTAGTTCTATTTGTTTTATTTTATGATTGAATGAGTCATCAATAAAACTATTAAAAATGTTAATATCTTGATATATATAGTTTCCATTTTCATCTTTATCAAAATTTTCGTTTATTATGTTCAACAAAGATGAAAGAAGAATAGCAACAAATGTTTGCTTTTTACGTTTATCACTTTCAGTGATTTTTTTTAAGATATCTATTCTCGTAATGATATTTTTTCGTAATGAACTTTCAAAAGTATCATTAAATATTGATGATTCACGAAGCCGTTTGGAAAACTTGAACAAATAGGAAATGTTTTTATTTGTCACGGTGATGTTTGATACATCGCTAAAATATACATTGAAATTTTGTTGTAATAACAAATTTATATCCTGTTCATTTGTAATAGCATCTTCATAATGTTTACGAAGTTGTGAATTATTATTAATTTCCATATATGTGGAGAAAAGTTTTTCGATATGTTCAGATAACGCATATTCATTTTTATCATTATATATAATAGCCTGAATTGTATCAGGATCAATCCAATCATTTTCTTTTATGAAATCATCTAAAGTTATTTCTTTTTTATTGAAATCCTTGATATTAGCTTTTGATTTTGCATGCACTATATCTTCAGGTTTATAAATAGTTATAGACTCTATGGGTTTTTTGAATTTAATAGCTTTTGTAACATTAAATATATTATCTTTGAACTTAGTGAATCTATCTATTTTTGTTTTACTCAAGTCGATATCAGTTAAGCTTTGATTGAATGGTTTGAACATCTTTACGTAAGATTTAGTTATTTCAAACTGTTTGTACTTTGAATTTTTAAATTCATGAACATCTTTAAGTTTATTCTTCAAATATGGAAATAGTTTGAATACATCTCTTACTCTTTTTATTATTTCGAACATGACTTTTTGATATGGAATATCAGAGACATTATTCTTGTACATAAACACAGAAGTTAGATATCCAATTAATGACTTATCTTTGTTATTTTTGAAAATTTCAGTACTATCTGTTTGTTCTAAATCGTTTATTGGGTATCCACCAATACTATATTTTTGTACACAATTATCAATCAATTCTTTTTTTATAAAACTTTTATCAATAATTTGTGTGAAAATTAAAACCCATGTAAATAATATGATCATTTTACTTTTATCAGGCAATGATTTATCTTGTTGACTTTCGAGAACATTTATATTTTTCCTATAATAAGTTAATAATGCTTCTAATTGTGAATCATTTACTTTCATTCCAATAGACAGTATAATTTTTGCATCATGATCATTATTTTTGGTATTTATTTGAGGTTGTTCAAATTCTGTGGGAGTTTCATACATAGAGAAATCTACATTTAGAACGACATCTTCATATGTAGAATCTTTAATTTTTTTGGTTGCGTTCCCTTGTGATTGTATAGATTTATATGGAACATGATGTTTACTATTCATAAAAGAAATTCTTTCTTTGAAATTCTTAAGAATTTCTGATTTTATTTCATCACATTTATTAATAGTTTTATTGTAGTCATCGAAATTTGTTTTACCATTTGTTGAATATTTCTTTTTCATTTCTTTTATTTTATCAATATCATAAATGTCTTTCAATTTAAAGGATTCTGAATGATCATTGATATTTTCCATTGGTTTAAGAGAAACAATATATTTAATGAATTTTAAAACATGTAAATGATATATAATATCGAATCCTTTATCTTTGAAAGAATCTAGTGTGTTAAATCTTCTCATGTTGGAATCCATTTTCGTGAGGATCTTATCATCAAACTTCTTATCTGTGATTAGGTTTGTTTTAGCGAATTCTTTTTTGTTTAAGATATCATATGGTGATTCAAAAGAACTCTTATAGTCTTTTACATCTATTTGTGTTGATTGTCTTTTTTCTGGTTTATATTTGTATGAGTTTTTGAATACTGCAAATGAATATTCGTGAAGCTTTTCGATAGTTGTATTATGAAAATAATTGAGTTTTTTATTAATTGTGGTGTAATCAGTAGATTTGTTTATTGTTAAAAAATCATAAATATCGGGTATAATAATATGAGCTATTTCAAGAAAATTATATTTATTTGTAAGAAAAATTATATTTTCATCATAAAAATCTTTTTTTGAGTACACATATGAATAACCACTATCTTTGAGGTATAATAACTTATTTGTGGGAGGATTTGTTAAATCATATAATTCTTCTATGTTATCAGCATTTTTGAAAGTTAATACATTATTTTTCTTAGCTATTATTTGTACATTTTTAACAGTATTGTTGCTATTTAAACTTGCATCAACGGGAAATGATACAATATTTTCCAATTTTGAAAAGTATTCGTCAATATCGAATAAATGATAGTAATGTTTAGAGTTATTATTGATAAACATACCAGTTAAGCACATATTTTCATTCTTAAGCATTCGTTTATATTCTAAAATTCTCTTTGACTCTAAAAAATTATCATCATTCACACTAATATCATCATCATCATAATTATGCCATAAATTTTCAATATATGCTTTTAAATCTTCTTCATCCCAAATTAAGCTTTTAGAGAACTTTTTCTCTTCAGGATTTATATAATTATCTACCTTAGTATCATCATTAATACTATGTTCCCATAAAACATGCATATCTTCTGGTAGTTTGTAGTTTTGCTTATCAGTGCTATAAACGGGTGAATATTTAAATTCTTTGAGCTTTTTTAGGAAATTTAGTAACGACGTTTGCTTATAATTATCTGTTTCTATGTTTTCAATATTTTCAAAATCATAATCCAATCTATTTTTTTTGAATTTTGCAATAGGGTAAAACCATTTTGATCGTAAAAAAGTATCAATAATTGACTTGTCTTTTAATGAGTTATTTTCTATGTCGGTGATTTCTTTGAAAATTCTTTTAAAGTTAAAACTTTCAGTAAGATTGAATATTTCATTATGTGCTTGTTCTTCCGTAAATTTAAGTATACTAGCATCAGTATTTAGAAAAGGTATATCGTGAAATTCTTTAATGATCATATCATTACGATCAACAATATATGTGTCTTGTATAATTTCTTCTTTGTTCATGTATTCGGCTTCTATCATGATATCATTATCATCATTATCATCATTTGAACCTTTATCATTATTGTCATCATTATCAAATATGTCTACAATATCTAACTTGTCAGTATTCATATTATTTTTAATAAATATTATTTATGAGAAATCTTTTGAAAATACTAACCACTCATTAAGAACATTCTTTAGAATATCTTTTATGTTTTTGAATGATTCGATAAGTTCCTGTTTAAAAGAAACATCTTCTAATGATGAAACAATTTTCATGAATACACGTTTTTCAAGTGGGTGTGGAACAAAGTATCCTATAAAAGAAATCTGTTTGCTTTTTTTTTCTCTAACATGAATGTTATACAATATTGATTGTAAAAGGTTACCAATCGTATGTGTTTCATCATTTAAGATAATTTTATAGAAATCTTTTTCATTGGAAACAGTGATTTTAGTTTCTTTAAAATCAATTAAATTATCGATTTTGTCAATAAGATATTCAAGTGATTGTTGAAAAATTTCTTTAGTAGATAAAATACATTCTGGTTCAATTTTGAATATGAATTGATCAGGTTCATTATACTCATTTTTATGAAATGCGCGTTGATAATCTAAAGTATTATAACGTACTTCGGCTTGTTTGGGATTAAGTTTAGGATTTTGTTCGATAAATTGTGCCATATTTTTTTTATTTGTATCTTCATCGATATCATTATAGAATGTGCATAAACTGGTAGTAGCCCAACATGCAGAATCTTCCGCTGTTCCAATAAATGCTTTCAACTTACAATATAGTTTTGTGGTTTGTGTTGTAGGTGGGAGTTTTGTGATAATTATATATTCTTTAGTGAACTTATTGGAAGGAAACATTTGTTCTCTTAATTTTGAATCTTCTTTTCCTTTGTATGTAACAATAATATCTTTTGATGTGACATCTTTAAAAGACTTTGTATTATTTTCTACTTTAATTTCAAATTCATAATCTTCTGGATTCCAGTTTGCTATTTGTTCACTAGTTAGATTAATAGGGACCATACTTAATCTATGTGCAAGAAATTCATTATGAAGAGGACTATCATTTTCAACTATATGAATACCAGATGTTTCGGGATTTTTTTCTTTAACGTTGAAAAGGAATGCAACATTTTTAATATTGGTAAGTATAGTTCTTCTAATAGAGTTGACTATTGAAAGATCGATGTTTGTAATTTTGAACTGAGAAACATTGTTATCTTTCGAGTAGTTTGAAAACATTTTATATGATATAATAAAATATATATAGTTAAATCAATTTTTTTATTTAAAAATAATGTGAAAAGTAAAAATTAAATGAAAAATGTCTTGTATACTCTTTATTTCAAACAAATGTTCACATTGTATAGAACTATTAAAAATGATGAATAATATGGAAAATATGAAAGTTGAAATACAAGTCGTGAATATAAAAAATATGAGTGGTAAAATACCCGATTTTATAGATAGAGTTCCATTATTGTTGATTCAAAATGAACGTAAAATTATTCATGATGAAGAACTATTCGACTTTATTAAATCAAATGAAAAAACGATAGAACCATTCATGATTAACGAAATGATTGGTTTATCCGATAGATATTCATTCATGGAAGACAAACAGTTAGACCATGGATATGTATTTTTAGATAGAGGAGATCAATTGATAACTAATAATGAAAATGTATCTGACGAAACAAGTAAAATTATCAATTATGATTTATACATGGAAGAAAGAGATAAGGATATTAAAAATATATTCAAAAATCAAAATCCAGCCATACAACCAAATACGTAAAAAGATTTAAAAAAAAGAATGCTATTTAAAGTTAATATAAGATGTCTCAAAATAAGTGGTTCGATTGTTTTAATACAAAATTTGAAGAGTTTGTAAAAGATTTAATTCTTTTGTATCCTGATGATAAAGATTTTAAAATGCTAAAAAATAGCTTCAATCTAGTTAAGTTAGCAGATACTAAAAAACCATATGACCTATTTCAAAGATATAGTTCTGATTTTGAACAATATGTAATGATTAGAGATGAAAGGTTTTTTTTGAATCATGACTATAATAGTGTAGTTCAAGATGAATCTAATTTTACTGATGAATTAGTGAAAAAACTTAAAACGTATTGGAAGACACTTAATGAAGATAACAAGAAAATCATCTGGGATTATTTTACATTGTTTTTTACTCTAAAAAAGAAAATAAATAGTATTTAAAGATATCTACCTATATTTTTTACAAAATAAATAAGCAATGGTTTCACTAGAGAATCAGATTATTTATGTATTTAATAAATTTACGAAGTCATTCATTAAAGAAATTAAAAAACAGAATGAAGATGTAAAGAGTATTCTTAAGAAAAATTATTTATGCTTCGATAAAAATACAGATGAATATATTAATGATTTTATTATGGTAGTATCCGATGATAAAATTAAAGAACTTTTCAATAAAGGTAATATCAAAGACAATGAAGATATTGACAACATTGAGATATTAAAGGAATTAAAAGCGGGAGAAATTAATGGCGATATTAAAGTATATTATTTATACATTTTTTATTTGCTATCAAAACTCTATACAGATACTAATAACTGTGGTGATGATTCTAAAATGAAGAGTAGTTACAAAGCCATCCTTGTTTCTATTTTGAAAATTTTAAATGGTGGTTATTCTACTCAAGATATCGTAGATGAAGTATTTGATGATGACTACAGAATGTTGATGAGTTATGTAGCGGATAATCGCATCGAAGAAGGAAGTGAACCTATTGATGCTCCATTTAATATGGGTATGATTAATGATACAAAAATTGGTAAGTTAGCTCAAGAAATTTCAACTCAAATTGACATGTCGACACTCAATACCGATAATATTAGTAACATGAATGATTTGTTCTCTGGAGAAAATAATGCTATGGGTAGTATCATTCAACAAGTTAGTAGTGTAATGTCTGAGAAAATGCAAAGTGGAGAACTCAAACAAGAAGAACTCATGACTGAAGCTTTTGCTATGATGGGAAATATGCAAAACAATGATATGATGAATAATATGATGAATATGATGAAAAATACAGATTTAAATAAATAAGTATATAAAAAATCTCCTATTTTTTTAATAATGAATACTATTTGGTTCAAAGATATATTAAAGTTTATAAGTTTTTCAAATATGAAAAACTTCATTCCAACATCTTCTATGAATGTAATTGAAAAGTTGAATGCATACGTATTATTATCAATTTATGTTACTCTAATTCATTACACTGTATTTAATGATTCTAGAGTATTTGGATTAGTTGTAATAACTATGTTATCAACATATATATATTATAAATCAACACAAGAACATTATGTTCAATATCAATCTGTAAATAATAAAGGAAAGATTAACAAAAATGCTGATTGTAGTGTACCAACAGATAACAATCCATTTATGAATGTGTTAATGAACGAATATGCCGATAATCCTGAACGCAGAGAAGCATGTGATGTGGATGAAAATAAGATAAAAAAAGTCATTAATGATAAATACTTTAAAGACACACATAGAGATATTGATGATGTCTTTGATAGAAAATCCTCGTTTAGAAATTTTTATACAATGCCCAACACATCTATTCCTAATGATCAAAACGGGTATGCAGAATGGTTATATGGAATAAAAGGTAAAACACAAAAAGAAGGAAATGGGAATAGGAACATGTATTTTGCAAGTTATTATTAATTTCTAATTAAATAATAAATAATGAAAAACATATTTGAAAACAAGACAAGATTAAATGATGATGAATGTGACATTGAATCACGTGATCATCATAATATGGATATTTGTCAATACAGAATGTTAAATGTGTATCAAACAAATAAAGATACAGAAAAAGAGTGTAAATTAAACTATGACAAAATTATGGATTTTTCTGTTAATAATCGTATGAATATTCGTGATGGTATGGGTTTTACAAATGCTTGCAGAGTTGATGATGATTCTGAGGTAAGAAACGATTTTAAAATGAACGATAAAGGAAGACAACAACTTTTTTCTAGAGTATTTCAAGGTGGTCCAAATATTAATAAAGGTGGGTTAGAACCCGAAATTGAT
>TARA_B110000037_G_scaffold59784_1_pt1 | contig 31642 bp, 23 predicted proteins | sample TARA_B110000037 | Tara Oceans TARA_B110000037 (sample SAMEA4397196) | marine metagenome | biome: Polar Biome; feature: [MIX] marine epipelagic wind mixed layer (ENVO:01000061); material: water (ENVO:00002006), including particulate matter (ENVO:01000060) such as... | depth 10-100 m | reverse complement strand
TCATGATACCGCTGAAAATTATAATACTTCACGAACTCTTCCATTTTAATGTTTTAGCAGATAGTATTAGCTATTGCAGAGCTAAAAAAGGAATGGAGTTGTATGCTTATTGTTTTATGCCTAGTCATGCCTGTCCTGAGCAGAGTCGAAGGGTTCATTTACTATTTCGTTCTGCAAATGAGGATCCATCCGGATTGATTAGAGATTTTAAAAAACATACGTCAAAAAAAATTATGGAGGCCATTGAAAATAATGCTCAAGAAAGCAGAAAGGAATGGTTGCTATGGATATTTAGAAGAGCAGGTAACAAGAATGGTACCACTACCAAAAGTCAATTTTGGCAACAACACAACCAACCAATTAAACTTTGGAGTGAAAAAGTGATAAAGAAAAAAATAGATTATATGCACAATAACCCTATAGAAAGCGGTTTTGTCTGTAATGCTGAGGACTGGAAGTATTCAAGTGCTCGAAATTTTCAAGAGGATTTTACTCTTTTAGAAATTGATAGAACAGGTTTCTTAGGATGATGATGATCGTTAAATATGTGAGATGCGCATGGCCACTAGTTAAAAACTAGCGGTAGCAAAGCAGTTATATTAATAAAAACGACAATAGATAACCTGCCTGCCGGCAAGGAGTTTTTTAATTTTAACACATAATTGTTATGGCCAAATTGTAAAAGGGTATGCTTGTTTTAAAAGTAAAGAATCCATCTGGGACTAGCAGTTTCAAAATGAATACTAATTACATAATTGACGGTGAGATTATAATTATAGAGACCTTTAGAGATCAAAAAGTAATTCTTAAATAAGAATAAAATAAAGGTTACAACCCATAATAATGCTCGTAATTTAGTATTAATTAGACAGATTTTAATTCGTATTTTTGGCTGTCTGTTTAATGACCTTAAAAAGAATATCATGAAGATTGGTAAGATTATATTAAAAGTTTTTTTGATAGTGCTTTACAGCAAAAGTGTAATAGCTCAAAAGGCCTCAATTACCGAGGAGCAATTGAGTATGAAAACATACATGTTTTCAGATCCTAGTCCTATTCCGCAAATAGGGAGATTGTATCCATATTCTCGTTTTGATGGCTATACAGATAAAGGGGAAGACAAACTATGGAAAATGGTTGTGTTAGAAAATGAATATATCAAAGTATATGTCTCTCCTGATATTGGAGGGAAGGTTTACGGAGCGATAGAAAAATCAACAGGGAAAGAATTCTTGTATTTTAATCATACCGTAAAATTTAGAGATGTAGCTATGCGAGGCGCTTGGACATCTGGAGGATTGGAATATAATTTTGGAGATATAGGGCATATCCCAACCTGTGCGACTCCGGTAGATTATCGAATGAAGGAAAATGAAGATGGTAGTGTATCTTGTATTGTCGGCGCATTAGATTTGCCATCAAGAACTAATTGGAATGTTGAAATAAGATTGCCAAAGGATAAGGCTTATTTTGAAACCAAAGCCACTTGGATTAATAACACATCACTTCCTGTAACCTATTATCATTGGATGAATGCTGCAGCAAAAGCCACTGGAAATCTAGAGTTTTTGTATCCAGGAGGTAATTATATTGGTCATGGTGGAGAAGTAGGGGGATGGCCTAATGAAGGAGGTAGAGATATTAAATTCTATGAGAAAAATAATTTTGGAGTTTATAAATCGTATCACGTGATGAATGCATATTCAGATTTTTTTGGTGGGTATTATCACGATGATGATTTCGGATTTGGACATTATTCTTCTTATGACGACAAACCCGGGAAGAAGATATGGATTTGGGGATTATCAGATCAAGGAATGATTTGGGAAGATTTATTAACTGATACTGACGGTCAATATGTAGAATATCAGTCAGGTAAACTGTTTAATCAGGCAGCCAATAGTAGTACTTTTACACCGTTTAAACATCGTGAGTTTTCTGCGTATGATACAGATGTGATGAAAGAATATTGGTTTCCTTTAAAAGAAACGGGAGGTATGGTGGCCGCGTCTAAATATGGTGTTTTGAATGTGGAAAGGGAAGGTGATAAAGTAACCTTGATTTTGAGTGCTTTGCAACATCTGGATGATCAATTAGAAGTGTCTTTGAATGGTAAAATTTTATTAAATACTTCTGTTGAGTTGTCCCCTTTGCAACTATTTACAGAAAGTTTTATAATTAGAGGAAATCAAAATATAACTGTAAATCTAGGTGATCGTAAGCTGTATTATAGTTCTGGAGAAACGAACAGTACGTTGGAGAGACCTACTTTGGCCAATAAGAATTTTGATTGGAATTCTTCTTATGGGCTATATACACAGGCATTGGAACTAGAAAAGCAACGTAGATATCCGGAAGCTTTGAAAATATATTTAAAGAGTCATGAAAAAGAACCTGGATTTGTACCAACATTAAATAGATTGGCAACTAGTTATTTCCGTATGATGGACTATAATACAGCCTTGAAATACACCGATCTGGCTTTAGGTATTGACACTTATGATTCAATGGCGAATTATAATTTTGGTCTAGTACATTCTGTTTTAGGGAATTTACCTGAAGCGAAAAGTGGATTTTCAATTGCCAGTCATTCTGTAAGTACAAGATCTGCTTCCTATAGTGAGTTAGCTAAGATTTTCATTAATGAGAATGACTTCTACAATACACAATATTATTTGGAAAAAGCATTAGCATTTAATAAATATAACAGCAATACTCTTGAAATGAAGGCGCTAGTATATAGGAAGAAAGGAAAAATTGAAAAGGCTGTTGAGGTAATAAAAGAAATTTCAGAGCTAGATGCTTCTAGTTCTTTTGTGAGTGCAGAGCAATTATTCTTAAAAACTATTAAATTGGGTGAATTTAAAAGTAGGATTACAAATGAATTGCCTTATGAGACCTATTTAGAATTAGCTTTAAAATATAGAAGTTTAGGTTGTACAAAAGAAGCCATTCAATTACTAGAAATAGCCCCAAAAAATGCCCTAGTTTTGTTATGGCTAGCAAATCTTTCTAAGGAGAAATCAGTTGAATATCTGAATCAAGCTCTTGAGTTAAATTCGGAATTAGTATTTCCACATCGAGTAGAAAGCGCAGAAATGCTAGAGTTATTTGTAAAAGAGTATTCGGATTGGAAATTGAAGTATTACTTAGGTTTAATCTATTGGAATAAAGGTTTAATTCAGAAGGCAAAGCAGTTGATGTTAGAATGTAAAGAGGACCCTGAAACTGCAGTGTTTTATTTGAGTAAGGCTACGTTGTTTTATGAAGATAAGTTAGTTGTAGCGCAATCCTTGAATCGTGCTTTTCAAATTGATAGTTCAGGTTGGAGGGTAAATATGGCAATGATAAATCATTATTTGGAAATTAAGAATTATGAAGAGGCGGCTAAACTAGCTAAGAAATATAGCAGGTTATTTCCAGAAAATGATCGGTTTGGGCTGTATTATGCCAAAGCATTAATGGGCTTGAAATCGTATGAAAAGTGTATTTCATTTTTAAATAGTTTTGAGGTACTGCCATATGAAGGGGCAACAGAAGGCAGAACTATTTATCATGAAGCCTGCATAAGAGCGGCTTTTAAAGAATTGAAAAAAGAGAATTTCAGTAAAGCCATAAAATATGCTGATCAAGCGAAATTGTGGCCTAAAAATTTGGGTGTTGGTAAACATTATGATGTCGATGAACGCCTGGATAATTATATTATAGCCTATAGTGTTTTGCATTTAAAAAAAGTAGAAAAGCAAAAGGCCTTTGAAAATTTAACGAGCCACAGTACTCCAATTTATTTAAATGAAAGTTCAAAATTATTGCTACAATTATGGTCATTGAGACAAATTGGAGAAATATCAAAAGCTGATGCTATTTTGAAAAGAGCTTTAGAGAAGGAACCTAAAAACGTTTATTTAAAATGGGTAAACGCAAAGTATAATAACGAAAATTCAGAAAAAATTAAAGATTCAATTTTAAACGCGCCTATAGAGATTCAAGCGTACGACACAAAGTTTGTGGATGTAGAATTTGGACTGCTTCTGGACTTATTAGAAATTGTTTCTGCACACTCGTTTTAATAGTTATTGGGTATGAGGAAATAATTTATTAAAAACAGGAGTTACTGCCTTTACTGCGGCCTAAAAGTTAAGGCTGTTTCATTTTTAAGAAATGTATTGTTGAAATGAGATTAAAAATTCACACCTTTAATTTAGAACTAAAAAATCCTTTTACAATTTCAAGAGGAACAAGAACACATATACCGTCGTTAATTGTTGAGTTAATTTTTAATGGGAAGTCTGGTTTTGGAGAGGCAACAGCCAATCCTTATTACGGAACAAAAATAGAAACACTTGCTTTGGAATTGGAAAGCAAAAGGGAATATGTTGAGATCAAGCCAAATCTAATTCCAGAAAAATTTTGGCGTGAAATGTATAGCCATTTTAAAGATAATATGTTTTTGCTTTGTGCATTAGATGAAGCCTACTATGACTTGTATACTAAGTTAAAAGAGATTAAACTTTACCAATACTGGAATCTAAAACCATCAGCAATAATTAATTCTAATTATACTATTGGAATTGATACGATACCGAACATGGTTGCTAAAATGAAGGCATTTGAAAACCCTATTTATAAAATAAAATTAGGAACAGAAAATGATGTTGATATAGTAAAAGAACTTCGTCAGCATTCTGATGCTATTTTTAGGATAGATGCCAATAGTGCATGGAGTGTATCGGAAACATTAAGAAATGCAATTGAATTGCAAAAATTAGGGGTTGAGTTTATAGAGCAACCCTTACCATCAGATGATTGGGTAGGTGCAAAAAAAGTATTTGAAAAATCTGTGTTGCCGGTTATAGCGGACGAAAGTTGTATTGTAGAAGAAGATGTAGAAAAATGTGCCGCTGCTTTTAATGGTATTAATATAAAGTTAATGAAATGTGGAGGTCTCACTCCAGCTAAAAGAATGCTTGATAAAGCAAATCAGTTAGGCTTAAAAAAAATGGTGGGTTGTATGATAGAATCTAGCGTTGGTATTTCGGCTATTGCACATTTAACACCGCTGTTAGATTATGTAGATATGGATGGTGCCATTCTCCTAAATAAAGATATTGCTTCTGGAATTACATTAGAAAATGGAGCTATAGTTTTTTCAGAAGAATTTGGCACCGGTGCGCAATTAAGAGTCAGTTAATTTCATTTAATTCATCCTTGAACGAACTAAACATATAGAAGCTCATGGAATACTTGATTCTTGTTTTATAGGCTGATAAATTCAACTATATTTGACACCAAAAATTTCGAGTTTCTAAATCTAGAGTTAGTAGTTTAGAACTGTATAGTCCAAATTTTATTTTTTTTGTAAATGGATAGCATAAAAAGTAATGGTAAAATAGAACTAAATAAACAGTTGAAAATTAGTTTTATGAGAGCGATTATTAAATCTACGGTTTCTAACAAACATCCATCGAATTTAGATTGAAAAATAAGTAAGAGTCCATTTGTAACAGTATAATGCAAAAAGGTACAAGATTAAAAAATAATTCTAATGTAATATTGTATTTCAATAAAATAGAAAATAAAGGCAAAATGATTAAAAAAAAGATTTTAATGTTCATTGTATTACTCGCTACAGTAAATATTATTAATGCACAGAAGGATGGAGTAATTAAAGGAACCCTGACAGATGAAGAAACTTCAGAAACAATTCCATTTGCAACAATATCTTTATTGAAGAATGATGTTTTAACTTCTAAGGGTATAGCGTCGGATTTTGACGGAAATTTCATAATCGAAGATTTAGAAAACGGAAGTTATAGTATTAAAATTTCTTTTATAGGTTATAAAACGAATACAATAAAGGGCCTTATAATCTCAAAGGAGGAATCATTAATTGATCTAGGAACTATTCAAATACCTCAAGAAAGTGAGGCATTAGATGAGGTTGAGGTAAAAGGAGCAACGCGAACAGTCGTTTCTAGAATTGACAGAAAAACCTACAAGGTGAGCGAGTTTGAAACGGCTAAGGGAGGAACGGCTTCAGACGTATTGAATAAATTACCATCTGTTTCAGTGAATCCAAATGGTCAAGTATCAGTTAGAGGTACACAAGATTTTGTAGTGTATTTAAATGGGAAGCCAACGCAAATGGATCCAACAATGTTGTTGGGTCAGATTTCAAGTGATGCTATTGTTAGTGTAGATGTTATTACGGTTCCTACGTCTAAATTTGACGCTCAAGGAAAAGGAGGGATTATTAATATTGTAACCAAATCTGTAGGAGTTGAAGGATTATCGATGTCTGTAAATGGAACATTAGGTGGTGCACCTTGGGGACATAAAACTGATAGTTATAGTGGTTATGAAATGACTGATGATCGTTATAGCGCTGGATTAAACATGATGTACGGAAAAGATAAGTTCTTGATTTATGGTGGATTTACCATAAATGATAAAAATGTAAATGGAGCAAGAACAGGTGATGCACGAATTTTAGATGAGTCAACAGGTGCCTACAAACACATGGTTGCAAGTGGTGAAAGACCTGAATGGTACGAGTCTAAGGCTGCAAATATTGGAGTTGATTATAAAGTTTCAGATAGAAGTCAATTGTCCGCTGCCTATAGATATGGAGACAGAACTGAAGGGCGGTCAGCATTTTATATCTACAATAATTTTTATGGGGATAAAGACAAAAATCCTATTGCAGGAGTTCCTGTGAATGAAGAATGGATATACAATCCAAATACCGATAATCGTTATGGGACATTCCATAATTTCAATATTGACTTTACCCATAAGATTAATGACTATACCGAATTGACTTCTTCATTTTCTTATGAGAATTCAAATTTGAGCAGAGAACTGGACAATCTTAACTATGAATATGATCCAATTAGTGATGAAACAGGAGATGTAACGTTGCATTACAATCAAACAGATGAAACACCCTTAGAAGGATATAGATTTGCACTGGATTATACAAAAGAATATGAAAATGGAAATACCTTAGGATTTGGAATTCAACCACAATATTTTGATATAAAAGGAGATTTCAATTACGAGCAATTAGATGGTCCAGTATTGGCATTGGAAAACGGAATTGATATGACTCGTGGTATTTATGCTGGATATGTTGATTTTTCTGGAAGTGAAGGAAAATTCAAATATATTATTGGACTGCGGCTAGAATATACAGATCAAACCATGAAAGTGGATAATCCAGATTATTTTACAATTTTTGACGCTCCGACAGAAGATACTTTTATAGTAGATCAGTTGGATTGGTTTCCTACTTTTCATTCAGAGTATGAGTTAAATGAAACGAGTACAATTAGTTTGGCTTCAAGTAGAAGAATTAGCCGCCCACCAATTAAGAATATGGCGCCATTTTTATATAGAAGGCACTTAGAGGTTTTTGTTGTAGGGGATCCAAATTTGGAGCCTGAATACATCTCTAATGTAGAATTGGGGTATGATAAGAAATTAGGGAAACAAAGATTTAATTTAACTGGATTTTATAGAGGAGTTGATAATGCTATTTTTAGAGTCAATACTATTTATGAAGAAGAGTTGGTGTTGATTCGTAGTCATACAAATGCTGGGAATACAGAATCATTTGGTGCAGAGTTGAATGCAAATTTGGTAGCAAGTGATCATGTGAAATTCTTTGTAGGAGCATCCTTATATAGCTACAGTGTAAAGGGTGATATTTTTGGATATCAAGAAGAGAACAGCAGTACCAATTGGAGTTTAAAAGCGAATGTAAATTTCGCACTTTCAGAGCAATTCAAGTTTACAACAGATTTTGATATTAAATCTTCGACCGTAACGCCTCAAGGGCAAAATGATGCGTTTTATATAGCAAATGTTGCCTTAAGTTATACCCCTAAAAAAATGAGTAATTTAAACTTTACGTTAAAGGGATTAGATATTTTAGGTTCAAACAATACAGGGTTAGATACAGAAGCATACAACAGTGCTAGTCAGGAAATATTTTATCAAGAAACAGAATATCTAAGAATAGGGCCTATTGTTGAATTTGGATTCTCTTATGCGTTCAACAAAAAGAAAAAGGAAACTTCTAAAAACGATGACAGTTTTGGGAAAAGTGAATTCTAGAAATTAGCGATAATTATAGTAAAAAAAGCCTTTGAGAGATCAAAGGCTTTTTTTTATTTTTTACAAATAGTTTCTTTAAAAAAATCGCTATTTTCGTGTTCGCCAACACAAATCGCGAAAATTTGTTAAATAAAACTAAAAATACGTTTCATAATTGGGTTTCAATGTGATTGTTTGTCAATATAACTTATATTTGTAATCCTATAGTCAAACGATAAGTAGCATGCAGAATTACGTTGTTTGTTGTCTTAAAAAGGCTTGAAATAATTAGGGTTCTTCTAAAGAAAAATAAGCTAAGGAATGAAACTTTCTAGATTCGAAATTTTTAATTGGGTACTTTTTGTACTATTTACACTTTTTGCCCTTGTTCAATTGAATGATACAGATTCGTTGCTTTGGGTAATTTTGTATAGTATTGTTGCTTTGGTGTCGTTAATTGGAAATTTTAAGATGATTCCGAAAACGCTGGTATATTTATTATTTTCAGGGTATTTACTGTATGCAAGTTTTCATTTCCTATATTTTATAGAGTATCTACAAATTGATAATAAAAGTGAATTGTTTGGAGAAATGGTGTACGAAAAACCATATTTAGAAGGTACAAGGGAATTTTTAGGTTTGGTATTGGCAGCGATTACTTTTTTGTTTCAATTAAAAAAGAAAACGTCATAAATAGCAATAGAATTAAAAGATAAACGGGATTTTGAAAAAATGAGTAAGAAAATAGATCAGCAAGCGTTTGTAAAATTGGTTCAGTCAAAATTGTCTGAAAAGGAACTGAATTGGTTAAAGAAAAAAAGTGCTATTTTAACAATACCGGAATCTATTGGGAAATTCCCAATTTTTTTTAGTTTGACTGCTCGATTTATTGCAAATGAAATACCCTTATGGGAAGAAGATGAGTTAGAACAATTAGAAACAGTTTACCCTGGATTTGGAAAAGCGTCATGGACCAAACAAGAATTAGTTCGGGTTGTTTTGATGATCAACTTAGAGACTTCTAAGAATAAGGAAATACTTGAAGCATTTTTTGAAACCGCTGAAATGCAAGAATTAGTAGCGTTTTTCAAAGGTTTATTCCTATTAGAAAATGCTGAAGAATTCACCTTGAGTGTTGAAGAGGGGATTCGTACAAATATGGTGAATGTCTTTGACTCATTTACTGCTGGAAATCCGTATGCGATTACCTATCTAGAAGAATGGGCTTGGAATCAATTGGTATTAAAAGCATTATTTTTAGATCGTCCGTTGTTCACAATTCATGACATAGATAAAAGGAAAAATCAAAGTCTATCAGAGATGTTACAAGACTTTGTCAACGAACGATGGTCTGCTTTTAGAGAGGTGTCTCCAGAAATTTGGAGAATGATAGAAGGTAACTTGAGAGATGATATAAGAAAAAGAATATCGGAAAGAGAACGTAAAGGAATTGAAAAGGAAGCGATTGATCACGTCTTGCATACCGACAAGAATGAAAAAGCTTTAGAATTTTGGAATAATATTGGAAAATTAAATTTAAAAAAATAAAATCATGTATTTTATAGATCCACACATACATATGGTTTCTAGAACCACCAACGACTATGAAGCCATGCGAGAAGCTGGAATTGTTGCAATTATTGAGCCTGCTTTTTGGTTAGGTCAGGCACGAACAAATGTAGGTTCATTTAAAGATTATTATAGTTCTTTAGTTGGTTGGGAGCGTTTTAGGGCATCTCAATTTGGAATCAAACATTATTGTACCATTGGATTAAATTCTAAGGAAGCGAATAATGTGGCAGTGGCAGAAGAAGTGATGGAAATTCTTCCTCAATTCTTGGCAAAAGAAGGAGTTGTTGCTGTTGGAGAAATAGGCTATGACGATCAATCTGCTGCAGAGGATAAGTACTTTAGAGCACAATTGGAATTGGCAAAAGAGTTCAATTTACCGGTGATGGTGCATACACCCCATAGAGATAAGAAAAACGGAACTATTAAGAGTATGGACGTGATTGAAGAACATGGAATTCCACCTCATATGGTTGTAATTGATCATAATAATGAAGAGACGGTAAAATCTGTTTTGGATAGAGGGTATTGGACAGGTTTTACCATTTACCCAAAAACCAAAATGAGTAAAGAGCGTATGGTTGCCGTGGTTAAAAAATATGGGTCTGAAAGAATTATTGTTGATAGTTCTGCAGATTGGGGAGTTAGTGATCCCTTATCGGTGCCAAAAACAGCTGCGTTGATGGCACAAGAGGGAGTATCTGCAGAAGATATTCATTTAACGTGTTATCAAAATGCTTTGTCAGTATATGGACAAAGTGGTCAGTTTAATGAAGAGGATTGGAAACAAAACTTGGTTATTGATACAGCAGATAAACACGAAGGGAATACAGTTTTGAGAGGTCAGGAGACACAGCAAAAAAGTTTCAAGAACAATTAATTCCAATTATATTCGAAAGAATACTTCTTTAAAAAAAATCAGCAGACGGTTAATTTTATGATGGATGTATGAAACCCAAAGTGTGAGTCTATGAGCCGATCATGCTGAAAATTTTATCAACTAAGAGCATGATGAATAGCGAACAGCATGTGACCGAATTAACAAATAGTATAGACACATGAAACGAGCATGCTAAAAATTATATATTATGAGAGTATGATGAATAGCGAAAAGCATGTGACCGAATTAACAAATAGTATAGACACATGAAAAGAGCATTCTAAAATTTTTATATTACGAGAGCATGATGAATAGCGAACAGCATGTGACCGAATTAACAAATAGTATAGACACATGAAACGAGCATGCTAAAAATTTTATCACCCAAGAGAAATCGAAGATTCAACGGCTCCTTTAAAAACAATAAACAAGGTAAGTTAATGATGAATTGTGAACAACATGTGACCGTTTAAAAAAATAGTATAGACACATGAAATGGTTCTCAATATTACAATTAATGCGTCCTGCAAATATCGTAACTTCAATTGCAGATATTCTTTCGGGAATTGCTATTGCTGGGTTTTTGGTGCCAGAAGTTTGGACGCAAGAAATAATTACGAATATCCTGTTGTTGGTAGTTTCTACTTCTGGATTGTATGCTGGAGGAATAGTTTTTAATGACGTATTTGATATTAAAAAAGATAGAATTAGCAGGCCAGAACGTGTCATTCCAAGTGGCAGAGTAACCGTGCGAGAGGCAAAAATAGTAGGGCTATCATTGTTCTCAATTGGAATTTCAGCAGCTTTATTAGTTTCTGGGCTTAGTGGAATATTGGCTATTGCCATTGCTTTGCTCGCCTTACTGTATGATAAATTTGCCAAACATCACAAAGTGTTGGGTCCTCTTAATATGGGAATATGTAGAGGTGTGAATCTTATTTTAGGAATGAGTATTCATTCTCAATTAACAGCCAACTATTGGCTTATAGGAATTATTCCGATCATCTTTATTGCGGCGATAACACTAACCGCTCAGAAGGAAACAGAAGGAAAGAACAAAGCGGCAATAGGATTTGCCATGCTATTAGATTTAATGATTGTAATAGGATTCGTTTTGATGTCACTTTACTTAGAACTTTCTCTACTGAAGACGTCGGTTTTCTTGACTATTTGGTACGCAATGAATGCGATTTCTAAGGCAAAAGCGTTGGTTCAAAACAATCCAAAATTTATTCAAAAAGCTGTTAAGATGGGGATCATTTCACTTATTCCGCTCAACGCAAGTTATGTAGCGGGATTTAGTTCCATCTTTATGGCGGTTTTAGTAATGGGGTTGTTGCCATTATCGCTATTTTTGTCAAAAAAATTTCCAGTAACATAATATTTGAGATAAAAAGATTTAAATGAAAGAGGTTAGAAAAATAAGACAACAGTTTCAAGTAAATTTTAGTTTTGACTTGATATTTACAAGTAATTTATTTGATATTGATAATTCAATACTTGTAGATGTGCTGTCTCAAAATCAGATAGGTAGAACTAAAGCCTTAATGGTAATAGATCAAGGTGTGGTTGAATCGCATCCAAGTTTAAAGGACGCGATAAAATCATATTTTGACTATAATAGTTCTCAGGTGGAATTGTGTGGGAATATATTGGTAGTTCCAGGCGGAGAACAGGCGAAAAATAACGAAGATTATATTCGTTATGTTCTTGACGGCGTCAATGAATTTGGAGTTGACCGTCATTCTTATATTGTTGTGATTGGTGGAGGTGCAGTGATTGATGCGGTTGGATATGCTGCAGCAATAGCCCATCGTGGAGTTCGTTTAGTGCGCATTCCAACGACGGTTCTTTCACAGAATGATTCTGGAGTAGGTGTAAAAAATGGTATCAACTTTTTTGGTAAGAAAAACTTCATAGGAAGTTTTGCGACTCCTTATGCAATCATAAATGACGATACTTTTTTAACAACACTAGACGATAGAAATTGGAGATCTGGAGTTTCTGAAGCCGTGAAAGTGGCGCTTATTAAAGATTTAGATTTCTTTGAGTGGATAGAAATCAATGCCAAGGCCCTTTCAGAAAGAGATATGGAGTCCATGAACGAGTTGATATACAAGTGCGCGGATATGCACATGGAGCATATTCGTACTTCTGGAGATGCCTTTGAAATGGGTTCTTCAAGACCTTTAGATTTCGGTCACTGGGCTGCGCATAAATTAGAGCAAATATCAAATTATGAAATTTTACACGGTGAAGCCGTAGCTGTGGGAGTTGCTTTAGATAGCACATATTCTTATTTAAAAGGCTATATCAATGAAAGTGAATTGAAACGTATATTAGACTGTATTTTACAATTGGGATTTGTTATTTCCTACGATCAAATGAATGATAAGGTGATTGCGGGTCTAGAAGAGTTTAGAGAGCATCTCGGAGGAAAATTAACAATCATGCTTTTAGAGTCTTTAGGTAAAGGTTTTGAAGTACACGAAATGGATGAAATCTCGGTAATGCAATCAATGGAATATCTTAGTCTATATACTCAAAAAATAGTATCATAATGCAAATAACAGAGAACGGACATTTAACCTATTGCACAAATATTCATCCAGGTGAAACTTGGGACGAGGTGTTTGAAAGTTTAAAAAAATACAGTGTAACTATAAAAGATAAATTAGTAACGGAAACTCCTTTGGGAATAGGTTTGCGTTTGTCAAAAATAAGTGCAGAGCAACTATTAGAAGGAATACATCTTTCAGAATTTAAAAGCTGGCTAGAGGTCAATAATTTGTATGTTTTCACTATGAACGGATTTCCTTATGGTGATTTTCATAATGTAGTTATTAAAGATCAAGTACATACACCAGATTGGACAACGAGAGAGCGCGTAGATTATACTACGAATTTAGTTGAAATCTTAACAGAATTACTTCCAGAAGGATTGGATGGAGGTATCTCCACATCACCATTGTCTTATAAATTATGGTTTGATAGTCCAGAGAAATTAGATACCGTAAAAAGTATTGCTACAAAGTCATTGATTGAGATTGTAGCGCAGTTAGTGGAAGTAAAAAATACTACAGGAAAAACAATACATATAGATTTAGAGCCAGAGCCAGATGGGATGTTGGAAAACACGCAAGAGGTTATTGACTACTATAAATATTTTTTATTAAAAGAAGGAGTTAGTGATCTACAAGAAAAAATTGGAGGAACAGCTGAAGCATCAAAATCATACCTTTTAGAACATATTCAATTGTGTTATGATGTATGTCACTTTGCATTGGCATATGAGTACCCCGAAGAAGTGATAGCTCAATTATCGGCAGAAGGAATTAAAGTTGGAAAAATTCAAATTAGTGCAGCTTTGAAGTGTGAAAAATCTGATAGCATTTCGATTCAAGAACAGCAAAATTGTCTAGAACAGTTTAACGAGCCTACCTATTTACATCAAGCTATTGTAAAAAATGAAGCGGGGGATTTGACACATTATTCAGATTTATCAGAAGGGATTCAAGCAATGGAGGCTTCAGATTTCAAAGAGATAAGAACTCATTTTCATGTGCCTGTTTTTGTGTCTAATTTTCAGTTATTAGATTCTACTCAGCAAGATATTATTGATACGTTGAATTTGTGGAAGTCGAATAAATTCACAAATCATCTGGAAGTGGAAACATATACTTGGGGAGTATTACCCGAGCATTTGCAAACGGATATTACCAATTCTATTGTTCGAGAATTAGATTGGGTACGTCAACAATTAAACTAAAATATTAAATGAAGCAAGTTGTAGTGATCGATGTTGTAGGATTGTCCAAATCCTTATTGAATGATGAAAGTTTGTTTATTACCAAATGGATTAAGAACAAGAATTTTTCTACAATAAAGCCTGTTTTACCAGCAGTAACTTGTGCCGCACAATCAACGTATTTAACGGGTAAATTACCAGATGAACACGGAATCGTTGCCAACGGATGGTACTTTAGAGAAGAAAGTGAAGTTAAATTATGGAGACAATCTAATCACTTAGTAAAAGGTGAAAAAATTTGGGATATAGCGAAAGGTAAGAATAAAAATTTCACTTGTTCTAACATGTTTTGGTGGTATAATATGTATTCCAATTCAGATTATAATGTTACTCCGCGTCCGCAATATTGGGCAGATGGTCAAAAGAAGCCAGACTGTTATTCTAAGCCTTCAGAATTGCGGGATCGATTACAAGAGACTTTAGGAACCTTTCCGTTATTTAATTTTTGGGGGCCAAATACAAATATAAAATCCACTAAGTGGATTGCCGCTGCTTCTAAATTGGTGCATACGTGGTACGAACCTACGCTGCAATTGGTTTATTTACCACACTTAGATTATGTACTTCAAAAAACAGATGATTTAATAGTTGTTTCTGAAAGTATGAAAGAACTTGATGCCGTGTTGAAAGATTTGATTGAATATTACGAGGCAAAAGGTATAAGCCCTATGTTACTTTCTGAATATGGAATTAATCCAGTAAAATCGCCTATTCATGTGAATCGGATTTTGCGTGATAGTGGTTTTATTCAATTGAGAGAGGAACAAGGTTTAGAATTGTTAGATGTAGGAACAAGCGATGCATTTGCTATGGCAGATCATCAAATTGCTCATGTTTATTTGAATAATAAAGAGCGTTTGGATGAATTGAAAACTTTATTAAATAATTGTCCAGAGATAGAATTAGTGCTAGATAAAAAGGATCAAGTTGCCTATAATTTGAATCATGAGCGTTCTGGAGAATTGGTTTTGGTGGCAAAAAAAGAGCATTGGTTTACCTATTATTTTTGGAAAGATGATACAAAAGCACCAGATTATGCAAGAATGGTTGATATTCATAAAAAACCAGGATATGATCCCGTTGAACTGTTTACCGATCCAGAGAAGAAATTTATGATCGGAAGAATAGGATGGAAATTATTACGCAAAAAAATGGGCTTTAGAACTTTGTTGAATGTAATTCCGTTAAATGCTAATTTGGTTAAAGGTTCTCATGGGGCTGTAAATGTTGGTGAAGACTATTACCCCGTATTGATTCAGGATAGAGATATAACTTCAGAACAAAAAGTAGATGGTCTTGTAAAGCCAACTTCAATTTGTAACCTTATTTTGAATCATATTTTTGAATAGTATATAATTTGCTACGTTAAATGCTCAAGTTAGGTATACAACTTCTGATGAATAAAACTTAAAAATAATAAAACAATTATTAAAATTATCTAGTCTACTAATATTGTTGGTTTGTGCATTGATGTCATGCGAGCGGAAGCATGAAAAATTATTGGTTTTCAGCGAAACAGAAATACCTGCGGAGGATAGGTTTAAAAGAGAATTTCTTGATTTCAATTTGGATGAGCCCATGGAATTGGATGAACTTCCAGGAAAGAGAATCGTGTATATAGAACGAAGTAGAATCTTAAATTTTTACGATTTTAAAACGAACAAGGCAAAAGTTTTGGCTGAGTTTGATTTATATTTTGGGAGTGAAGATGGATTACAAGGAATGGCGGTTGATCCAAATTACGAAAAGAACAATTGGATTTACTTTTTTTATTCTGCTCCGGGTAATGAAGCGATAGAGCGTGTATCACGTTTTGAATTAATAGGAGAAAAGTTAGATTTTGATTCTGAAAAGATATTGTTAGAGATACCTACCATCAGAAATTGTTGTCATCATGGAGGATCTTTAGAGTTTGGTCCAAATGGTAATTTGTTTATTGGTATTGGCGATAGCACAAATCCATTTGAATCATCTGGTTATGCACCTATTGACGAACGTGAGGGAAGAGTTCTTTGGGATGCTCAGAAATCATCAGGAAACACGAATGATTTAAGAGGGAATATTTTAAGGATTAAACCAGAAGAAGATGGAACGTACTCCATTCCAGACGGCAATCTTTTTCCTGTAGGAACACCCAAAACGAAACCTGAAATTTACACCATGGGATTGCGTAACCCATTTCGATTTTCTATTGATAGCGAGACTGGTTATTTGTACTGGGGAGATGTTGGACTAGATGCAGGGAAACTAGATTCTTTGAGAGGTCCAGCAGGTTTGGGTGAATTTAATCAAGCTAGAAAGGCAGGGAATTGGGGTTGGCCTTATACAAGAGGAAATAATCAAGTTTATAAAGAATATAATTTCGATTCGAAAAAATCAGGCACTAAATTCGGCCCTGAAAATATCATTAATGATTCCCCAAATAATACGGGCTTAGAGAAGTTGCCTCCTGTGCAAAAATCGTTGATATGGTTCCCCTTATAAAGAATCCAAAGAATTTCCTTGGTTAGGTAAAGGAGGAGTAAATCCAATTGCAGGGTCTGTATTTAAAAGTGCTGATTATTCAAATGCAAAGGAAACATTCCCCCCATATTTTGAAGATAAATTTTTTGTGTATGAGTGGATGAGGAATTGGATTTATATGGTGACTTTAGATGAAAATGGTGACTATGTAAAAGCAGAAGAATTTATGCTAAATTCGAAATTTGCAAAACCCATGGATATGATTTTTGCTTCTGATGGAAATTTATATGTTTTAGAGTATGGAACGAAATGGAGATCACAAAATATAGATGCTCGATTGAATAGGATATCTTACTTAAAAGGAAACAGAACGCCCATTGCAAAAATAGGTTCAGACAAGATTGTTGGAACACATCCTTTGAAAGTTTAGTTTTCTGGTGAAGAATCTTTAGATTATGATAAGGATGAATTGAGTTATAAATGGTCATTTATAGGTTCAAAAATTCAATCCACAGAAAAGAACCCGTCTTTCACTTTCAATAAAGCAGTTATGTATACGGTCGGTTTAAAGGTGACGGATACGGAGGGATTGAGTTCTTCGACGACCACGAAAATATTGGTTGGAAACGATCCTCCGGAAATTGCGTTTGAATTGAAACCAAATGATAGTATTTACCGAGATGGTGAAAAAGTCAATTATAAAATAATTGTTAGAGATGTTCAAGAAGGAAATACAGAGGATGGAACGATAGATCCAAAGGATGTGAAAGTAGCTTTGACTTATATTCCTGAGGGTAAAGATTTGGTAAATGCATTTGGCCATCAAAGAGTTGTGATTTCTGAAGGTAGAAAAATAATAGATGGTTCAGATTGTAAGGCCTGTCAAGCTTCAAACGAAAAGATAAATGGCCGGAGTTATGAAGAAATTGCTGCGAAATATTCACCTTTGGATGTTCACTATCTAGTGAGTAAAGTTATAAAAGGAGGTTCTTGAATTTGGGGTGAAAGTTTGATGTCTGCACATCCACAATTAAGTATTGAAGAGGTTACAAAGGCAGTTGACTATATATTGTCTTTAAAGCAAATGAAAAATGATGATCAAGATTTATTGCCATTAGAAGGAGTACTTACATTTAAAGAACATCTTAATTCGGAATCGAAAGGTAATTATGTGTTGTCGGCGTCATATATTGAAAAAGGAAATAAAGAAACGGAAGACGCAGAAATACCTGTAAATGAGTATGTTATTTTTAAAAGTGAAACACAAGAGTCTGAAGAGGTCAACAAGTAGTAGCGATAAAAATTAAGTTTCTGTCTTTCTACTATTTTGGATCCTATTTTTAAGAGTAACGTTGATATTTAAGAGAACTGTAAATGAATATTAGGTTGGTTTTAAACCGCCTATTATGAGAAGTTTATAATAATTGTGTTCGCAAACGGATTAAGTAAAAAATATAAAATTATTATATATAAAAGTAGTATTATTGTAAGCCTTAAAAAAACCAGGAAAATCTTTTTTTTATGGAGGGGTTTGAACAGAAAGAAGAAAAAATAAAATTAGAAAAAATGAAGCAAATTTTTAAATTGAGTAGCCTACTGTTATTGGCTATAACTGTATTAGTGTCCTGTGATACGAAGGAAGAAAAAGTATTGATTTTTAGTAAAACGGGTGGTTTTCGCCATGGTTCGATCGCTGCTGGAATTATGGCTGTTGAGAAATTAGGTGCTGAAAATGGTTTTAAAGTAGATGCAACAGAAGATGCTTCATTCTTTTCGGAAGAGACTTTGAGTCAATATTCTTCCGTTATTTTTATGAATACTACAGGTGATATTTTAGATGGAGTTCAACAAGCAGATTTTGAAAGATATATTCAAGCAGGAGGTGGATTTGTAGGAGTGCACGCTGCGACAGATACAGAATATGAATGGCCTTGGTATAATAAACTAGTAGGAGCTTATTTCTTAGGTCATCCAAAAGTTCAGGATGCGAAACTAAATATATTAGATAAAGGACATGCTTCAACAGAAAGTTTAGAAGATACTTGGATTAAAAAAGACGAGTGGTATAACTTCAAGGATATGAACCCTGATGTGAATGTTTTGATTGAAATTGATGAAACGAGTTACGAGGGAGGTACCAACGGTGAACATCATCCTATAGCATGGTATCATGATTATGATGGCGGTCGTGCTTTTTATACAGAAATGGGACATACCGATGAAACGTTTAAAAACCCTACATTTTTAAATCATTTATTAGGAGGAATTCAATACGCGTTAGGTTCAAAAGATCTTAATTATACTGCAGCAAAAACAGAAAGAATTCCTGCGGAGGATAGATATAAAAGAGAAATTTTAGATTTCAATTTAAATGAGCCAATGGAATTGGATGAACTTCCTGGGAAAGGAATTTTATTCGTTGAGCGTAGAGGAGCATTAAAATTATATGATTTTAAAGAAGCAAAAACAAAGGTAATTGCAAATCTTGAAGTGTTTTATGGAAACGAAGATGGATTATTGGGATTGGCTGTTGATCCAAATTACATTGAAAACAATTGGATTTATTTGTTTTATTCAAAAGCAGGAGAAGAATCAATAGAAACTGTTTCAAGATTTACTTTAAAAGGTGAAACGTTAGATTTAGCATCAGAAAAAATATTGGTAGAAGTACCTAGTTTAAGAAAATGTTGTCATGCGGGTGGAGCTTTAGAGTTTGGTCCCAATGGAAATTTATTCGTTGGTTTAGGAGATAATACAAATCCGTTTGAATCTGATGGATATGCACCTATTGATGAACGTCCAGGAAGAGCTCTTTGGGATTCTCAGAAATCTGCAGGAAACACGAATGATTTAAGAGGGAAAATTTTAAGAATTAAGCCAGAAGATGACGGTACTTATTCTATTCCAAAAGGGAATTTATTTCCAGAGGGAACTCCAAAAACAAGACCAGAAATTTATACTATGGGATTGCGTAATCCATTTCGATTTTCAATCGATAGCAAAACGGGGTACTTGTATTGGGGAGATGTAGGTCCAGATGCTGGAAAACCAAATCCTAATAGAGGACCTCATGGAATGGGAGAATTCAATCAGGCTAGAAGGGCTGGAAATTGGGGATGGCCTTATACAAGAGGAAATAATCAAGCGTATAACGATTATGATTTTGCGAAGAAAGAATCGGGAGCAAAATTTGATCCGAATAATATCATCAATAATTCACCAAACAACACTGGAATGCAAAAGTTGCCTCCAGCGCAAGAATCATTATTTTGGTTTTCTTATAAGAAATCTGAAGAGTTTCCTTGGATAGGAAGTGGTGGAGTAAATCCAATGGCAGGCCCTATATTTCATAAGTCAGACTTTCCAAATGCAAAACAAACATTCCCATCTTATTTTGAGGATAAAGTTATTTTGTACGAATGGATGAGAGATTGGATTTATGTGGTGACATTAGATGAAAATGGAGACTATGTAAAAGCAGATGCGTTTATGCCGAAAGCAGAATTTTCGCATCCTATGGATATGATTTTTGGCTCTGATGGAAGTTTTTACGTATTGGAATATGGTCAAAAATGGAATTCACAAAACATGGATGCTCGTTTAAATAGAATCACTTATTTGGAGGGGAACAGAAATCCGATTGCAAAATTAAGTGCAGATAAAACAATTGGAGCACAACCTTTCAAGGTTCAGTTCTCCGGAGAGGAATCTTTAGATTATGACAAAGACATATTAACGTATGAGTGGTCATTTACGGGATCAGATGTTCAGTCTACAGAGATGGACCCATCATTTACATTTAACGAAGCAGGAACCTTTAATGTTGTTTTAAAAGTAACAGACAACGAGGGTTTAAGTTCATCTTCAGCCACTAAAGTTTTGGTTGGAAATGATCCTCCAGTAATTACATTGGAAATGGATCCTAGCGACGCTAATTTCTGGGATGGCAAAAAAGCGAAATACAAGGTAGTAGTTTCTGATGAGCAAGATGGAAGTACAACCGATGGTAAGATAAGTGCTTCAGACGTAAAAGTTACGTTTAATTATATTCCACAAGGAAGGGATATGGTGAAGGCAACACTTGGTCATCAAAGAAATACGGCTGACGAAGGAAAACAAGTTATAGACGGTTCAGATTGTAGGGCCTGTCATGCTATAGATGAAAAGGTAAACGGGCCGAGCTATAAAAGTATTGCAGCTAAGTATTCAAAAAAGGATATCAATTATTTAGTAGCAAAAGTAATTAAAGGTGGCTCTGGAGTATGGGGTAAAGAATCTATGATGTCTGCACATCCGCAATTAAGTATTGAAGATGTGAAGAAAAGTGTAGAATACATCCTTTCCTTTAAAGAAGATGAAAATACTGTAGAAAATAAATTACCATTGGAAGGAACACTTAGTTTTAAAGAGCATGCTGGTAAAGATAATGAGGGTGTTTATGTTTTAATGGCTTCTTACTTGGATAAGGGAAATGCCGGACAAGCAGACTCTTCAATTCCTGTAAGAGAGCAGATAATCTTCAAAAACTTAAAAATTGAAGTAGAAGATGCCAATCAATTAGGTGGAGATCTTAAAGGTGATTGGAGGGTCGGCGATGATTTACTTATAGGCGCGGTCGTAGATGGAACTTTTTTAAGATTTGATGCTATTGATTTGAAAAATTTAAAGCAGATCAAACTGGCAGCATTTTATCGCGGCTCATACCAATATGAAGGTGTTTTAGAGATTAGAGAGGGAAGTAAAACTGGTAATATTATTGGTAAGGTAACGTTGGGTAATAAAGGATTGGGATTTAAGGATATTAAGAAATATCACAACATTTCTGTAAAGCCAACGGTTGACAAAAGCCAATTGTTTTTTATGTTTAAAAATGCGAAAAAGAAAGATCAGTTTATCGCTGGTTTAGATTGGATATTACCAATTTATAATAGATAAGTAGTAGGACATTTAAAATATTGAATGTCATTTTGAATGAAGATGATTTGTTAGAATTTTCAGAGTATTCAAAATGACATTTTTTATGGTGTAAATAAAGGGTTTCTATCATAGCTGTAGCACATTAAAATAAAAACTAATATGAAAATAAGAACGTTCTTTAATTTGTTACTGTCTGGCGTCGTGTCACTTAGTTCAATAGGGTGCAGCTTTAAACAAGTTGGTAATCAAGAAACGTCAACCAAACCCAATTACATCATTTTTTTTACTGACGATTTGGGGTATAATGATATCGAACCTTTTGGTGCTCAGCATATTAAAACACCACATCTGAATAAGATGGCAGAGGAAGGTATAAAATTCACCAACTTTTATGCGCAGCCTGTTTGTGGTCCTTCACGGGCGGCTTTGTTAACAGGTAGTTATCCTATTCGCATTGGCGAACCTAAAAACACCAAAAGTCTACATACTAAACTTCATCCGAAGGAAATTACAATTGCAGAAGTTTTAAAAACAAAGGGCTATAAAACAGCTTGTATTGGAAAATGGCATGCTGGAGAGGGTAAGGGTCAAATGCCTAATGAACAGGGATTCGATTATTTCTTTGGTACACCCCTTTTTAACGGTTATACAAAACTAATTGAACAGGCTGATTTTAGGTGTCAGGTATTGCGTAACAAAGACATGGTTAAAACAATAAATACCGTCGAGGAAATGGGACTACTAACCCAAATGCATACAAAAGAAGCGGTGGGTTTTATAAAACAAAATAAAGACAATCCATTCTTCTTATATGTAGCGCATAACATGCCTCACGTACCACTGGGTGCGTCTAAAAATTTTAGAGGGAAATCAGAAGATGGTTTTTATGGTGACGTAATTGAAGAACTGGATTGGAGCATGGGTGAAATACTAAGGGTATTGAAAGAAGAGAACCTAGATGAAAATACGCTTGTTATTTTCACGTCCGACAATGGTCCATGGATAGAAGATGTAATTGGAGACCATGCAGGTAGTGCTTTCCCTTTAAAAGGAAATAAAATGCAAACCTGGGAAGGAGGAATACGCGTTCCTACTATTATGAGATGGAAGGGGCAACTTAAGGAAGGAATTGAAAGTGACGAATTGTTAACAACAATGGACTTCTTACCAACGTTTTCAAGCCTTTCTGGTGCTGAAATACCAAAAAATTTAACAATAGATGGAAAGAATTTCTCAGACGTTATTTTAAAAGGAAGCAAAAGCGAACGCAAGTATTTCTATTATTATGCATATAGTCATCTTCAGGCAGTAAGAGACAATGAATGGAAGTTGGTTTTGCCCCGGCCTGCTAGACCTGAATATATGGGGTGGTGGGCAAGAAAAATAGATGCAGTTGGCGAAGTAAAATTGTTCAATATGGTAAATGACAAAGAAGAGAAGTATAACCTAGCCGCTCAATATCCTGATAAGGTTAGCGAATTGATGTCTTCAATTGAACAAACTCGATTGGAATTAGGAGATAAGGATATTATCGGTAGTGGCGCTCGATTTTTTGATGACACCTCTAAAACAGAACGGATTTCGAAGTATGAGAAATGGTCAAAGACCATAAAATAATTGAATGTGAAATGGATGAACATGTATTCTGTATGTGAGAGTTGATTTTAACATCTATATAACATGTGACGACAGTAATATGGGTTTTAGCAGTTTTTCGGGCTGAGATGCGTTATTGCAACACCGCCAATTCGTCTTTGACGATTGATGGAGAATTTGAAATATTGAATAAATGAATTGGCTTTGTGCATATTTGAAAGTTTCTTACTTTTAATCCCGAATTACACATGCACAAGCCTTTAGATATAAAGAGATATGCTTTTAAAAAATAGTACTTGGTTTGTTTTAGTTGTTTTGGTATTAAGTGAGATGTGTGCTTATTCTCAAGATAGCATTAGAGGAAAAGTGGTTGATAATGAAAGTGGTCTTGAATTAGAAAACGTTAGCATCTTAAATTCAACCTCTAAAAAGGAAGTGGTATCGAATAACTTTGGCGAGTTTTCTATTGTTGGAGCAGGAACTTATATTTTTCAGAGCAAGGGATATAAAACAATAGAATTTGAGGTTTTAAATCAGAACTATTTGATTGTTCAAATGGAAATAAATCCGGCTGAATTGGAGGAGGTTATTGTTTTCGCGAACCAAATTCCTCAAAAAATTCGTAAGGCTACATCAGCCATAAATCTTATAACTACTTCAGAAATTAATAGAGGAGCCGATGTGAATATAGCACCAGTGCTAAATCGAGTTCCTGGAATTTACATGCAATCTGGAGCACTGAATACGAATAAGATTACTATTAGAGGTATTGGTTCTCGCAATTTGTATGGCACTTCAAAAATAAGAGCCTATTATGGCGATATTCCTTTGACAACTGGTAACGGAGAAACAACTATTGAAGATTTTGAATTGAGTGCAATTTCTCGCTTAGAAATTGAGAAAGGAGCGTCGAGTATTTATGGTGCAGGATTGGGAGGGACCATTCACATGATTCCCACAAATGGATATCTAAATCAAACGAGTGCTAATATTAGTTTTACTGCGGGTTCTTTTGGTTTGTCAAAAGGAATTGTTAAGGTAAATCATGGTGAAGATAATTATGGGTTACAAGCCGTGTATAGTAATACCCACAGCGATGGTTATAGAGCTAACAATGAATATGATCGGCAAACGTTGACGTTGAGTTCCAATGTGTATTTAGGTGAAAAGGATGCACTTACTTTTTTAGGAAGTTATGTAGATTTAAAAGCCTTTATTCCGAGTTCCATCAATGAAGATGATTATTTAAATGATCCTGAAAAGGCCGCATTTACTTGGGGGAAATCACAAGGATATGAAGATTCTAAAAGAGGTATTTTCGGACTCTCTTGGGATCATGAATATAAAACGGATTTAAAGCAGATTACAAGTATTTATACTACTTTTAGAAACGGATATGAGCCTAGACCTTTCAACATCTTAGAGGAGCAATCTTCTGCTATAGGATTGCGAAGTAGATTGTTGGGGAATACGACGCTATTTAATAATAAATTGGATTGGACTGCCGGCGTAGAATTTTTCAAAGATTTCTATGATTCTAAAACTTATGAAAATCTATATGGGGCTTTCCTTTCTGGCACTGGAAGTGTGCGAGGAGCGTTATTATCTGATTTTGAAGAAGAGCGTTCATACTACTCTCTTTTTTTAGAAACGAAATATGCCTGGGGCGAACGAACTACATTTTCATTTGGACTTAATTTTAATCAAACAGCATTTGATTTAGAGGATAATTTTGAGGAAGCAGGGAATCCGGATCAATCTGGGTCGTATGATTTTGATGCGATAGTGTCGCCTAAATTTGGATTATCTCATTTGTTTTCAGATAATTTGAGCGCTTATATGAATGTAAGTCATGGATTTTCGCCACCTACCTTGGCAGAAACCTTATTGCCTGATGGCCTTATCAACACAGATATTAAACCAGAATCTGGCTGGAATTATGAGTTGGGGACACGTCTCTCACTTTTGGATAATCGCATGAAATTGAATGGTGCAGTTTACAGAATGGCCATTAATAATTTATTAGTAGCAAGAAGAACGGGAGATGATCAATTTATTGGTGTAAATGCTGGAGAAACACAACATGACGGATTGGAATTGCTAGCGAGTTATGATTGGATATGTTCGAGTGAACGTTCCTTATCAACCTATGTTTCTTATTCCTTACATGACTTTATCTTTAAAGATTTTGTAGATGATGATAATGATTTTTCTGGAAACGAATTAACAGGTGTTCCCTCAGAAGTAATGAATGCAGGTATTGATTTCCTTTCTGAAAAAGGATTTTACGGGAATGTTAATTTTCAATATGTAGGAGAGATTCCAATGACAGATGCAAATAGTCTGTATACAGATAGTTATGCATTAACAAATGTAAAGGTAGGATATCAATTTACGATTGTAAAAGTGTTGAAGTGTGATCTATTTTTTGGAGTTGATAATGTGTTTGATGAGCATTATGCTTCTCAGATATTAATTAATGCTAGAGGGTTTGGAGGAAATGCACCGAGATATTACTATCCGGGATACCCAGTAAATTATTATTCAGGAATTAACTTGAATTATATGTTTTAATGTAATTTTATCATCAAATTAATACCAACCTATATTATGAACCGAATTAATTTATTATTCATTGCGATTTTTTCTTCGCTAATCGCATGCGCTCAACAGATAGAATCGTCAGTAAAAGCGAAGGATGCAACAAGTGTGACATATACCGTAGAAGACGTTGTTACCGAATTGAACATCCCTTGGGGAATGGTTTTTTTACCTGAAGGAGGAATGCTAATTACAGAAAAGTCAGGTGAAATCATACACTTTAAAGATGGAGTTAAAACAGAAATACAAGGAGTTCCGGAAGTATATGTACGTGGCCAAGGTGGTTTGCTAGATCTTGAATTACATCCTGATTATAAGAATAACGGCTGGATTTATTTCACATTTGCTTCTTCTAAAGGAAAAGGAGATGGCGGATTCACAGCGATAATGAGAGCCAAATTAGATGGAGCCAGTTTAGCTCAAAATGAATTGTTATACAAGGGAGGTCCAAATACTAAAAAAGGACAACATTTTGGCGGACGTATAGAATTTGATAATGATGGCTACTTATATTTTTCAATTGGAGATAGAGGGAATAGAGATGAGAATCCCCAAGATATTACGCGAGATGGAGGTAAAATTTATAGATTACATGCGGATGGAAGAATTCCTGTAGATAATCCTTTTGTTGGAAAAACGGGGGCGAAAAGCGCCGTTTATAGTTATGGGCATAGAAATCCACAAGGTTTAGTAAAACATTATAAAACCGGAGAGATTTGGGAGCATGAACATGGTCCAAAGGGAGGAGATGAAATTAATATAATCCAAAAAGGGAAAAATTTCGGATGGCCTGTTATTAGTTATGGAGTTAATTACGATGGAACTTCTTTAACAGATAAAACATCTAATTCTGGAATGGAACAGCCTTTCTTTTATTGGGTGCCTTCTATAGCTCCAAGTGGAATGACTTTTGTTACTTCTGATATATATCCAGATTGGAAAGGCAATTTATTGGTGGGTTCTTTGAAATTTAAATATATAGAGCGTTTGGTAATTGAAGGTAATAAAGTAGTGAAACGCGAAATTATATTAAAGGATTTAGGTAGAGTACGTAATGTACGTCAAGGACCAGATGGCTATATTTATGCTGCTATTGAAGGGGAAGGAATTGTAAAAATTATACCGAATAAATAGCATATTACATGAAACGAGCATGCTAAAATCTATATATCCTGCAGTGGAAATCGAAGATTCAACGCCTCCTTTAAAAATAATAAACAAGGTGAGTTAATGATTAATAGTGAACAGCAGGTGACCGTTTAAAAAAATAAATATAAAACACATGAAAATAATATTGGCAAGTTATATTGTCTTGATGATGGGAATGTCTGGTTTTAGTCAGAATACGAAGTTGGAGGAAAGTAAGAAAAGAGGAAGTGAAATTTACGCAGATTTTTGCATAAATTGCCATATGCCGAATGGAGAAGGGGTAAAGGGCGAGTTCCCACCTTTGGCTAAATCTGATTTTTTAATTAAAAACAGGACCAAGAGTATTAAAGCATTAAAATATGGTCTCAAAGGTGAGATCATCGTAAATGGTGTAAAATATAATGGATTTATGGCCCCACTAGGATTGAGTGAAGATGAGGTCGCCGATGTTATGAATTACATTACTAATAGTTGGGGAAATAAGAATAAGAAAATGATTACTGAACAAGAAGTCGCTAAAGTGGCGAAGAAGTAATTAATGTTGACAAAAATGTAGGGATTTACTTTTAATTTGATCCCTTCATTTTTTTTTTAGAGTTATGACCCTTAATTCTCAATCCAAATGGGTTGTGTGTAAGTTCCATTGGTGGCAATGTCCCATACTTCGAATCGCACCCAAGTTCGGTCTTTAAGATCAATATTTATTTTGAATTCTTTGCTCCCGAAAGCCTTGGTGTCGTTCAATTTAATTTTTTGATGATAAATATTTTTGCCATCACCAGTAACGATATCTATATGTTTTAGTGGGAACGTCCAGTCCAATGCTGCTTTAAGTTCAACTTTTTTGTCTTTTTTTAATTTTAATGTAGTTCCACATTCTTGTCCGCCAACACTATATTTTTTCAGAAGGATTTCACCTGTACTGACAATAAAGTTTCCCTCACTTAAGACATCTAATACTGGTTTCCAACCATCTTTAAACTTCGGAAGTTCGTCTAGTTTTAAATAATTAACATTCATAGCGCCATATAATTCGTAATCATTTCGAATATCAAAAACATCCACTTCTCCAAGAGCATATTTTTTAGCATTCCAATTACTCATGTCGTCTAAAAGATTTAGAATTCTTGAGCCCATCGTGTCTTCAGATAAATTAGCAGGCATATTTTTCCAAGCCGCTCCTAAATAGCGATCTGATGTAAAAAAGGCTTCATTTTTATAGTTGTCTGGATATCCTGTTGAACCTTTGATCCTGCCATGTGCCACCCAGATGAGTCCGTTTTCCTTTTTAAATAATTTCAAGATATCTTCCTTGCTTCCTACGTGATACACCTTTCCATATTCTTTAGTGTTTTCCACAAAAGGTTTATCGTCCGACCGATTGAGAACCCAATTAACTGGTTTTGGAAAAAAACTCATCCAATGTCCTCCAAGTTGAACGTTGGGTTCTTCACCAGGTAATAATAAAAAGTCATTTGTTGAAAGTCGCTCACATTCTTGATGCATAATTTGTAATTGCTGCATTCTCTTTTCTGTTTTTAAGCGGGGCGTTGCTCCGTTGTGAAACTCTCCAAGATGCACGATGTCAATCCCCATCTTTTTGAAAAACTGAACAAAATCGGGGTTTTCAAGTCCTTTCGGAATCCCAGTGGTTTGCTGTTCTTTTTGTTTCTTTAAGTAGTCCAATGAGTGTTCCACATGATAATGACTTGTAAATTTTTTATATCCAGGGATATCTACAAAACGATCATTATGCGTGAATTTTTTTATTTGAGTTAAGGTATTTTCTGCTTTTCTGTCACTTATATATAAGAATAGCCCCAGTTTTTGAATACTTCCCGGTTCAGCATTAAGCCAAGGTACTTGTCTACGATCTCCAAAAATAGGTTGTCTGACGCCTATGCCGTATCCATTGAAAAAGTCAAGATAATTTTGTCCAGACCAGTTAAAACCATAATTTCCAACACCATCTAATGGCGGTAGAAATCGATGAGGAGAAGAAAAGACAGCTAGAGATCCGTTATCAGATTCAGCAATAATCGTTCTAAATCGTGTTTTCTTGGGAGTCGCAAATTCTTTGTTAGAAGGTTGTCTAATAAACTCATCTACTCCATTTTGCCAACATACATTTTTAATTTGTCCAGATAGATTAGAAAGGCCTGCATGGTACAAAAATGCACGTCCATTTTGTTCTGTAGATATAACTGCTTCCATATGTAAAAGGGAACTTCCAGCATAGATGGTGAAATTTAGTGCTCCTTCAAACTCTCCTGCCTTTAGGCCATTAAATGAAATGGTTGTCCGATTTCCATGACTAGAAACGGTAGCACTTTCCATATCTAGTAAAGCCTTTTGAACGGAATATGATCTCTGATATGGGTAATCAAAAAATATTTGCCAACTATCTTTTCTCTTGTCAAGATCTCTCTCACCAAGAAAGAGGGCGTATTCTGGTTGTAAATCGTTAAATATTTCAGTTGCAATACTTTTATTAGTTGTGCCAATGGATTTGATTAATGGTAACTGAGGACGTCTTTCTTTTCCACCACTATTTTTTTCTAAACGGAAAGAAGTGTAATTCGTCGTATTGTCAGTTTCCCATGTTACATGCAGTAATTTATCTTCAATACTTATTTGAATACCATTAGAACCGCTGTAATTGGATAAATCAACTAGAATTTCAGAATTTTGGCTACGTACACTTAAGGTAAGAAGAATTACGCTAAAAGTACAGAGTAGTTGTCTATGATATTTACTTAATGATTTAAGGAAAATTCTCATACTGATTACTTTTCAAAAATTGACGATGGAATATTCCCAATCCATGATGTTGGAATTTCCTTACAGCCGAAAATTTCGGCAATTACTCTTGCAGTATTAGCATTACTATTAGGTTCAAGAAGCACTTTTCCTTTTACAATACCGGGTCCCGTAATGGCCCATGGAACTTCCATTTCTTCTTTGCTCAATCCACCATGACCAGATGTTCTTGTTCCTCCATGATCTGTGATTAATAAAAAATTGGTGGACTCATATAGATTGTCTCCTTTCAGTTTTTTAATGAATTTACCAATTTCTACATCAATTTCTTCAATAGATACAATGTATTCTGGCGACATCCATTTGTAGTTGTGTCCTGCGTGATCTACGTGCACAGAGTAAAGAAAAACCAACGTAGGATTCATTCTGTTTTCAACGATAAAATCATATGATTTTTGATAGTTTGAAGTGTATTTATCGTTCTCCTCAAAACTGTATTCGTCTAAATATTCTTTGTTCATAGAATTTATTAAGTTACCCCAGTTGTAGTAATATCCCGTTTTTACAGAAGGAACTTGCTCCTTTAAAATTTTGAATATAGAAGGGTAATAACCGTCTTTATCCTGTTCTATAGGGTCAAATCCATGTTTGTCTAGTTTCCATCCGTTGCTGGTAACCCCATGTTGTTCTGGCCCTCCTGAAGTTAGATGGCTGGTCCAATTGGGTAAGGTGACCGAAGGCATAACGGTGCGTGTATTTAATGAAAGAACTCCGTCTTTAATTAATTGATCTAAATTTGGGTGTTTTGACTTTTCAAACCCTTCTACACTTAATCCGTCTATTCCAATAATTACGACGCGTGGTGTACCTTGTTTTTTACACCTAGAAAATGAAATCAGAAGGACTAGTATTAATACGATGCGTGCTATTATTTTCATAAGAATATTGGTAATTAATAAGAGGGAGTGCTGAAATTAAGTAAAAAACTAAAAAGAAATCAGGATATAGCAAAGATTAAAGAAGAACTTAAGTATCTCGATTTCTTTTTAGCGTGTACTAATTGATTTTAAAAAGTAAATTATTTTTTTTTAACGCCCGTCATAGACATAGATCCTTCTGGTGTTGAAAGAGATCCTCTAAACTTATCTTTATCTATGGTAAGATTAAAAGTTAGTTCAATTTCTTGTCCTTCTGTATCGAAAAAGTAAATAAAGGAGAGTTTATTTTCTTCAAATGATACTTTTTCAATAGTGGTATTTTCAGCATCGGATAAGAAGTGTCCTGTTAACTTCCCTTCTTTTTTCTCAATAATAAGTTTTCCGTTTTGGTATTCATAACTTGCTTCTGGAATGTTATATTCCCAAGTGCCAATGACATTTTTATCGTTTAATAAAGTTGTTGACACAGAGAAACTTGATGCCACAAATACGACTAATAGAATTAGATTTACCGAAATGATTTTCTTCATAATTGTTATTTTTAGTGTTAATAATGAAATTTATATATGATACTCTCAAAAATAAAGAAAAATAGTGTAGAATTAGTATAGTAGGTAGTTCAATATTATAAAGTAGAATAATTTTACGTGATTTTGAAAATCAGCATATGTATTTCCCTCTTTTATATCAGTAATTAGTACCCTGTTTTCGGTTCCAACATATTCTTTCAAAATAAAAGACCAACTCAAAAGGAAATATATTAAAACCCGTTGTGCATTTAAACAATATTGACTTTTAGATTGTTTATATTTCTATTAAAAACAAACTTGTTAATGTATTGAATGATTGTTAATGCTGTTAGTT
>TARA_B110000037_G_scaffold153217_1_pt1 | contig 31829 bp, 38 predicted proteins | sample TARA_B110000037 | Tara Oceans TARA_B110000037 (sample SAMEA4397196) | marine metagenome | biome: Polar Biome; feature: [MIX] marine epipelagic wind mixed layer (ENVO:01000061); material: water (ENVO:00002006), including particulate matter (ENVO:01000060) such as... | depth 10-100 m | reverse complement strand
GAGGATACGGGAGATTTGTTTTCCGCCAAAGGCATGACGGATGGGAAACTATGGACGGAGCCGCGTCAATGGCGGGGGTGGGTTTATCGCCTGCGGCGGAGGAGGAGGCAGGTGGAGACAAAAGCAAGGAAAGCGACGGATGGCTCGGGGACTGCGTTAGCGGTGATGAAGGACTGTATCTCCGCGTCGTAGTTGCCGAGGTAGCTCTGACCGTTGATTGGATCACCTCCAGATGTTCCAACGAACCAGTTGAGGCCGATCAGCGTCAGGACACCCCCCTGAACCACAAACATTGGCGCACCCGAATCACCTCCGGCCAATTCGGCTTCAAAGGGGACGAAATTTGCGTCGCCACTCGCGTCCACAGTCGAACCGATGGCGTCGTCGGTGGTGCCGGAGGCCGTAATGCTGTCAAACCAGCGATCAACGATGTTGCTACCCACTGCAACGTCGATGGTTGCAGTAACGTCGCTGGGCGAGCGCCCGAACATGTAGGCGTTGGCTCCGTTGTATGGCGAGGATGCAAAGCTGTTGGGGCCTCCCCCGGTGGCGGTGTTCGTGTCGTCGGTGGCGAATGAGTAGCGGCCGACTGTGGGCGTGACATTGGCGTTGAGCACGCCGATCCGAATATCGGAGCTGTTGCCGAGAGTTCCGCCGGTAATCTGCTGGCTGGATTGGATGGTGCGCGTCACAGTCGACCCGTTCGGATCATTGGTAGTGTGAAAGGTCACCGTGCTGCCGTTTGATGGGAAAAAGTGCTGGGAGCTGACGAACACGTTCTCGCTGACCATGGTGACCCAATGGTTTTTGTTTGAGGCGTTGGTCGAGAGGGCGATACCGGACAGATCGAAGCTATCCATGATGAAGGATGAGTCGTTGGCAAAACGATCATTGGTCGATGCGGAAAAGCCCGAAATCGTGATGCCGTGAGCGGAGCGGGTGCAAAGAACTGCGACTAGGATTAATAACGGGCACCGAGTCCAAGACGGAGGGGATAATACGCGCTGAGACATGGATGATTTGGTGCTGAATTGGGGTTTGAGGTGCCTCGTTTGGCTAGGTTGACCATTCCAAATTGCTCATCCATTGATCATCTTTATAATGCAGCCCTGTCCGTAGTCAAGTCGTTAGTGGCTTCGTATTCGCCGGATGGCTGGGTCATGGGGATATTTTGGAAGAAGTTTTTTTGCTCTCCATTCCACTGACTCCCGGCGTTAAATCTCGTGGGTTGTTTTCAGGGTTGAACCGTGGTCGGGTGCCTGAATAGGATTTCCCCATGAGGTTCCAATTGGTTAGTCTGCTGTTTCCCCTTCTGTTTTTCACAGGCTGCGCAGGCGGCGGCGGTATGGGAAATATCCCGGATGGTGCCGACGACGGCAGTGTTGGTGGTATTTCCGAAGTGCCGAATCCAACCGCCGCGATGGCAAAAATGAGCGGAACCCCCCTTGGGCGGCTACAGCGCGGGCATGAGGTTTACATGCTCAACTGCGGGCAGTGCCACGAATACCAACTGCCCGAGCAGGTGGACATCATGGACTTCGAGGATGCGATGCCGAAGATGATCAACCATGCCGGTCTGCCGTCTTCGGACGAAAAAGCGGTTCTTGACTACGTTGTGGCTGTGAAAAAACAGAAGGGTGTGGAATTTTAGTTTGCGCGGAGCTTGCCAACAGTCTGAACGCGTTGAAACTGTGCCGCACACCGAGTGAAGAGTTATTTCCTAAGACGATTCCTGCTGATCCCCCCAACCTTGCTGGGGATCACGTTTCTTGTTTTCGCGATCACCCGTTTTGTGCCCGGCGGGCCGATGGATAGAATGCTCCAGCAGGCCGCAGGGAATGCGGAGGGCGGTGGTGGGAAAAAGGCTTCCAATGAGGCTAGCGGTGGCCTCAGCGAGGAGCAGATGGAGGAGCTTGAAGAGCAGTTCGGTCTAGATAAGTCAATGCCAGTTGCCTACCTGCAATGGTTGGGGTTGGCTCCACGCGAGATCCTTATTTCCAAGGGCGAGTTCGGGAAACGCGGTGATGCCGGCATAGGTGGTGGCGAGGAGGATCCGGATAATGTTTCCACGTTGGTTCTCCGAGGCGACGGTCGTTTGGTGGAGGTTCGGAAAAAGGGCGGGAAAATTCTTTCTGCGATCTACAGGCAGGGCGGCGCAACTATTCTCGATGGCGGTTGGAAGCTCCGTTACGAGGACGAGAAAGCACGGCAGGAGCGGTTTCGCCGGCGAAGTGTGGAAGGGGCGGAAGTTCCTTCCTATCCGTCACGTGTGGTGGCTTTCAAAACGAGATTCAGCGGGCTGCTACAGGGCGATCTCGGTCGCTCTACGGTTTACAATGATAAGGTCGTCTCGATGATCATGTCCCGCGTTCCGATCGCGATGTACTTCGGCCTACTCACTGCGATCATCACGTATGCGATATCCCTTCCGCTCGGCGTGCTGAAAGCCCTACGGCACCGGACGTTCATCGACAGCGCCAGCTCCATCCTGATTTTTATCGGGTATTCGATCCCCGGTTTCGCTCTTGGTGCCATCCTTCTCGTCCATCTTGGCGCGCGGATGAGCCTCTTCCCCCTGTTCGGATTCACCAGCCCAGATTTTCCGGAAATGGCTGCGTGGGATCAGGTCAAGGATCTGGCGCACCATACGGCTCTGCCATTGCTTTGTTATCTAGTCGGCACCTTCGCGATGCTGACCATGCTTACGAAAAATAACCTCATGGACCAGCTCGCGGCGGACTACGTGAGGACTGCAGTCTCGAAAGGAGTGAGCTTCCGCAAGGCGGTGTTTGGCCATGCCTTCCGTAACTCGATGATCCCGGTGGCAACCAGTGCGGGCAGTCTGGTGGGGATCTTTATCGGAGGCTCCATGCTGATCGAAACCGTCTTCGACATTCAGGGCTTCGGCCTTCTGCAATACCAGGCGGTCATCGCCCGTGACGTGCCGGTGATCATGGGCACGCTTACCATTTCTGCCTTTCTCATGCTGCTGGGAAACATCATTTCCGACATGGTCGTGGCGATGGTGGATCCGAGGATAAAATTCAAATGATCAAACGCACGATAGGATTGCTTCTGTTCGTTCTCGGGGTGCTCGCCGCCTTCGGGGAGACGCGGGGTATCGAATTTCCGACAGCGCGCTGGTTCTTCGATGCGAGCCGCGAGGTTCCCTTGCTGAACTGGAAATCCGAAAGCGGTTCCACCGTGCTCTGGTTCGGCTGGGTGAGTGTCGTGATCCTCGTGGTGATTGGCATTTCCACGCTAGTGAGTTCTTTTACCGCCGGTCCGCCGAATCCTGTGACTTTGCGCCGCATTCGACGCTTTAAAGAGATCAAGCGAGGTTACTATTCGCTCATCATTCTCGTCGGCCTTGCAGCCCTTGCAGGTCTTGATCAGGTGATTGTCGGGAAAGATGCGCTGGCAGTCCATTACGAGGGAAAATGGTCGTTCCCCGCTTTCACCGCCAAGCCTTTCAAGGGCTCTGACTACGGTGTAGAAGGCGAGCGCGCGGATGCACCGGTGAATTTTCGAAAGCTCAAGCTCGCTTTTAAAGATGACGAGGGAGGAAATAAAAACAGCGTGATCATGCCGCTGATCCGTTACGGATCGACTGATGATACCCTCCCGCCGAGGTCAAAGGCGTTGGTGCAGCGGCAGGGGATCTACTACGAATCTGGTAGCAATAAGCCTTACTTTGGTCTTGCGGCAAAATATCATGATGTGGACGACGGTAAGCCGCACCTGCGTTACACGCTTCGGAAAGGGATTTTCAACGGAGCCGTGGACGGCTGGAATGCGGATGAAGTGCGGGTGTATAGCTCGGAGTTTTTCAATGAGAAAAAGGTGAAGGAGAGGTTCTCCGGCGAAGGAGTGGTAGAGGATTTCCTAACGCTTGAAAGCAGTGAGTTGCGATCCATGAAATACCATCCCGCACCGCCAATCTGGGAAAAGCAAAACTTCCTCGGAACAACCTCCCAAGGTTACGACGTCCTCGCATACCTCTACGGCGGGCTCCAAGTGAATTTCAAGGCGGCTTTGATTTTCCTGCCCATCGTCTATGCCATCGGGATCACGCTGGGGATGCTTATGGGTTACTTTGGCGGTATTTTCGACCTCGTGTTCGACCGCCTGATCGAAGTGTTTTCCAATATGCCTTTCCTCTTCGTGGTGATCATTTTCTCCAGTATGGTACCGGAGCATTTCAAGGGGCTTCCGGTCATCCTGACCATACTAATCATCTTCGGCTGGATGGGGATTACATCCCTAATGCGGACTGCCGCTTACCGTGACAAGGAGCGCGATTACATCGCCGCAGCTCGTGTGCTGGGCGCGGGGACTCCACGCATCATTTTCCGCCATCTCTTGCCCAATACCGTGGCGATCATCGTGACCCTTGTGCCCTTCACGATGTCTTCGTTGATTTCCTCGCTCACCGCCCTTGATTACCTCGGCTTCGGCCTGCCTCCCGAATACGCCACATGGGGTCGGCTCCTCAGCGATGGTCTGTCGAATCTCTCCGCCCCTTGGCTGGTTTCATCCGCGTTCTTCGTCCTAGTCGCCCTTCTGGTTTTGATCACATTCATCGGTGAGGCGATTCGCGAAGCCTTCGATCCGAAAAAATATACCTACTACCGTTGATGCTGAAAACTTCGTCCATGCTCGCCTTCGCAGCGATCCTCATCGCCCTGACCGGTTGCCGCCGTGACGAGGTGGAGGTCGTACGCTCTTCGGGGATCGACGACTTCATCCCCCAGTATAACCGCTTCATTAAAAATTGGCTTGAGGAACAGCTCGTGGAGAATGTGAAAGCTGTCCGCAAGGCAGAGCAGGAGATGCTTTCCCTCGAAGGCGAGGAAAGGGAGGTTGTTGAGAAACGTCTTTTGAACCTCAAGCGCGAAGAGGATAAACTGAAATTCCGTCTGGATTTCGGTGATTTCTTCCGCTTTGGGAAACCGGAGGAGGTCCCCGCTGATCTGGTCTGGGAGGACGGGATGGATCAGGAAGAAATCGGTGATCCCCGAGCGAAAAAAGGCGGTAGCTTCCGAGTGGACATACGCACTTTCCCCCCGACACTTAGACCTTTTGGTGATAATTCGAACAACGGTTTCCGCGGGACGCTGTACGACGATATCGATCTGCCGCTGGTAGGGCTTCACCCGAAGTCCATGGAAATGATCCCCGGTCTGGCCGACCAGTGGGCCGTGTCCGGGGACGGTCGGACGGTGTATTTTCGTATCAGCCAGAAGGCCACATATTCCGACGGCGTCCCAGTGAAGGCGGGGGATTTTATCTTCGGCTCATACATTAGAATTTCCGATGACATCGTAAACCCCTATGCGAAGCAGTTCTACCGGGAAAACATTGCGGGACTCGTGGTCTACGATGAAAAGACTCTCTCCATTTCCCTTCCCGAGCCACAGATCTACGCCCCCGTCGTTCTGGGCGGTCTCTCCCCCTCACCGCCGCACTTCTACTCGGAATACGGACCTGACTTCACTGAGCGCTACCAGTGGAAATTTCCCCCGACAACTGGCGCCTACAAGGTCAAGGAGGAGGATATAGTAAAAGGGGTTTCCGTGACCCAGACTCGGGTGAAGGACTGGTGGGCCAAGGACAGGAAATACTACAAATACCGTTTCAATCCCGATCGTATCGTTCACACCGTGGTCCGCGATGAGTCGAAGGCTTTCGAGCTTTTTCGCGCCGGTGAGCTGGACAGCTTTTACATCACCCGTCCGGATCTCTGGTATGAGAAATCTGAGATTGATCCCGTTTTCAAAGGCTACATTGAGCGCTATACCTTCTATAGCAAATGGCCGGCGCTGCCCCGTGGTCTGTATGTCAATGTGTCAAAGTCGCTCCTCAACGAGCGCGACATCCGCATCGGTATCCAGCATGCGATGAACTGGCAGAAAGTGATCGACGTGATCTACCGGGGCGATTTCCAGCGTCTCGACGCGTTCAACCAGGGCTACCTCCTGTTCAGCGATCCCACGATCAAGGCCAGACCGTATTCCATTACCGCAGCCCGCGCAGCTTTCAGGAGAGCCGGGTTCACGCAGACCGGACGCGATGGGATACTCCGCCGACAGGATGGCACGAAGCTTTCGGTCTCCGTGACCTACGCTGCCATTCCCGCCTATGACAAGATGTTCGCCATCCTGCGCGAGGAGGCGATAAACTGCGGATTCGATCTTCGGCTGGATCCGCTGGAACCCACCGTCAGCTATAGGAAAATGATGCAGAAGCAGCATGAGATGACTTATAGCGCCTGGCTCGTCGGAGCGGACACGCCGAACTTCTATCAGTTCCTCCATTCCTCTAACGCCCGCGACGTACGCGGAAATTTGAAGCCGCAGACGAATAACCTCTTCGCATGGGGACGGGACGATACGGACGCACTTTCGGAAAAGGTCAGGTTCGCTCTCACCGAGGAAGAGCTCCGGCAGGCCGCGTTCAAGCTCCAGCACATCATACACGACGAGGCGATTTTTGTCCCTGCCTACACTACTGACTTCCTTCGTGTCGGCTCGTGGCGCTGGTTGCGCTGGCCTGATTGCGAAGAAACGCGCTTCTGTCCGCCTGTCGTTTACGAGCCGCTTGAGGCATACGTCCATTGGATCGATGAGGACATGAAAAAGGAAACCATGGAGGCCAAACGAAGTGGGAAAACCTTCCCTGAAGTGAACCGGATCTTCGATGACTATCGCTACCCGGAGTCCGATCTCGCACCCGAGCCGACAGAGGATCCGCTCCCAACAACCGAAGGGGAGGTCGTGCAATGAGCGAGGGTTACCTTCTAGAAGTGGATAGACTAATCACCTCGTTCGAGACCGAACGCGGCTTGTTGCGCGCGGTTGATCAGGTTTCTTTCAAAGTGCCCTACGGAAAAACGGTGGGCATCGTCGGGGAATCTGGCTGCGGGAAAAGTGTCACCGCCATGTCCATCATGCGGCTCCTCCCGCAACCTGCCGGTAAAATCCTTGGCGGCGAAATCCATTTCAAAGGTGAGGATCTTCTCCATTCCAGCGATAAGCGCATGCAGCAGGTGCGCGGTGGCGAAATCGGCGTGATTTTCCAAGAACCCATGTCCGCCCTGAATCCGGTGCACCGCATCGGCAGGCAGGTCGCAGAAGTTTTCCGCATCCATAAGAAGATGGGGAAAAAGGAAGCGTGGGACGCAGCAACCGAGATGCTCGACATGCTGCGTATTCCTGCCCCGGCGAAGCGGATGATGGATTATCCCCATCACCTTTCCGGCGGAATGAGGCAGCGCGTGGTGATCGCCCTCGCCCTCGCATGCCGACCCGATCTTATTATCGCAGACGAGCCGACAACCGCACTCGATGTGACCGTCCAGGCTCAGATCCTCGACCTGTTAGGAAACCTCCAGAGCGAGATGGGAATGTCCTTGGTGCTCATCACTCACGACCTCGGCGTGATCGCGGAAACCTGCGATGAAGTGGTGGTGATGTACGCGGGCCGAGTCGTCGAAAGCGCACCGGTGGACGAGCTTTTTGAAAACCCGCTCCACGCATATACGAAGGCTCTCCTCCGCTCCATCCCGACCCTCGATACCGTCCCGAAATCCGTCCTGCCGACCATCCCCGGAACCGTGGCAGGTCTCGGCGACCACTCGCACGGCTGCCGCTTTTGTCAACGGATGGGAAGGGACGGCCCGGTGACACGGGAGCGACCGAAATTCAAGGAAGTGGAGCCGGGTCACTGGCTGGAAATCTGTAAGGAATGTTCGAACCTGTGAGTGATACCCCCATGCTAACTGCCGAAAACCTGCGGGTACATTTCCCCGTTAAGAGCGGCGTGTTCCTGCGCCAGACTGGTGCGGTGAAAGCCGTGGATGGCATTTCCCTGGAGCTCGGGGTTGGTGAAACTCTCGGCCTCGTCGGCGAATCCGGTTGTGGTAAATCGACTCTCGGAAAAGCCCTCGTCCGCCTCCTGGAGCCGACCTCCGGCAGAATCATTTTCGAGGGCCGCGACATCTCCCATATTAGCCAACGCGTGCTGCGTCCAATGCGCCGCGATTTCCAAATGATCTTTCAGGATCCCGGAGAGTCGCTCGACGGGCGGATGAGCGTCCGCAGCCTGATCGAGGAACCTTTCCGCATCCACGGAATGGGTAACCGCGCGGAGCGGAAAAAATGGGTTGATGACCTCCTCACCACCGTCGGTCTTTCGCAAGCCGCCGCCGAGCGATACTCCTTCGAATTTTCCGGAGGCCAGCGCCAGCGCATCGGCATCGCACGCGCCCTCGCCCTGAAGCCCAAATGGCTGGTCTGTGACGAACCGGTCTCCGCCCTGGATGTTTCTGTCCAATCCCAGATTCTCAATCTCCTCGTCGATCTTCAAAAGGAATTCGACCTCTCCTACCTTTTCATCGCCCACGACCTCTCCGTCGTCAAACACGTCAGCGACCGGGTGGCGGTGATGTATCTCGGAAAAATCGTCGAACTCGCGCATTCGGAAACCATTTACCGGAACCCGAAACACGCCTACACCAAGGCTCTCCTCTCCGCCGTCCCCGTCGCCGATCCTAAAGCGAAACGCGAAAAAGTTCTTCTCGAAGGCGACGTCCCATCCCCCATTGATCCGCCCGAAGGCAGCGCCTTCGGTCACCGCATCGATCACCCCCGCTACGACGAAACCATAGGTATGGATCTTTCCCTCAGGGAAATCGAACCCGGCCACTGGGTTGCTGCGGATCCCTGCTGTCTAGAGCCGGAAGATTGGAAGAAATTAGCGTAGCTGCCGCGTCTCGCGGCAGGCCGTGGTCGCCCCGTCTCGGGGCGAAACCGTCCGCTTATGGCCTCCGCCTTTCGGGCTTACGATTCCGTCCATGCGTTCTCTTCCCATCGTTGCTAACACTCTTTTTGGAATCATCCATTCCTCCCGAGCGGAGTGGATATCCCCTCGTGGCTCTCCCTGAAAGCTTCATCCGCCGAAGACGCCTTCTACGTCCTCGAAGCCGCCCAGAGCGTCGTCTTCATTCCCGGTTACGGAATGGCTGTCGCACAAGCCCAGCATGTCGTGAAAGAACTCGCGGAAACCCTTGAAAACAACGGTGCGGAAGTTCGTTTCGCCATTCATCCCGTCGCAGGCCGCATGCCCGGGCACATGAACGTCCTTCTCGTCGAGGCCGATGTCCCGTTCGAGCAGCTTTGTGAAATGGATCAGGTCAATCCCATCATCGGGACGGTCGATGTCGCCATCGTCATCGGTGCCAATGACGTGGTGCACCCCGCCGCCCTCAACGATCCCGGAAGCCCGATCTACGGCATGCCCATCATCAATGCCCACGAAGCGAAAACCGTCTATTGCCTCAAACGCGGCAAGGGGGCGGGATTCTCCGGACTCGAGAACGCGCTCTTCTTCGGGGGAAACACCCGCATGCTCTACGGCGACGCGAAGGCTACAGTCACCGCTACATCGGCTACGTCCGTCGCGTCATGGACGGGAAGAATCCGTTCTCCCTCTTCTGGTCGGACGGTAACCCCGACAAGATCGGCGCCAGCCACCTCTTTTTCGGAAACATCGGGTCGCGTCATGTTGTTTCAGCGCATAGGATTCTCGCAGATGCCCATTGTTGCCACTTCCACCTACCGCCCGCCCGCATGGTTACCGGGAGGTCATTTGCAGACGGTGCATCCGGTGCTTTTCCGTAAGGTGAAAGCTGTCACGAATCGAAAAGAGCGCTTGGAGCTGGATGACGGCGATTTTCTCGATCTTGAGTGGAGGGGGAATCGTGGCGAAAGACTGGCCATCATTTCCCACGGCCTAGAAGGTTGCTCGGGGGCGAAATACGTGCAAGGCATGACGGCGGCATTGCTGAAACGCGGCTGGGACATACTGGCGTGGAGCTTCCGCGGCTGCAGTGGGGAGCCGAACCGGCTGGCCTCTTTCTACCACAGCGGAAAGACAGAGGATCTGGAGCTCGTAGTGCGGCACGCGTTGGCAGTCCATCCCGCGAAAAGTATAGACTTCGTAGGTTTTAGCTTGGGAGGAAACCTGACCTTGAAATACGTGGGTGAGAGAGGGAATGAAATCCATCCCACCATCAATGGCGCAGTGGCATTCTCGGTTCCTTGCGAGCTTGCCTGCTCTTCCGAGAAACTCGCCGAGTGGCAGAACCGCATCTACATGGAGCGCTTTATGAAATCTCTTCGCGATAAGGTGAAACGAAAGCACGAACATTTTCCCAACCAGCTGGATGTCACCGGGGTCGATGGCATGCGCACTTTCGCGGAGTTCGACGACCGCTTCACTGCTCCCCTGCACGGCTTCGACGGAGCATCAGATTACTGGGAACGTAGTAGTTGTCGCCAGTTTCTAAAAAACATCACGATCCCCACGCTCCTAGTCAGTGCTGTGAACGACCCTATCCTCGGAGTCGGCTGCTACCCGTATGAAGAGGCGGAGGCCAGCGGTAGCTTTTTCCTCGAAACCCCAGAGCAGGGCGGCCATGTCGGCTTCGGTGCCGGGGAAGAATATTGGTCAGAAAAACGAGCGGTAGAATTTTTATCCACGCGTTAGGGCTTGCGTGGCGCGCCGGAACCCACTATCAAATCGGCCTCTAAAGCTCCCGTAGTTCAACGGATAGAACAAGGGTTTCCTAAACCTTAGATATGGGTTCGATTCCCGTCGGGAGTATTTCTTTGAGAAACAGTTTAAAGCCCTTACTTGCAAAGAGTTGCGGCGATTCTCTTGGGATCCGCTCTTGCGCTGGAATGCGTGGCCGATCTCGTGCGCTGACGAGCGGCTCGTCGGCCTTAAATCGGACGGATCGGGCGCGGAAATGCCACGGAACGCCATAGACGGAAACAGAACACAATTCCACAACCCTTGTGAAACTTGGTAAAACGGTATAGGCAGAATACGATCCTGTCGCTGGGCGATTGCCCAATGCTCGCTACTTTTTCGCATCCGTCGGCGGCATTGCACACGAATTAGATTCGGACATTTTGCGTTCCCCGGATGGTGCATGTCGTCCTGCCGTGAAGGGACGCGGTAGGAGAATCCGTCCGGGAGATCGATGATTCCCTTGGGATCTGCCACAAGCGCCCCGAAGCGTTTCCCCCCGGCATTCGGAACTGAAGCTCGCATCAGAAGTTTTGCAGAGCTATGATTGCAAGGGTGGAATTACTGAGGGGCGCGCGACGATTGGGCATACGTCGCTGCTCGACCCGGGCTAAGGGTTTTTACGTCGATATGGTCGTCAAATGATGGGAACAGGAAGTTCGGAGTTTCAATCATGCCGCTCACCTGCTGTTCTTGCCCCGTATGCACATTCGATTTACGGTAAAGGAACTGAAGACACTGGTGGAGATGCTTAGTCTTGCGGTGAGCGTGTCCTCTTGGAATCAAAAGGAGGGTTCGGACGGGAAACTCTCCGAGTATGAGGGCTTCGAGAGCCGGATGCTGGAAAAGGCGGCGGCGAACGGGTTGGGGGAGATGATCGAGTTCGATGCGGAGACCCAGCGCTTCCGCGTGAAAAAGGAGGTGGAGGAGAAGCTTTTTTACCACGAGTGCTATGAGGAATTCCGCAACGAGAGCTTCTGGGACGAGCTGACCGTCCGCCTTGCCGACCGGGATTTGGTGAAATCCATCGGCCTTAAAGCCTGGGAATCGATGACCGAGGAGCAGCGCCGTACCAAGACCGTGGCCTGGGAGAAACGCTATTGGCAGGAGTTTTCCAAAAACGGAATCGAGCGGGTGATCGTGATGACGCCGCCGGGGGAGGGGTGAAATTTTCTGCTTTGGCGTAATCTTCCGTTTGACAAAGCCGCGGTATTAAGGCAATTCCTTCGCTCCCCGCTGATTCGTCGGCGGATCCGGAATCATGGCAGAGTAGCTCAGTGGTAGAGCAGAGGACTCATAAGCCTTTTGTCGGCGGTTCAAATCCGCCCTTTGCCACCAATTCCGGCTCAAAGACTTACGGTGTCTTTTTGTGAAAAAAAAGATGGAAGAATGAACGTGGATCTTGGCCACTTTGTGTGCCGCTTAAACGTCTGGATCTGAGATTAATTGACCTCCAGTTACGCGGAATCGGAGTAGATTCCGGTCTCCTGAAACCTGCTTATTGGCACCAATATGGGTTCGGTTTCCAACTCCGCTTCCAGTCGGAAACTCTTTATTCCAAAAGGATTTCAGGAATCTATTCTTCTTGGTTTCTCCTAAAAATGCACACAGTTTTCGATGGGGTTTGATGAGGTTCGGAGGTGTCCGATATTATCCGGGTCGTGAAAGCGGGCGATTGCTCCGCTGCAAAGAAATTCAGCGGATTACTCAGCAGAAGCGGTGCTACCGCAACCGACAGTTTCTGACACTGTCAGTTCGTTGCTAGCCATAGTCAGTGTTGTCGGACTTGTTCGCGACGTGCGGCAGAACAAAGTGGGGCATGTCTGAGGCGAGATTCCTTCTTGCGAGCTTCTCTGTCCAGAGATCCCCGGTATGTCGAGAAAATCGCGGGAGAAAGCGGAGCGGTCATCATCGTCGTTGAGATCGAGTGAATCCTTGTCCAGGAGAGAAACCAGGCGATGGCGCAGCGTGACCGCAGCTACACGAAAGATGTGTGGGATGGTGGGTTCGCCGATTTTCATACTCCGAGGTCTCGTCGAAATAGATTTTATCGATCATGCCGGCGGTGGTGAGAATGAGGGGCGCAAAATTAGTGACTGCCACGACGCTATTGAGTCGCGAGCTGATCCTTCGCGCAATAACGGAGAGCTATTAACCATCGCAGGGGAGGCGCGTTTCCTCCGCTTACGATTGAGAATTATTTTTCACGTAGGAGGATGAAAATCTACGCCATCAAAGACACCGCTCCCGACGCCCCTAGACAGCTCTACGACCTCGATGCCGACCCCGGGGAAACCACGAATTTGTATCACAAATATCCTAAAATCGTGAAGCAGCTTAAGACTCAGTTGGATGAGTTCAAGACAAGCGGACGGAGTCGGGCGATCTCGCCTCCCAAATAATACGACACCCTTGAAAGCAAGCCACAGTCATCCCATCGCCGGCCAATATCTACGTCAGGGTAGTTGCTGGACGATAAATTTTATCGCTTGAGGGGAAACGTTTGGATGTCAGCATATACTCATATTCTGATATGACTACTTTCACCCATCGCCTAGCCTTTGCCACGGTATTCACTGCCTGTATCTGTTCGTTTTCCAACGCGAAGCCTTTGGTCATCGATGATAAATCGATTACGAACTCCTTCGTGAAATCCATGGAGGAATTTGTCGGAACAGAAGGGGTTCCAAGTGCCGAAGAACTTAGTAAGTCCGTAAAAGAGCTGAAGACCACGAAATCCGGAATCCCTTTGCCATCGCCACCTGGACTGGCGGAGGACACCTCCTACAAAGAGCTAAGCAGATCGGTTTTCCTCATCGCGAGTGTTTACAAATGCGATAATTGCGACAATTGGCACCAAGGCGGGAGCGCATCTGCGTGGTGCCTTGGGGAGGACGGTGTTTTGGTTACAAATGCCCATGTTTTTACGGGTGCGCATGGCGGTGCTATGGGTGTCATTGATCGAACCGGCCGTTGCTATCCCGTTATTGAAATCATCGGCAGCGACCTATCGAAGGATATTGCGGTCTTCCGTGTGAAGGCAGAGGGGCTTCGTCCGCTTCGTATCGGCGAGGCAGCGGAAGTGGGAAGCCCAGTAACGGTGATTAGCAACCCTTCCGGGAACTATTTCCTAAGGACTTCCGGTGATGTCGCTCGCTACTCGAAAGGTGCTGGAATGGTCAAGAATGGGACCGCCACCTGGATGTCAATCACTGCGGACTACGCACAAGGCTCCTCAGGCGGGCCGGTATTTAACGCGGCGGGCGAAGTTGTTGGAATGGTATCGAGCACTCGCTCCATCTACACGAAGCCGAAAAAGAAAGCAGATGGCCAGCTACAGATGGTAATAAAATCTTGCGTGCCGGGCGGTTCGATTCGCGACCTGTTCCCCATTACTGATACGAAAGTGGGCAATTAATGGAGCCGAGCAGAAGTTTCTTAAAAAGCGGAGTGAGTAGCCGTAGGCGTTCCTTCGAGTAGGGATCAGGCCGTCATCCGCGTGTCATACATACACAGTTGATCCATTGCGGGGCATCATTCGCCGGCCTTTCCGCCCATCCCAGCAATACCGTCAGGTAGAGAACCAAGAGGATCTTCCGGCAGTTATGCGTGTCCCGCAGCAGATACTTCGGGGAATTCCCCACAAGAAGCGATCTTGTGGAGCCCCTTGGCCGCTAAAAACCAAGGGTTTAGGCACTCATTACATTTTTTTTGAAAAAAGCTCAAAAAGGTCTTGTCAGATTGAACCTGATGCATAAAGTCCCGCTCCCCACAACGAGGCTGAAGGAGACCATTACTATGGAATCTAGCCACGAAACAGGGAAATTATCGGGTGCAGCTCCGGAAAAAAGCGAAAGCGGGTTATTAAAACCCCGTCTTCGTGCCGGTTTGTCCCAACTACTTTCAAGACAAAACCAGAAACACGAAGGAAATCATGCCGACCATTAATCAGCTCGTTCGCAAAGGACGCCACGTCCCAGTCGAGAAGTCGAAATCACCCGCTCTCGTAAACTGCCCGCAACGCCGCGGTGTTTGTCTCCAGGTTATGACCCGGACGCCGAAGAAGCCGAACTCCGCGCTTCGTAAAGTGGCGAAGGTTCGCCTTACGAACGGTTTCGAAGTTATCGCCTACATCGGTGGTGAAGGCCACAACCTCCAGGAGCACTCAATCGTCCTCGTTCGCGGTGGCCGGGTGAAGGATCTACCGGGTGTCCGTTACCACATCGTTCGTGGTTCGCTCGATACCCTCGGAGTCGATAAGCGCCGCCAAGCACGTTCCAAATATGGTGCGAAACGCCCGAAAGACGGCGCTGCCAAGAAGAAGTAATTTCCCCTAATCCTTTACCTTAAAGAATCATGCCACGTCGCAAAAGAATCTTCACAAAGCCGGATCGCCGCGATCCACGTTACGACAGCGCAGTCGTAGGTCACCTCATCACCAAGGTCATGCAGGACGGCAAGCGCTCGCTCGCCCAACGCATCGTTTACGCCGCAATCGACCGTGCCAGCGAAGGATCCGACACCGTCGATCCATTGGAAGTTATCACCCGTGCGGTGGAAAACTCCAAGCCACGCGTTGAGGTCAAATCTCGCCGTGTTGGTGGTGCTACTTACCAAGTGCCTCTCGAAGTTGACCCGGATCGCTCCGAGTCCCTCGCAATGCGCTGGCTCGTCAGTTATGCCCGCAATCGCAAAGGCACCCCGATGCACGTCGCGCTCGCCAACGAGATCAAAGACGCTGCAAACAACCAGGGAGCCGCAGTTCGCAAGCGCGACGACGTCCACAAGATGGCACAGGCAAACCGCGCCTTCGCCCACTTCCGTTTCTAAAGACAGCAGAGAATCAGCTTCTTGATTGAGAGTTGAATATTGAATTTTGAACGTAAACCATCCAGATCGTCCATACGCGCTTGAGCGGACCCGAAATATCGGGATCGCTGCGCATATTGACGCAGGAAAGACCACTCTTACCGAGCGGATCCTTTTCTATACCGGGATGATTCACAAGATCGGTGAAGTCCACGACGGCGCTGCTACCACCGACTGGATGGAGCAAGAGCGCGAGCGCGGCATTACCATCACCTCCGCAGCCGTCACCACCGAGTGGTGGCAGAATGAGGAGGAAGGCGTTTCCAAACTCTATAACGAAGAGAAACACTGCATCAACATCATCGATACCCCCGGGCACGTTGATTTCACCGCAGAGGTGGAGCGTTCACTGCGCGTTCTAGATGGTGCCATCGTTGTTTTCTGCGGCGTTGCAGGTGTTCAGCCTCAGACCGAAACAGTCTGGCGCCAGGCAACCAAATATAACGTCCCGCGCATCATCTTCGTAAACAAGATGGATCGCACCGGAGCCGACTTCGATAACGTTGTCTCCGAAATTCGCGAGAAACTCGGCGCTAACGCAGTCCGCATCCTCATCCCGATCGGTGCCGAGGAAAACCTTAAAGGTCAGATCGACGTGGTGAACCAGAAAGCGGTTTACTTCTCTGACGACGACCTTTTGGGTTCCACTTACACCGTCAAGGACCTCGACGAAGAGCAACAGCTTGTCGCGAAAGCCGCCTACAAAGAACTCGTTTCTTCTACTGCTGATTGCGATGAGATCCTCGGTGAAAAATTTGTGATGGAAGAGGAAATCTCCCTCACCGATCTTAAGCAGGCGATCCGCCGCGCCACCATCGCCAACAAGCTTGTCCCAGTAGCTGGTGGCTCCGCTTTCAAAAATAAAGGTGTCCAGTATCTCCTAGATGCAGTCATCGACTATCTTCCTTCCCCTCTCGATATCCCCTTCACCACCGGCATGGATCCGGATAACGAAGAGATCTCCATCGAGATTCCAACCACGGACAACGCGAAATTCACTGCCCTCGCTTTCAAGCTCTGGGCAGACAAATTCGTCGGCAAACTCGTTTTCTTCCGCGTTTACTCCGGAGTCGTCCGCAAAGGCGACACAGTTTATAACCCGCGGACACGCAAGTCCGAGCGCGTCGGCCGCCTCATTCGCATCCAAGCTGACGAGCACAAGGACATCGAAGCATGCTACGCTGGCGACATCGCCGCAATGGTTGGCCTGAAAAACGCCACCACCGGTGACACCCTCGCATCTGTAGGCTACGATGTGGTTCTCGAACCCCCCACTTTCCCTGAGCCGGTCATTTCTATGGCTGTCGAGCCCCGCACCAAAGCGGATCAGGAAAAACTGGCACTGGCACTCGCACGCCTTTCCGACGAAGACCCGACCTTCATGGTCAAAACCGACGAAGAAACCGGCCAGACGATCATCTCTGGAATGGGCGAGCTCCACCTCGAAATCATCGTGGATCGCATCAAGCGCGAATTCAAAGTGGATGCCAACACTGGCGCCCCACAGATCACTTACCGCGAAACAATCACCAAAGCTGCTAACGGCGAAGGCAAGCTCGTCAAGCAATCCGGCGGGCGCGGTCAATACGGCCACGTCGTCCTCTCCGTCGCCCCGAATGAGGAAGGGAAGGGGATCAGCGTTGAAAACAAAACCATCGGCGGATCGATTCCGAAAGAATTTATCAACGCGGTCATCAAAGGCTGCCGCGAGGCAACTATGAACGGTGTTATCGCTGGCTATCCTGTAATCGACACCCATGTCGATGTCCTCGATGGCTCCTACCACGACGTCGATTCCAACGAAAACGCTTTCACCATGGCTGCGATCTTCGCCATGCGCGACGCTTTCAAAAAAGCCGGGTCCATTCTCCTCGAACCAATCATGGCAGTCGAAGTCACCACCCCGGATGAATACCAGGGCGATGTCATGGGCGATCTCAACCGCCGCCGTGGCCAGATCCAGAATATGGAATCGAAAGGCGCTTATTCCGTGGTCAACGCCAACGTTCCCCTCAAGGAAATGTTCGGCTACTCCACCGCAGTCCGCACCCTTTCCTCCGGTCGCGCATCTTATGCGATGACCCCGTCCCACTTCGAACAAGTCCCGACTGCTATCGTCGAGGAAATCGCTATTGATCGCGTCGCCTAAGTCTTTCCAAACAATCTCACAACCACCTAACCAACCAGATTCTATGTCAGCCCAGAAAATCCGCATCAGCCTGCGCGCCTTTGACCACCGTGCCATTGACCGCTCGGCTCTCGAGATTGTGGAAACCGCAAAGCGCACCGGCGCACGTGTTGCCGGCCCGATCCCGCTTCCGACCCGCATCGAAAAATTCAGCGTCAACCGTTCCGTCCACGTGAACAAAAAGTCCGCAGAACAATTTGAGATTCGTACTCACAAGCGTCTCCTCGATATCGTAGATCCTACCGCCCGCACCGTGGACGAGCTCAAGAAGCTCAACCTCCCAGCAGGTGTTGACATCAAGATCCGCATCTGACCCACCGCATCACAGCGAATTTTCAATTTCCAATCTCTAATCCCTTTTAAGCAATGTCACTCGGACTCCTCGGCAAAAAAATCGGCATGACCCGCATCTTCGATAAAGAAGCAGGCTCCAGCATTCCTGTAACCGTCATCGACGTTTCCGGAAACACCATCCTTCAATCCAAAACTGTTGAATCAGACGGCTACACCGCCGTTCAGGTCGGTTTCGATGACCAGAAGGAATTCCGCGTCAACAAGCCGGATCTCGCACGTTTCAAAAAAGCAGGCTCTACTCCAAAACGCAAAGTTCTTGAGTTCCGCTTCGAAAACGGCACCGAACTTCCTACCGAACATCCGGGGCTCGCGCTTTTCGAAGCCGGCCAATACGTCGATGTCATCGGCACCACGATCGGTCGCGGTTTCCAAGGAGCCGTCAAGCGTCACAATTTCCACGGTCAGCCAATGGCACACGGACACATGATGCATCGCCGAACCGGCGCCATCGGCGGCGGTTCCACTCCAGGCCGGGTTTGGAAAAACCAGAAGATGCCCGGACACATGGGCACCACGAAATCCACCATGCAAAACCTCAAGGTCATCGCCGTCCGCGAAGAAGATGGAGTCATCCTCGTCTCCGGTTCCGTTCCGGGCCACAAGGGTTCCTACCTCACCGTCCGTCCTGCGAATAAGAAGTAAGCAGGCTCTCAGCTATTTTCCCAATTTAACCGATACTTTACGCCATGTCCGCAAAAGCATTCACAGCAGCAGATGCAGAATCTGCCAACCTAGTCCTCCTCGGCGAGGACAAGGGACGCCAGGCCGTCCACGACCTCATCACCGCATATCGCGCCAACCGCCGTTCCGGCACCGCGCATACCAAGACCCGTGGCGAAGTCCGTGGCACTGGTAAAAAGATGTATAAACAGAAGGGAACCGGCAACGCCCGTCACGGCGACAGGAAGGCTCCTATCTTCGTCGGTGGTGGTGTTGTCTTTGGACCACGCAACCGCTCCTACGACAAGCACGTCAACAAGACCGTCCGCAAAGTAGCTCTCCGCCGCGTGTTGGGTGACCACACCCGCGATGGCAAACTCTTCACACTAGACGCCTTCGCTATCTCCGATGGCAAAACCAAATCCTTCCTCTCCGAGCTGAAAAGCGTCACCGACGCAGACCGCAAGGTGCTCATCGTTGGAAACTTCGACGACTCCACCAAACTTGCTGCCCGCAACGTCGCATGGACTCAGCTCGTCACCGCCACTGACCTCAACGTCGAGCAACTGCTCCTCTCACGGGTCGTCATCCTCGTCGGCGATGCTGTCGAGGTCCTCGCACAACGCACCGCTTAATTTTCAAATTACCTACGACCATGAAAGACATCTACCAGGTCATTAAAAACGTCCGCCTCAGCGAAAAAGCCTCCCTGCTCCAAGAGCAGAACAACGAGGTCGTTCTCGAAGTGGACCGCTTTGCCAACAAGCTCGAAATCAAGCAGGCCGTTGAGACCATCTTCGACAAGAAAGTAGTCAAAGTCCGCACTGCAAATTACGACGGAAAAGTCCGCCGCAAGCGCCGCGCAGACGAAGGCCGCACCGCCCAGTATAAGAAAGCCTTCGTCCGCCTCGCGGCCGGAGAATCCCTCGACCTCATCTAAAGCTCCCAGCACGGAGTTCTTCGCTCCAAGCCCATAGCTCCAAACTTCCATTGAGTCATGCCACTTAAAACTTTCAAGCCCACCACTCCATCCGGCCGCTACAAGCAGCTTCCGTCGTTTGACGAAATCACTAAAAGCAAGCCTGAGAAGTCCCTCTGCACCCCGCTTAAACGCTCGGGTGGACGGAACAACACAGGACGCATCACCACACGCCACATCGGCGGTGGTCACAAGCGCCATTATCGCCTGGTCGATTTCAAACGCAATAAGCGTGACGTCGAAGCAACTGTAGTTGGAATCGAATACGATCCGAACCGCACCTGCCGCATTGCCCTTCTCCAATATAAGGACGGTGTAAAATCCTATATCCTCGCCCCTGCCGGTCTTACCGACGGAGCTAAGGTCATATCCGGTGAAAATGTTGCTCCGAAACTCGGTAACGCAATGCCAATCGGCAAAGTGCCCCTTACCACGGAAATCCACAACATCGAGCTCCTTCCCGGTAACGGTGGCAAAGTTGCCCGCTCCGCAGGACAGGCCGCAGTGCTCGCTTCCCGCGACGGTGGTTGGAACTTCGTAAAAATGCCTTCTGGTGAACTCCGTCGCTTCAACGAAAACTGCTACTGCACCATCGGTGCCGTCGGTAACCGCGATCACATGAACGAGGTTTCCGGAAAAGCAGGCCGCACTCGCTGGCAAGGTGTCCGCCCTACCGTCCGCGGCATGTGCATGAACCCTGTTGACCACCCGAACGGTGGTGGTGAGGGCAAATCCAAGTCCGGTGGTGGTCGTCAGCACCTTCTTTCCCCATGGGGTCACGCCAAAGGTCAGAAGACCCGCAAGAAGAAGAAGACCACATCCGTCTTCATCGTCGAGTCCCGCCACAAGCGCGCCAAATAATCCTTTCCCTGAACCTACACTAAATTTTCATTATGCCACGTTCCCTCAAGAAAGGCCCATACGTCGATCAGAAGCTTCTCGCCAAGATCGATGCCGTCGCCGAAGCCGGATCCGATCGCAAGCCGATCAAGACATGGTCGCGCAATTCCATGATCACTCCAGACTTTGTCGGTCACAACTTCTCCGTGCACAACGGCAAGACCTTTATCCCGGTGTATGTCACCGAGAATATGGTCGGCCACAAGCTCGGTGAATTCGCACCGACCCGCATCTTCCGTGCTCACGGTGGTATCGGCAAAAAATAAACTCTAAATCTTAAACTTTAAACCTCAAGGAAGACTCCGAATCCACGCTCCAAGTTGGCACCACGCCTCTTTATTGGAGTTTAAAATTTAAAGTTTAAAGTTTCCTCCGCCAAATGTTCTCCATCTGTCACACACGATCTTTCGTCGCCGCCCTCGGGTTGCTGGCTATGGTCGTGCCGTGCCAAGGACAGGGCGTTTCGAACGAGGAACTCCAAGAGTTCATTACCGGCCTCCAGGAGAAGAACAGGAATCTCCAGCGCGCACTCGTCGAGGCCAACAAAGCCGAGAAGAAATCCACCGAGCAACTCAACCAGGTGCGCGAGCGTCTGGAAGCTCTCGGAAAGAACCTTCTCGACGGTGGCGACGATCGCCTGATCCAAGCCGCCGCCGACCTTGAACTAGCAAGCGAGCACAACTCACAACTTGAATCCGCCTCGATGAAGCTCGTTGCTTCCGTCCAGGACTATCTCCGCGCCGCAGTCGTATCCGATCCGGATGCACGACTTCGTGTAGAAACTGCGATGAGAGTGCTTGACTCCATCAACGGACTCCGCCAGAAACCCCTTCCCGACGTCCGCACCGGCGACCTCCAGCAGGCGCGCGTCGTCAGTCTCGATCAATCAACTGGGATGTTGGTTCTCAACCTAGGCGAAAGCCAGGGGGCAAGAATCGGTATGACATTCCGCCTTATGCACGGCCAACAGCCTTACGGAAAAGCCATCCTCGCAGATGTCCGCAAGTCTGTTTCAGGTGCTTTTGTTGAGCAAATCGATTTAAAGGAACACAATCCCCGGCTCGGCGACACCGCCGTCCTTCTAACACAAAATTAACTTTTCCCAAACTCTCACCAAACCGCGACCATGGAAGTCACCAGCACCACCAAATTTGTCCGTCTCTCGCCTAAAAAAGCGCGTGACGTAGCCCGTGAAATTCAGGGTCTCCCTGTTTCAAACGCCCTCGACATCCTTACCTTCACACCGAAGAAGGCTGCCTTCCTCATTGGGAAGACACTTAAAACCGCCATCGCAGATGCGGAGAATAACTTCTCCCTCGATGCGAACTCCCTGGTAATCAAGGAAGCGGTAATCGGTGCAGGCCCGACCATGCGTCGTTTCAAGCCACGTGCCAAAGGTTCCGCAGGTGCCATCATTAAGCGCACCTCACACATTTCCGTCACCCTCGTAGGTGCCCCTCCTGAAAAGAAAAAGCGCGCTCCTAAAAAGAAAGCAGCCGCCAAGAATGCCGACAAGGCGCCCGCCGAAGAACCGGCCACAGAGGAAGCCTCCGCCTAATCCCCCTTTTTCCAACACTCTCCACTTAACACCATGGGTCAAAAAGTAAATCCGATCGCCTTCCGCCTCGCTGTCAACAAAGACTGGCGTTCCAAATGGTATGCCTCCGGCAAGGACTATACCAACAAGCTTCACGAAGATCTCGCTATCCGCGCATACTTCAAAAACAAGCTTATCAACGCAGGCCTCGCCCGCGTCGTAATCGAGCGTGCTTGGAACAGCGTCCGCGTCACTCTCCACTCCTCCCGTCCCGGTCTCATCATCGGTCGCCAAGGTAAGGAAATCGAGATCATGACCAACGAAGTGCAGAAAATCTGCAAAGAGTCCCAAGTGAAACTCGATATTCTCGAAATCCGCAAGCCAGAGCTCGATGCGCAGCTTGTTGCAGAGCAAATCGCGATTCAGCTTGAGCGCCGGATCGCATTCCGCCGCGCCATGAAGCGCTCCATTCAGACTGCCATGGAATTCGGTGCCGAAGGCATTCGTGTCCGTTGCGGCGGCCGCCTCGGTGGTGCTGATATCGCCCGTGCAGAAAGCTACCGCGAAGGCAAAGTGCCTCTTCAAACACTTCGTGTCCCTCTCGACTACGGTTTTGCAGAAGCTCGCACGACTTACGGAATTATCGGAGTCAAATGCTGGGTCAACAAGAAGGAAGACGACGGCAAACCTGGTCCAGACCGTGGACGTGGTGACCGTGGAAACCGCGGAGGTGGTGATCGCCGCCAAGGTGGTGGAGACCGTCGTCCTGACAACCGCCCGCAAGGTGGTGGTGCACCCGCACCAGCTCCTGCACCAGCAGCACCCGCTCCAGCAGCACCCGCCCCAACAGCTTAAAACGCCTCAATACCTAACACTTTAAAAGGAGAATATCGTCATGCCTTTGATGCCCAAAAGAACCAAGTTCCGCAAGAGCCACCGCGGATCCCGCGCCGGGAATGCCCAGCGCGGTACCACCGTCGCCTTCGGTGACTTCGGCCTCCAGACCCTCCAGCGCGGATGGTTGACCACCCGCCAGATCGAAGCCTGCCGGGTTGCGATCAACCGTTCTCTCAAGAGAAAAGGAAAAGTCTTCATCCGTGTCTTCCCACACAAATCTGTCACACGTCGTCCCCCTGAAACCCGTATGGGTAAAGGCAAGGGTGCTGTTGATACTTGGGTAGCCGTGATCCGCCCCGGCAACATGCTTTTCGAAGTCGCCGGTGTCCCAGAATCCGCCGCACGCGAAGCGATGCGCCTTGCTTCCTACAAGCTTGGTTTCCGCACACGCCTCGTGACACGCAATCCGCACCAATAACACTTACTCAGATACGACCATGGCACTTACTAAAGCCAAAGACATCCGCGAACTCTCCGCAGACGAGCGCCTCAAACGCCTCCGTGACCTCAGACAGGAATCCATGAACCTGCGCCTCCAGCGCTCGGCAGGGACCCTCGAAAACCCGGCTCGCTTCAAGCAAGTGCGCCGCGAGATCGCACAAATCCTCACCATTTCCAACGACCAGGCGTAATTGCCTGAACCAAATCAAGTATTATGAGCGAATCATCACAGGAAGCCACACCGGCAGTCCAGCACCTGCGCAAGACCCGCGTCGGCATCGTCATCTCCGATAAAATGGAGAAGACCATCGTCGTCGAGCACATCGCCCGTGTTCCTCACCCTAAGTTCAACAAGATCGTCAAACGCTCGAAGAAATACTACGTGCATGACGAAAAATCGGAAGCCGCCGTCGGCGACCGTGTCCGCATCATCGAGACCCGCCCGGTTTCCAAGCTTAAGCGCTGGGCACTTGATGAGGTTCTCTCCCACTAATTAAACGATTTTCCAACCCTTTACGACACCACTGATATGATCCAGATGGAATCCAAAATCGCCGTTGCTGACAACACCGGCGCCCGCACCGCTAAAATGATTGGCGTCCTCGGAAAACGCACACGTTCCGCCCGAGTTGGCGACGTGATCACCGCCCACATCCGCGATTCCATTCCCACCGCCTCGGTGAAAAAAGGAGCCGTGGTCAAGGCCGTCATCGTCCGCACCGCTTTTCCCGTCCGCCGTCCCGATGGCTCCATCCTCCGCTTCGATTCGAACGCTTGCGTGCTTATCGACAAGGACAACAACCCGCGTGGCACCCGTATCTTCGGTCCTGTCGCCCGCGAGCTTCGTGAAAAACAATTCATGAAGATCGTTTCCCTCGCTCCCGAGGTTCTCTAATCCAAACGCACTTTTCCAATGAGCACCATCAAGACACACGTCAAAAAAGGCGACAACGTCCGGATCATCGCCGGCAATCACAAAGGCAAAGAGGGCCCAGTCCTCAGCGTGAACGCTGCAAAAGGCCTGGTTGTCGTAGAAGGTGGCCGCACAGTCACCAAGGCGACCCGTCCTTCCGAAGGCGATGAAGGCGGCCTCAAAACCGTCGATGCACCCGTCCACATCTCCAATGTAAAGAAACTGGGCTAAGCCTTTCACAAGGCCGCCCGCGCTTAAGCGTTAACACAAACCACGCGCTGACCCGCTAAAATAATGAGCATTCCTGCACTACAACAAAAATACAAAGACACGGTAATCCCGGCTCTCAAAGAGAAGCTCGGATACACCAATCCGCATCAAGTTCCACAGCTTGAAAAAATCGTCGTTACTTCCTGCATGGGCAAAGCCCCAGACCGCAAGGTCGCAGTTGATGACGCAGTCGTCGAAATCTCCAAGATTACCGGCCAAAAGCCTTCCATTACTTTCTCGAAGAAGGCTGTTGCCAACTTCAAGCTCCGTGAAGGTGAGCCACTCGGTGCACGCGTTACCCTCCGTGGCGAGCGCATGTGGGAATTCCTCCACCGCTTCATCAATGTAACTGCTCCAAACATTCGTGACTTTCGTGGTATCTCCCCGAAATCCTTCGATGGACGTGGAAACTACGCCTGCGGCATTTCTGACCAGACCATTTTCCCTGAGATCGAAATCGACCAGGTGAAACGCGTGATCGGGTTCGACCTGATTTTTGTCACCTCCGCCAAAACCAACGACGAGGGGCGCGAGCTTCTCTCCGCCCTCGGCATGCCCTTCCGCGACGTCAAGAAGGCCGAGGAAGTAGCCACCGCATAACCCGCAACGAAAATTTAATAGGAAACCAAACCAATGGCAGTTCTCACAGATCCAATCTCCGACTTCCTTACCCGTTTCAAAAACGCAGCACGCGCCGGAAACGAGGAATTCATCGCACCATACTCCAAAATCAAGGCGGATATCGCCGAGATCCTCAAGCAAGAGGGTTACCTCTGGAAATACGAGGTAATCACCGGCGAGCGCACCGAACTTAAGGTCAGCCCTAAGTTCATCGATGGTCGCCCCGTCCTCACCGATCTCAAACGCGTCTCCAAACCGGGTCGTCGCCAATACGTCGGCTCCCAGGATATCCCACGCGTCCTGTCCGGCCTCGGCATTTCCATCCTTTCGACTTCGAAAGGTGTGATGTCCGGTGCATCCGCAAAACGTCAGAAGCTTGGTGGAGAAATCCTCGCCAACATCTGGTAACCCCCTAACTCGAACCTACTTCATACAATGTCACGAGTCGGACTCAAACCAATCTCACTTCCTGAAAAGGTCGCCGTCAATGTTGATGGCAACGTTGTCAACGTCGAAGGCCCTAAGGGCAAACTCGACTTCAGCGTCCCTGCAGGAATCTCCCTCAAGAGCGAAGACGGAAACGTCGTCGTCTCCCGCGAAACCGAGCAACGCGAACACCGCGCCCTTCACGGCACAGTTCGCAGTATCGTTAACAACATGATCACTGGCGTTTCCGAAGGATTCACCAAGGATCTTGAAATCCACGGTGTCGGTCTCCGCGCAGCTGTTAAGGGATCGGATCTCGATCTTTCCCTTGGCCGCTCCCACCCACTCCTCCATCCTATCCCATCCGGCCTTACCGTCACGGTGAAAGATAACACCAAGATCAAGGTCGAGGGCATCGACAAACAACTCGTCGGCCAGTTCGCAGCTGAAGTTCGTAGCTTCTACAAACCTGAGCCTTACAAAGGCAAAGGTGTCCGTTACGTCGGCGAAAAAGTCCGCCGTAAGGAAGGCAAGAGCGTCGGTAAATAACCATAAAACATCTCCGTTAAATGAGCACAATCCAACGCAAATCCATCCGTCAGCGGATCCACAAACGTATCCGCCGCAAGGTATCCGGAACTCCGGCACGTCCGCGTCTTGCCGTCTATTTCTCCAACCAGCACGTCTATGTGCAGTTGATCGACGACACCGTAGGCCGCACGATCGTTTCCGCATCGAGCATGGACAAAGCCTTCGAAGGCCACGCCTCCAACGTCACTACCGCCCAGAAGGTCGGTAAGCTGATTGCGGAACGCGCCCTGGAAGCAAAAGTCACCGACGCGGTCTTCGACCGTGGAGGCCACCTCTATCACGGCAAGGTCAAAGCCCTTGCTGACGCAGCCCGCGAAGCCGGACTTAAATTCTAATCTCCCTATCAAATGGCTAATACTCCAGAAAACGAAAGCGCCGCAGTCCCGGCAGCAGCAGAAACTCCGAAACCGGCAACAGCGCCGAACGTTTCTCCAGCAGCTCCGGCTGCATCAGCACCCGCACAATCCGGCCCTCCACAAGGTGGTGGATATCAAGGCGGCGGTGGCGGCGGCGGTGGAAACCGTGGCGGCTTTGGCGGTGGACGTGGCGGTGGACGCGGACGCGGACGTGGTGGCCCACGCCGCGAGGAACGCGCAGCTCCTACAGATGCCGATGGCAACGAGCTTTCCGAAAAAGTGGTCTTTATCAACCGCTGTTCGAAAGTCGTAAAAGGCGGACGCCGTTTCAGTTTCTCTGCCCTCGTGGTTTGTGGAAACAAAAAGGGCAAAGTCGGAGTCGGCTTCGGCAAGGCCAACGAAGTCGCCGACTGCATCCGCAAGGCGAGTGAAGCTGCCCGCAAGGTTCTCGTGCCAATGAACATCGTTGACGGAACTATCCCTCACGAAATCTGCGCTGAGTTCGGTGGTGGCAAGGTTCTCCTTAAGCCAGCATCACCCGGAACAGGAATTATCGCCGGTGGCGGTGTCCGTGCCGTATGCGAGGCCGTCGGTATCCGCGACGTCCTAGCCAAATCCATGGGCTCCTCCAATCACGCAAACGTTGTCAAAGCGACTCTCAAAGCACTTTCTTCCGTCCGCACCCGCGACCAGATCCTCGGATCCCGCGGCAAGCAAAAAAAGGAAAAGAGCATTTGATATTCGAAATTGGATATTGGGAAGAAACTTAATATCCAATCCCTAATCACTTAATACCCATTTACTATCATGGAACTCCATAATCTCAGCCCGAATCCAGGATCCAAGCATCGTGTTAAGCGCCTCGGCGCTGGCGAAAGCTCCGGCCAGGGTAAAACCGCAGGCAAAGGCCACAAAGGTCAGAAAGCACGCTCCGGCAGCGGAACCCGCGTTGGTTTCGAAGGCGGCCAGATGCCCCTTCACCGTCGTCTTCCAAAGCGCGGCTTCAACAACTTCGATTTCCGTTACACATGGAACGTCGTGAACGTTGGGGATCTCGATCGCTGCTTCAAATCCGGCGACACCATCAATGAAGCTGCCCTCCGCGCATGCGGCCTGGTCAACAATCCTTCTGATAAGATCAAACTCCTCGGTGACGGCGAAGTTGAAAACTCCTACAAGGTCGTTTTCCACAAAGTCAGCAAGACCGCCCGCGAGAAGATTGAAAAAGCAGGTGGAAGCTTCGGCGAACCCGCTCCTAAAACCCGGACACCAGTCGATCCGGAAGCAGACACATCCGAAGCTTGATCGCTCCGGTAGCCATCATTTGATTTGAGGAGAGGAAGCACTTGCACGCTTCCTCTCCGTGCTATTAAAACCCCGCGTCCGGTGAGCCGGATGCGAATGAACCAACCGGGCGAAGCCCGCCGCAGTTGAAGTTTGAAATTTAAAGTTTGAAGTTTCCGAAACCATCATGATCTCAGCATTTGCGAACACCTGGAAAATCCCTGAATTGCGGGACAGGATTCTTTTTACCCTAGCCCTCGTCGTAATCGTCCGCCTTGGCGTTCACATCACCCTTCCTGGTGTTGATGCGACTGTTATCAAGGCATGGCTCGACAGCGTTGCAAAACAGGACGCTACCGAAGCGGGCGGGATGACCGCACTCCTAACCGTTTTCTCTGGAGGCGGTCTCACCCAATGCGGTGTATTTGCACTCGGCATCATGCCCTATATCTCCGCATCCATTATGGTGCAGTTGATGACGGCCATTGTTCCCAAGTTTTCCCGCCTCGCCCGTGAAGACGGCGGTCGGCAGAAAATCACCCAATACACCCGCTACATCACCATCGTAATTGCGTTGGTGCAGGGCTTCTTCGTCGCGAAATCCCTCACCAATCCCGGAAACATTCCGTATATGGCCGGGATCGAGAAATTCGGAAACCTTGTTCCAAACCCCACCGTCACTTGGTTCGCTCTCACCGTTCTCACCATCGTTGCTGGTACCATCCTCCTCATGTGGCTCGGCGATCAGATCACCGAGAAGGGTATCGGTAATGGTATTTCCATCATCATTACGGTGAACATCATCTCCGCCCTTCCCGGCGCACTCATCCAGGCATGGACTTACTTCACCTCTGGTGATCCGTTCCGCGCCATCATGATGGTCGTTATGGTCGCCCTTCTCCTAGTCGTTATCGCGGGAACCATCGCGATTACCCAGGCACAGAGGAAAATTGCCGTCCAATACGCCAAGCGTGTGGTCGGGCGTAAACAGATGGGCGGTCAGACCCAATATCTCCCGCTGAAGGTGAACTACGCAGGCGTGATGCCTATCATCTTCGCATCCGCAGTCCTTTCACTGCCTCCCATGATGCTTCAATGGTTCTTCCCTGGACAAGCATGGGCTACCAAGCTTTATGGTGAACTCGTTGGCGGCGGCATGTGGTATTACATCCTCGGTGGTGTCGGTATCTTCCTGTTCTCTTACTTCTGGGTGGCAATGATGTTCCAGCCCTCCCAGATCGCGGAAGACCTCAAGCGCAACGGCGGATACATTCCCGGACAGCGCCCTGGTAAACCGACTGCGGATTTCCTCGACTTCACGATGACTCGTCTGACTTTCGCGGGTGCCATCTTCCTTGCTTCCCTGTTCTTCCTTCCTGCGCTAATCGGAAAACTCGTAGGCCTTCCTCCTGGATCGCTCGTTCTCCACTTCTTCGGCGGAACTTCGCTCCTGATCATGGTCGGAGTTGTCCTCGACGTGATGCGTCAGGTGGAAACACACCTTCTCCAGAAGCATTACGATGGTTTCCTACGCAAAGGAAAACTCAAAGGCCGCTACGATCGCCTCGGCAACCAGAACAACGCCGCACCACGCAATGCGATCGTGTATCTCTGGACCGTGATCGCGATCCTGATCGTGCTTGCAATCACAGCCTGGATCTACCAGCGCTAACCAAGGAGGGGCTGCATTCTGCTGCCCAGCAACCAGAGCGCCCAAGCGCAGTCTTCCGTTCTCAATTCCTATCTGGCAGCAGAAAGCAGCCACTCCTTGCCACCTCCAATGCGCGTCGTCCTTCTCGGTCCCCCAGCCTCCGGCAAAGGAACCCACGGGCGACGTCTCGCAACCGCGCTTAAGCTGGATTACCTCAGCACCGGTGCCTTGCTCCGTGAAAACATGGAAGAGGGGACTTCTCTCGGGCTCGCTGCGGAACCCATCCTTGCCCGTGGCGGTTATCTGTCGGACGAGCTGATGTGTCCTGTAATCGGAGATTGGTTCGAAAAACATCCAGACAGCCCCGGGTGGGTGCTCGATGGTTTTCCCCGAAGCCTCCCCCAAGCGGAGTATCTTGATCAGAAGCTTTCGGAAAACGGCCTCTCCTTTGATGCTGCCATCTCTCTTGAAGTCCCTTTCGAAGAACTACTCGAACGAATCCGCAATCGCGTCGAGTGCCCGGAATGCCGTTGGTCTGGCCAAATAAACCAGCTTTCCAGCGAACGGAATTGCCCAAAATGCGGCCATCTTGCCGCCCCCCGCGCAGATGATGACGAAGAAAACTTCCGCAATCGCCACAACGAGTTCATTCAACTCACCGTCCCAGTGATTGACCGCTACCGCGAGACAGGCAAACTTCTTTCCATCCCGGCGACCGCCCCCAAAGACGAAGTCGCCGCCACCATCCTTTCTAGTTTAAAGTTTTAGATTTAAAGTTTCATGCGCATCAGAATCCCCATCAAGTCCCCCAAAGAAATCGACCGCATGCGCGAGTCGGGAAAAATCGCTTCCGGCATCCTACAGAAACTCGCTGCGACAGTCGCGCCGGGAGTCACCACCAAGGAGATCGACGATCTCGCGGCGGATCTTATGGAAAAGGAAGACTGCCGCAGCGCCTTCCTGAATTACCGGGGTTTCTCTGGGCAGATCTGCATTTCCGTCAACGAAGAAGTCGTCCACGGCATTGGCGGCCCACGCCGCATCCAGCCGGGTGATATCGTGAAAATCGATGTCGGTATCATCAAAGGCGGCTTCATCGGTGACAACGCAACCACCGTCGCTTGCGGGGAAATTCCCTTGGAAACCAAACGCCTCCTAGCTGTCACCGAACAATCTCTCTACGAGGCGATCTCCAAAGCACGCGCCGGCCGCAAGCTCGCCGACCTTTGCGGAGCGGTCGAGGAATACGCTGCACCTTTCGGCTTCACTATCGTCCGCGAATTCGTCGGCCACGGCGTTGGGCGGAAACTCCACGAAGAGCCACAGGTGCCCAACTATCGCCCGCGCGGAAAATCCCCGACCCTAATGCCCGGCATGTGCCTCGCCATCGAACCGATGATCAACGAGGGCGTCGCCGGAGTCCGCATCCTTGATGATGGCTGGACAGTCGTCACCGAGGACAGAAAAGCCTCAGCGCATTTCGAACACACCGTCCTCATCACCTACGGCGATCCAGAAATCCTCACCGACCGCCCCCGCCTAGCGCTCCCCGAGCAACTCGGCATCCCTCCGTTGGAGATTGGATAATTTGGACTTGGCTTTTCTTCAGCCACTCCGCCTCCCATACAATCATTCAAAGGCCAGCGGATCAAATTCGGGAATCGGTGCTTCCTCTAGCTTGTGGATTTTCAGAAGGACTTTTCCTTCTTGGCCTTCTTGGCTTCGATTCGATCGTAGGCCTTGATCACCGCGGGCGGCCAGCGGAACTCAGGCGCGTCGGCCGGATCGAATCCGCTTAAGTGTGGTTCGTCCGGCCGTTTCGCCAGGGGCACATAGACCCATTTGTTTTGTCGAAACGTAAGGTCGAGCAGTCTGGCGAATTCCGGACAGAGTGTTCTCAACTGCTTTCGGGTGGTTAGGTGGAAAAGGAGCTCTCCTTGGGGCCCGATCACGGTGAACGAGTCCGGCCCTTTGCCAGACCTCGGCCTCTTGGTTCCGTTGCACTCGAACCATGTCTGAAGGCCTTCGGCCCAGAACTCCGTGGGGCCACCGTCGATCGCGTATCCACCGAAGCGCCCACTTTGCTTCGCTTGCTCGTATAGCTCCCTAAGTCGCACGTTAAACTCCTTGCCAAGGACACTGTGAATCCCGTGGGCGAATTCGTGAACGAAGATGTTTTCACCCTGATAGGGATCTCCCTTGAGGTTTAGCAAATTTTCTTCGCCACAACTGACCGGCCTGGACCCCAGGCCTCGAGCGCGATAGGCCCACCAAAGCGACATTCCTCGGCAGTCGGGCA
>TARA_B110000037_G_scaffold151761_2_pt1 | contig 31847 bp, 27 predicted proteins | sample TARA_B110000037 | Tara Oceans TARA_B110000037 (sample SAMEA4397196) | marine metagenome | biome: Polar Biome; feature: [MIX] marine epipelagic wind mixed layer (ENVO:01000061); material: water (ENVO:00002006), including particulate matter (ENVO:01000060) such as... | depth 10-100 m | reverse complement strand
AACTAATGCAAGAACTTGGATTCAGCTTTCATTACTTTTCATCGATTTTTAAAAATCAGGCAGGCGATATATATTATCTGTGCTATGATTACGGATTTCATCCTTTTACCCAAAAAGGAGTAGAGCGAGCACTAATTATCCAAAAACAAGAGTACATGAAAGAGCCAAACTTGTGGAAGTGATCACTTGAAATAAATGTGGGGTGTAGTGTGGTAATAGGTTACAGCCATTTTACACTTTCATCAAATTCAAATTGTTTTCAATAAAACCAAATAAAGAAAGTAGGGGACAAATAAAAAAGGTATTTACTTACCTATACAAAAACGACTAAATATATTTCCCAGAAGATCATCTGTTGTTATATCGCCCGTTATCAACCCTAGCTGATACAACGATGCTCTAATATCCATGGCAATGAAATCGGCAGATACATTTTGTTTTAACCCAGTTAAACCTTTTAATAGTGCTTGGTCAGCTTTTGTTAGAGCGTCCCAATGTCTTATGTTACTTACAATTGTTTCATTCTTGGTAAGTTGATGAAGGTTTGAAGTTTCAATCAATTTTTGCTGTAATTCTTCAATATTCCATTTTTCTTTCGCGGAAATAAAAAGAACATCTTCGATTTCTTGATATTCTAATTTTGTTTTTTCAAGTGTATTTAAATCGATTTTATTTCCAACCATTAAAAGCTCTGCATCGTTCTTATCTAATGCTGGTTTAATTTCATTAACAGTTTCCTTAAGTTGGGCAACATTCGAATTGGTTAAATCAAACAACAAGATAACAATTGATGCACTTTCGATTTTCTCAAGAGTTCTTTTAACTCCCAATGATTCCACAATATCATTTGTATCTCTTATTCCTGCCGTGTCAATAAATCTAAAATTAGTTCCTTCAAGGTTTATTTCATCTTCAATAGAATCACGTGTGGTTCCTGCAATTTCTGTTACCAATGCTCTATCTTCATTTAACAAAGTATTTAGCAATGTTGATTTACCTGCATTAGGTTTACCAACTATTGCTACCGGAATTCCGTTTTTAATAGCATTGCCTACACTAAACGAATCAATTAAAGTATTTAATACGCTTCGGGTTTTTATAATTAACGCTTCAAGCTGGTCTCTATTAGCAAATTCAACATCCTCTTCACTAAAGTCTAATTCGAGTTCAATTAACGATGCAAAATCTATAAGTTGTTGTCGTAAAACACTTATTTCATTCGAAAACCCACCACGCAATTGGTGCATCGCAATTTTATGAGCATTTTTTGAGTCTGATGAAATTAAGTCAGCTACTGCTTCGGCCTGCGATAAATCTAGCTTTCCGTTCAGAAATGCACGTAATGTAAATTCGCCAGGAGCAGCTGACACTGAACCTTTCGATATCAACAATTGAATTATTTCATTGATAATAAATGGTGATCCATGGCACGAAATTTCAGAAATATTTTCTCCTGTATAAGAATTTGGTTCTTTAAAAATGCTTACAACAACCTCATCAAGCAAAACATCATCCTTCATTATTTTTCCAAAATGAACAGTGTGGCTTGGCTGTTGATCCAGATCTTTACCTTTAAAAATTACGTTAGTTATTTTAATAGCATCTAATCCGCTTAAGCGGACAACACCTATAGCTCCAATCCCCTGTGGAGTAGAAAGAGCACAAATTGTTGAATTTTTGTTGAACATATTTAGGTGCAAAGTAAATCAATATGATGCTTAGCTAAATAGATTTTATGCCTTCAAATTCTGTTTAAAAAGAAAATACACGAATAATACTGCAACTAAAATGTCATCGGTTACTTTTGCCGTTCCAAAAAAATAAATAAATGAGTGTTTTAGTAAATAAAGATTCAAAAATAATTGTTCAAGGCTTTACCGGTAAAGAAGGTAGTTTTCATGCAGAGCAGATGATAGCTTACGGCACTAATCTAGTTGGTGGAGTAACACCTGGTAAAGGTGGAGGAGAGCATTTAGGAAAACCAATTTTTAACACGGTTGAAGATGCTGTAATTAAGGCACAGGCTGATGTATCAATAATTTTTGTTCCGCCCGCTTTTGCAGCTGATGCAATTATGGAAGCTGCAGATGCAGGAATTAAAGTTATTGTTTGTATTACCGAAGGAATTCCAACGGCAGATATGATTAAGGTAAAAGAGTTTTTAGAAACTAAAGAGTCTAGATTAATTGGCCCAAATTGCCCTGGAGTAATTACTCCGGGTGAGGCTAAAGTGGGAATTATGCCTGGTTTTGTTTTTAAAACCGGAACAATAGGAATAGTTTCAAAATCAGGAACTCTAACTTATGAAGCAGCAGATCAAGTAGTAAAAGCTGGTTTAGGTATTACTACTGCCATAGGTATTGGAGGAGATCCAATTATTGGAACAAATACAAAAGAAGCCGTTGAGATGCTAATGAATGATTCTGCAACAGAAGGAATTGTTATGATTGGTGAAATAGGTGGAAACATGGAAGCTGATGCAGCGAAATGGATTAAAGAACATGGAACCAAGCCCGTTGTTGGTTTTATAGCCGGTCAAACGGCACCCAAAGGTCGTAAAATGGGCCATGCAGGTGCAATTGTTGGTGGAAAAGACGATACCGCCGCAGCTAAAATGGCAATTATGAGCAAATGCGGAATTCATGTTGTTGAATCACCTGCCAAATTAGGCGAAACAATGGCAAGAGTTCTAAAAGGATAATCTATTTAAAGTACTAATAAAAAAAAGGGGAGCATTTGCTCCCCTTTTTTTGTTCTTTATGTGGCTAATAATCTTATTGCTGTTAGGTTTTAATAGTGACCTATATCTTGCTGATAATTTTATCGCTGTCAGGTTTTACGGATGATCTATATCTTCCTATTAATAGTCCATTTTCATCAATTAAAAACTTCTCAAAATTCCATTTAATGCCTCCTGTGAAATTTGGATTTTCTTGAGTTGTTAAAAATTCAAACAAAGGGTGTATTCCATTTCCTTTTACAACACTTTTTTCAGCTAAAGGAAAAGTAACATCAAAGTTCTTTTTACAGAATTGAATGATCTCCTCATTTGAGCCTGGTTCTTGGCCACCAAATTCATTCGCCGGAAAACCTACTACAACCAGCTTGTCACCGTATTCTAAATATATTTCCTGAAGTTCCGTGTATTGAGGAGTAAAACCACATTTAGAAGCTGTATTTACAATTAAAAGTTTTTTTCCTTTAAATTGACTCAAAACTAATGGTTCGCCATTAGCTTTTTTAAGTTCGAAGTCATACACTGTTTTTTGTTGCGCCATAGTGAAATTTATGTTAAATAGTAATATTAGAGTTAAAATTGAATATTTCATAACATTTTAGTTTTATTAGAAACGCAAAGAAATGAACATTTGTTTAAAGAAAATTAGAAATTTTAATCTTGTACAAAAGTTGAACACAGCTTTTTAAAGTCATGCGTTTTTATGTTTTCACTTTCGTAAAGAACTAATTTTTGGTAATTACATCCATTACTTTGTTTTTTAAATTGAATTAATTGGATGCTACAATCAGAATTTTTGTGATGTTGCACGGAGCAAATATTTTGAGCAAACAACCCATGGTTTCCAAAGTTGATTAAAACATTTTGTGCTTGATGAAAAGGTACAACGATTGACATATTACCATCCTGTTTTAAAAGCCTAGCGCCATGATGCGCCAAAGTATTAAAATTTAAATCAATTTGATGTCTGGCAGTATTGTACTTTTTTGATTGTGTTGAGTTTTGGAAATAGGGTGGATTACAAACAATTAAATCATAACGTTTTTTTGGATTGTAGGAACAAATGTTGGCGTGAAAGACATTAATTCGGTTGGAAAAAACCGAATTAAGAACGTTCTGGTTTGTTTCTTCGATACAATTTGAATCAATTTCAACAGAATCTATTAAAAGTTTAGACTTTTGAGCAATCATTAATGATAATACTCCCGTGCCAGCTCCTATGTCGAGGCCAAAACCCATGATGGTGGTTTTACACCAAGCACCGAGTAATAGGCTATCTGTTCCAATCTTGAAGGCTAAATTTTGGTTAATTGAAAAATATTTAAAGCTGAACACTGCACACATAATAATTCGTATATTTGGAACAATCCTACAAATTTTAAATTAATATTATGGCAGCAGAATATAAAGATGAAGAATGGAAAATCATTTATTTAGAGGGTTACGTTGAATCTGAAAATTACCAATTATCAAATTACGGTCGTGTAAGACGTTGGAAACCAAATCAAAATAAACACACCTATCTAAAACCCACTGATGTAAATGGGTATCACTATATGTCTTTTAGATGTGAAAAAGATTGGCAAAAAAGAAAAACATTTTCAATTCATAGAATGACGGCTGATCTATTCTTGGAAAAACCAAATACTCAAGGAGAACGATTTGTAATTCATTTGGATTACAATAAGCAGAATAATGATATCAAAAACCTTAGATATGTTGATCAACTTGGGTTGACTCTTCACAATCAAAAAAATCCTAACGTGATTAATTCAGTTAGAAAAGGAATTATAACATATTCTAAACTTTCTGAAGCTGATGTTGTTAGATTGAAGATAAAGTTGCGAAAAGGTGGTGACAAACTCTATAAATTAGCACAAGAATTTGGAATTACCCATACTCAATTAAACCGGATTCGAAAAGGTGAAAACTGGGGATATGTTACAATTCCAGACGAAGATTAAGTAACTTAACTTAAGTAAATATTTAGTAGACCGGGAGGAAGACTTAAATAAATAGTCTTGTTTTTCCGGTCTATTTTTTTGAAAATTTCTTCCGTTTTAGGAATTAGTATTTCCTTTTCATCTCGAAATACTACAATTATTGGATGGCCAGGGTTATCAACTACTTGTTCAACTATTCCAATAGTTTCATTATTGGTATCATCTACTGCGGTAAATCCTTCCACCTCAAAATGATAAAAAGTTTTATCATCCAATATTGGTAAAGAACTTAAAGGTAAATATATACCGTGTCCGATGAGCGGAGCTAGTTCTGAAAGACCAACATCCTCAAATTGAAGTCTGATTTTAGTTTTACTTAAAAACTGGAGGGTATAAATAAAAAAAGGAATCAAGCTTCCGTTTTGTTCAACGAAAACTGATTCCAATTCTATGTATTCTTCAGGATTTGTAGTGTCAATAATAGCTTGACACTCTCCATCGTTTCCAATTCGTTTAGCTATTCTACCTAAGTTATAATAGCCGTCGAAAGAGGAAAGCATATTAAATTATTCTGCAGCTTTTTCTTCAGTAGCTTCAGCGGCAGGAGCTTCTTCAGCAGCAGCCTCAACAATTACTTCTTCTTCAGTTTCTTCAACAACAGGTGCGTTTTTAGCAGCTAAATCAGCAGCTTTTTTAGTGTTGATTACTACTTCAGCAGCATGTCTAGCTTGAGCATCTTTGTCTGCAACTTGTTGAAGGTTGTCTTTCTTACCTTGAATTTTATTGTCTTTGTCTTCAAGCCATTTTTCAAATTTGGCTTTAACTTGTTCCTCAGTTAATGCACCTTTTGCTAAACCTCTCATTAGGTGATCGTACATCATTACACCTTTATAAGAAATAATTGCTCTTGCAGTATCAGTAGGTTGAGCTCCTTTACCAATCCATGAAACAGTTGAATCAAAATTTAATTCAATGATTGCTGGATTAAAGTTTGGATCGTAAGTACCTAACTTTTCGATGAATCTCCCGTCTCTTTTTGAACGAGAATCTGCTACAACGATATGAAAAAATGGTTTTCCTTTTTTACCGTGTCTTTGTAATCTAATTTTTGTTGCCATAATTTATTATTTGTAGAGGTTCCCGACCTCTGTTAATAATGGGGCTGCAAAAGTGGTGTTTTTTTCTTTATATTAAAATAAATAGCGTGTTTTTTTCATGGTACAATCAAGTCAATTTTAAAGTGGAAAAACAGCTACATTTATCAGACAAAAATAATAATGATATGAAGTGCTGTCTAGCATTTTTAATATTGATTTCTATTAATATTAAGGCTCAAGACAATATTATTAAATTTATTGCTTGCCAAAAAAGAAAGTAAAAGTGCTCTTACAATCCTAATACTTCAACACCTTGCTCAAATACTACATCAACAGGAATTGCTTTTTCAGTTAATTTGTCCAATTCCATTTGTAAATCTGCACCTACATTTCCTTTTTTTGCCATTAAATCACCAACACCTTCATAGTCGCCATCGCCTTGTAGCTTAAGAATAATTGCAGATAGCTCATTCATGGCAATTTTCATTTTGTCAAAATCGACTTGGTACTGGCCCGATTTTTCATCAATGGTAAATGCTCCTTTTTCCTTGAAAAAGTTAAAACGTAACATATTTGCTTTTCCATGGGCCGATGCTGCGCCAAATCGAACAGATCTAAATATACCTGCTAAAAAAGTAACGTAATTATCCATTAAAACACCTTCGGTATAAACTTCTTTATCAAAAAGGTACGTTACCATATACAATCCTAAAATATCTGCTTTTCCTTCTTCTAAAGCGGAGTATTTTTCTTTCAAAGCTTCACGAGCAGTACCTTTATCGTTAATGGTATTTTTAATACCTAAACCGTGTGCTACTTCATGAAACATAGTGTTTCCAAAAAAGGCTTCAAAAGTTATATGTTTTACCTGCGATTCAACAATTAATTCATTTGCTATAGGAACCAAAATTTTATCGAATTTAGCTTTCATTGCATTTTTTAACTGTGATCTTCTAGTACCTTTTGATTTTTGAATTTCTTCATCGTTTGGTAAGTTAACAGCAATTGTTTTGCTTCCTGCATTGCAATCACCAGCATAATAAACCACATCATAAGCATTTAACTGGGCATCTCTTCCAGGTTGTTCGGCTTTATATTTTGGTTCAACAGGTAAATTATTTTGTAACTCAGGTAAATATGATACATACTTTTCTAATCGCTGGCTCCATTCTTTATCTTTTACTAATACATAGCTTTCATGGGCAGCTTTATAACCATATAATTTGTCTTCATAATTTTCAATCGGGCCAATGATAATATCAATAGTGTTGTTTTTCATATCAAGCCAAGCAATGTCACTTTCATCGTAATTATCGGTGAGCAATGCAGCAGCTCTTAAATTCAAATAGTTTTTTAATTCTTCATCTGTAGAAATTTCAGCTGCTTTTTTAAGCAAGTCAGAAGTCTTAGTATGTTGAGTTTTAAAAAACGCATTAAAAGGAATTGAAATTAAAGTACCATCATCATTTCTTCTGATCATGGTATAAAGACTTTTTTTATCTCCCTGATCCCAAGCTTCAAATTCTTGCTTTGTCATATCTGTTGGATAATAGTTAGCTCCTAAAGGTTTTTTTGCTATACCACTAATGAAAGCATCATTGCCGTTTAGCCGATCCCAAGGGCCGTAATTTATGGTATAGAATGTGTTTTCCTTTTTTGAAAGCTGTTCAATATCTATCATGATGCTTTCAGGATTCGACTCTAGCCAAAATATTTCATCCATAAGAGTTGCCGCTTCTATTAAAATTGGAATAATTTTTTTATCTTCTTCTGATAACTTGGATATATCCGTTGTAAGCTTTACCGGAGCATAAATTTCGGTTCGTGCCATTTCATTTTCTTTAATGATTTTAGTATTGACCTCAGCGGAGGTTTCTTTTTCTTTCTTTTCACTTGAGCACGAAAAGGCTACACATGCTAATATGGCCAGGATGATCTTATTTTTCATTAATTTGTATTTATGGTATAAGTATAAGACTTTGGTTTTAAAGAAGTAGGGTTGTTAACATCCTTTTTACTTTCGGTGCTGTAATTAATTTTAAAAGAAGGCTTGGGTAGAATGAAAGGAATATTTAAATCCTTGTGATAGGTAATGCGGGTGTTCTTAGGAGCATTAACTTTGAATACTAGGAGTTTCCCAACTCTTACGGCTTCTTCATCGCAACCGTAACCAAGTTTTTTAATTATTTGTGTTTTAACAACTTTTCCAGATTTGTCAATGTCTATTCTAATTCGGACGATACCATCGATTTTATTATCAAATGCATCTTGAGGATACTTTAAATGAGTATCAAGAAAGAGCTTTAGTTTTTGGTTTCCACCTTCAAATGTTGGTTTAGTTATAAAGCTCTCTGGTTTTCTTTCTTTTTTCAACCTAGTAAAAATAGGAAGAAAATAGAATCGGTAAACCAGATTCTTTTGTTAAAGGTTCAATTAGTTAGTTTAATTGAATAAAATCAACAAATAACAAAGCTGTTGGAAAGTAAACAGCAGTCAGTTTTGTGTACTGATTCAATATTTTTTCAGTGTAAAATTGACTGAATATCTCTTTATCTTTTTTTGGCTCTTCCATGATACTGAATTTTGAAAACATCTGTTCAATAGCCGTGCCAAAACCGAATTTCAGCGTGTTAAAAAATGTTATTTTGAGTTATTAACAGATTCCTTTTTGTGCTTTTAAGTTGTTATTTTTAAACGCTTGTAGAGATACACCTATCAACTGATTTAGTAATTGAATTCCAATAGCTTATAATTAATGTTTTTAATTTTTGACACTGAAACAACTGGTTTCCCGAGAAATAAAAAAGCCCCATTAACCGATTTTGATAATTGGCCAAGAATGGTTCAAATTGCTTGGCAGTTGAACGATTACAATGGAGAACTTATTGACGCACAAAACCATATTGTAATTCCTGAAGGATATGACATTCCATACGGTGCAGAAAAAATTCATGGAATTTCTACTCAATTAGCTCTTGATAAAGGGGTAGAGCTAAGTTTTGTTTTAAATGAATTTAATAAAATAATAGAAAAAGCTGATTACTTGATTGGCCATAACATTGCTTTTGATATACCGATTGTTGGTTGTGAATACTTAAGAAAAAAAATAAAGAGCACTGTAGTAACTGAAAAAACATTGGATACTCAGTTATCTAGTACACGCTATTGCCAGCTTCCTGGTGGTAGAGGTGGGTCTTTTAAATGGCCAAAATTAAACGAACTTCACACCAAATTATTTAATGAAGATTTCGACGAAGCACATAATGCAACTGCCGATGTTGTAGCTACAACGCGTAGCTTTTTTGAATTAGTACGATTAGGTGTAATAAAACCTGAAGAATACGGAAAAAATACAACTTTTTTAAATCAGTTTAGGAGCATTAATCCTGGGCCTATCGAACCAGCTAATGTTGAGGTAGAAGAACAGGTTAATGTAAAACCTGTTGAGTCAAAAAATGAAATAAAAGCAAAGAAAGAAGTTCACAATATTTCTAAAGCAACTTTTAGTCATCTCCATTTGCATACTCAATATTCGGTACTACAAAGTACGGTCAATGTTCCTGATTTAATCAATAAAGCTATTGAACATAATATGCCTGCTGTTGCAATGACAGATCATGGAAATATGTTTGGAGCTTTTAATTTCGTAAGCAAAGCTCTTCAGAATGACCTTTTACCAATTGTTGGCTGTGAATATTATATAACTGAAGATAGGACAATTAAAAAGTTCACCAAAGACTTACCAGATAGAAGGTACAATATTCCTCTATTAGCAAAGAATAAAAAGGGATACCATAATCTTACTAAACTCTGTTCGTATGGTTTTACTGAAGGCCACTATGCAGGTTATCCTCGTATCGATAAGCCTTTACTTGAAAAATATAAAGAACACTTGGTTTGTTTAACAGGCGGTATGACTGGAGAGATTCCTTGGTTAATATTGAATGTAGGTGAATCCAAAGCAGAAGAGGCATTTCAATGGTATCATAAAACTTTTAAAGATGACTTTTACATTGTTTTACAGCGGCACGGCTTAGAAGAAGAAAACCGTGTAAATGAGACACTTTTAAGGTTTGCTAAAAAGTATGAAGTCAAATATATCGCAGGTAACAACACTTATTATCTTGATAAAAAAGATGCAAACGCACACGATATTCTACTGTGTGTTAAAGATGGTGAACAACAGTCAACCCCAATAGGTAGAGGTAGAGGATTCCGATTCGGTTTTCCTAACGAAGAGTTTTATTTCAAATCACAAGAGGAAATGAAGCAAATTTTTTCTGATTTACCTGAAGCTATTGATAATACTGAAGAGTTAGTTGAAAAGTTTGAATCTTATGAATTGAAACGTGATATTCTTTTGCCAGAATTTAAATTTCCAGCTGAATTCGAAACTGAAGATGATTATTTAAGACACCTTACCTACGAAGGAGCAAAAACGAGATATCCAGCAATAAATGATGAGGTTCGAGACCGATTGGATTTCGAGTTAAAGGTCATAAAAGATATGGGGTTTCCTGGATACTTTTTGATTGTTCAAGATTTCACTTCAGAAGCACGAAAAATGGGCGTTTCCGTTGGCCCAGGAAGAGGGTCAGCTGCAGGTTCGGCAGTTGCTTATAGTATAAGAATAACCAACATAGACCCAATTAAATACAAATTGCTTTTTGAGCGGTTTTTAAATCCGGAAAGGGTAAGTATGCCTGATATTGATATTGACTTTGATGACGAGGGCAGAGCTAAAGTAATTGACTTTGTACTTAAAAAATATGGTTACAGTCAAGTAGCTCAGATTATCACATATGGTTCAATGGCCGCTAAATCTTCTATTAGAGATGTATCAAGAGTTAAAGAATTACCTCTTTTCGAATCCGATAGATTGGCTAAATTGGTTCCTGATTTTGCATCCTTAAAAAAGATTTTCCACCAATCTGAAAAGGATTTAAAAGCAAAATTTAAAGCAGAGCAAGTTGACAATGTTCTGCAGCTTCAGAAAATCTTTAGAGATGATAATGATGCATCCAAAATTCTGCATCAAGCAGAAATTGTAGAAGGTTCTATTAGAAACACAGGAACGCATGCTTGTGGAATAATCATTACTCCGGATGATATGACAAACTACATTCCGGTAAGTATTGCAAAAGATTCTGACTTGCTAGTAACTCAATTTGACAATAAGGTAATTGAGGATGCTGGAATGCTTAAAATGGATTTCTTAGGATTAAAAACCTTAACTATTATAAAGGATACGATCAATCTAGTAAAAATCAAACACGGTGTTGAAATTGATCTGGATGAAATACCACTTGACGATGTGAAAACTTTTGAACTTTATCAGCGTGGTGAAACAAATGGCACTTTCCAGTTTGAAAGTGGCGGCATGCAAAAATCCTTACGGATATTAAAGCCAACAAATATTGAGGATTTAATTGCGATGAATGCCCTTTATAGGCCAGGCCCGATGCAATTCATTGAAACTTACGTAAAACGTAAACATGGTGAGGAAGAAGTTGAGTACCCTCATGAACTGCTTGAAGATATTTTGAAAGATACCTTTGGAATTATGGTTTACCAAGAGCAAATTATGCAGACCGCTCAAATTTTAGGAGGCTATACTTTAGGTGGAGCCGATTTACTCAGGCGAGCCATGGGTAAGAAAAAGAAAGATGTTATGGCCGAACAAAAAGTTGTTTTTCGAGACGGTTGTAAGGTACACCACGATATTGAAGGGGATCATGCAGACAAGATTTTTGGTGTAATGGAAAAATTTGCTGAATATGGATTTAATCGATCGCATTCAGCAGCATATTCAGTTGTAGCATTTCAAACAGGATACTTAAAAGCTCATTACCCAGCAGAGTATATGGCTGCAGTGCTCACCAACAATATGAGTGACATAAAAAAGGTGTCTTTTTACATGGATGAATGTAAACGTGCTGGTTTGGCAGTTTTAGGTCCAGATGTTAACGAAAGTTCTTTAAAGTTTTCAGTAAATGCCGAAGGAGCAATACGTTTTGGTTTAGGAGCCATTAAAGGGGTGGGTGAGTCAGCAGTAGAAGCAATAATTAATCAGCGAGAGGAGAATGGCTTTTTCAATTCAATTTTTGATTTGACTAAACGAATTGATTTAAGGTCAGCAAATAAAAGAACGCTTGAAGCACTTGCATTATCTGGAGGATTTGATTCATTTGAAAACTCACACCGTTCCATGTATTTCTACGATGAAAATGGAAATACTTTCTTAGAAAAGGCTATAAAGTTTGGTGCTAAATTTCAAGAAAGTGTGAACTCGGCTCAGGTATCCTTATTCGGTGAATCATCTGAAGTATCAATGCCTGAACCACCATTGCCAATTTGCGAAAAGTGGGGTACACTTCAAAAACTTAAACAGGAAAAAGAGGTGGTAGGAATATTTATTAGTGGCCATCCGCTTGACGATTTTAAACTTGAGTTAGATAATTTCTGTAATTCAAACATTGGGGTACTTGAAAATTTTGATGCTGTAAAAGGCAGAGAATTGTCGTTTGCAGGAATTGTAACGGATTCCACCGAAAGAATTACTAAAACAGGAAAACCTTTTGGGAAGATTACTATAGAAGACTATTCAAATGCTTTTGAGTTTGTTTTGTTTGGTGAAGATTATATAAACTTTAGAAAATATTTTAAGCCTGATTTATATCTGTTTGTTAACGGTAGAGTTCAATTAAAACCATGGAAAGGTGCCACTGACCTAGAGTTCAAGTTTATAAAAATTGAATTGTTAAATGATGTTCGTAACAAACAATCAAAGAAAGTATACTTAAAAGTGAATATAGAGGATGTTAATGACCAATTGATAAAAACTATTGAAGATTTAGTATCAGCAGAGGAAGGCTCATGTAAAGTTTTTCTAACTATTTTAGACCGTAAAGAGAAAATAAAAACAGAGCTATACGTTAAAAATAAGGGAGTTAGGGTGTCAAATGAATTTATTGAATCATTAAATAATATACCTCAAATCAACTTTTCACTGAACTGACACTATGTCTTTAAACTAACAATGGTTTTGAATTTGTTATTTAGTTTTGTAATAAAATTTAAATATTAATTAAACACTTATAAAAATGGCATTAGAATTTACCGACGCGAACTTCAAAGAAACTGCAGTAGATGCAGACAAACCAGTTGTTATTGATTTTTGGGCAGAATGGTGTGGACCATGTAGAATGGTTGGGCCGGTTATTGCTGAATTAGCAGAAGATTATGGCGACAAGGCTGTAGTTGGAAAACTTAACGTTGACCAAAACCCTGAAACTTCAATGAAATTTGGAATCAGAAGTATTCCAACAGTTTTATTCATGAAAAATGGTGAGGTTGTTGACAAGTTAGTTGGTGCATCTTCAAAACAAGCATATGCTGCTAAACTTGAAGCATTGATGAACTAAGCTTACTCAAACACAATAAAAAAAGCCGCTTTATGCGGCTTTTTTTATGCTCAAGAGTTGCTATTTCACAACGTTTAGCCTATCTAATTCATTATTTTTACAGCATGGAAAGTTCAATCAATAGAGAAGAATTGTTTCAATTCGGAAACCTGGAAATTTTAGCAAGAAGCGTTGTTGAAGGCTTTATAACGGGTCTTCACAAAAGTCCTTTTCATGGTTTTTCGGTTGAGTTTGCAGAACATAGGTTGTACAATACTGGTGAATCTACGAGGCATATTGATTGGAAATTATATGCAAGGACAGAAAAATTTTTTGTCAAACGCTATGAAGAGGAAACCAACTTACGTTGTCAAATTGTAATTGACCACTCTTCATCAATGTATTTTCCTCATGATGCGAAAGATCGAAATATTCTAAATAAAATAGAATTTGCAGTATTTGCGTCCGCATCATTAATTGAACTTTTCAAACGACAACGTGATGCAGTGGGGTTGAGTGTTTTTTCTGATGAAATCGAGGAGCATTTACCTGCTAAACTAAATGTAACTCATCAAAAATTAGTGTATCAAATCCTTGATGGTTTACTTCAAAATACCGCATCAGAAAAACGAACATCGGCCGTTGAAGCTCTGCATAGTATTGCAGATAGAATTCACCGACGAAGTTTAATAATTGTCTTTAGTGATATGATGGACTCAAACAAAGATTTAGATGAGTTTTTTCAAGCCATGCACCACCTTAAACACAACAAACACGAAGTAGTATTGTTTCATGTTGTTGAACGCAAAAAAGAAATTGAATTTGATTATTCAAACAGGCCTTATCATTTTGTGGATCTAGAAACAGGGGCTAAAGTAAAACTTCACCCCGCTGATGTTAAAGAAAACTACCTAAAGTACATGAATGAATTTGAAGCTAACCTGAAGTTGAAGGCTGGCCAATATGCTATTGATTACATTGAAGCGGATATAAACCAAGGGATTGATCAAATTTTACAAGGATATCTTATTAAAAGAGCTAAAATGCAAAAAGGAAGTTAAGTCAACTTCTGCCTACTCTCTAGCTGAATGATCTATTTGAAGAAACAACCGCTCTTATTTAGAGGAAACTTCATGATTAATTGGTATAAAACTTTAACTGTATTTGGATTCATTTTTTTGATCATCAGCTGTGGCTCAGGTAAAGTAAAAAAACATGTTTATCGTTTGTTAATGTAAAGCGCTAACAATCTGCTAGTTCTTGTTTAAGAGATTCTTATTTCAATTAAAAGGCTATTTTAAATACAGGCAAAAAAAAATCCCACTCAAGGGGGGATTTTTAATTTAATTATATTCTAAATTTGGACTAAACTACAGTTACAGGAGCTCCAGCAAGAATTTCTTCATTAGCATTGTCAGCGTATTCGCTAAAGTTGTCATTAAATGCCTTAGCTAATTGTTTTGCTTTTGCATCGTATGACTCTTTATTGCTCCATGTATTGATCGGATTTAATACTTTAGTTGGAACACCTTCGCATTCAACCGGAATACTTAACCCAAAGTAATCTTCAGTAACAAAATCAACGTCATTGAGTTTTCCTGCTAACGCAGCAGTAATTAAAGCACGCGTAATTTTTAAACTCATTCTTTTACCAATGCCAAAAGGGCCACCTGACCAACCAGTATTAAGCAACCAAACAGTGGCTCCAGAATCTTTCATTTTTTGACTTAACATCTCACCATATTTGGTAGGGTGTAAAAGCATAAATGGAGAACCAAAACAAGCTGAAAATACGGTTACAGGATCAACTATACCTTCTTCAGTACCTGCTATTTTAGCTGTATAACCTGAAATAAAATGAAAAGCAGCCTGACCAGGAGTTAATTTTGATATTGGAGGTAAAACACCAAAAGCATCACAAGTTAAAAAGAAGATGTTTTTAGGGTTTTTGCCAATTGATGGTTCTGATATATTATCAATATGATAAATTGGGTAACTTACTCTAGTGTTAGGCGTTTTAGAGTCACTTTCAAAATCAGGTTCATTGGTTCCTGCTTTAAAATCGATGTTTTCTAATAAAGCACCGGGCTTTATCGCTCTGAAAATTTCTGGTTCTTTATCTTCAGTTAAATCAATAACTTTAGCATAACAGCCACCCTCAAAATTGAAAATTGTATCATCATCAGTCCATCCATGCTCGTCATCTCCAATTAACGTTCTATTAGGGTCAGCAGACAAGGTTGTTTTACCTGTACCTGAAAGACCAAAGAAAATAGCTGTATCGCCATCTCTTCCGGAGTTAGCAGAACAGTGCATTGAAAGAACATTTTTTTGATGAGGTAAAATGAAATTTAATGCTGAAAAAATTCCCTTTTTCATTTCTCCAGTATATCCTGTACCTCCGATTAAAGCAATTTTTCGAGTGAAATTTAAAATAGCAAAATTGTGTTGTCTTGTTCCATCTTCATCGGCTACAGCCATAAAACCAGGAGCACAAACTATTAGCCATTCCGGCTCAAAAGATTTTACTTCCTCTTTAGTTGGACGCAAAAACATATTGTGCACAAACAGGCTAGACCAAGGTAATTCAGCCATAACTCGTATGTTCATTTTGTACCTTTCGTCAGCACAGGCAACAGCATCTCTAACGTAAACATCTTTACCGCTTAGGTATCCTGTTACTTTATTGAAAAGCGCATCAAATTTGTCTGATTCAAATGGGATATTAATATTGCCCCACCAAACCGCATCTTTTGTGACATCATCTTTTACAATAAATCTGTCTTTTGGAGAACGACCTCTGAACTCACCTGTGTCAACAGAAATTGCTCCAGTGCTGGTCATTTGACCCAAGCCTTGTTCAAGCGTTATTTTTTCAAGTTCAGATGAGGTTAAATTCCAAAATTCGTTAGCATTGTTAATGCCATAATTTGAAAGGTTTGCATTCGGATTTTTTGGTCCTTGCATAGTTTTTAGTTTTTCATTTTAAGCGTGCAAATTAACTCAATATTAAGCCAATCAGAAGTGATTAGTATCTTTTTTATTCACCGGGATTCTCATAATTAAGGCTTGAATTCGCTTTTTTTTGCTTTGAATGCAAGTGTAAGCCACGAAGAAATCATTAGTATGCCGTCAATTGGGGTAATTGGCCATAGTATTTTTAATAATTTGATTAGTTGTTAACAAGTAGATTGATCCAGAAAACAGTAAAACGCCAATGAACCCTAGATTGAAAATCAGGTTGAGGCTAATCTTTTCTTCATCAAATTGATACTGTATAAGTTCATTTATAAACAATTGAATATCATCAATCCCTCCTGTTAGGTTTCCACAATTATCAATACTTGGTTTAACCACTGATGAATTTTCTATTGCTGAACTATCAAGATTTGATTCGCTAGCAAAACGTATCACCGCTTTATTGTTCTTCTTTCTTTTTATAGAGTATATGGTTTTTACGTTTGGCGATAAACCTAATTTTCTAAATAATGTATCATTAGAAGAGGTAAATGTTATCATCGATTCATAATATTCGTAAGGAATATTAAATATTTCGATTTTACTTAAAGGTCGTTTATTCTTTAATTCACCGTTCAAATAGCAAAAAAAAGGGTATACGTTTTTAGAATAAACTTATAAACCAGTAAGTTGAAAATAACTGGCGACTTGAACAAAACAAAGAATAATTAATAAGCATGAAACAACTATGTTTTTCTTTTACATTCGTTGAAAATATAATGAATGCGTAAAATATTGGTGATAGGAGCGGGACGATCAACTTACAGTTTGATTAAATATTTGTTGGACAATGCCGAAAGTGAAAATTGGAAAGTTAAAGTTGGAGATATATCAATAGAACTTGCTCAGCAAAAAGTAGGAGAGAGTTCATTCGGAAGTGCAATCCGATTTAATGTTACTGATGAATTACAATGTGAAAGAGAGATTAATGAAGCTGATATAGTTGTGTCGATGTTACCAGCGTCAATGCACGTTGATGTAGCAAGAGCCTGTATTAGACTTGGAAAACCGATGGTAACTGCGTCGTATGTTTCTGATGAAATGTTGAAACTTAACGAACAAGCCATCCAAGCTGGAGTAACCATTTTGAATGAGATAGGAGTAGACCCTGGGATTGATCATTTAAGTGCAATGAAGGTGCTAGATGATATCAAAGAAAAAGGAGGGAAGCTAAAATGCTTTGAATCATTTACTGGTGGACTGGTAGCTCCTGAAAGTGATAACAATCCTTGGAATTACAAGATTTCTTGGAACCCTAGAAATGTTGTTTTGGCTGGTCAAGGTTCTGCAGCTCAATTTAAAGAGCAGGGGACTTATAAATACATTCCTTATACTAAAGTATTTAGAAGGACAGAGATAATTAAAATTGATGGATATGGAGTTTTTGAAGGATACGCGAACCGCGATTCGTTAAAATACAGAGATGTTTATGGGCTGCGTGGTGTTCCTACTATTTACAGAGGTACTTTAAGAAGAAAAGGGTTTTGTAAAGCATGGAATGTATTTGTACAATTAGGGGCAACCGATGATAGTTATAGAATTGAAAATTCTGAGAATATGACCTATCGAGAGTTTATAAATCTTTTTCTTTCATATAACCCTACCGATTCGGTTGAAATTAAACTAAAGCAATATTTAAAAATTGATCAGGACGATGTTGACCTTTGGGAAAAGTTAGTTTGGTTAGATATATTTTCAGAAAATATTATACCGCTAAAAAATGCAACTCCTGCTGAAATATTAGAACATATAATAAAGGATAAATGGAAGCTTGAGGCAGATGAGAAAGATATGCTTGTAATGCGGCACAAGTTTATTTATGAACTCGATGGTAAAACAATAGAAAAGCATAGCTTTATGGTTCATATTGGGACGAATAAAAATCAAACGGCGATGGCAAATACAGTTGGACTTCCAGTGGCAATTGCAACCAGAATGATTTTGAATAATAAAATTACCGCACCTGGGGTTCGAATACCTATTCAGCCACACATCTACAATCCAATATTAAAAGAATTAGAAGCACAAGGAATTAAGTTTACTGAACAAACGGTAAGCGAAAATTAGGACCTTAGAACCAACTTGTTGACCTTTTTGATTATATAGTTTTCTCTTTTAGTCTGCATTTTTGATGAAACCAAAAAAAAGATTATGAATATTTCATTAAACCAAAAAATACTGAAACCTATGCTTTATGGTATGTGTCATTACTCTGGTGTTCCTGCTATTTTAAAAGGGCTAATAGAGCAGCAGTATATTAAAGATAACCTTTTGGTGAAGGCTTAAGTACTTTACCACATTACTTAATTGATGAAAACAAAAACGCCCAATTTACAGGGCAAATTGGGCATTTTTAATGATTTAATTATTTCTATTTACCTTCAATTGAAATTAATTCAACTTCAAAAATTAAAGTTGCATTTGGTCCAATTTGTCCACCTGCACCTCTCGGTCCATAAGCTAAATCAGAAGGAATGTAAAATTTGTATTTCGCACCAATTCCCATGTACTGTAATCCCTCGGTCCAACCTTTAATTACTCCATTTAATGGGAAACTAGCTGGCTCACCTCTCTCTACTGAACTATCGAAAACTGTACCGTCAAGTAAAGTACCTGTGTAATGTACAGTCACTTTATCTGCATCAACTGGTTTAACGTCATTACCTTCAGTTAAAATTTCATATTGCAGTCCACTAGCAGTTGTGGTAACTTCTGGTCTTTTACCATTTTCAGCTAAAAAGGCGCTACCTTCTGCATTTGAAGATTCTGTCTTTTTTGCCTGTAGTGCTTGAAAATAATTGTTAATAATAGTAGTACATTCTTCAGTGCTGATCATTGTTTCACCATCACCATAAACATCTTTTATCGCTTTTACCATTGCTTCGGCATTTAAGCTGTCAACACCTTGACTTTTAATATTGTTAGCAATGTTTACTCCTAAAGAATAACTAACGCTATCGTTTTCATTTTTTAAGTTGAATCCTTCTGTTTCCATACTGTTTTTTGAACTGTTACATGAAGCGAATGCGATTACTGCAATTCCTCCAATCATTATTAATTTTACTAATTTCATATTGTTACGATGTTAATTTTAAAGATTGCAAATTTAACTTTTTTAGTATTTAATTAATAAACCATTAAAAAATGCTGTAGATTAATCTGTTAAAATTTGTTTAATAAGCAGCGAGTAACTGTCAAAATCTGAAAAATTGCTGTGTAATCCTCCGTCAAGGGTAAGTAACTTGATTCGTTCTGGTAATATTTTTTGGAGCATCACTGAAGATTCATAAGGCACCGTATGGTCGTTGGTTCCATGAATTAAATAGACAGAGCATTCGGTATTTATTACAAACTCATTTGATTTAAATTTATACTTAAGTAACCAAGATGTTGGAAGAAATGGGTAATGATAATCTACAGTGTGTTTAAAGTTAAAGTAAGGTGTAATCAGAATAAGAAAAGAGGTTTTAAATTTACTAGCCAAGTTTGCCGCAATTCCAGTTCCTAACGAGCAGCCTACAAATCCAATAGGTAGATTTTTATACTCTATTGAAACCTTATTGTACACCTTTTCTGCATCATTAATCAAAACCCGTTCTCTTTTTATGCGTCCATTGCTCTTTCCATATCCTCGATAATCCCAAATGAAAAAATGCCAGCCATGTTTAACAAATTCTTTGGCTAAATAATTCCAAGATGCAATACTACCTGCATTACCATGACAAAAGAAAATTATTCCTTTTGGTTCGTTGGCCTTAAACAGCAAGGTGTTTAATTTAATATTGGATGTAACTTTAATAAAGCCCTCTTCGAAATCTAAAGCTGAACTAAACTGATGATTGAGCGGAAGTTTTTCTGGATGGAAAATTAATTTTTCCTGTCTTTTATAAAAATAAAGGAGTATCAGCCCAAAGCTAATCAATAAGATTGAGATCACTAATATTAAATAGCCGTACACTTCCACGTATCAAAGAAAGGAAAATAATGAGATCAAAACATTTTAGCTCATTAATGATGAGTTAACTCTGAAGTTTTAAGCTCTAAATTGGATTCAAGAATTTATACCTTTGTAGCCTATAAAAAGCAATTCTTAAAATCATGAAAGACGTATATATAGTTTCAGCAGTTAGAACTCCAATAGGAAGTTTTAATGGGTCATTATCTTCAGTTCCAGCGACTAAATTAGGAGCAATAGTTATTAAGGCAGCACTTCAAAAATCAGGAGTTGATTCATCTGAGATTCAAGAGGTTTTTATGGGCAATGTTTTACAAGCAGGAGGAGGTCAAGCGCCGGCAAGACAAGCTTCTATGTTTGCAGGAATCAGTGAAAATGTTCCTTGTACAACAGTAAATAAAGTTTGTGCTTCAGGTATGAAAGCTATTTCCTTGGGTGTTCAATCGATTTTAGCAGGAGACAATGATGTTGTTATTGCAGGTGGAATGGAAAACATGTCGGCAGTTCCTCATTATTTACAAAATTCAAGAAATGGTCAAAAATTAGGTAATATCACAATGATTGATGGCCTTGTTCATGATGGCCTAACAGATGTATACAATAATTACCATATGGGTAATGCAGCTGAACTTTGTGCCAGAGAATGTAACATAAGTAGAGAAGATCAAGACGAATATGCAATTGAATCATACAAAAGAGCTGCTGCCGCTTGGGCAGATGGTAAATTTAACGATGAAGTAGTACCTGTGGAGATACCACAAAGAAGAGGTGATGCTGTTGTTTTTGATCATGATGAAGAGTACAAAAATGTTCGTTTTGAAAAAATACCAACATTAAGACCTGTTTTCCAAAAAGAAGGATCGGTAACAGCTGCCAATGCTTCAACTTTAAACGACGGTGCTTCTGCATTGATTTTAATGAGTGGCGAAAAGGTAAAAGAACTTGGAGTTACACCTTTAGCTAAAATTAGGGGTTATGCTGATGCTGCACAAAAACCAGAATGGTTTACAACTGCTCCGGCTAAAGCATTACCAAGAGCAATCGAAAAATCAGGTTTAACAGCTTCTGACGTTGATTTCTATGAAATTAATGAAGCATTTAGTGTTGTTGCTTTAGCAAACAATAAAAAGTTAAAACTTGATGGTAGCAAGGTAAATGTTAATGGCGGTGCTGTTGCTTTAGGCCATCCACTTGGTTCTTCAGGATCTAGAATTATTGTTTCATTAATCAATGTACTGAAACAAAACAACGGAAAAATTGGTGCAGCCGGAATTTGCAATGGTGGTGGTGGTGCTTCTGCAATGGTTATTGAATTAGTTTAACACCAACATTTATGGGTTTATAAGTTAATCCTTAGTTTAAAACAAAATTGTTTTTTAAGTTTTATTTGCTATCAAGTTGAAATACGGATTCTGTCATTTAAGTGTAATTCCTGGTCGTTTAGATCCTTCTGATCCTAGCGAAATGATTACCCAAGTTTTATTCGGTGATCATTTTAAAGTGATAGAGGAAAGAGCTAAATGGGTGAAGATTAGAAATGCTTTTGATAAATATGAATCTTGGATAGATAGAAAACAATTGTTCGAAATATCCAAAGAAGAGTATACCCTCATTGATGAAGAGAAATATCCTAAACTTTCTTCAGAGCTAGTTGGAGTTATTCGAAATGAAGATGATGAAATTGTACCAATTCTTTTGGGGTCAACCTTGCCGGGAATAAATGATGACTTAAGTTTTGAAGTTCAAGGAAAGTCTTTTGTGTTTGACGGTTCTATATCCACAACCAAAAAGAACGAACTTAAAGTCAGGTTAATTGAGAATGCATATATGTTTATGAATGCTCCTTATTTATGGGGAGGTAAAACACCTTTTGGAATAGATTGTTCAGGACTTTCGCAAATGGTGTACAAGCTAAATGGAATTCATTTGCCACGCGATGCATACCAGCAAGCAGAAAAAGGAATCACTTTATCGTTTGTAGAAGAAGCTGAACCGGGTGATTTGGCATTTTTTGATGATGCTGAGGGAAACATTACACATGTTGGAATTTTATTAGAAAACAACCTCATTATACATGCTTCTGGTAAAGTACGAGTTGACCCTATTGACCATCAAGGTATTTTTAATAAAGAGCTGAACAACTATTCTCATAAACTTAGATTGATAAAGAAAATCATAAAATGAAAACCTCAGCGGTAATTGGCGCAAGCCCAGTTTTAGGACGATATTCGAATCAAGCAACACAATGGTTACAAGATCATGGTCATAAAGTTTATGCCTTAGGTCGCAGACCTGGAAACATTGGTAATGTTGAAATTCAAACGGAATGGCCTGAGTCTATTGAAAATCTTGATACTGTAACATTATATGTCGGGCCTGCTAATCAGGCTGAATTATACCAATACATTCTTAGTTTAAAACCAAAAAGATTAATATTTAATCCAGGTACTGAAAATGCTGAATTATTCAATTTGGCCACAAAAGCTGGTATATATAGTGAAGAAGCATGTACTTTGGTGATGCTTCGAGTCGGGAATTATTAATATTATCAAATTGCTTTTATTGTTAGATTTAAGCACTAATTCGAAACATTGTACAATCGCTATTACCAAATTCTAGGTGTAAAGGAAGGTTCTTCCAAAAGAGCGATAAAACAAGCTTATTACTTAAAAGCAAAACAGTTTCATCCTGATACAAACAAAAACGACTCTGACACTGAAAAGTTTCTTCAAATCCAAGAAGCTTTTAATGTTCTTTACAATGGGAAAAAGCTAAAAAAAGAAGTCCCGATTCAGCACAAATATTCTAATCAAAAGCACACTAGTTATGCCAGGATGAGAGGCGAGATGAAAAGGGAAGCCTATCGGAAAAAGGTAAGAGCTAATCAGAGTAAATCAGGATCAAAATTCCATCGAAAAACAGAGTATATAAAAAACGAGTATGGTGATATGGGAAGACTAATGTGTTATTCCTTTTTACTTTTTCTTATAGTTTTTGGAAGCATTTTGACATTTTTACCAGTATATGTGTTAGTTTTTAGAATAGGCCAATTTGCATTCCTATCTTCTTTTATTTCATTGGTATTAGGGCTGTTTGTTTTAAGGGTTGCCTACGATTGGTACAACGATTTAAAGATTGATTTTTCGTAGATTCCTGCTTCTGAATTCGTGAATCATTACCCCGAACAACAATATATACTCTGTTAAAACCAAAACATAGTTTTCATTGAACTGCGATGGTGTGTATGCGTGATAACTTATCCAGCCAAGCAAAAGCCAAATAATCGGATATTTAACATTGGAGAGTAATCCAAAAAAGAAGGGCACTATAATATACCATGGATGTACAATACTTGCAAGCAAATAGAATATCGTAAAGGCATAAGTTGATGCTCTAAGTGGCTCAATTTTGTTCTGATAACTCTTTATGTATAAAACTAAAATACCGAGTCCGGAAGAGATACTTAGTATTGGCCCAGCAGTTCTAATTATATCGTAGCCAACCAAATTATACCCGATTGATTTTACTAAATAAAAGAGGCTAGCATTAAACTCAAAAGTATCAATGAAAAGAGTAAAAGACTGCCAAAAATTGGAAATTGTGGTTAAATTAATAAATGGTGAAAAGAGTATACAAACAGTTGCAGTTGATATAGTTAAATAGGTAAACGTATTTTTTGGTTTGGCTAGTAAAGCAACAAATGGTAAAGCAATAGCAATATGTAATTTGGTAGATATTGCTAACCCAAGTAATACGGACGAGAGCAAATACTTTTTATTCTCGATAAAATACAAACTACAAATCACAAAAAATAACATGACCCATTCAATATGTAGGTTAACAAAACCCTCAATAAGTACTATTGGATTAAAAATAAGTACAATGATGTACCTTAAATCTAGCTTTTTCATCTTAGCATAATGGTATAAAGGAATGACAAACCCTATGTAGAATGTGGCATATATTATTCTTATTAAGAGGATATTGATGCTAATATTTTGAGCATTTAAAACTCCGCAAATGGCGTAAATGTAATGTGCAACTGGTGGGTAAACAGTATAATAATTTGGGCTGTTTAATAGTGGGAATAATTCAGTTTGAATGACCGATAAATCATGCTTCGTGGCATATTGAGCAGGAGTTTGTAGAAATGGGTTTATGCCATTACCAGTTTGAATTCCATCCCATATGAACCTATATGCGTCATCGCTTAGTTGAGGTGTAAAAAAAAGCAAAGCACCGTACAATAAAACGGCTGCAAGTATGACTTGCTTTAAACAGCCATTAAGGTCTATTTTTTTTGATAACATCCACAAGGAAAGACTACCCAGTGCACCAAAAGAAATGAGCAATATAAAGTCAGTCCGTCTAACTAAATAAGCAATACAAAAGAGTGATAAAAGATAGATTACAATCCAACCATATTTTAACCCAACTTCTTTATTTATCATCAGCTATAAAAATATTTAAAAATGCGTCAAACAATAGCGCAATTTGTATTTTTACATTGAACAATGAAAAAACTACTCTTTTTAATATTTGCTTATTTACAAATATCAAATGCTGTATTAGCTGATGATTCTTCTTTGTTGCTTCAAAAACTTGATAGTGCTGAGTTAGAGATAGTTAATGTCAAGGATAAGAATGACCTAATTGGGTACCATATATTTTTATCTACTCTATATGTTGACTTAGATGATTTAGAAGGAGCAGAGGCTAATTTGAAATTGGCTTATCAAAAGGCAATTGAGCAATCGGATAAAAAGCTTCAGTCAATTATAGTTGGTAAAATAGGAGATCTTTATGCTTCATTTAAAGACAACGAGCAGGCATTAAATTATTTTAGAAGAGGATTATTGATTGAGAAGGAAATTGATAATCCTGATGGAGTATTTAATTTCCATAATAAAACAGGTATAGCGCATCAAAGTTTGTATCAATTTGAAGAAGCTCGAGATGCCTTTAGCAAAGCTTTATTAGTTGAGGGTATAACTAACAAAGATCAAAAGCATGGAAATATGTATGCTGCACTCGGAGGTTTGTTTAGAGCCAATCTAGGTAAGGTGAATGAGGGAATTTTATATTACAAAAGAGCATTAGAAATATATAAGCGAATTACTGATTCGACCAACTATGCATGGATGTTGAATAGAATTGGAAACTGTAACATAGACTTAGGCAACTATGATGTGGCTTATGATCTTTATCAAAGTGCCTTTAAAATTCATGAAAAACTAAACAATCAAATTGGGTTGGTAGCTAGTTTTAATAACATTGGGGAGATTTTTAGATTTTATGGAGATTACTCTCAAGCTCTTGAAAACTATATCAATGGTTTACAAATAGCTAAAGAGATTAAAGACGACAGAGCAATGTCTATTTTATTTAACAACATTGGAATTATCTACTATTTACAAGGAACCACTAAAATGGCTCTTGAATATTTTGATCAATCTTTAGAATATGGAGTGGATTTGATTGATGTAACAGGATCAGTAGAAACGTATAACTATATGGGATCAACTTTTGGGGAAATTGGAGATTCAGACAAAGCCTTAGAGTACTATAATAAGTCATTAAAATTAGCTGAAGATATTGGTGACATGCTTGGAAAAAGCTCTGCATTAAGCTCTATTGGGGACTATTATTTAAAGCAAAAAAAATATAAGGAAGCAAATGATAGCTACACTTCGGCTAAGAGCATTGCAAAAAGTATAAAAGATAGAAAAGGGATTGTTGTTTCAATCATAGGAATTTCAAAAATTAAAATCATTAGGAAACAGTATGTTTCTGCTATTCAAAACTTGTATGCTAGCTTGAAAATAGCCAAGGAAATAGGGGTTAAACCACAAAAAGCTTATATTTTTAGAATGCTTTCAGAGGCAAACGAAGGGTTAGATAGACACTCAAGGGCTCTTAATTATTACAAAAAATCATCCTTACTAGCCGATTCCTTGCAAAGCTCAAAAATATCGCAACAAATTGAAGTTATACAACAAAAGTACGAGACCGAAAGGCAAGAGAAAGAAGTTACCTTGTTAAGACAAGAGCGTAAATTACAAGCTATCGAAATTGAAAAAAATGCTGAGCAAATTGAAAATCAGAACAGACGTCAAATTATTACTGGTGGTGGATTGTTAATTATGCTGGTTGCTGCAATAATTGGTTGGATTTTATTTAATGAAAGAAAGAAAGCATTCAAAACATTAACGATTCAAACTAAAGAAATTGAAGAAAAAAACAAATCAATTACGGATAGTATTCAATATTCAAAAAGAATTCAATCTGCCTTTCTTACTTCAAATGAATATCTGACAAAAGTACTATCGAATCATTTTATTTTTTACAAACCTAAAGACATAGTAAGTGGTGATTTTTATTGGGCTTATCAACTTCTGAATGGAAAGATAATTATTGCCGCAGTTGATTGCACTGGGCATGGTGTGCCTGGTGCATTAATGAGCATTATTGGGATTAGTTTGCTCAATGAAAGTGTTATGGAGCACAAGTTAATTCACCCTGAAGAGATATTGGAGGAGTTAAGAAACGGCATTATTTTATCGCTAAAGCAAAATACTGTTGAACACTCAAATGATGGTATGGATTTATCGCTCATAGTTTGGGATAGAAAAACTGGTGAGCTTGAATTCTCAGGCGCAAACAATCCATTAATTATAGTACGTAATGGAAAAATAATTGAAATTAAGGGGGATAAACAACCTATAGGCATATATTCAGGTCAAACAAAGCCTTTTACAAGACATCATTTTAAAACTGAAACCGGCGATATGCTTTATCTTTTTACCGATGGATATGCTGATCAATTTGGAGGTTCAAATAATAAAAAATTTAAAACACGCAATTTTAAAGAGCTTTTAACTAGTTTAGCTAACGATGAAGTTGAAAGTCAAAAAGATAGGCTCGGCATTGAATTTGAGAATTGGAAAGGAGAAGAAGAGCAATTAGATGATATTTGTGTTATAGGAATTAAAGTTTAATCTGCATTAAAAGCTTTTTTGGTTCGTTAACTTATTTCAGCACCTTATATTGTTCAGAGAATTTATGGAAATAGTACTTCCTGGTTTATCAAGATTTTTTTTACAATTAGAAAGTTCAAGTTGAGTATTCGAAATCTTATTTTTAGCTGAACGAACCTAATACAATACATAAATTACTTTAATTTATTCTTAAGGTGAAATTCCGTTTCCGTTGTCTATAACAAAAACTCAATCAAAGTTTTTGAGATTTCTCTTTTTTCGAAAGAAATAATAAGGCCTGACTCGAAATCAAAATTCAGAGCATTTAACTTCTTTAAATTATCAATTAAAACTTGTTTAATTTTCATTGGTTATGTTTTTCTCGTAAAGCGTATTCGAATTTATATTCTAAAAGTTACATTTAGTTGGTTTTATGATTAATCTACTAATTTAAAGATTTCACCGCTTTTCTTACTGATCCATATTTTTGTAACAATTCAGCAGCTACTCTCACTTCTACACTTGTTTGGTCAACAATCATTTTAATCCCTCTCGCAATTAATTTTTTGTTTGATAAATGCATATCAATCATTTTATTGTCTTTTACTCGGCCAAGTTTAATCATGGTTGCTGTAGAGAGCATATTCAAAACTAATTTTTGGGCAGTTCCTGATTTCATACGAGTACTACCTGTTACAAATTCAGGTCCTACAACAATTTCGATAGGGTATTTAGCCGCTTTACTTAGAGGTGACCCTTCATTGCAACTAATGCTACCGGTTACTATATTACTTTCATTGCAATGTTCCAGGGCGCCAATTACGTATGGAGTTGTTCCAGATGCAGCTATACCAACAACAATATCTTTAGAATTAATATTGAACTTTAAAAGATCGTTCCAACCACCTTCATGGTCATCTTCAGCAAATTCAACAGCCTTTCGCATAGCTGAATCACCACCGGCCATTAATCCAATTACTAGTTCGTGTGGTACACCAAAAGTTGGAGGGCATTCAGATGCATCAACAATGCCCAGCCGTCCGCTAGTGCCTGCTCCAATGTAGAACAACCTTCCACCTGATAATAAGCGATCAGTGATTACATCAACCAATGTTTCAATTTTTTTTAGTTTTTTTGATATGGCAATCGGTACGGTCTGATCTTCTAGATTAATTGAAGTTAAAATGGTATTGGTGCTCATTTTCTCAAGATGCCTGTAGTTGGAGTCCTTTTCGGTTGTTTTTAGCATAACACAAATATACCGAAGCAAGCATGATTTAAGGTGAATGAGTTAAATTGAAAAGAAACTGATATTAAAGCTTTTGATGCTAGAAGCTTTTTCTTTTGTTGTTGATGTTTTTGTTGAAGTAATAGCCAATTTTACAATCAACCGAAAAAGAATCTAATCTAGGAGCTCCATAACCCGAAGCTGCAGAAGTTGGATCAATTGCTTGGTTTAATTGTCGCCTGTAATAAGGTTCAACAGCAATAATCATTTTTGATTTTATGTATTGGCAAAATCCAAAACCTACATTCAGTCCAAAGTACCAATCGTTGTAAACATCAAAGGGTTGTTTGTCTTCACTCACAGTACCAAAAAAGCCTTCTTTAATCTCCTCATCGCCGTTTATTCTGCGCCCAACAAAAGTGTCATCATATAAACGCCCAGCAGTTAATCCACCACTAATAATAAAATCAAATTTTTCAGCAATAGGTATATGGCCATCAATGTTTAATGGAACACTTATATATCGAGCTGATATTACAATATGCCCTTTTTGAAGTGCATCAGGATTGGTATACTCAGGTTGTGTTTTAAACCCTTTATTTTGAAATATAATTCCTGATGAAACGCTTATATCTGGAGAAAGAAAAAGTTTGAATTCTGCTCCCAGGTTATAGGATAGCTTATACTCAAAAATATTGGGAAAATCTCGGTCATTCATGTTCTCGTAACTTGGTGTAAGCATCAATGAGATTTGGTACTTATCAAGTTGGGCATGAGCATTTATAAATGCTAAAAAAAAAAATCCGAGTATAATTTTTTTGATACTAGTAAATTTCAGGAAACTGATTGGGATCAAACTCATTCATCATAGTATAAGCAGCATCTACAATATCTTCTAAATTTGGTTTTGAGAAATAATCGCCATCTGTGCCATAAGCAGGCCTATGATCATGGCTAGTTAGCGTTTTTGGAGCAGAATCTAAATATTTATAAGCACCTTGAACTTCGAGCACTTGTTGCATAATAAATCCTGTAGCCCCGCCAATTACATCTTCATCAATAAACAAAACACGGTTGGTCTTTTTAATAGAATCCGAAATAGAATGATCAATATCAAAAGGTAAAAGTGTTCGAACATCAACAATTTCAATTGAAATTCCGAATCCTGCTAATTGCTTAGCCGCTTCTTCAATCATACGAACCATTGAACCGTAACAAACTACAGTTATATCGGTTCCTTGTTTTACAATTTCTGGCACTCCAACAGGAAGTGTAAATTCACCCAAATTAGCAGGCAGTTCTTCTTTTAATCTATAACTATTTAGCGATTCTATTACAATTCCCGGGTCATCGCTCTTAAGTAAAGTATTGTAAAACCCTGCCGCCTGAGTCATGTCACGCGGAGCACAAATTACCATTCCGCGTAATGAATTGATCATCATACCTAAAGGTGAGCCTGCATGCCAAACACCTTCTAATCGGTGTCCTCTGGTTCGTATGATTAGCGGTGCTTTTTGACCACCTTTTGTTCTGTAATGGAGAGTAGCAACATCATCACTTAAGGTTTGAAGACCATACAGTAAATAATCTAAATACTGAATTTCTGCAATTGGCCGTAATCCTCTTAGCGCCATCCCATAACCTTGCCCTACAATGGTATTTTCCCTAATTCCCGTGTCAAATACTCGTAAATCAGAATATTTTTCTTGTAAACCTTCAAGGCCTTGGTTAACACCTCCAATTTTACCTGAATCTTCACCAAAAATAATTACTTCTGGTTGATTAGCTAAAATTGCATCAAAATTTTCTCGAAGTATTTCTCTGCCATCAACTAAGTTTTTTTCTGAACTATAGGTAGGCTTTACTTCTTCAACATTTAGGCTGGAATATTTTGATTCGCTATACAAATGAGAATTGTAGCGGTCTTTATTTACCTCGGCTTTATTTTTTATCCAAGCTTTTAATTGATCTTTTGACGAATGGTTTTCGGCTCGTAACATGCGCAATGCTTTTTTGGCAGCGACAATTATTTCTCGTTGTAACGGATCAATTTCACTTAGTAGTTTTTCTTTTTCTTTTAATAAAAAAGGTTTATTTACACTTACTTGTGCTGCATTTTCAATAAGATTAGCAACGGCTTTTATTTCTAATTTGATTGGATCATAAAAGTCACTCCATGCTTTTTTCTTTGAATCTCTTACCGTTTTTTTAGCTGTACTATCAATTACTACAAGTTCTTCTTCAGTTGCTAGTTCTTTTTCAATTATCCAATCTCTAAACTTTTTAATACCATCAAAATCCTTTTCCCAAGTTAATCGATCGCTATTTTTATATCGTTCGTGTGATCCAGATGTTGAATGACCTTGTGGCTGAGTACAATCTTCAACGTGCACCAAAACAGGAATATGATTTTCGCGAGCAGTTTTTACTGCTTCTTCGTAGGTTAAGCAAAGATTGGCATAATCCCAACCTTTTACTTTATAAATTTCGAAACCTTTGTAGTTGTTGTTGCGCTGAAAGCCGCTTAATGCTTCTGATATACTTTCTTTTACAGTTTGATATTTCTTAGGAACAGAAATTCCATGGCCATCATCCCAAACGGACATCACCATGGGTACTTGTAATACACCTGCGGCATTCATCGTTTCCCAAAATCCACCTTCTGATGTACTGGCATCGCCTATTGTGCCAAATGCAACTTCATTTCCTTTGTTCGAAAACTTAGTTAAATGGTGTAAGTTTTTATTCTCTTTGTAAAATTTTGAGGCATAACTCAAACCTAACAACCGCGGCATTTGACTTGCGGTAGGTGATGTGTCAGCTGCAGAATTTTTCATTTCCATCAAGTTCTTCCAATCACCATTTTCATCGATACTTCGTGAAGCAAAATGGGCATTCATTTGTCTGCCGGCTGATGCAGGTTCAGCTTCAACACTTGGGTTGGCATAAAGCTGAGCAAAAAACTCTTTAATGTTTAAATTACCGATAGCCATCATCAAAGTTTGATCTCTATAATAGCCCGATCTAAAATCACCATTTTTGAATTGTTTTGCTAATGCAATTTGTGGCAATTCTTTACCGTCTCCAAAAATTCCGAATTTGGCTTTTCCAGTTAATACCTCTCTACGGCCAAGCAAACTGGTTTCACGACTTTCAACAGCAAGTTGATAATCATTAATAACCTCATGTTTTAACTCGTCGAAATTGATGTTTTCACTGGTTACTTTTTCAGATTTTACCTCGGCCATTTGCAATGATTTTGGATGTTTTTTAGAGCTGCAAAGATAAAAATTAATGCTGCTTTTTGAAACTCAAATTACCTTGGAAATAGCAGCTTTTAATTGCCTGATAATTAGTTATATATATTAACTATTGCACAAATAAGCCTTGGGTAATAAAAGTGTCAATCCTTTTTAATAAGAGTCATAAAAGAATCACGGTAGGTGTTCGAAATTGGTATTAGTTCTTTTCCAATTTTGATTCTGTTGT
>TARA_B110000037_G_scaffold139712_1_pt1 | contig 31919 bp, 25 predicted proteins | sample TARA_B110000037 | Tara Oceans TARA_B110000037 (sample SAMEA4397196) | marine metagenome | biome: Polar Biome; feature: [MIX] marine epipelagic wind mixed layer (ENVO:01000061); material: water (ENVO:00002006), including particulate matter (ENVO:01000060) such as... | depth 10-100 m | reverse complement strand
CCTCCGTGGCTCGGTGCCGTCCAAGCCAGTGACGACCCCGGCCTCTACCTACCGACCCAAGCTCCATGGATCGTCCACGCAGATCTCGCAACACTCGTCGGCGGAATCCGCGCTCTCCTGATGCAGGCGCTGCACCCCGGATCGCTGACCGGCGTCCGCAACCACTCCCGCTACAAAAACGATCCGCTGGGCAGGCTCTCCGGAACCATCCGCTGGCTGACCGTGACCACCTTTGCCTCATCCCGTTCAGTCGATGGAGAAGCCGACCGGGTGAACCGCATGCACACCCACGTGAAGGGCACCTACAAAACCTCCTCCGGCGAAACCCGAGAATACCGCGCAGCAGATCCCCACCTACTCCTCTGGGTTCACATCGCCTTCATGGATTCATTCCTGCGCTGCCACCAGACCTTTTCCAAAACACCTCTCCCCGGCGGTGCCGATGAATACATCCGCCTCTGGGCACAGTCGGTCAAACCTCTCGGACTCGATGAGGCTCCGCAGAACGAAGCGGAAATGCTCGCAGCCCTAGACGACTTCCGCCCGGAACTCGCCGTCACCGAAGAGACCCGGGAAATTATCCACTGGATCCAAAATCCACCCCTCCCCATCAGCGCTCTTCCAGTTTACTCCCTACTCTTCAAATCCGCCCTCGCATCGCTTCCGGCGGACTACAGGAAACTCCTCGCTCTGGGAGCCCCCCCACTTTCCATCTACCGACCCATCACCACGAATCTTCTCCGCTTCATGCGCCTCGCTATCGGCCCCGAGAGTCCGATAGAAGAGGCCGCCATAGCCCGGCTACATCGCGCAGGATTGATGGAGGATGGCAAAGTGATTGAGTAAGAAACGTTCATTGGTTCATTCGCGGTTTCCTTTCCCAAGCTTGATCACCCTGCCGCATTGCCACTTGAACCTCTGGGTTTCCGGGTGATTTTTTGAATGAAATACCAGCAATGAACCGAACCATTTCCAACCTGATCATGAAATCTGCGATCCTATCCCTTGGCGCGGCCACCTTCGGCCTGACCAGCTGCCAGACGAATTCGAAACCCGATGGAAAACTGAAACCAATCACCAGTCAGGTCGATCTCAAGCGCTTCATGGGCGACTGGTATGTGATCGGAAATATCCCGAATTTCCTCGAGACCGAGGCCTACAACGCGAAGGAGTCCTACGAGCTCGCCGATGACGGCACAATCCCCACAACCTTCACGTTCAACAAAGGCGGATTCGAAGGCCCACTGAAAACCTACAATCCAAAAGGCTTCATCCACAACGAGGAGACCAACGCGGAATGGCGGATGCAGTTCATCTGGCCTTTCAAAGCAGACTATTTGATCACCTACCTCTCCCCCGATTACCAAACCACCATCATCGGTGTCCCCAGCCGGAAATACGCTTGGATCATGGCTCGCACGAAAACAATTTCTAACGAGACATACGACGGTCTCGTCGCAGAGCTGAAACGCCAAGGACACGATATTTCCAAGCTACGCAAAGTCCCGCAACGCTGAGTGGTAGAGGGGTGTTCACCCCTTGAGTCAACCGTGTGTCTTCACCCAGAATAGGAAAATGAGTTTCACCACCCAATTCCCAAGAAATTTATTACTGGTAAGGAGATTAATTCCTATTTTTCGGAATGCCCGGCGTACAAATCTAAATTCCGTCAATGATCTGAGTCCAGTCGAGCTCGGCACGGAAGACTCGCAAAACCTCAACTGATTCATCGTTGAAGCGATAGAGGACGTTGTATTGAGGAAATCCTTGAATCACGGCACGATAGAGATTTCTCCCTTTGATTGAAGTCTTATGAGAAAAATCAACCAGATGCTCATAAGTCTTACTGATGGCGTCTAAAACCCGATCAGCCGCTTCTGGATCGCCCGAATTAGGATTCGCAAAGGCAATATATTGCCAGATCGAAGCGAGGTCTTCGTCCGAAATTTTACTCCTGACCAACTTTAAACTCACAGGCGATGGGCATTGCGTCGATGGGCTTCTGCTTTTACCTCGGCAAAATATTCATCGATGCTCGCAATCGGAGCGAATCCAGACGCTTCTGCTTGCTCAACCATCTCGTCGAGTTTGCCGAGAGCTAGCTCCTTTTGTTTTTGGTCAACGAGTGCACAAAGAACATCTCCCGGGTTCTGCCCGAGATCCCCGGCGAGAGCTTCGAGCTTAGGCCCGATGCTTTCGACAGCTGTTTGTAATTCCGCGCTGATCATGAAAACATCCTCTCATACCAAAATGTTCCCGTCAATGGAGCCTTCGTGACTCGCAAAGACGGGCGGTGAGCGCGGCCGAGCGATGACGGAACCGTGGGCAGACCGAACTCAGCCCATCCTCATTTTTAACCGATGCGCAGAGCTTGACGCCAAACGTCAGTTTCAAAAATTACCTTTTCGGCATCCCCCCGCGCCATCAAATGATAGACACTCCCGATTTTACATCAATTTTACCCCACAGGCGGGCGCGAGCATGCAGGATGGAGCCTCCCATGGCAAAGGATTGGCGAAGCACGTGACCGACGGCGACTACGACACCCACGCCAAGCCCCCGGGATCGAGCTTCGACTACCGCATCGACCTCCGCGACGGGGAAACCACCCGGTTCACCATCAACAGCATGGTGATCCACTGGGGCCGGTTCGGCGACCGATTCAAGGGCATACCCAAGGAGGGCGGTGGCTGGGCTACTGCTTCCTGGCCGGGGGAATACGTGACTTCCTACAGGCTCGAATACAGGCAGGCGGGCTCCAATGAATGGCTTCCTCTCCATGTATGGGAAGGGCGCCCGGTGGATGAGAAAGCGGAAGGTGTGGAAGTTCAGCTGCTTCCCACGGATCAAGCCGGCTGCAGCTCAGAAGTCATCATTACAATCGCCACCCACGATATTCGAGATGTCGCCGAGGTGCGGATCCACGCCAATGGCAGCCACTGGATCGGACTGTATGAATTGGAGGTCTTCGGGCTACCCTCCGCTAGCTAGAACGGCTTGTAGATCCCGAGGTCGCGGAGGTCTCTCCCTGCTCCCTTGCGCCGCGCAGGAGGGTGGAACCGTTACCCTGCAATTTCTCTCATTCCCCAAATCCATCGACCCAAAGCCGGTGGAACTATTTCTCGGCGACGGCAAGATTATGCGCCCGCTCCAGCAAAGGTTGAAATCCCTCCAAGGTCAAAGACCCCGGATCGGCAAATTCGGCATTTTCTCATATTGGCTTTTCGCATTGAATCGGTAAGTAAAAACAACCGGACTCCTCATTCCCGCATTCTCCACTCGGCGGCGGGGCGACCTCGGAATCGGGGATACGCTGGGGCTAATCGACTGGATCAATTGGGCTGCGGAGTTCGGGATCGGCTTTCTGCAGTTGCTGCCAGTCAATGAAAACGGCTCGGATGAAAGTCCTTACTCAGGGATTTCCTCCATTGCCTTGGATCCCATCTATCTAGCCTTTGACCCTCCGGAGGTCCCTTTCATCACCCAATCTGAAATTGAGGCCGCCCGTGCATCTCTCGGCCCGCATCTCAAAAGCCACCTCATTGACTACCCCGCCGTCAGGATCACGAAGCAGCACCTACTAGAGATTTCATTCGCCAGGTTCACTGCGAAACCAGATCCGGAACACGATGCCGAGTTTACGAAATTCCGCCACGATAACTCCGACTGGCTCCAAGACTACTGCCTTTTTAAACTCCTCATCGAAATCAACGACTCCCACCTTACATGGGATCAGTGGCCGGAGGAGACCAGTTGCCCGGACTCCGCACGTAAATATGTAGCGACCCTCAGGAAAGTGGATGCAGGCCACGTTGATTCGCGCTTCGATTATTTCGCATACGTCCAGTGGCTCTGCTTCCGGCAGTGGCGGGCACTCCGCGCACATGCAGATTCCAAAGGAGTAAAACTCATGGGAGACATCCCCATCGGTGTATCCTTCCACTCTGCCGACGTGTTTTTTAACCGCTCCGAATTCCACACGAATTGGTTCGGCGGCACGGCTCCGGAAGGTTACTCGGCAGAGAATCCCTTCATCCACGAATGGGGGCAGAACTGGGGAATCCCGCTCTACAATTGGGATGCAATGGCGAAAAATGGGTTCTCGTGGTGGCGGCAAAGAGTCACGCGCCTTTCGGAAATTTTCCGGATGACACGTATTGACCATATCCTTGGGTTCTACCGCATCTACGGATTCCCCTGGCACCCGCGGCGCAACCACGAGTTCCTCGGGCTCAACCATGACCAAGCGGCGAAGCTCAACGGCGGACGCTTTCCCCGCTGGTTCCACCACCCTGACGACAATGATGAGAATAAGGCTAGCAACCGTGTCGACGGCGACTTCCGCCTACGCGCCATCATCGATGCCGCAGGTGAAACGGAAATCATCGCCGAGGATCTCGGCTGGGTTCCGGAATATGTGCGTCCCCACCTTGATGAGTTGGGAATCGCCGGTTACCGCATCCCGCACTGGGATTCCTACGAGGATGGCTCACCGGTCATGGGCGATATTTTCCCAGAAAACTCATTCGCATCCTACTCCACCCACGACCACGACTCACTCTGCGCCACCTGGGAAAACTGCCGTAAGACAATAACCCTCCATAAGCATCAGCCCACCGACCAAGGACACTGGGCTTCCGAAAGTTGCACGCATTCCCTCCAGCTCCTTGCCGGCTTTTCCGGAATCCCGATCCCTGAAGACAATAACTGGCCGCCCTATTCAGATGCGATCCATTGGCGGATGATCAAATCTCTCCTCGAAAGCAACTCCCGCTACGCCGTCCTCATGGTCACGGATCTGTTCGCTCTCAAGGACAGGATCAATACCCCCGGCACATTGGGAGAGGGAAACTGGCGCCTGCGGCTGGACATTTCCCCACACCACATGGCGGAGCGCGGGCGCATTCTTTCGAACTTGATCCAGTTAACCAAACGCGCCACAAGCGGATGAAATTTGGGGGAGTAAGGGAGTGCTTCCCAGCGCCAAGCCCATCAGCTTGCGGTATCGCCGAGAGCCCCCCTTCCAAGCTCCGGTTGGATTCTGGTATCTGGATTCACAAAAACTCTCACCAGACCCTCCCGCACCTTCTTCCCGTTACCTTTGTTCCCGCCATCAACCGCCTCCCTGTAGCGGCTCCAGCGATACTCCGCCGTATTGACGACCATCCCCGCCCACACGTCTTGGAGTGGACACCGAGAGCAATTATTTCAAGCTTCCCTAATACGATGCGGCAAGTTCCGCAGGAACCAACTCATTTCCGAAACCAATCATAATCATGAAATTTGATACTCGCCCACGTGTGCAATGCATCTTGCTCGGTTTGATCCTGACTCTAGGGATCGTGATACCTTCAACAGGGAAGCCCTCCTCCCCTGCTTGGTGGGCAGACTTACCGACGCAGCCAGCCAGTGAGAAACCAGCAACACAGGCACAGAAAAGCATCTTGGCGCGGAGAGCACTGAAAGCTCTCGACTCGGTTTCGAAAGAGCTGGCCGATGAGGTTCGAAAGAACCTTTCCAAAGCTGGCTACGATGAGTCCGCATTAAGAACCCAAGCTCTTTCGGAAAAAGCCCAAGCCGGTCCGCTTCTTGCGGAAGAAATGATTTCAATGGCTCGACCATTTTATGACGTGCTCGCAGAGGCCGCGCCCAAATGGCTTGATGAATCGGATGAAGGGCTGGGCCAACTCCAACTGAACGGCACCAGAGACCCAAAAAAACCACTAAATTTCTACCCTTGGCCACAGGTTTGGGGTAACGAAAACCCGCCAGAAAACCCGGTAACCACGGAGCAACTGATGAGCGTTTTCGCCCTTCGTTTTGAAACCCTTCCCAAGCATAAACCGTTCACCAAAGTCCTCGGAAACGCTGGTATCGCATCGATTCTGAATAATTCGGTGGATCGCCGACTGGTAGGTCTTGAAGGAGGCGAAAAACAGATGGCGCTCCTCTCGATATACGACCACCTCGGTGAGGCTTACAGCAGAAACGAGAAGCTGTGGTGTGCCGATCTCGCGGATGAACTCAATGGGGTTACCGTTTTCAAAGGGGGACCAGGAAACCGAACTGATCCTGGGGATAGTTACGGAGGAGTGATGATCACCCGCCGGCACATCCTTTTTTGTAACCATTCCCATCCGACTTACCCAGGCTCGCCACCACCTTGGACGAACGGACTTGGTTTCCGGATACGCTTCGTCACGTCGAAAAATCGGGTAGTGGAGCGCCAGCTCATCTGGGGACGCAGGGTCGATGGTCAAGACCTTTGGATTGGTATTCTGAACGAGGATCTACCTCCTGTGGTGAAAAGTTACCGTATCTTTCCCAAAATCGACGGATTGAGCGCTGCAGGCGCAGGGTTTCTCGAGGCTGTAGAGATCGGATTCTCCCAAGGCAGTTCACGACTTCCTCCAGCCACCAGCAGCACCAAATTCCAACAACTCTGTGGGCGATGCGAAACCTCCCACTACGGGACTCGAACGGAGGTGGATGGCGTCCAGCATTACGAACAAGTGCCTATGATTTATGTATCCAATCTCGGAGCGACGGACTGTGATGGTAGCAAAGGCTTAAAACTGCGAGCACCATTCCGCTACTGTGTCTGGGATGGAGATTCCGGAACCCCAAGGTTTCACCTCTTCGGGGACGAGCTGCTACTGAGCCGTATTGTTCTTTCCTCAGGTGGCGGCGGTGTGACCCTTGGAGATCGGGTGGAGGGCTTGAATTCAACAATCGAAGCAACCGACTTGGAGGCACTCGAACGGGGCACGTTAGAGAAGGTCACCGGGTATAAGGTCGAAATGGCCAGACGTGAGGAACTTGAATCAGCTACAACCTCACGCTGAATCCAAAAGATGCGCGAGGCGAAGTTCTACTAATCTCTTGTAATAAAGCCCATCCAAGCCACGCTTTAGAACTTAATTATGGAGTCTCAAAAATTCCTTTTATCGTTATTTTCCCAATGCGCGGCTCTCGTTGCCTTTGTTCCATTATCCGTTCAAGCCCAGCTCCCGCTGCAGGACGGAGACAAGGTCTGCATCATCGGCAACGGCCTTGCCGACCGCATGCAGCACGACGGCTGGGTCGAAACGGCGATACAAAGCGAACTTTCGGATAAAAAACTATCCTTCCGTAACTTGTCCTTCACCGGAGACACCGTGACTTCCCGCCCGCGCAGCAAGGGCTTCACCTCTCCCGAGGATTACCTGAAGCACTGCGAAGCGGACGTGGTCTTCGTTTTCTTCGGCTACAACGAATCATTCGGCGGCGAGAAGGGTCTCGGAAAGTTCAAGAGCGACCTAGGCAGCATGGTCGAAAAATACAAAGCCACGAAGTTCAACGGCGAATCCGCACCACGTCTAGTGCTCTTTTCTCCGATCGCCCATGAAAACCTCGGAACCCCGCTACTCCCCAACGGCAATTCCAACAACGTCAACCTCGCCCTCTACACCGGTGCCATCCACCAGCTGGCGGACGAGAAGATCGTCAGTTTTGTCGATCTCTTCTCTGCCACCCAAGGCCTATATAACAAGGTTGATACCCCGCTCACCCTGAATGGCGTCCACCTTCTCCCTGAGGGCAACCGTCGCCTTGCCGGAGTCATCGCTTCGGCGCTTTCCGGCAAGGAGGTCAAGGCGACACCCGCCCTCGAACCACTCCGCCAGGCCGTGCTCGATAAGAACTGGCACTGGCACAACCGCTATCGCGCCGTCGATGGCAATGACATCTGGGGCGGCCGCTCAGGACTGAAATTCGTCAACGGCCAAACCAACCGCGAAGTGCTTGAACATGAACTCTCAATGCTCGATATCACCACTGCGAACCGCGACCCCAAGATCTGGGCGCTGGCACAGGGCAAGCAATACAAGGTCGACGACTCGAACGTCCCCGAACCGGTCGAGGTAATTTCCAACGTCGGCGGCGGAAGCAAGAGCTCCAGCGCAGCGAAGGAAGGCAGCAAGGACTACCTAAGCGGCAAGCAGGCGATCTCCAAGATGCACATACCGGAAGGTTTCGAGGTCAACCTGTTCGCGGATGAAAAAATGTTCCCCGGAATAGCGAACCCGGTGCAGATGCAGGTCGATGCCAAGGGACGTCTCTGGGCGGCCTGCTGGAACACTTATCCGAAATGGGAGCCACTCAAGGAAATGACAGACAGCCTCCTGATCCTGCCGGATGAGAACCGCGACGGGGTCGCCGACAAGGCGATCGAGTTCGCCAGGGTGCACAACCCGCTGGGCTTCGCGTTCTGGGGCGGCGGGGTGATCGTCGCGTCCCAGCCGGACATCCTTTTCCTTAAAGACACAGATGGCGACGACAAGGCAGATCTCCGCATCGTACTGGTCCAAGGCATCGGCTCCTCCGACACCCACCACGCAGCCAACAATTTAATCATCGGCCCGGACGGTGCGCTCTACTGGCAGAGCGGAGTCTTCCTTCAGAACAATTTCGAGCATCCGTGGGGGCCCTCGCTGTCCTCGACGGCTTCCGGAATGTACCGCTTCGACCCGCGCCAACACACGATCACCTTCCACGCCGGTAACAGCCCGAATCCTCACGGGATCAGCTTCGACCGCTGGGGATACCAATTCGCCAATGACGGAACCGGTGGCCGCTCCTATCAGGTGCGTCCCTCTGGCAAAGGCTTCAAGATGTTCCCCCTGCTGAAAAAGGAGGTTCGACCCGTAGCGGCTGACGCGATCGTTTCCAGCGCGAATTTCCCGGATGACCTGCAGCAGGATTTCCTAGTGTGCAACACGATTGGCTACCTCGGGCTCAAGCGCTACAAGCTTCAACGCGACGGCTTTGAGGACGCGAAATATAAAACCAAGCCCGGCGAGATCTGGGGCACCCCGACCGACAGTTTCTTCCACAGCGACGACAAAAATTTCCGCCCCACCGATGCAGTCTTCGGTGCAGACGGTGGGCTCTACATCGCGGACTGGCAGAACGTGATCATCGGCCACATGCAGCACAACATCCGCGATCCCTACCGCGACAAGAAGCACGGTCGTATCTATCGCTTGATCAACAAGGAGAAGCCTCTGCAGGAACCAGTGGCCATCGACGGCCAACCGGTCGCCGCCTTGCTCGATAACCTCAAACATCCTGTCGATGGCGTCCGTCACCGCACCCAGATCGAGCTGACCGAACGCGAATCCGGCGAGGTCGTCGCCGCACTCGGCAGGTGGGTGAAGCAGTTCGACCCCAAGAAATCGGAGGACGCCCTCCCCTTGCTTGAAGCGCTTTGGCTGTATCAACGAAACCATGTCCGCAACCAGGATTTGCTCGCCGCCCTGCTCGAATCACCCGAACAGCACGCCCGCATCGCCGCCGCGACAGTAAAACATTTCTGGGGACCGGCAGACCCTACCAAGGGGAAAATGGCGACCAATATCGTCGAAGTTGAGAAGAAGGTGAAAATCGACGTTCCCGCCCACCTCACCGGTGCCGATGCGGAGACCTACAAGCTCGGCGGCGAGGTATTCCACCGGGACGCGCATTGCGCCACCTGTCACCAGCCTGACGGCAAAGGCATGGATCCAGTCTATCCGCCGCTCGCCGGCAGCCAATGGGTGACCGGGGACGAGGAAAGACTCGCCAAGCTCACGCTCCACGGCCTGTGGGGCAAAATCGAGGTCAACGGCAAAACCTACGACCCGACCAAAGGCGTCCCGCCGATGACCGCATTCGGCGCATTGCTCGACGACAAGGAAGCCGCCGCCGTCCTCACCTACGTCCGCAATTCCTGGGGCAACAAGGCAGCTCCTGTGAAGCCGGAAACAGTGAAAAAAGTCCGTGCCGCCACCAGCGACCGCAGCATCTTCTGGAAGCCCGAAGAACTACTCAAGGAGCATCCAATGAAATAGGCTCCTACCCGAATCCAACTCGCAACAATACCGCATACACAATGAAAAACACCCTCATACTCCTCGCGTCCCTTACCGGCGCAGGCCTTGCACAGGCCGACACTTCCATCGTTTACGAAGGCGATTCCGGCCCCGGACTGGGCAAGCACATCGTCTTCCTCGCCAGCGATCACGAATATCGCACGGAACAAACCTCGCCGGCGCTCGCTCGCATCCTCGCAAAACGTCTCGGTTTCAAGTGCACCGTGGTTTTCGGAGTGGACGACAACGGCTTCATCGAAGCCGGTTCGTCGAACGTCTCCGGCCTGAAGGCTCTCAAGCAAGCTGACCTGTTCTTCATCTTCGCCCGTTTCCTCAACCTGCCCGATGACGAGATGGCTCACGTCGAATCCTACATTGAAAAAGGCGGCCCTGTCGTCGGCCTGCGCACCTCCTCGCACGCTTTCCAGATTCCCAAGGACTCGAAGTATGCGAAGTATGACTTCAAATCGAATGTCAAAGGATACGAGAACGGCTTCGGCCACCAGATCCTCGGCACGCAATGAATCAGGAAAACATCAGACTCTCACAGGAAGAAGACCACGCGAAAAACTGGAAGCGCTGGGGTCCCTACCTGTCCGAACGGCAGTGGGGAACGGTTCGTGAAGACTACTCTGACCATGGCAACTCCTGGGCTGCATTTCCGCACGACCATGCACGCAAGCGCGCCTATCGCTGGGGTGAGGACGGCCTCCAGGGCTGGTCAGACCGCAGCTCCCGCCTCTGCTTTTCCCCCGCTCTATGGAATGGCGAGGACACGATCCTCAAAGAGCGCCTGTTCGGACTTGCCGGAAACGAAGGCAACCACGGGGAGGATGTAAAAGAGTGCTACTACTACCTCGATTCCACCCCCACCCACTCCTACACAAAGGCTCTCTATAAATATCCCCAAGCGTGTTACCCCTACACGAGGATCCGGGTGGAAAACGAAAAGCTCGGCCGACTCGGCCCCGAGCTTGAGCTCGCCGACATGGGTCTCTTCGATGACAACCGCTACTTCGACGTAGTCCAAGAAGTCTGCAAGCGCACCCCCGAGGACATCCTCTGGCGGATCACGATTTCAAACCGCGGCCCTTCTGCTGCGCCCATCCACCTCCTCCCGACCGTTTGGCTCCGTAATACTTGGTCTTGGGATACCGAACCGGAAGCACCACTGAAGAAACCCTCCATCTCCCTCGATACCGATAAGCTCTACATCGAGCACCAGACGCTCGGAAAATTCAACTTTCACATCGATTCCCAAGTCTCTGAGAAAAACCCGGAGTGGATCTTCACCGAAAATGATACGAACCATGAAGCTCTTGACGGAGATAAGAACGCCTGCCCTTACACCAAGGACGCATTCCACCGGTATATCATCCAGAATGACAAGAACGCCGTTTCCCCAAAAAAGAAAGGCACCAAAGCGGCGGCTCATTACGTGTTCAGCATCCCGGCGGGCGAATCGGTAACCGTCCGCTGCCGACTCCACAAGGTCGATGAAATCAACAACCTCCACGGGCTTGCGGAGTTTGATGAAACCATGGAAGCCCGCATCCGCGATGCGAATGATTTTTACAGCAACGTCATCCCGAAAGGCATCTCCGAAGAAGAGGAACTAATCTGCCGCCAAGGCTATGCCGGCCTCCTTTGGACGAAACAGTTTTTCTACTATGCCGTCGAAGACTGGCTCAAGGGCGACAAGGAACTGCCGAATCCCCCCACCGAGCGCCTCGAGGGACGTAACCACGATTGGAAACACTTCCATGCGAAGGACATTCTTTCGATGCCTGACAAGTGGGAGTATCCGTGGTTCGCCGCATGGGACACCGCCTTCCACATGCTGCCATTCTGTGCAGTCGATTCCGCCTTCTCAAAGCACCAACTCCTGCTCCTCCTGCGGGAGTGGTATATGCACCCGAACGGTCAGCTCCCCGCATATGAGTGGAACTTTTCCGATGTCAACCCGCCCGTCCACGCATGGGCGGTATGGCGTGTTTACAAAATCTCGGACAAGAAAGGCGAGCGTGACATTCTCTTCCTGGAAAAAGCCTTCCAAAAGCTCCTCCTGAACTTTACTTGGTGGGTCAACCGCAAAGACATGGACGGACGCCACGTCTTTGGCGGCGGCTTCCTCGGACTGGATAACATCGGGGTCTTCGATCGCTCACACGCACTCCCTGGAGGCGGCTACCTTCAGCAGGCTGACGGCACAGCATGGATGGGATTTTACTGCCTCACCATGCTTTCCATAGCGCTCGAACTCGCCATGACCAAGCCCGCCTACGAGGACATCGCATCCAAGTTTTTCGAGCACTTTGTAAAAATCTGCGACGCCATCAACACCCTCGGCGGCAACGGTCTCTGGGATCAGCAAGACCAGTTCTACTACGATCAGCTCATCATCGATGATGAGACACCAATCCCGCTCCGCATCCGCTCCCTCGTCGGCCTGCTCCCCCTTTCCGCAGTAACCGTGCTGAAACAGAAAACTATCGACGCCTTACCCGGCTTCCGCAAACGGATGGACTGGTTCCTTGTAAACAAACCGGAGCTGCTGAAATACGTCACCACCAATCGTGTCAAAGGACAGAAAAACTCCGGTCGCGTCCTGCTCGCCATTCCCTCCGAAGAGCGCCTCCGCCACACACTCAAATACATGCTCGATACCAAGGAGTTTCTCTCGAACTTTGGTATCCGCTCACTCTCCAAGGCACACGAGGAAAAGCCCTTCGTCTTCATCCACGGCGGAGCCACACACCAAGTGGAATATACGCCCGGTGAAGCGACCACCGATATGTTCGGCGGCAACTCGAACTGGCGCGGCCCGATCTGGTTCCCTACAAATTTCATCCTGATCGAGGCTCTCGAGCTCTACCACTTCTTCTACGGGGACGATTTCAAGATCGAATACCCCACCGGTTCAGGAAACGAATGCACTCTGCGGGAAATCGCCATCGATATCTGTGACCGCCTCATCTCCCTCTTCAAAAAGGACGAAAACGGTTACCGCCCTTGCTTCGGGAATTCGGAAATTTCCAAACGCTACTCCGACGACGAGCACTGGAAAGATCTCGTCCTCTTCCACGAATACTTCCACGGGGAAACCGGCGAAGGTCTCGGAGCATCCCATCAGACCGGCTGGACAGCTCTCGTCGTCCGCCTCGTTCGGGAACGGCGGGAGAAGTTGATGGATGAGGAATTTTAAACAGGAAGTGACAAAACCCTCTCGCCGGGCATACGTCTCCCACGCATGTCCCTCATTTCTGAATCACGGCTGACCCTGAAGCTGGCTTTCCCACTGGTGATTGGGCAGGTTAGCCAGATGCTGCTGGGCGTGGCGGATACGATGATGATCGGCCGCCTCGGCGTAACGGAAATGGCCGTGCTGACTTTTGCAAACTCGCTCTTTTACGTGCCGTTTGTGTTCGGGATCGGCATCCTGACTTCGATCTCCGTCTTCACCGCCGGAGCGCGCGGCTCGGCCGACCACGCCGCAGGTCGCGCAAGTTGCCGCCACGGGTTATACGTGGCCACCGTGCTGGGCATCCTACTCTTCCTTTTCATGTCCCTGCTCACGCTCAACCTTGGTGCGTTTGGCCAACCCCAGGACGTCGTCGAAAAAACCGGCAGCTATTTCCGAATCATCATGGCTTCGTTGGTGCCGGGGCTAATGTCCATGGCATTAAAAAACCATGCCGATGCCCTCAACAGACCATGGCCTCCATTTTGGATTTTCCTTTGCGGCGTGGCGCTAAATATTTTTCTGAACTGGGTGATGATCTTTGGAAAACTCGGCTGCCCGGCACTCGGACTAGAGGGGGCGGCATGGGCGACTTTCATCTCACGCACGGCGATTCTAGTAGGCATGTTCGTCTGGCTCTACCGGGGAAAAGGCATGCGGGAGTGGACGCCATTCCATTGGTTCAAGCCACCCGTCCTCTCCGATATCAAGCGCTTCCTCGGCATTGGTTTTCCCGCGAGTCTTCAGATGGTCTGCGAGGTTTCCGCATTCTCCCTCGCCGGTCTGATGATGGGTCAATTCGGCAAAACAGCCATGGCAGCCCACCAAGTCGCGCTGATGTGCGCGGCAACAGCCTTCATGGTTCCCCTCGGGCTTTCAATGGCTTTAGGCGTCCGGATCGCCTCTGCGAACGGGGCGGGACAGGGGCTACGCTTGCGTAAAATCATCGTCTCCGGCTGGTGGCTCGGAGTCGGCTGGGCAGCTATAGGGGCTTTATTTTTCCTGCTCCTTGGCTCATGGGTTTCTTCGCTCTTCATTAGCGAGGCTCCTGTAATCGAACTGGCGGCAAAAATTCTGATCGTGGTCGGTGTCTTCCAAATTTTCGACAGTCTCCAGATCTGTTCCGTCTCCATGCTGCGCTCACTCCACGATACGCGAGTGCCTGCAATGATAGGATTCTTCGCCTACTGGATTGTCGGTCTTCCAGTGGCTGTCCTCCTTTCCTTAAAATTCGATTTCGGCGCGGTCGGCGTCTGGTGCGGACTCGCCACGGGACTCTTAATCGCTAGCATCACGCTTGGTCCACGTCTTTGGAAAATGACGGCTCCGAAAGCTGCCAGTACGCGTCCCGCATAAGAATGACTCTCTCGCGGTTTCGGCTACGGTAGATTTCCAGCTGCACTTCCAACGTATCCCCCACCGCCTGCATCGATAGCGAATATGGGGTGACAAATTCGAAATTGTAAACCGGTTGCAGCCGCAGGCGAGAGGAACCGTGGTTTAGAAACCGCGCCTGCAACGAGCCACGGAACCAGAGCCCGGTTCGCTCGTAAGGTCGTAGTTTCTAAACTGCGGTTCCTTCCCGCTATAGGCGGAGCGCAACCACAGCATGGCGGCTTCAGCCCCATGTTTTCGGATGCTTTGATAATGCGAGCTGTAGGCACGCCGCAATGGTTCCGGTTCGCCTAAAGATCTCCCCTGTTCGGATACACCGAATTTTTCCCACTAAGCTTCCAAGCCATCAGCGTGCAAACGGCGAGAGGCGCATACACGTGCCAGCCAAGCAACTCGATTCCCATGATCACCGATGCCCACGGAGTCTTGGTAGCTGCTGCGAAAAAGGCGATCATCCCGACTCCCGCAAAGAGATCAACCGGAGCATTGAGAAACCATGCGAGCGCATTTCCAAGAGCCGCTCCGATGAAAAACAACGGAGTCACTTCCCCACCCTTGAAACCCACACTCAACGTAACAACCGTAAACACCAGCTTCCACAGCCACGCCGTCGCCGGAGCATGGACTTCTGCTGAGAAAAAGCGCGGGAGGGTTAGCGAATCCTTGTTTTCCGCAAGTACTCCCAGCCCGAGATAATCCCCCGTGCCGACCATCAGGAAAAGCGCCACAACCACTATCCCGCCGACACCCGCACGTAGCGCCTCATGCGGAAACCATTCCCGCATCTTGCCTGCGGCATAGTGGGACGCCACGATGAAAAACCGGCTCGCTAGCGCAATCACCGCCGCCGCGAAAAGAAGTTTCCACACAATTGGCAGATACGTGGAAAACGAACGCGTGAACTCAATCACCGGATAAGGCGTATGCGTGATCCCCCACGCCAGGCAGACCTGATCCGCCGCCAGCGCGGTAAGCAGACAGGGGATGATTTTCCGTGAAATGAGCCGGTGCCCAGTGAACTCCAGTGCAAACACCGCCCCTGCAAACGGCGTCCCGAACACCGCCCCGAAACCCGCGGAAATCCCACAGAACATCAGCAAATTCGCCGCCTTCTTGGTCGTCGCCACCCACCTCCCACATCCCGCCGCAATCGCCGCCCCCATCTGCACCGCCGTCCCCTCGCGCCCCGCCGAACCACCGAAAAGATGAGTCGCCACGGTTGCAATTATGATGCTAGGCGCGAGGACAAAGGGCACGGGATTCTTGTCCGCATGGACATTTCCGAGAATCACATGGTTCCCCGAACTAACATGCTTCCCGTAGTGCCGGTAATAGAAACCCATCGCCACACCCGCCAACGGGAGCAGGTAAATTAACCACGGCGCAGAAAACCGCTGGCGGGTCGCCGTATCCAGTGCCCACAGGAACAGCGCAGCGGCAGAACCCACAAGCCCCGCTACCACCGCAAGCACGAGAAGCCATTTGAGAACTTTTCTTGAAAACATACCGGTGCGGCGGAGTCTGGCACCCACTTGGCGGATGTGAACTTGAATCTTGGCAGAAATCCAATTCAAGGTGAGGGTCATTCCATGAATGAAAGGACACCGCGCTCCCTGAAAGAACTCGTCGAAAGGGTTGGCCACGTGGACACCGTCGGCATCGAGGAACGTGTGGCGAAATACGGCACACGCAGTATCAAAAAGTCATCGAAAGTCTTCGGGCTAAAATTGGCGGTCTCCATGGTCGATCTCACTACACTTGAAGGAAATGATACCCCCGGAAAAGTCCGATCACTCTGCAACAAGGCGCTGCGCCCTCACGAGGATCTCGATGTCCCTACCACTGCCGCCGTCTGCGTCTATTCATCCATGGTGAAACACGCCGCGAAAATCGTAAAAGGCACCTCGGTGAAAATCGCTTCCGTCGCGACTGGTTTCCCATCCGGTCAGACGCCTTTGAAAGCCCGTCTCGAAGAAGTCAAAACCGCCGTGAAAGACGGTGCCGACGAAATCGATATGGTCATCACCCGCGGAGCATTTCTCGCCGGGGAAATTCGCCAGGTGCAGGATGAAATATCCTCCGTCCGCGATGCCTGTGGAGAAGCAACCCTGAAAGTCATCCTCGAGACCAGCGAACTCGAAACCTACGACAACATCCGCGCTGCCTCCTTCCTAGCAATGGAAGTCCTCCGCCCCGGAGATTTCATCAAAACCTCCACCGGCAAGACCTCTAACAACGCCACCCTCGGCAACAACCAGGTCATGCTCGAAGCCATCCGCGACTTCTACTTGGAAAGCGGAACCGAGATCGCAATGAAACCGGCCGGCGGCATCCGCACCGCGAAACAGGCGCTCACCTTCCTCATCGCCGTCAAAGAAACCCTAGGCGACAACTGGCTCAACAACTCCCGCTACCGCTTCGGAGCCTCCTCTGTCCTCAACGATCTGCTCCGCCAACTCCTTAAAGAGAAAACCGGCAACTACCAAGCACCCTACACCTTTAGCGAGGCATCTGGAGGATATTAACCAAAAAGGAGAGGCGGATGGCATCCGAAGAACAATACAGAATCACCAAATTCCTCCACAGAAGGAACTCATTGCGCTTGTGGGATCTCAACTGATAAGTGTCAAAGAAATCTACCAACAAATTCAGTCGCCGCCTGTCAGTAACATCAAGATCGCTTCGATTCTTGTATGACTTGCCCGAGGATCGCTTACTGGTGACAACTTCATCAATACGGACCTAACTACCGCCAAAAAGTGCCTGGTTCGCTTCTATAACGATCTCGTCGTATTCCGATATGTGAAAGACGCTTTTCCGTCACAGAGTCCGACGAACCAATGCGCCCAATATGGATCGGTTTGCTGCATCGGCGTTAGCCTGACTTATTTGGTATTGAACATCGCCATGATCTTTTTCCACAAAAATCCTTGGGAAGCCTTACCGCCTGACTCTGGCCATTTTTAAATAGCTTTGCTTGCACGCTCATAAATCGACACTAAAAAGTATATACTATCAAGCGACTTTCGCGCGGACGGTTCTCGCAGAAAAAAGACGATGACTCCATTTGCCAGAAATCCACCGAACAAGATCGCAACCCCTTTCTCCTCGCCAAACGAGTCATGGGGATGGAGGGTGTTGGAAGAAATCTTATGAGTGTGAAGACGAAAAATCCGGTGGCTAGGGAGCTTTTGTTCGGGGATCTTTGGGAGTTCGATCCGGCGCCGGAATCGGCACCGGCGGAGATCAAGGGTCGCTACGGGCTGTTCATCGGTGGGAAGTTCGTGGCTCCGAAGTCAAAGAAATATTTTGATTCGATCAGTCCGCGGAACGAGGAGAAGATTTCCGAGATCGCTTTGGCGAACGGCGCGGATGTGGATGTGGCTTACGCGGCGGCGGGAAAGGCTTTTCCTGCGTGGTCCAAGTTACCGGGTGCGGAGCGCGGGAAATATCTATACCGGCTTGCGCGACTTTTGCAGGACAGGGCGCGGGAGTTCGCCGTGGCGGAGACAATTGATGGCGGGAAGCCAATCAAGGAGGCGCGTGACTTCGACGTGCCGATGGCCGCAGCACATTTCTTTTACCATGCTGGCTGGGCGGACAAACTGGAGTATGCCGCACCGGGCAGGAACCTCGCTCCACTTGGAGTGGTTGGTCAGGTCATCCCGTGGAATTTCCCTCTCCTCATGATGGCGTGGAAACTGGCTCCTGCGCTGGCTCTAGGAAACACAGTGGTACTCAAACCTGCGGAAACGACTTCGGTGACGGCCTTGAAATTCGCAGAACTGATCCGCGATGCCGGGCTTCCTCCAGGTGTGGTGAACATTGTGACTGGGTTCGGCGAGACCGGCGGGGCGATCGTGAAACATCCCACCGCTGCCAAGATCGCTTTCACCGGATCGACCGGTGTTGGAAAATGGATACAACGCGAACTCGCAGGAACCGGCAAACGCCTGACCCTGGAACTCGGAGGTAAGGGCGCGAACATCGTTTTCGAAGACGCCGCCATTGATCAGGCGGTGGAAGGAATCATCAACGGGATCTTTTTCAACCAAGGCCATGTCTGTTGCGCCGGCTCACGCCTGCTTGTACAGGAGAGTATAGAGGGCGAGGTAATGCGGAAGCTGAAGCTGCGTATGAATACGCTAAAAACCGGTGATCCTCTGGACAAAAACACCGATATCGGTGCGATCAATTCGAAGCGTCAGTGGGAGCGCATCACCGAGCTAGTGGACGAGGGAGTGAAGGATGGTGCGGAAATTTTTCAACCTGAGTGCAAGCTGCCAAAAAAAGGTTTCTACTACGCCCCCACCCTACTCGGAGGCGTCACACAGAGCCACCGCGTGGTGAAGGAGGAAATCTTCGGACCGGTGCTTTCCGTGCTGACTTTCCGAACTCCGGACGAGGCTGTGGAAAAGGCGAACAACACTGCCTACGGCCTCAGCGCCGGGGTGTGGACAGACAAGGGATCGAAATATCTCAAGATCGCCACGCAACTAAAGTCGGGAGTCGTCTGGGGAAATTCCTTCAACAAATTCGACCCTACATCACCCTTCGGTGGCTTCAAACAATCCGGTTTTGGTCGCGAAGGCGGGCGACAAGGACTGCTTGAATACGGCGAGCTCGTTTGACGCCGAGTCGCGGTCTCAATCCCTTTTCGATGAGTATTTATGATTCTTCATCAAAAATCTCAAGAGAACCCGCAACAATGATTTGCATGTCCGAACTATTGAGGCATGATGCCGCTAATGCGTTTCGCCCTGCGGCTACTGGCAATTTCCCTGCTTTTTCCACTTCTCACCCAATGTGGCTTCAAAAGTGCGCCTGAAAGCAAAGCCGTGACCGGCCCATTCGACAACCGGGGGAACTACATCGAAGCCTGGGTAAACCAACCGGACAAGTGGTATAAGCCAAATACTCCGTCCAAGAAGAAGAAGCCGAAAACGACCGTTGCTAAAAAGGATTCCACTCCTAAGCCGGAAATTGCCGTGGTCAAACCGATCACACCACGCCCGAAACCTGTGGTGGTGAAGCCGAGACCAAAGCCAAAACCAAAGCCGGTCAAGGTTCGCCACAAGGTGAAGAAAGGCGATACTCTCTCCGGCCTCGCCCGCAAATACGGCAGCTCCATTTCCAAGATCAAGAAGGCAAACAATATCAAGGGCACCATCATCCGACTCGGACAGACCTTGACGATTCCGAAATAGCCATTCTCTCTCCTAAAGTTTGAGTCACTGAATGACCAGTGAGCAGTAGCGAACGGATTCCAGAGATGCGGAAATAATCCATCACAAAGGGCACAAGGAAGAGCGTAGATCGAGCTTGTAGAATAAAGGACACGAACACCGAGAGACATTTTAGAAGAATGGGATTGGATTCACCATGAAAGTTTAGACCTCCTCGTAATCTTCAATCCACAGCCCGCCTTTCAAGCCCGAACCAAAGTCTTCCTTGTGCCCCTTGTGACAAATTCTTCAGACCGAACTGGAATCTTCCGGTAGTCACTTGTGACATATCCCCAGTCCCGGTTTGACCCGCTTCCGTTTATCACTAATATTTCCACCATGTCTGGAAAAACCATAATCCCTCTACTCTACGCATGCCTCGCCGCCCACGCCTTTGCTGTGGAGACAGAGCGCGCATTCAAAAGCGCCACCGGGCAGGAAATGCGGGCGACCTTCCTTTCCTTGAACGGGGAAACCGTCACACTCCGCCGCGCGGATGGGAAATCCTTCGACCTCCCGCTCACACGCCTCAGCGAGGCAGACCGGAAATATATCAAGGAAGCTGCCGCAGGCTCAGGGAAGGACGCGGAAAAACTCAACCAAGCAGCCGGACAAGCCATCGCCACCGGCAGCACTTTTAACGAACTCGACGCCGCAGAGCTAGCCTCCGCCCTCAAGCTCCGCTCGGAATCCACCTCAAAGCACGGCAAGAGCTGGCGCTTGTATGCAGCCTTTGCCGAGGGATACACCCTCTTCCGAGCCATGCCCTATTCCGTAGCGCTCTATTCCGATGGCGAAGGAAAAGTCGAAAACATATCTATCGTCTATGCGAACAAGGGCGACTTCGGCAGCACCGCCGGTTTCGCACAAAATCATTTTAAAAGCACCGGCACCAAGCCCCCGGGCAATCTCGAAGAAGCTATGGCCTTAGACGAGAAAACCATCTCGACCGCCCTCACCGGAGTATTCGGCGAAGGCACGAAGCAACGCTATGGGGAGAGCGGCACCCGCCGATCCATCACACGGTGGGACTGGAACGGCCACGCCTTCCTCCTTTCCAACGAGGAAGGTGAATACGTATCCCTCGCCGTCGTCTCCACGGAAATGGCCGACAGCGGAGGCAAATCCGCCCGCATGTCGGACGCTGATCTGAAGCAACGCCTCATCGACAACGTGAAAAAGGCCGACAACGGAGACGTCGTCATCACCGAAATCCCCATGGTTGACCAGGGACCCAAAGGCTACTGCGTCCCCGCCACCTTCGAGCGCGCAATGCGCACCATGGGCATCGATGCCGATATGTATCTCCTCGCTATGGTCGGCCAGAGTTCTGCAGGTGGAGGGACTGTCGTTGAAATCCTCCTGGAGAACGTGAAATCGGCCGTCTATCGGAAAGGCCGCCGCACCAAGGAAAACGAAATCCGCTCCCTAAAGCTTCGCAATGTGAAACGCTACATCGATCAAGGCACCCCCCTCATGTGGAGCATGTGTTCCGTCGATTCCTACAACGAGATCACCGATAAAAACACCGCCGGACGCGCTGGTGGCGATGCCGCCTTCCGAGAAACCATCTCTGCAAAAGCCCTCAAGCTCGCAGAGAAAGACAAACCCGAGAATAACCGCCACATCTGCATGATTATCGGCTACAACCAATCCACCAACGAGATCGCTGTCTCCGACTCATGGGGCAAACAGTTCGAACTCCGCTGGGTTCCACTTGAGGTCGCGGATTGGGTCTCGGCGGGGAAACTCTTTATGATTTTGCCTTAGGCTGAGTTTGAAGAATTCGTCACAAGGGGCACAAGGAAGAGCGTGGTTCAGGCTTGAAATGCGGGCTGCGGATTGAAGATTACGTGGGGGTCTAAACTTTCATGGCGAACCCAACCATACCCATTCTTCTGAAATATCTCTCAGTGTTCGTGTCCTTAGTTCTCCAAGCCCGAACCACGCTCTTCCTTGTGCCTTTTGTGAAAAATTCTTTCCCATTGCACCGGAAACACCCTAAAGCACAAATTTCCTAATCTGCACAGTGCCCGCACCAAAGTTAATCAAAAGACCGTGGCGTTTCCCGGCAGCTCTCATGTAACCAAGGAGCTGGGCGATGTGCTCGTCCAGGATACTCTTACACGCTTTCAGTTCGATCATGAGAGTTTCGTTCACGAAGAGATCAGCGTAAAAATCTCCCAATACCGTCCCGTCGCGATCTTGCACTTGAATCGGATACTGCTGCTCAACCTCGAACCCATGGCTTCGCAGACGATGAAGCATGCCGTTTTCATACACATTCTCCCTCTGCCCATTTTTCAGCCAAGCATGCAAATCCAAAGCCTCCGCCCGGACAACATCACACCACCCTTTTATCACATCATCGCCAGCTCCTTCAATCGTCAGCAAATAACAAATCCACGGTTCGACTTCATCATCAAGCTCAACATTTTGGTCATTAGAACCGCGAACGGGAGATTCCGAATTCAACAAAGTCGCTGCAATCGACTGACCTTCAAATACCTGAGGGTATCAGTTGAACGATTTGTCTCACCGATAGCACGAAGGTTAGGAGCGGTTTAATTTCCTGTTACCGTTGGGTATTGGAGGGTAAGTGCTTGGGATACGAAAAAATCGGGAACACTTGGAGATTCGCCCCTCATAGTTCCTTTCGCTCGCAACTCCTCAGGAGATCTGCAAACTCCCGTCAGGGGTAGCCGGTATCCCGTCACATCCATGAAAAAGGTAGTCATCCCCGTCATTCTCCTCGGCCTTACCTTACTACTGCCGATTTTTGATACTGCTGTGGTTCTCACTGCCTTGTGGCCCGCAGTTTGTGCGCTAGTGGTGATTGTGTTGACGAGGCATGCGGCGCTGGGGCTCGGGAGCGGAGTAGTGGCGGGAGCTTTGCTGATCCATCACGAAAGTCCCGCCGGGGCTTTGCGAGCGATTTTTTCCGACTACATTTTCCCCTCTCTCGATGGATCTTGGCATGTGGGTGCGATTGTTTTCACTCTGGTTCTCGGAGCCTTCGCGGGCTTGCTAGAGAAATCCGGAGGCTTCGATACGATCCTTTCCCGCTTGATTTCCAAGGCGAAAGATCCACAGAGGCGCTTGCTGGGGAGCGTGTATGTGATTGGTCTACTGTGTTTCTTCGACGGGCTTGCGAACAGCCTGTTGACGGGTCGGATCGCGCGACCGCTGGCGGACAGGACGGGAGTCTCGCGGGAAAGGCTGGCATGGGTAGTGGATTCCACTTCATCGCCGGTGGCTTGCGTGGCGTTCATTTCCACTTGGATTGCGACGCAGCTGAGCCTGATTAAGGAAGGGCTGGAGGGTGCCCCGTTTCCGGTGGAGCCATACTCGCTCTATTTCCAATCCATCCCGGCGAACCCGTATTGCCTGCTAACTCTGGTGCTGGTGCCGCTCGCCGTGCTTCTGAAATACCAGCCACGGGCGATGAGCCGCTACCTGCCGCAGGATGCGGAGCCGGTTGACGCTGCGGATGCGGAAGGGACTTCGCCGGTGCGGGCGGTGGTGCCTTTAATCGCTCTGGTAGTCGGGATTTTTGCGGCCTTTCCGCTGCTGTCAGATCCGATGACGAGCCCGCTTTCCTCCGCAGGCTGGAGAAGGGCATTCAGTGGGGATGCCGGGCCGTATGCCTTGGTGGCAGGGAGTCTCGTCGGGCTAGCCTTCGCGTGGGCGATGTACCCGAAGGGGCGGAAAGTTTCCCCAAACGCCGCGGCCTACCACGGTGCCGCGAACCTCCTGCCCGCGCTCATCATCCTGGTGCTCGCATGGTCGCTTGGGAACGTGTTCTCGGAACTCGGTGCAGGGGAGCAACTCGCGGGGATGCTTTCGGATGGCTTCCCGGTGGCGTGGCTACCGCTTGCAGTCTTCGGCTGCGGGGCGTTGATGTCCTTTGCTACGGGCTCCTCATGGGGGACGATGGGTCTGTTGATGCCTCTTGCGCTGCCCGCGACTTTGGTGGCTGCTGAGGCTGCCGGTCTTCCTGTGGAGGGACTTTCCACGCTCATCCCTGCAGTGATTGGAGCCGTCTTCGGCGGGGCGGTACTCGGTGACCATTGCAGCCCGTTTTCCGATACGACAGTGGTCGCCGCTATCGCCTCCGGCTGCGAGCCAACCGCCCACGTGCATTCGCAGCTCCCCTTCGCGGCAATTGCAGCGGGACTTGCTGCGGCAGCCTACGCGTTAATGGCTGGCGGGATTCCGGCGCTAGCATCGACTTCGATTGCGGCGGTGGTGATGGCTGGGCTTATTTTCGTGCTCTCGAAACGTGCAACCTCATAAGATCTAAAGTTTCGCAACGCGCCAGGCCGTGAGCCATTTCCGGGAGACCTGCTTGTATCCCTTTGCTACTAGCTGCCGTTCCATATCGGGAAAATGTGCGGCGCCGTAGAAGATCCCGACGTTCTTTTTCCCAGCGACGACCTGCTCAGCCAGCACCTCCAAGCACTTGCCGTTGCGGTCTCCGATGATCACGTTTTCACCGGAGAGTGAATCGATCTGCGTGTCGCCCTCCGCCATGGTGTGCATCAGTTCCAGTTTCACCAGATCAGAACGGCCGGTCAGCATCCCTCGCATAAGGTTGATGGAATTCGGTTCACGGCTGGGCTTTTTCGCGGCAATCCCAGCCTTGATCATGAATCCCAACAGCGACTCTCCCCTCTCCTCCTGCAGTGCCTCGAATTCCGCCATGGTCAAATCTGCGTGGATGAAGTTTTCCGCAAAATAATCGATCAAATCCCCTTGCCCCGTAAGTCCTAGCGCTTTTTCCATGGTTTCGTAGATCACACGCAGACCGGCGAGATTGTCCTCTTTCTCCGCTTCTTTCACGACAGCTGGATTTTTTCCGCCGCCGAGGTGTTCGCCTCCCACCATTTCAAACAGAAGCACCTCGTAGTTTTCGAAGTGTTTGTTGAGAAACTCGTAGTAGCGCTTGTCGGCAAGGTGGATAGCGCCAATGAGATCGACCCGAACCCCGTCCTTTTCATAGCCGAAAACGGCGGTCTGGAGCTTGGCGGTTTCCTCGGTCTCATTGACACGGATAAAATCACCCGCAAAGCCCTCGTTTCCCGTTACTACAAGTAGAGAAGCGACCATTGCAACCTTCCGTGCCCATGACATCCTAATCTTCATGCGCATACTTTTACACCGCATCCCGTCATTGCCCACGGAAAACTTCCAGTCTATTGTCCCGAGCCAATGACTCCCCAAGCAGCACTTTCCTATTGCCCCGACCTTCTCAGTTTCACCCGACGGGTGACCCGTGAAGTGATAGTGGGCAACGTGGGCGTGGGCGGAAACAACCCGATCCGAGTGCAATCGATGATCACCTCCGACACCCGAGATACCCCTGCCTGCGTGGCTGAGGTGCTTGGCCTTGCGGAGGCCGGCTGCGAAATCGTCCGGATCACCGCGCAGACAAAGGTCTATGCCGCGAACCTGGAAAACATCGCCCTTGGAGTCCGCGCAGCTGGATGCGACGTCCCTCTCGTAGCAGATATCCATTTCAAACCGGACGCCGCCATGGAAGCTGCGAAGTGGGTAGAGAAAGTCCGTGTTAACCCTGGCAACTACGCCGACAAAAAGAAATTCGAGATCCGCGAATACTCCGACGATCAATACGAGGCGGAACTCGAGCGCATCCGCGAGCAGTTCACGCCTCTCGTCGACCTTTGCAAAGACCTCGGCAGGGCGATGCGGATCGGCACAAATCACGGCTCCCTCTCCGATCGGATCATGAACCGCTACGGCGACTCCCCGCTCGGCATGTGCGAGAGCGCGTTGGAGTTCGCCCGTATCGCGAGGGATAACGATTACCACAATTTCGTATTTTCCATGAAGGCCTCGAATCCAAAAGTGATGATCGAGGCATACCGCCTCCTCGTTGCACGGCTCGATGCAGAGGGTGAGGATTGGAATTACCCCATTCACCTCGGCGTCACCGAAGCAGGTGATGGTGAAGACGGACGCATCAAATCCGCAATAGGCATCGGTTCACTGCTAGCAGACGGCATCGGGGATACGATTCGCGTCTCCCTAACAGAGGACGCAGTCCACGAAATTCCAGTAGCAAAAGCCATCGTAGAGCTGCACCGCAGCGAAAGCAGCTGGGAATTCCAGCCCCAGGCCGTTCTGGAGGACTCTGGCCTCCCGACTCTCTCCCCTTCCTACAACCCATTCTCCTACGAGAGACGCAGTAGTTCAACTCTCACCATCGAAGGCCACGAACTCGGCGAAGACCGACCAGTTCGTGTATTCACTACCCAAGAGCGCTGGAACGCACTCGCCCACAAGATCGCCAACATGGGTGATTTCAAGCCGGAGATCGTGTTGGAAAAATCCGGTGTGATTGCCATCGATCCGCGTGATGACTCGGCGGTTTCTTCCTTGAATGACGGAACGGCAGCCCACCTCGTCACAGTCCCAGACGGTATTCCCATGGAAACTATCCATGCCTTCCGAATGCTCGCGTTCAAGGCCGACCCACGCCACCCAATCTTACTCAAGGACACGCTCCATCCTCCTTCCGGCGATACCGATTTCCTCAAAGCCCTCCTCCCCGCCTCACAAAACATCGGTTCCCTCCTCTGCGATGGCATAGGCGATGCGATCCTCGTCCGGAGTGAAACCGCACACGGCGCATCACTCCGCCTCGCCTACAACATCCTACAAGCGGCGGGCACACGAATCTTCAAAACCGACTACGTCGCCTGCCCTTCCTGCGGACGCACGCTTTTCAATCTCCAGTCCACTACGCAAAAGATCCGCGCTGCGACCGGCCACCTCAAGGGCGTTCGTATCGCTGTAATGGGTTGCATCGTCAACGGGCCAGGCGAAATGGCCGATGCAGACTTTGGATACGTCGGAGGCGCGCCAGGGAAAATCAACCTCTACGTCGGTAAAACGGCAGTAAATTTCAATATCCCAGAAGCCGAAGCTGTCGAGCGCCTCATCGATCTGATCACCGAGCACGGCAAATGGATCGAAGCACCCGCACAAGCCCCCGCCACCGTCTGAACCATGGCAGAGACCACCACCCTAACAAACACCGAGACCAACGTCTCCACTGCTCCCCCGTGGAACGTCATCGTGCATGACGATCCTGTAAACCTCATGGCCTACGTGACTTTCGTGCTAATGAAAATCTTTGGCTATAGCGAAAAGTTTGCCACCACGCTCATGCTCCAGGTTCATAAGGATGGTCGCTCCATCGTGTGGACAGGGGAGCTTGAAAAAGCCGAGTTCTACACCCAGCAACTCCAGTTCCACCAATTAACAACCTCTCTAGAAAAATCCGAATGAAGATCGCCCCGACTATCGAGGGAGGTCTGAGGATCGACCCGGAAACTGAAGAAGACTGGCACATTCTACGCGCCATCGCACTGGATGCGAACGGCTGCGAAATCGATCTAGCGGACCGTCTGGGCGGACTAATCACGGATGAGAAAATTTCCGAGGACTGGCAAGACATCGTAGTCCCGGATCTACGCGAATCTTTCTCTGATGATCTCCATTACATCTACGCAGCCATCGAGACAGCCGCCGCGTTCCAAGATGCCAAAGAATCGCCAATCTGGATCACACGGGAAGACGCGTTCACTTGGTATAGCGGCCTGAACCAAGCACGGCTCGCGCTGGAGGACAAATACAAGTTCGGTCCCGACCCGGAATCAGATCCTGCGAACCTTACCCCAATCCGGCACGAGGCACTGCTTCGAAACCATTTTTACTGCGCCCTGCAGAGCTTTATTCTGCAGCACTCGCTTTAGTAAAAGGAACGCGGACTTTAGTCCGCCACGAGGAATCAAGCCACCCGAAGCGAGGCGGACTAAAGTCCGCGTTCCGTTCCAAAGATCACGCGGTAGAATTCCTTGGCGGTAATTTCGTCACCATAGGCACTCGGGTGGCTGCCGTCTTCGTGGTAAAGTTCGCGACCACGTCCGGCGCGGTATTCGCGCTCCCATGCATCGCCTGCGGGAACGATGCTTACTCCGTCTGCATGTTCGGATGCTTCACGATAGCCCTTTCTCACGCGTTCGTTCATTGCGTAGAAATCATCACCTGGGATACGCTCGTCCCCATCACGCCGACCCCATGTTTGGTAGAGTAGAGGAACCGCTCCGATGGCGCGCGCCTCGTCGGCAAAGGTTTTCACACAAGGATCCATCAGCTTCTTTCGTTCGTATTCTGGGCTGCCGGGATGAAGACTGTGATCCTGAATTACCACGATATCCCAGTTCCCTTGCCGGAGCTTTTTCAGAGTGCCTTCATGCGCGGAATGCTTCTCCAGTGTCCAACCCCCAAAGGTGGAGTGCCCGACCTTTACTGCTTTTCCCCGAGACTTCGAAAGCTTCCGGAACTCCTGCGGGACACCGAAACTGTAGCTGTTTCCGATGAAAAGGACGGAGACTTCTGTTTGTTTTTCAGATGCTCGCTGCTCTGCGAGTTTCGATTGTTTTTCTCCGGGAGGTTGCACCGCACAACTTGAGAGGCCTAGGAAGCCGAGGATTTTCGCCAGAAATTTCATTCGTTCGATATGCTTTTTCACGCCCGGGGATGTGCTTCGTCGTAAACGGTTTTCAGCCGTTCCTTGGTGACGTGGGTGTAGATTTGTGTGGTGGAGAGCGAGGCGTGACCGAGGAGTTCCTGGACACTACGGAGATCGGCTCCGGCGTCGAGCATGTGGGTCGCGAAGCTGTGCCTCAGCTTATGCGGACTTACCCCAAAGGGAATCCCACTCATCTTCAAATACTTTTTCAACATCTGATCCACCGCCTGCTGGGTGATCCTGGTTCCTCGGATGCTGCGAAACAGCGCCCCGTTGGTCACCGCCGCTTCCTGGCGATATTTCTGGATCGCACGCATCGCCGCTCCACCGACGGGAACCATCCGCTCCTTCCTGCCTTTTCCGACCACCTTGACGATCTCATCCACGAAATCTACGTGTTTCACATCAAGTCCAAGCAGCTCGGAAATGCGCAGACCGGAGGAGTAAAACAGCTCCAAGATAGCCGCGTCCCGATATTTTAACCACTGCGGCCCCTTCGTCGGAGCTTCACATTTGAGAGGCATATCGAGCAACTCATCCATCTGCTTCACGCTCAGCACGACAGGTAGGCTCCGCTCCGGCTTCGGCATCTGGACTTCCGCCACCGGACTACTTGCGAGACCACGACGGAGGACGAGGTATTTGTAAAACGATCTCAATGCCGCGAAGCGGAGACGGATCGTCGAGCGCTTCAGACCCAGCTTCATCAACTCGTAAAGGTAGCCACGGAAATCATCCCCCGTTTCGTCACGCCAGTTCACGAAACCCGCACCACGCCACTCCGCGTATTTTTTCAGCGCAGCCGAGTAGTTCCGCACGGTCAGCGGAGAAGCATTTTTCTCCGTCTCCTGAAACTCTAGAAAATATGAAACGTCTGCACTCAAAACTTTAAATTCTAAACTCTAAATCTCAAAGAAGAAGCGGTAGCTGGGGTTATTTCGAGAGTCTTCATTGAAATTTAAAGTTTAAGATTTAGGGTTTCACTTCAGAAATACCTCACGCGCTTTCGCACCATCTCCGGGACCAACGATTCCGCGTTGCTCCAAAATATCCACCATGCGGGCAGCACGGGTATAGCCGAGACGGAGGCGTCGTTGGAGGAGAGATGTGCTGGCTTTTTGCTCCTGTCGGACGACCTCGATGCATTTGATAATGAGCTCTTCATCTGCATCGGAAACCTCATCCCCATCGTCCATTCCAGCGTTCTCAATAGTCTCGCGGATATCCTTTTCGTAGCGAGGATTCGCTTGCTTGGAGCAGTGTTCGACGATGCGTTCGACTTCTTCGTCGGATACGAAAGCGCCCTGGGCGCGCTCGAGTTTCGCGGAGCCGGGCGGAAGGTAGAGCATATCGCCTTTCCCGACGAGCTTGTCGGCACCCTTGGTATCGAGGATAACTCGGGAGTCGAGGGCGGATGAGACCTGGAAGGCGATGCGACTGGGGATGTTCGCCTTAATGATGCCGGTCACGACATCCGCACGTGGAGTCTGGGTGGCGATGATGAGATGGATACCGGCAGCCCGTGCTTTCTGTGCGATACGGGCGATACACATTTCCACATCCGCAGGAGCGGTCTGCATGAGGTCTGCAAGCTCGTCGATCAGAACGACGATGTATGGAAAACGATCTGGGATTTCCTCCTCTTCGATCTCACGTTCCTCTTCGGTCGCCTCGGGTCCGAGATCACCGTCTTCGAGTGCGGTGGCGATGTCTTCTATGTCCTGGAGATCGACTTCCGGTTCCTCCACTTCCGGGACGGGAACTTCCTCTTCCTTCTCCTCGCGGGGACGGTTGTTGAAACCATCGAAGTTCCGCATGCCCGTTTTCGCGAAAATCTTGTAGCGTTTCTCCATCTCGTTCACGACCCATTTTAGGGCGGCGACGGTCTTCTTCGGGTCTGTCACCACCGGCACGACCATGTGCGGCAGCTTGTTATACATCTGCATCTCGACCACTTTCGGATCGACCATGATGAAGCGCAACTCGTCAGGACCGAACTTGAAGAGAATGGATGCGATGATGGAGTTGATGCATACGGATTTCCCCGAACCGGTTGCACCCGCGACGAGGAGGTGAGGCATGGCGGCGAGATCGCCGATGACAGTTTTTCCGTAAACGTCTTTCCCGAGAGCCAGAGGTATCTTCTTTTTCGCGGAGCGGAACTCGACATCGTGGAGGAGTTCGTGGAGAGGGACCGCGACCTTGGTTGAGTTCGCGATCTCGATACCAACCGTATCCTTGCCGGGGATGGGGGCGAGGATGTTGATTCGCTCGGCGCGGGTGGCACGGGCGAGGTCAGCCTCAAGCTGGGAAATGCGGGAAACGCGCAGGCCTGTAGACGGGTAGATCTCGTAACGGGTGATCGTGGGGCCTCGGGTGATATCTCCGGGGGATACCTCGATCCCGAAGGCCTGCAGGGTTTCGACGATGGTTGTCTGGACAGCAAGGAGTTCGCCGTGGTCGGCAGCTTCCGTCTCAACCTCCACTTCATCGAGCAAATCAAATCCGGGAAGCTCGTAATTCTCGAAACCAGTCACGGAAAGCGATTGGTGGCTCGGCTTCTTCCGCTCAAAAGGCTTTTCTCCGGCAGCAACCCCGTTCGTGGCGCGGCGTTGGGAAGAGTCGATGATCTGTGGGATGGGAGTCTCGCGGATAGGGAGTTCTTTCTGGCCGGGCTCGTCGGTCTCGGCCTCTTTTAGTTTTGTAAGTTCACGCTGGACGCGGCGTTGCTCACGCTGTTTCTCGCGCTCGTTGAGAAGGTCTTTCTCGCGGGCATCGGCACGACCCGCTTCGGTGCGGCTCATTTTCCATGCGTCGATTTTCCGATTTACCAATTGGTAGCAACCGCGTCCGAAATTCGCCGGCGTCTGCCCGGTCAACCAGATCAGGCCGATGATATAAGTGATTCCAGCCACCGTCATGGTCCCAAGTTTCCCGATAAGATTCTCCTTACTGAAACCGCCGAGTGTATTCCCGATCACACCTCCGGGACGCCCCTGAAGATTGCAGCGCGCGACCCACTCCGCGAAAAGCGTTTCCGAAGCGTGGAGGAAAATAGAACCGGAAATCAGAACCAAGCCCAGCCCGAGGACGATTCTCGGCCAGAGACTTCCACGTAATGCGAGCTTAAGGACGCCAAACCAGATGAACCCAAGCGCCAGCATCCAACCGGCAGCACCGAACAAAAGGATCTGTACAAAGGCAAGAATACCACCCACTGGCCCCAGCCAGTTGTCGCCACTGGCCTCGCCCTTATCGGCAAATGCCTCGAACATCCCCCACTCAGGAAGATCCGCAGGACTGTAGGAAAGCTGTGAAAGCAGTAGGATTAGGCCACCCGCCATCCAGAAGAACCCGGCGATTTCGCTAGACCACTTCTTCGGCTCTTCCACCTGCCCGCGCTTTTTGTTGACTCGATTGCCCATATTTTCCGACTCCGAAAGCATCCCCCGTCCGCCCCACAAGCGCAAGATTGTTTTATTACTTGGGAAAATCAGGAAAAGCTAAGGGATCTACCTTTGAAAGGGAAGTCGGCCACAGGCACAGCTCTCCAGCATTACCTAGTGCTGCGTCACACTTCGATTGAAGGATAGAGGCTTTGGAGTTTT